>Ga0182024_10005748_pt1 | contig 27599 bp, 23 predicted proteins | sample P32metaG_FD_120480 | JGI IMG/M metagenome (GOLD analysis project Ga0182024, IMG submission 120480) | Permafrost microbial communities from Stordalen Mire, Sweden - P3-2 metaG (Illumina Assembly) | ecosystem: Environmental > Terrestrial > Soil > Wetlands > Permafrost | place: Sweden: Stordalen...
GCCGCCGCCGGCGGCGACGGCTGGCGCGTTCGGCACCGTATCCCTTGTGCGGTCGTCGATCCGGCTTGACGGGGCGACGACGCAGTGTTGACGTTGCGCCATTGGCCGCGGGAGCGTGACGCATATGGCAATGGGAAATCGACCGGAGGTGAAGACGGCGTCGGCGCCGATCGTGGCCTTGGATGTGTCGCTGCTGGCAGCGCACTTCACCACCGCCCTCGCCCGGGTACCGTTCCGCAGTCCCTTCGCCGGTCATTCGTCGCGGCTCTCCAACCTGGGCGTCACCGTCACTCGGGAGGTCATCCGGGCCTTCATGGGGTATTCCTCGTCGTTGCGCATCCCGGAATTCCGTTCGCTCGAGTTGGTGCTGGACGACATCTGCAAAGTGATCATGCCCCCCATCGTCCGCTCCCTCGACGTCGAGGGTCGCCCGGCTGAGTTCGGCGGCGTTCCGGGGATCCTCTACGTACCGCGTCACCAGGCGCCCGAGGGGTTCGTGCTCTACCTGCACGGAGGCGGCTACATCGGCACATCGCCGACGATGTACGCGTTCTTCACCGCTCAGGTGTGCCGGCAGACCGGGTGCGCCGTCTTCGTCGCCGACTACCGCCTGGCCCCGGAGTTCCCTTACCCGGCCGCAGCGGAGGACGCCTCCGCCATCTACGCGGAACTGATCGGTCGTGGCATCCCTCACGAGCGCATCTTCCTCGCCGGCGACTCGGGCGGAGGCGGGCTGGCCAACACCGTTCTCCTCGAAGACCCCGAACGGATCAGACCTGTACGGCCGGCGGGTCTGTTGCTCTTTTCGCCCGAGGTCGACCTCCGCCTCGACGAGGACTCGGTGACGGAGAACGCCGACCACGACATTTTGCCGTGGAACATCCCCACGTCGGCGTACCTGCACGGCGCCGACGTCACCAGCAGCGCGGTGGCGCCCCTGAACGCGGATCTGAGCGGGTTCCCCCCGACATGTGTCACCTGGGGCGGCGACGAGATGTTCCGCGACCCCATACGGCGCTACGTCGACCGTCTCCGTTCCGCTGGGGTGCCCACGGACGCACAGGAGTTCGACGGGATGTTCCACGTCTTCGAGATCCTGATGCCTTGGGCCGTCGACAGCCAAGAGGTGTTCGCACACGTCCGCCGCTTCATCCACCGAGTCCTGGCGGACGCGCCGCCCCTCGGCGACTTCGACCTCTCGGGGGCGCTCGGTCTGGGTCGCTGATCACACCCGGCCGAGCCCGTCGGCCACCTTGCGCAAGTCTCTCCGGAAGTCGGGATGGGCAATGTCGACCAGCAGGTGTGCACGCTCGCGCACAGTGCGACCGGTGAGCTCCGCCGCGCCGTATTCAGTGATGACGACGCCGGTGTGGTGGCGTGGCGTTGAGACGACCGATCCCTCGGGCGGGATACCCGCGATGCGGGAGATCTCGGCGCCGTCTCGTACGGCCGTCGAACGAAGGCAGATGAGCGAGTGGGCGTCCAAGTGCAACTCGGCCCCGGCCACGAAGTCCTCGTGCCCACCGACCCCGGAGATCTGGCGGCCGTCGATGCTGTCGGCCATTACTTGGCCGTAGAGATCCACCGAAAGTGCGCCATTGATGGAGACGAGGTTGGCGTTGCCAGAGATGATCGTCGGGTCGTTGACCGTGTCGACGGGGAGGAACGCCACCTCGTCGTTCCCGTCGAGCCACTGGTAGAGCTCGGTCACGCCGAGCGCGAACGTGGTCACCGAGACCCCGTCGAACGTCCCCTTGGCGTCGTTGGTCACCTTCCCGGCCTGATGCAGCTGCATGAGGCCGGTGGTGAACATCTCGGAATGGACGCCGAACCCGCCGAGTGGCCCGCGCGCCAGTTCCGCCGCCACGATGTTGGGGATGGCGCCGATGCCCGTCTGCAGCGTGGACCCTTCCTGGACGTAGGCAAGCGCGTGGCGCGCGATGGTCTCGTCCACCTCGTCCGTGGGCGCGTCGGTGAGGGCGAAGGGTGCGCCGTCGGACTCGACGAGGACGTCGATCACGTCCAGTGGAATGGTGTTGTCGTAGGTGGGCGGCAGGCTCTTGGTTCGGGGAAGGTGCGGGTTGACCTCGACGATGAGCAGCCTGTCGGGGTCACGCCCGGCGCGCAGCAGCTCATCGCGCGTGCCGCCCAGGTGGAGGGAGAGGTTGACGGTGCCGCGCTCGTCGGGCGGAGCAGCCTGCGCCACCATCACACGGGGAGCGAACCGGGCCATGATCGGACCCATCTGCCGGAAGCCCCCTGGCACCAGCTCCACGCGGTGGCCTTGGGAGTGGTGCAGCCGCTCCGCCGGCCCGAAGAATCCACAGCGGTAGCTCACTCCGGGTTTGGTGAAGACGTCGTACAGATTGAGACACAGAGCACCTCCGATCTGCAGGTCCTCCCAGTCAGTCCGGGACCCCAGCGCGGTCAGCAATCCGTCGGGGATTCCCGGGCCGAGGCCGAAGCCGATCCGATCGACCGGCCGGACCAGGGCAACGGCCTCCTCCATGGTGTGGCCAATCGGCATGGACTCCACTCTCACATCAGACCACGCCGTGATCACGGTGTTCCTTACTGGCACCCCGGCGTCGGCAGGCAATCCATGACTTTCGGCCCTACCCCTGCACGGGGTGCGCAACCAGAATCACTAGGACACCTTCCTCTTCCCAGACAACGGTGCTTGGAGAATGGCGGCCACCCCCCTCGGTCGCCATTTTCCAATTCCGGAGTTGTTCGTGAGCGGGCGATCCCTCGCCTTGGGACTTCGGCACCCTGCCGTCTGTCGCCGGGTGGCGCATGCTTCATCGAAACCGCGCAAGGCGGCCTGACGGAACGGCAAAGCAACGAGGGGATTCGGTGAGCAGCAAGCTGCCGCACGGGGCGCATCGACACGGCTCGGACTGCACCTGGTTCACGTTCTGTGTTCGATCGCCTTCGGGTCGTCATTGCGGCGGGACCGCGAGTTCGTCCGCGTCACGCAGGCGACGTCCGGCGTCGTCGACCGGATCTCGCGACAGACTTCGGCGCCACTTCCGTCGGTCAACCGGACATCGAGGATTGCGACATCGGGCTTCGCTGCGGCAATACGGGCCAGGGCGTCCGCCACCGTCCGGCCTCACCGCTGCTCCCTGCCGGGAGCGGTCACGCCGCACCTCGATAAGCTCACCACAGCGCGGTACAGATCAATGACGCGCCGCAGTGCGTCCGGCACGCGATTGCCGGCGAGGCCCAATCCCGAGACGGAGGGTGTAGAGGAATGACCGCTGAACAGCCATCGGGCAAGGGCAGGATCGTCGTCGGCTTCGACGGCGCGGACTCCTCGACCGACGCCCTTGCCTGGGCGGTCCGCCAGGCCGTTCTCACCGGCAGCGCGCTCGAGGTCATGATGACCTGGGAGTGGCCGAGCAGCTACGGCTGGTCCGTACCCATCCCCGATGATTTCGATCCCGAGTCCGATGTCCGCAAGGTGCTCGAAGCCGCCATTGCCGGAATCCTGGCCGAACATCCCGACCTCAACCTGGAACCCCGGTTGGTCAATGAGCATCCTGCACCCGCCCTCGTCGAGGCATCCAAGGGTGCGGACCTGCTCGTTGTCGGCAGCCGCGGCCACGGTGAGTTCGTCGGCATGCTGATCGGATCGGTCAGCGAGTACTGCGTCACCAACGCCCACTGTCCCGTCCTCGTGCACCGCGCTCCGGGCTGAGTCACTTTTCACCCCTCGATACTCCGGGCCGGTGCCCCTTCACGCTCGTGGTTCCCCACGCGCCGCGTCAATGGCGCGCCGGCGTGCCGTGCCGTCCGTGTGCAGCTGGGCGAGCCCGGGGCCGCCGTGCGTCGGCGCAGGCGAGTCACCGCGCCGTCCCAGCAGCGCGCCGAGCGTCGCCTCCACCGACGACGCCAGTGCCGCCGCCTCGTAGCCGCCTTCGAGGAAGAGGGCCAGGCGCCCGGGACGGGGCGCAAACTCGCGGACGATGCACGCCAGCTCGGCGAAGTCCCCACTCGAGAGCTGCAGGTTGCTCAGGGGGTCGTCCCGGTGGGCGTCGAACCCGCACGAAACCAGGACCCAGTCCGGCGCGAATTCCTCAATGCTTTGGCGCGCCTCCCCGTCGAGGGCGGCCCGCACGACGTCGCCGGTCGCCCCGGGCGGCAGCGGGAGGTTGAGGGTCAGTCCCGGCGCAGCTGCGCCGCCGACCTCGTCGGGACGGCCGGTCCCCGGATAGAGCGGATGTTGATGGGTCGAGACGTAGAGCACAGCGGGGTCGTCCCAGAAGATGTCCTGGGTGCCGTTCCCGTGGTGCACGTCCCAGTCGACGATGAGCACGCGCTCTCCGAGCGCCGTGCGCGCCGCGGCCGCGACGGCGACGTTGTTGATGAGACAGAACCCCATGGCACGGTCACCGGTGGCGTGGTGTCCCGGCGGGCGGACCGGGACGAAGGCGACGCCCTCGCCGCGCTGCTCGAGCGCGCGCAGGGCGGCCAAGCCTGCCCCAGCGGCGCGGCGGGCCGCCGTCCACGAGTCCGTCGACGCGTAGGTGTCGGCGTCGATGTCGCCGCCTCCCTCGGCGCAGAACGCGGCGAGCCGCGCCAGGTATGCCGGGTCATGCACGCGCGCCAGCTCGTCCATCGACGCCTCGTCGAACACCGGCGCGACGATCTCCTGATCGGGCCCGAGTGCGCGCACGCCCTCCATGACGGCCACCAGGCGGGATGGCCGTTCGGGATGGCGGGGGCCGCCGTCATGTTCCGTCAGGCCGGATGGCCCGGCGACGACGAGCGTCGTCACCTGGAGACAGCTTCGGACTGACTCTGCAGCGCGCCGCCGGCACGCCGAACGACTGGCGAAGCGAAGGGCATGGCGGTCATCGGTCTCCTCGTCGTGTCATGGTACGGCCACCGCAGGCGGCCGGCCCGGCCCATCGCCGCTCGCCCTACGCTCACCAATGATGGTGGACGTCATGCAGGCGTGGGTTGTCGATCAGCCGGGCCCCGTCGACGACGAGCGGCACCCCCTGGTGCGGGTGGAGAGGCCCGTCCCCGAGCCGGGACCGGGCGAGGTCCGCGTGCGGGTGCGGACATGCGGTGTGTGCCGGACGGACCTCCACCTCACCGAGGGTGACCTGGTGCCGCGCCGCCCGCGGGTGACGCCGGGTCACGAGGTCGTCGGGGTGGTCGATCGACTCGGTTCCGGCAGCACCCGCTGGCGGGAGGGTGACCGCATCGGGGTGCCCTGGCTGGCCCACACCTGCGGGATATGCCGTTTCTGTGTCTCCGGCCGCGAGAACCTGTGCCTCAGGCCACGCTTCACCGGCTGGGACGTCGACGGGGGGTATGCGGCGTACACCGTGGTGGACGAGGCCTACGCCTACGCGCTCCCCGAGGCATTCGACGACGTGGAGGCGGCGCCGCTCCTCTGCGCCGGGATCATCGGCTACCGCGCCCTCCTGCGGGCCAACCTTCCGGAGGGAGGCCGGCTCGGGATCTACGGCTTCGGTGGATCCGCCCACCTCACGGCCCAGGTGGCGCTGGCCCGTGGCGCCCGCGTGCACGTCATGACCCGCTCGCCGGAGGCGCAACGGCTGGCCCTCGAGCTCGGCGTCGCCAGCGTCGGGGACGCCGACGCCGCACCGCCCGAGCCACTCGACTCGGCCATCCTCTTCGCACCGGTCGGCACCCTTGTGCCGCCCGCTTTGGCGGCCCTGGACCGCGGCGGCACACTCGCTGTCGCCGGCATCTACCTCAGCGACATCCCCGCCCTCAACTACCAGGAGCACCTCTTCGAGGAGCGAGCGCTCCAGAGCGTGACCGCCAACACCCGGCGTGACGGCGAGGAGTTCCTGGCCGAGGCCGCACGGATCGGCCTACGCGTTTCGGCCGTCCCCTACCCGATGGACCGCGCCGACACCGCGCTGCGCGACCTGCGCGACGACCGGGTCAACGGTGCCGCAGTCCTCGTCATCTGACGGCAGAGCTCAGGCCTCAACCGGGATTGCAGATGAACGTCCTCATCCTCTCCAGCCCAGGACAGGACGAGCTCAATCAGCGTCTGAACAGGCGAAACGCCTCCGAAACAAGAAGCGCCGACGGTGCCCCAGTCGATTCACGCAAAGCGCTGTCACAGGGCCCTTGGCGATAGGTCCTGGAGCTTTCGACTGGGGCACGCACGCCGGCAGTGCGATCAGGCGGTAGATCGCTAGAGCCATTATTCCCTAACCGCGGGCGGGTAAACGCAGAATTCCGGAAAAATGTCGAAGCGTTTAGATGACGGGTTCTACCTGGTCAGCGGCCATGAGCACGGCCACCAGCTCTTGATCCCGCTGATACGACAGCAGACCGGCTGCATGGTCGAGGTCCAGCCAACGCAACTCGTCGACCTCCTCGTTGGGGCTGAAGAACCCCCCCGTTGCCGCCATGACCCAGTAGGCCACCGTCTTCTGCCGACCCTTGCGGTCGACGTATTCCGTATGGCCGATGAAGCGCAGGAGATCGCAGGTCATGCCTGTCTCCTCTCGCACTTCGCGCAACGCGGCGATCTCGAGGGTCTCCCCTGGCTCGAGCTTCCCCTTGGGGAAGGACCAGTCGTGCTGCACCGGGCGGTGCACGACGACGATCTGCAGCAGCCCGCTGTGGCGGCGCACGACCAGCCCGCCTGCCGCCTGGACGACATCTGTTTGGGAAGGGAGTTCGGCCGTCATTGATCGTCGCGCCACTGGTTCGAAGGTTACCGTCGCGCTCCCGCCTCGTCGCGGCAATCACGGTCGCCCGGGAAACTCGATGAGGACCCGCAGTAGCGTGAGCACGATGTCCGAGTCCAAGCCAGACGAGACCGGCGAGAGCGACCCTGTCGAGATCGAGTGGCAGTTCGATGCTCTCGACCTGCGGCCGGTGGAGCGGTGGCTCGCCACGCTCCCCACTCTCGCGATCGAGACCGGCGACGGAGGGACGATCACCGCGCTGGCCCGCCCGCCTCGGCGCCTGGTCGACTCCTATCGCGACAGCGACGACTGGCGAATCGCCCGCGCCGGCTTCGTCGTGCGCACCCGGCGCCGGGGGCGCCACGACGAGATCACTCTCAAGGACACGCGTCCCGCGGAGGGCAACGGTCTGCGTCAACGCCTGGAGGTCACCGAAGTGCTGCCCGCCGCCGGGCTCGACGCGCTGGGCGCCGACGGGCCGGTCGGCCGCCGGCTGCGTGCCATTGTCGGCACGCGCCATCTGCGCGAGGTCCTACAGGTGCGCACCCGGCGGCGGCCCTTCGCGTTGCGGGTCGGCGGGGTCGACGTGGCGGAGATCGCACTCGACGACACCATGATCGTGGTCGGCACCGGGCAGCGTCCCATGCAGCTGCGGCGGGTCGAGGTCGAGGTCCGACCCGACTGGCTCGAGGCGCTCGAGCCGATAGTGGAGCAACTGCGCATAACGTGCGGGCTCCAACCGGCGCGTCTCTCCAAGTTCGAAGCCGGGCTGTTGGCCCTCGGCGAGGAGCTCCCGGGCGCACCGGACCTCGGACCGACCGACATTTCTGCCACGTCCACCATGGGGGACCTCGCCTTCGCGGTGCTCCGGCGCCAGCTCGCCGTGCTGCGCGCCAAAGAGCCCGGCACGCGGTTGGGCGAGGATCCCGAGGAGCTGCACGACATGCGGGTGGCGACGCGTCGACTGCGGGCCGCCCTCTCGCTGTTCCAAAGCGTGCTCCCCGTCCGCGCCCAGATGTTCCGGGAGGAGCTCGGTTGGCTGGCCCGGCTGCTCGGCGCCGTGCGCGACCTCGACGTGCAGTTAGAGGGTCTGGCGGACATGTCCGGGCGCGACGTCGACCCGGCGATCGGCCCCGCGCACAACAGCAGCGGCCCCTTTGCCGAATTGGCGGCGCTGCTCGAGCGCGAGCGCGAGGCGGCCCGCACCGACATGTTGAACGGGCTCGACTCGGTCCGCTGGGACCGCCTGGCCAAGGGCCTGACGGCCATGGCGCAGCAGGGGCCGGCGCGTCGCTCGCTCGCCACCCGGGTGCCGGCTGAAATCGGCCTGCCCGAATTGGTGCTGGCGCGTCACCACAAGGTCCGCAAGGCGGCGACGCGGGCCAAGCGGTCCGGAGCCGTGCCGGACTTCCACGCCTTGCGCATCCGTTGCAAGCGACTCCGCTACGCCCTTGAGTTCAGCAGCGAGGTGTACGGAGGGAAGACGACCCGCTTCGTGCGCACGCTCACCGTGCTCCAGGACGAGCTCGGCGCCATGCAGGATGCCGAAGTGGCGTCGCTGCAGTTGGCCGCCCTGGCCACGGGGGACTCCCACTTGCCCGTCGCCACCATCTTCATGATGGGCGGTGTCGCCGAACGGCACCGGCGCGAGGTGAAGCGGCTCCTCAAACGGCTTCCCGATGAGCTGCGCCGCACCGAAGGGCGGGCCTGGCGTGAGCTGCGCGATCTCATGGAACGCCGTCGGGTGGAGGCGGAGGCGGCGCGGCCGCCGGTCCGCACCACGCTGCGCGCGCTGCCCGGGCCGCAACCCGAGGCCGAGTCCGCAGCGACGCCGTCACCTGCCGCCAACGAGCCGATCCATCCTGCCGCGATGCCGGGCCTTACCGCCCTGGCACCGCCGCCCCAGCATCCAAGCCAGTCAGGCGAGCCAAGCCAGTCAGGCCGGTCAGGCCAAGGGGAATGAGCCCGCGTCGTCGCCCATGACGACGCGGGGATGCTCCGTGACGATGAAGTGCAGCTTGTCGGTGTCGAGAAAATTGCTGATGTCAGTCCAGATGTCGGGGAAGTCAGGCTCAGCCATGTGCGCCCGGTAGGCGTCCATGTTCTCGAACCACTGGACCGTCACCCCGTCGAACCCGGCGTCGTCATTGCCGCTGTAATCGTCGAGCGGCCGTGGGTGCTGCTCGTAGCGCACCACGTGGCTGCCGCTCTTGCTTCCTCTGATCAGCGGGCCGTGCACCTCCTGCCAGTAGGCGTGGAACTCGGCGGGGGTGAGACCGTCCTTGCGGCGCAGCAGGCATGTGAGCCTGACCATGGAACCTCCTGTCCGGTGTGGCGCCGGAACGATCGACCCGGCCGGCGCTCCCGCAGGCTATCGGCGGTCCCGGGACTCTACGGGAGGGTGAGGGTCAGGCCCGAGCCCGAGCCGCTCTTGCTCACGCCGACGGAGACGCCCCCCAGCGAGACCGGCGGGGTGCTGACCGGCACCGGCGAGGCCGGGAGCGGGAGCGGCACCGTCACCGTCACCGTGGTCGTGCTGGTCGACGTCGTCGTGGTGGTACCACTCGACGCGCTGCGCGTCGGAGCCGGCGCCTTGCCTCCGGCCGAAGCCGTCACGGGCAGGCTCGGCACGCCCGGCAGGGAGCTGCCCTTTCCTGGGAGCGGGACCGAAGGCAGCGAAGGCGTCGTTCCGGTGCCGCCAGTGGCGCCGGAGGCGGCCGTCGTCGCGCCATTGACGAGCGCGGCAATTCCGCTCGTGCCCGAGAGCAAGGTGCTGGTGCCACTACCGGTGCCGGCCCCGGCACCGGCACCCGTCGTCCCGGCGCCCGGCAGCTCCGTCGCGGTGGCCGCGGCAGTCTCGGGCAGCGAGTCCGTCGGCGCGGTCAACCACTGCAACGGCGCCGCGTTCTGGGTCAGCGAGCCCGACAGCGCTGTCAAGGCCGCTGTCACCACGGCCGCCGTGGCGCTCGTCGTTGTGGCGCCGTCGTTGGCCTCGTTGGCTGCCGCGGCCGGCGTCGGGTCCGTCGTGGCCGCAGACGCCAAGGGGTGTGCCGTTGCAGGAGCAATGGTGAAGGAGCCGCCGATCCCGCCCAGAAAAGCGCCCACCGCGGCGCAGGCCAGCCCACCGGCCCCAACCATGGCGGCATTGCGGTAGCGCACCAGCCCCCTCGGCCCCTCGCCCTCCGCAGGTGCTTCGTCGACCGGCGCCGGTCCCAGCACCTGTGCTTCGGATTCGTCGTGGATCGGTGCGTCCGCGGTGGCCTTGTACGCACGGGGCGGGCGGGCGGGCTCGGTCGAAGCGGGCCCAGCCTCGGCGGCCGCGTGCGTGCCCCTGGAACTGAACTCCCCCCGCAGCATTTCGTCGTACCTGTCGTCCGGGCTCACCTGCATGCGTCCTCCTCCTCAACACCCCTCCCGGGCGCCTCGTCTTGAAAACGTGGATCCGTCGCAGGCTGCGGAAGGCCTTCACCGCTCCGTCCTCTCCGGCTGCCCCTGCTCGGAACGGAGTTCCGCCACCCCGTCCCGAGCAGTTCGCAGCACCGGTTCCCGCTGATCTGCCTCTCCCTCCAGATCCTCCGAAGATCTTTCCTGCGTCGTCCTGCTGTCGACCCGAGCGCGAAACACCCGGTCCCGGCTGCGTCATTGTCGATGGCGCGGTCGAGTGCGAGTGGCCGCCGCCGGGCCGGCCCCCGAGACCGGAGGGGGAACGGAGGAGGTCCCGAAGGCCGGGCCCGGTGGCGATCCGCCGTTTGATCCGAGACGGATCGGTTCTGAAGGCTCATGAGGCATCTCGGTCGCGGTTGAGAGAACTGAGGGAGGGAGGGAGGGAGGGAGGCGATGCGGCGCCGGCCGATAAGCAGCAGGTCGCCGTCGGACCGGCTGCTCCATGTGTTGCTCTGCCCGCCCGCACCGGACGACGTGGCACGCAAGAGCGTCATGGCCACCAGCCCCACCGCGGCGATCCTGATCCGACCCCTCATCGCATGCCCCTGACCGTCCCTCCGCGACACGGAGGGCTCCTTTGTCTTCGTGGAGGAAACGGGGCACGCTGGCGATCCTTGCGCCGTGCTGTGAAGAATTCCCGTTGTGCTACCCCTGTGCGGGGCGTCTGCTGCGCAGTCACACCTCGGGGCAGGTCAGCGGGGCGGCGCCGGGTCGTCCCGTACTGTTCCGGGCATGCCCGCGTCCCACGTCGTGCTGCTCCTGCTGGCGGGGCTGGGCGCCGGGATCTTCAACGGCGTGGCGGGCGGAGGAAGCCTGATCTCGTTCCCGATCCTGCTGGCCCTCGGCTACCCGGCCCTGACCGCCAACATCACCAACACCATCGGGATCTGGCCCGGCTACGTGGCCTCGGCGGCCGGCTTTCGCCGCGAGATCGGCGACCAGTCCCGTCGCCTCCTGGAGCTGACCCCGGTCGCCGTGCTGGGCGGCGTCGCCGGCGCGCTGCTCCTCCTCACGACCTCCACGGCGACCTTCGACGACGTCGTGCCCTGGCTCGTCCTGGGGGCCGCCGCGCTGTTCGCCGCCCAACCGGTGCTGCGGCGGGCCCTGGACCGGGGGGCCGCGCACCCCCGCACGCGGCCCGTCCTCTTGGTGGTGGGAGTGTTCGCCGCCTCGGTCTACGGCGGCTACTTCGGCGCCGCCATGGGCGTGATGTTCCTCGCCATCCTGGGCCTGGCCCTCCCCCTCTCGCTCGCCCACACCAGCGGGCTGCGCGCCGTGCTCTCCATGATCGTCAACGGCATCGCCGCCGTGGTCTTCCTCATTCACGGAGGCCTGGCCTGGGAGGCGGTGGGCTTGTTGGCCGCCGGCAGCCTCGTCGGTGGCTACGCCGGCGCGCGCCTGGCCCTCGCCCTTCCCGCGCCCGCGCTGCGCGTGGCGGTCATCGTCATCGGGGTGGGCACGGCGGTGAAGCTGCTGCTCTGATCAGTCGACCGCCAGCGGGTAGGGGCCGGCCACGGCGCGCGCCAGCTCGCGGCGCGCCGCCCGTCGGGCTTCGTCCGCGTCATCCGGCGCAATCGGCACCAGGCGCAGGCGCGTACCCGGAGCGCACTGGCCGAGCAGCCCGTGGTCGGCGGCCGCCACCACTGCCAGCACGGGGTAGCCACCGAGCGTGGCGTGATCGGGCATGAGAATGACCGGATCGCCGTCGGGCGGGACCTGCACGGCACCCGTCACGACTCCCTGGGAGTCGAGCGCTCCTCCGCCGGGCCCGTCCCGCAGCGCCACCGCCTCCGTCTCGGGCCGCAGACGGATCCCCACCCGGTTGGACTCGGGCTGCACCACGAAGACCGCCGACGCGAGCCGCGTCAGCGCCGCGGCCCCGAACTGCTCGGCGTGCGGGCCGGGGAGGACGCGCAGCTCGACCACCGACGACGTGCCGATGTCGGTGGCAACCCCCGCCACCAGATGGTCCCCGAGCGGAGGCGCCCAGGCTCCCGCCTGCACCACGGCGCCCACGACGAGCGGCCCCGCGCCGAGCCCGGTCAACTCGTCCGTCGCACTGCTTCCGAACCACTCGGGGCCGAGGAAGCCGCCGGCCACCGCCAGGTAGCTGCGGCAGCCGCCGTGCTGGCGGCCGATTTCGAGCACCTGGCCCGCGACCAACGGCAGGAGCTGTCCGGCCGGCTCCGCGGTGCCGTCGACGCGGACGTCCGGCGTGGCGCCCACGACCGCCACGTGGCAGTCGCCGAGGCAGCGCAGGCGGGTCCCGCCCCCCGTGAGCTCCAGCGTGCCGGCGCCGGTCGCGTTGCCGGCCAACCGGTTGGCCAGTTCGAACGACACCGGATCGGCCGGACCCGAGGCGGGGACACCGGCCGCCGCCACGGCCCGGCGCCCGCCGTCCTGGACCACCGCGCGCAGCCCGGGCGCCACGACCTCGAACACGGCCCGGGCACCGGACGGCGGGGACCACTGCGGTGGCGCCACCGGTTCCGGTTCGGCCGGGTCGCCCACCCCGGCCAGGGTGAATTGGACGCGGTCCCCCGGCGAGAGCACGGCATAGGGCGGGCGCTCCGGCGTGAACAGCGGGAAGCCGGTACGCCCGATCAGGTGCCAGCCCCCCGGTGACGCCGTGGGATACACGGCGGCGTGGCCGTTGGCGATCGCCACCGAACCCGCCGGAACGACGGGACGCGGCCGGCGGCGGCGAGGCACCCGGTCCAACGGGCCCGGAAGGCCCGCCAGGTAGGCGAACCCGGGCGAGAATCCCACCACGGCGGCGGTCAGGGGCCGTGCGGTGAGCAGCGCCACCACCTCCTCCGGTACCACGCCGGCGAGCGCGGCCACCTCGTCGAGATCGGGGCCGTCGAAGTGACAGGGGATGGTGACGAGCCGGCTCTGGGCGACCGGGTGCTCGGAGGTGACGCGTCGGGCCAGCCCGGCGCGCGCCGCTTCGGCGAGGGACAAGACCGACTGCAGCTCCGCGTCGGCATCGGTTGCGCGCACCAAGACGCTGGCGGATCCGCACACCACCTCGGCCGCGTCGGCCAACGCCGCAGTGAGCTCCCTCGCCACCACCCGGGCCGCCGCGGCATCGGCGACCCCGATCAGGAAGGCGCGGTCACCGAGGAGCCGAACCTCCCCGACGGGGATGGACGGGGTCATGCACGCGCCGGCGCGACCACATCGATCCCGGCGTCAGCCATGGCTCGGCGGACGGCGGTCGCAAGGGCGACGGCCCCGGGGGAGTCGCCGTGGATGCAGAGCGTGTCCACCCAGAGCGTCAGCAGCGACCCGTCGTCGGCGACCACCGCACCGCGGACCAGGCTGAGCGCCTGGGCCGCGGCCGCCCCGGGCTCGGCCACGACAGCGCCGGGCTCGGCTCGGCCGACCAGCCCGCCATCGGGTCGGTAGGCCCGGTCGCAGAAGCCCTCCTCGCAGGCGGGCATGCCGTCGCGCAGGACCGTCGCCATGGCGCGGCACCCCGAGGGCAGCACCATGGCCGCGTCCTCGCCGACGCTGTCGCGCACGGCGTCACGGAAGGTCTCGTACACGGCGCCGCCCTTGGCCACCTCTTCATAGAGTGCGCCGTGGGCCTTCACCGACGCGACAGTCGTGCCGGCGGCCCGGCAGATCCGATGGAGCGCGCCCAGCTGCTCCGACAACGACACACCGAGCGCACCGCGGTCGATCTCCATCGGCTGGCGCCCGAAGCCGACGCGGTCGGGGTAGGACGGGTGGGCGCCGACCCGGACGGCGTGCTCCAAGGCTGCCGCGACGGTGGCCTTCATGGAATCGTCGTCCCCCGCGTGGCCGCCGCAGGCGACGTGCACCGACGTCACCAACCCCAAGAGCGTCCGCTCCACTTCTACCCCTGCGGCATCGGTCGCCTCGCCAACGTCGGCGTTGAGGTCGATCGTCCGATGGCGCGTCACACCGTCAGCCCGCTTCGAGCTGGTCCACCACGATGCCGTCGCGGTACACGACGCGCTGGTTGCGGCGCGTGGGCACGCGCACCCCGCCGAGGACCGTGCCCGTCATGTTGAGCGGGTCCGCCCCGGCCACCACCACCTGCTCGCCGCTGGCGCCACGACGATGCGTCGCCCGCAGTTCCTCGAACGCCTCGGGCAGCGCGTACTGCTCGCCCGAGAGCCCCGCCACGAAGCGGCCGCCGAGGACGAGCCCGCGCGCCTCCAGCCGGCGCAATGCCCACACGACCTCACGCCACGGCACCTTGAACGACTCCCGGCTCCACAGTTCCCAGGCGACGATGCCCCACCGCACCAGCAGCTGCTGCGCCACCGTCTCGGCCAGCGCCTCGTTGCCGGGCAGGAGCACGCCGTCGTCCACGGCCGGTGCTCCGAGCACCTCGGGCCCGGGCAGGAGCGACCAGCGGCCCTCGCCGATGCCGGTCCCCACGGGAGCGCGGCGACGAGCCAGGCGACCCGAGGGACGGCGCACCGTCCGGGTGTGCCAGCGGTCACGGGCCGACAGCAGAGCCCGCACCGCCGAGAAGGCATCCGCGGTGACGAGCCCCCGGGCCACCAGATCCCACAGGCCCTCGTCCACTTCCGCCGGGAGCCGTCCGGTCAGCGGTGCCAGCTCCGGGCGGAAGCAGGCGCCGCGCCCCCGCAAGGCGGCGAGCACATCGGCCGCCGCACCGAACTCGGGCTCCGGTGCCAGCGCGCCGGCCCGTACGGCGCGCAACATGCCTTCGAGGTCGTCGCGCCGGGCGAAGGCCAGCGGCGTGGCCGGCGAGGGTGTGCCGCTGCGCCCGGTGCTCTCGGCGCGCGGCGTGAGGCGCCCCCACACGATTTCGCCGGACAAGCACAGTTCGTCGAGCCAACGGGCGTCGTAGCCGGTGACCCGGGCGGGCAGGATCTTGGCTTCCCACTCGGCCGCCGGCGCCTCGATCCCCTGCAGCTGCTCGAGTACTTCGAGGAGCCCGGCCCGGCCTTCCAGCCGGCTGTCGGGCGTCGCGTGCTGCCAGTGCGTCAGGAAGCGCACGTATTCGGCAATCGGCACGGCGTCGACCATCCCGCGCCGGCGGCTCCGGCTGGCGCCATGCAGGCGCACCAAGAGGTTGCGCGCGCACCAACGACCGTCGGGCAGCTCAATGGCGGAGCCCTTGCCTTCCAGGCGGGCCAGGGCGGTGCGGGCCCGGGCCACCGACAGCGGCGCGCCCATCGGTGCTCCCGCCGGCAACGCGGCGTCGGCCACCAGCTCCTCGACGGTCACCGGCCCCGCCAGCTGCAGGTGGCCGGCCACGCAGGCCGCGGCGGCATCGTCGTCGCTGCCGAGCGCCGTCGCCGCCTGCCGGCGTTCGGTGGCCACCCAGCACTCGTCGACCATGCCGGCCCGGCCGTCGGCCGCCAGGGCGTCGTACCACTGCACCCATTCCTGGCACGGACGCGCCGCCACCAGCGAGAGCAACAGGTCGTGCAGCTCGTCGGCGTTGCGCAGGCGAGGGCGGATCTGGTCGAGCACCACGGCCACGGCCACGGGATCGAGCGCAGCGAGCTCCGAGGCCGGCACGGGCAGCCCGTCGGGGCCCAGCTCGCCCAGGCCCCGCCGCAGCGACAACGCCCGCGTCCGCCGCTCCTCGAGCGGCGCGTCGTCGAGGTAGGTGAAAGGACGCCCGCTCAAGATGGCGTGGGAGAACGGGGACGGCTCCGATGACTCGACCGTGTGCACCGAGATGGCGCCCGACTCGACCTTGGCCCACACCTCGACCAACCCCTCCACCGACAGTCCTTCGTGGAGGCAGTCGTAGACGGTCTGGCGAGCCAGCACATGGTCTGGCACACCGACCGGTCCGGGTGCTGCATTCTCCTGACACGCGGCCAAGCCCGGCCACACGGCCGCCAGCAGGTCGTCGGCCTCCATGCGTTGCAGATGGATGGGCCTCCGTTTGCCGCCGTTCATGCGGGGCAGCACGAGGGCGCGGTTGAGATTCCAGCGCCAGCGCGCGCCGAGCATGGGGTGGAGCAGCACGGCCTGGGTCAGGACCTCGGGGGCCTTGGCGCTGCTCAACATGGACTGCACCCTGGTGAGCGGGAAGCTGTGCTGGGGCCCGAGCGACAGGACGACGGTGTCATCGTCCGCCGCCGCCTGCAGCTCGAAGTCGAAGGAGACGCAGAAGCGTTTGCGCAGGGCCAGGCCCAGCGCCCGGTTGATACGGCCACCGAACGGCGCATGGATGATCAGTTGCGAGCCTTCGCTCCCGTCGAAGCAGCGCTCGACGACCAGACGCTCGCGGGTCGGCAGGTGGCCCAGTGCCGCCAGGCCGGCGGCGCAGTAGGCCACGACCTGCTGGGCCACGTCGGCGGAGACCCCGGCGCGCTCGCGCACGAGCCGCCGCGCGCCTTCGCCGTCCTGGGCCAGCAGCAGCGGCTCGAGTGCGGCCCGCAGATCGCTCACCGCTTCGGAGAGCTCAGCGGTACGGGCCGGCGCCTCACCGAGCCAGAAGGGAATCGTCGGCGGCAGGTCTCCCGCATCGTGCACCCGGACGGTGCCGACCTCGACCTTGGCCACCCGCCACGAATGCGTACCCAGGAGGAAGATGTCGCCCGCGGTCGCCTCGACGGCGAAGTCCTCATGGACGGAGCCGACCGTCACGCCGTCGGGGTCGAGCACGACGCGGTAGTCGCCCGTCTCCGGAATGGCGCCCCCACCGGTCAGCGCGGCCAACCGCGCCCCGCGCCGGGCCCGCAAGCGCCCGTTGACCGCGTCGAGATGCAGGTGCGCGCCGCGGCGCCCGCGTCCGGTCTCGATCCCCCAGCTCGCCAGCGCCACGACATCGTCGAAATCCTTCCGGGACAGGTCGGCATAGGGGGCGGCGTGACGGGTCATGTCCCACATCGCCTCGACGTCGCGCTCGTCGGTGGAGGCGACCTCGGCCACCAGCTGCTGGGTCAGGACGTCGAGCGGGGCGACGGGCGGTTCGAGCAGATCGAGCCGGCCCTCCCGCACGGCCGTGAGGAGCGCGGTGCACTCCACCAGCTCGTCGCGCGTGGTCGGGTAGAGGCGGCCCGCCGGCGTCCCGTCGCGATGGTGGTTGGCCCGGCCGACCCGTTGGAGGAAGGTGCCGATGGCACGGGGCGACCCGATTTGGCACACCAGTTCGACCGGGCCGACGTCGATGCCGAGTTCCAGCGAGGCCGTGGCCACCAGCGCCCGCAGGTCGCCGGCCCGCAGGCGCGTCTCGACGATGCGGCGGCGCGCCGCCGAGAGGCTTCCGTGATGCGCGGCGACGAGCAACGAGGCGTCGACGTCGTCCCCGGCCGCCGATTCGTTCTCGCCCAGCCGCTCGGCCAGCTGATGGGCCACGCGTTCGGCCATCTTGCGCGTGTTGACGAAGACCAGGGTCGTGCGGTGGTCGCGCGTGTGCTCGGCGATGCGATCGAGGATGTCCGACATCTGGCCACCGCTCATGACGGCCTCGAGCTCGGTGGAGGGCAGCTCGATCGCCACATCGAGGTCACGGGCGTGGCCGCAGTCGACGATCACCGTCGGGGGCCTGTCGTCGTGCACACCCGACAGCAGACGCGCCACCAGGTCGAGCGGCCGCTGCGTGGCCGAAAGGCCGATGCGTTGGAGACGACCGCCGCTCTCGGTCACCAGCGCGTCCAGCCGTTCGAGGGACAGCGCCAGGTGGCTGCCGCGCTTGTCACGGGCCAGCGTGTGCACCTCGTCGACGATCACCGTCCGCACGCCCCGCAGGAGCGCCCGTGACGAGGGCGAGGTCAACAGGAGATAGAGCGACTCCGGCGTCGTGACCAACAGGTCGGGTGACCGCTTCTTCATGGCGGCCCGCTCGGCCGCCGGCGTGTCCCCCGTGCGGATGGCGATGCGCAGCCCCGGATCCGCGCACCCGAGTCGGGTGGCCTCCTCCCGGATTCCGGAGAGCGGGACGTGGAGATTCTCGTGCACGTCCACGGCGAGAGCCCGCAGCGGGGAGATGTAGAGGACCTCGGGAGTCCCCCGGGGGCTCGATCCCGCCTCGGCGGCCCGGTACGCCGCATCGATGGCCACCAGGAATCCGGTGAGCGTCTTGCCCGAACCGGTGGGAGAAGCGACCAGGACGTCGCTCCCCGCCGCAATGTGCGGCCAGGCCGCCGACTGCGGCGGTGTGGGGCCGGCCGGGAAGCGGCGGGAGAACCAGCTCGCCACGGCCGGGTGGAAGAGCGCCTCGGGCGCAGTGGATTCAGGAGGCGCGTCGGGCACCCTCCCATTCCACCAGGAAGTAGTGACGGTCGCGCCACACCGATGACCGGGGCCGGCCGCCGGCACCGGTCAGGTGGACAACGGGCGGCGGCCCCAACAGGAGATCATCGGCGGCTGGGCCAGGTCGAGGACACCGGCCGCCACGTTGGCCAGGTGCCGGGTGATCTCGTCCTCGGTGGCGATGCCATGGTCGAGGAGCTGGTCCCGGATGAGGTTAATGGTCGCCGTCTCGAGGTCGTTGCAGGCGGGATCGCTCGCCGGGAAGGCGGCGTCGGCCCCGACCTGCGCCAGGCCGGCGGCCCGGAGGCGGCGCGGCAGCGTTCGACCGTAGGCCAGGTCGACGCCGCGTTCCGCCAGCAGGGTCCGGAAGCCCCGCCGGATCTGATTGGCCAATTCCTGGGGGGCCCCGATCTCGTCGGGGCAGCTCAGCGGCTGCAGAGCCGGGTCGGCGTCCTCCACCAACAGGACCCCGCCGGGGCGGAGGGCGGCGGCCATGGTGGCCAGAGCGGCGTCGCGTGCGGGTACATGGACCAGGACGAGCCGGGCGTGGACGAGGTCGAACGGTCCGGGCGGCGGCGGGTCGGCGGCCACGTCGTGCTGGACGACCTCGACGTTGGGTGCGATGGCCCCGCTCGCCCACGACAGGTTGATGTCGGAGGCCAGGACGTGTCCGCCGGGCCCGACGCGGTCGGACAGGTGGGACACCACCGAGGTCCCACCGGCTCCCACCTCCCAGCAGCGCCAGCCCGGGGCCAGGCCCAGGCCATCGAGATGGCGGAAGGTGGCGGGGTCGAACAGCGTGGTGAACGCGGTGAAGCGGTCCATCGCCTCGGGAGCCTCGTTGGAGAGCAGGTAGCGCCCGGTGCTCATGATGCCGGTGTGATGGCGGGGGCCAGGCTCTGAGTGCTGCCGACGTCGCGGTCGAGCACGTCGGCCACCTGGGCGCGCCCCTCTTCGATCAGGGTTGCCGTGGCGGAGAAGTCCCGGTACTGGCCCGAGGGCTCGCCGCCCCCGCTGAAGACGATCACCTCGACGCCCGGCGGGAGCAACGCCAGCTCACGGATGAAGCGGGCGTGCATGGCGACGAAGAACGCCGTCAGCTGCGCCTCGAGCGGGCGCCGCGGCGCCCGCGGGTGGTAGTGCAACGGACCGCAGAGCAGCACGTAGATGCGGTCGCACCCGGCGTCGAGCGCCCGGCTGATCGGCACGTTGTTGACCACGCCACCATCGACGAGCACGTCTCCGTCGATGAGGACCGGCGGGAAGATGGACGGGATGGCCGAGGAGGCCAGGATGGCCTCGACCGCGGGGCCGTGGCTGATCCAGCGTTCCCGGCCGTCGGAGATCGAGGTCGCCACCACCTCGATCGGGATGGTGGCGTCCTCGAGGTTCTCGTAGTCGATCCCGGCCTCGATGATGGCCCGCAGCCCGGAATTGGGATGGACCGAAGGCCGTTTCAGTAAGAACGCCCACGGGCCATCGAGCGGGCCGCGGGGGAAGATGTCGGCGCCCTTCACTTCGCGCCAGATTTCGGCCATGCGTTCGACGTTCTCGAGGGTCGGCTGACCGGCGTAGGACGCGCCGTTGATGGCGCCGACCGATGCGCCGAAGACCAGATCGGCCCGGATGTCGCGCCGGATCAGCTCCTGGAGCATGCCCACCTGGACGGCGCCCCGGCTGCCGCCGCCGGCGAGGACGAAGGCGGTGCGCTCCGGCCCCCGGTGCCGGCCGTCCGAGAGGTGGCGGCGTTGCGCCCATCGGGTACGGACGCGGTCGGTGAACGACGGGAGCGGTGCGCCCTCGAAGTGATTGGCATCGCTCATGGCGCCCCTCCCGGCTGATCCGGCGGCGGCTGCATTCGCGCCTGTTGGCGGGCGCGCCACGCCTTTCGACCCGCCATGTCATGGCGCACCGCCCACAGGATCACGATGACGACGAGCGCGAGCATCGCCACCACGAAGATCCCGAAGATCACGAAGAAGGCGGTGTTGCCGGCCGACGCCAGCAGGAGCGCGGATGCCATGTCCGTCTCAGGGTAGAGGAGTGTCACACCCCGTGGTCACACTGCACCGATGGTCCTCGTCGCACCACGCCCTCTGCTCCGGCCCGACCGCCAGGGTGACGCGCCGGCAGATCGTGGCACGGGGGCCGAGGTCCTGGCCCTCCTGCGCGGCGACGCCGCCGCGCGGCCCCGTTTCGATCCCGGGCTGGCCGGCGGGCTACGGGCCTGGCTCGAGGATGCCGCCTACGACGTCGTCGCGACGCGGGGCGAGCACGCACCGCCCCTCTTCCTGGGACCGCGCCAGCTGCTCGGCTCGTACGACGAGCAGGGTGACGACGGCACGGCGACCGACCGGCTCCTGCTGTCGCGGCTGGTGCACACGCTGCTCCGCCAACTGGTCCACACCGGCGACATCAACGATCCCCTGGCCGACGCGCTCGACGCCCTGCGGGCGGCCGGCGACGATGACGACGTGCGCCGGATCGAGTCGCTTCCGGCGGCGGCGCGCCTGACCCTCGCCGAGACGCTCGCGCTCCACGCCCGGAACCTGAGTGGGCTGATCCCCCGCTTCGCCCCGGGCTGGATGCCGCGGACCAACGACCGCGTCGCCATTCCGCTGGCGGGAGGTCGCATCGTCCTCCACGGGATGTTCGACCTCGTCGTCGGGCCGCCGCAGCCGCGCACGGCGTCGCTGTGCGCGCTGGGGCTGTCGACCGGCGGACCGTGGGCCGTGGCGCGGCGATCACTGCATTATCTGTCGCTGCTCGAAACCCTCCGGAGCGGCACTCCCCCGTTCCGGCTGGCGTTGCTGGAGTCCGCGTCAGGGCGCTACGGCGTCGAGGACGTGCGCGAGGAACACCTCCGGGCGATCGCCTCGCACATCGCCGCCTGGCTCGCACAGGCCACCACTGCACCCACTGCACCCACTGCCACCACTGCACCCACTGCCACCACTGCCACCACTGCCACCACGCCTGCGCATGGATAACCGGCTCATGGACGCGCTCCTGGAGCCCGGCCCCGCTGTCGATCCCGCCTCCTGGCGGATCGCCCTCGACGAAGCGAAGTCGAAGCTGGCGGGGCTGGCCGTCCGGCGCGCCGGGGCCGCCCGGTTCCGCGTGACCGACCACGAGGTGCGCACCGCCTTCACCGCCGACGCTGGGGGCGACGATCACGACGACCCGTTCGCCTGGACCGCCCTCACGGCGCGGCGATCCGTCGGTGTGGCGGCCGTCCGCCTCCTCGTCGGGGGAACGGCGCGCTCGCCGCTCGAGGCGGTGCGGTCCCGGTTGGCAGAATCATCACGTTGGGTGCGAGACGGCAGTTCGTCCACCTCGCAGCTCGATCGTTGGGTCGACGGTCTCTCGTCGGCCGGGCGCGCCGCCGTTGGTGCCGAGGCGGTGACGTGGGCCACCCGCCTGTGGTGTGCCCTCGACTGGTCGTCGTTCCCGTCGACACCGGTCATCGGCCGCGACCACTGGTGGGACAGCCCCCATTCCGCGCTTCTCGCGCTGCGCGGGCGCGCCGACGTGCGCACGACCAATGCCCACCTCGTCGTCCTGTCCGGGCCGCGCCGCGGCTCGGTGCGGGCCGAGCTCGCCCTGGTCACCCTCGTCGAATCGCTGCGCCTGCGTGGAGACGACGTCCCGGGCCGCGTGGTCGGGTGGTGGCCCGATTCCGGCCACCTGGTCCGGGTCGAGCCCGAACCGTCGGCCCTGACCCTCGGGGCGGAGGCAGTGGAACTGGCGCTGGGCGGTGCCGGAACGTCGCTCCGAAGGGCCGCCTGAAAGAGAGCCCACCCAGGTCATCTATCGTTGGTACCCCCATGGAGACCCGCGATGACATCAGGAACGTGGCCATCGTGGCGCACGTCGACCACGGCAAGACGACCCTGGTCGACGCGCTCCTGCGCCAGACCGGCGCCTTCGGCGCCCATCAGGAGCTGACCGACCGGGTGATGGACTCGGGTGACCTCGAGCGCGAGAAGGGCATCACCATCCTGGCCAAGAACACGGCCGTGCGCTGGGGCGGGGTCAAACTGAACATCGTCGACACCCCGGGCCATGCCGACTTCGGCGGCGAGGTCGAGCGGGGTCTGACCATGGTCGACGGCGTCCTCCTCCTGGTGGACGCCTCTGAGGGCCCCTTGCCCCAGACCCGCTTCGTCCTCCGGAAGACGCTGGAAGCCCGGCTCCCCGTCGTGCTCGTCATCAACAAGGTCGACCGGGCCGACGCCCGTATCGCCGAGGTCGTGCACCAGGTGGAGGAGCTGTTCCTCGATCTCGACGCCGACGAGGACCAGATCGACTTCCCGATCCTCTATGCCAACGCCCGGGCGGGTTGGGTCAGCACGGAGCCCGGCGTCGAGGGCGAGAACGTCGAGCCGCTGTTCAGGGCGATCATCGACCACGTCCCCGCCCCGTCCTTCGACCCCGACGAGGGAACGCAGGCGCTGGTGTGCAACCTCTCCGCCTCCCCCTACGTGGGCCGGCTGGCCATCTGCCGGGTCCACAACGGCACGCTGACCAAGGGCAGTCCGGTTTCTTGGTGCCGTCTCGACGGCACCGTCGAGAAGGTCAAGATCACCGAGCTCTACGTGACCGAGGCGCTCGAGCAGGTGCCGGCCGAGTCGGCCGGCCCGGGCGAGATCGTCTCGGTGGCGGGCTTGGCGGAGGTCACCATCGGCGAGACATTGGCCGATCCCGACCGGCCGGTCGCCCTCCCGGTCATCACCGTCGACGAGCCCAGCCTGGCCATGACCATCGGCATCAACACGTCGCCCCTGTCCGGTGCGGACGGGACGAAGTTGACCGCCCGCCTCCTCAAGGCCCGCTTGGACGCCGAGCTCGTGGGCAACGTGGCCGTCAGGGTGGCGCCGACCGAGCGCCCCGACACGTGGGAGGTGCTCGGCCGGGGCGAGCTCCAGCTGGCCGTGCTGGTCGAGACAATGCGACGGGAAGGATTCGAGCTCACGGTCGGAAAGCCGCAGGTCGTCACCCGTGAGATCGACGGCAAGGTGTACGAACCGGTGGAGCGGGTGAGCATCGACGTGCCCGACGAGTATCTCGGCGTCGTCACCCAGCTGCTGGCGCTGCGCAAGGGCACCATGTCCGAGATGGTCAATCACGGGACGGGCTGGGTGCGCTTCGACTACCGGGTGCCGGCTCGTGGCCTCATAGGGTTCCGCACCGAGTTCCTGACCGAGACCCGAGGGACCGGGATCCTCCACCACGTGTTCGACGGGTGGGAGCCGTGGCACGGTGACCTGCGGACCAGGCGCAACGGATCGATGGTGGCCGACCGGCGCGGGGTCACCACGACCTTCGCCCTGATGAACCTGCAGGAGCGCGGGACACTGATCGTCGGCCCGGCCGAGGAGGTGTACGAGGGGATGATCGTCGGGGAGAATGCCCGGGCGGACGAGATGGACGTCAACCCGACCAAGGAAAAGAAGCTGAACAACATCCGTTCGGCGACGGCGGAGGACTTCGAGCGGCTCACGCCCGCCATGACGTTCTCGCTCGAGCACGCCCTGGAGTTCATCACCGAGGACGAGTGCGTCGAAGTCACCCCGAAGGCGGTTCGACTGCGCAAGGTGCTGCTCGACCAGTCGACGCGAGGGCGGTTGCGCAGCCGGGCGCGGGACGCGGCGCAGCGCGAGCAGACGCCGAAGGGGTAAGGGACGGGGACACGGTCGGGGCTACGTCGTGGTGACTGCGCGGAACGAGGGCTTCGATCACATCACCATCGTGGTCACCGACCTGCCCGAGGCGCGACGGTTCTTCGGGCTCCTCGGCTTCGAAGAAAGCGTCGCGGTCGTGGCGTCGGGCGAGCGGGTGGCGGACTACATGGGAATCCCGGGCTGGGAGTCCGATCACGTGACCCTGGTGCTCAAAGGGGCCGACGTGCACCAGGAGATTCAGCTGCTCTTCTTCCATCAACCGCCGATCAAGGCGGACAGCGGGTCGGGCACGCTCGACCGGACTGGGTTCAACCACGTGTGCTTCCGGGTCAACGACCTCGCCGCCATGCTCGAGCACTTGGCGGCGAACGGCATCACGCCCCGGAACGAGGTCCTCGATTACCACGATCGGAAGCTGGTCTTCCTCGACGGGCCCGGCGTCGTGGTCGAGCTGGCCGAGTGGGCCGGTGGATGAGTCGGCTCGGATGGAGCACTCACCTAGCATGAGCCGCTTGGAGGGATGGCAGAGCGGACGAATGCACAGCTCTTGAAAAGCTGCGAGGCGCAAGCCTCCGTGGGTTCAAATCCCACTCCCTCCGCTTCAGATGTGGGCTCGGCCCATGTCACGCAACCCGACCTCGACCGACGGCACATGGGTGCTGCTGACCCAGGCCGTGCTCGGTGGCTGGGGCCTGGGTGGCCATGCGCACAGGAACGAAGAGCTCGTGGCGGTAGTGCGGCACAGATTGCGGAGCTGCAGGTGGGGAAAGCCGAGGCGTCGCCCGGACGATCACATGGGCGAACGGACGCAGCCGAAGAATCCTCGCTTCTTGATGAGCTCGGCGACCCCGGGTGGCACCATCGCCTCCCACGTCTCATCTCCCTCTGCGATCCGTTTGAGGACGTCACGGCTGAAGATCGAGAGGAACCCTTCGCAGTAGTTGTCGAGGGGAACGAAGCTGCCCCGGTTGGCCAGGTAGTCGTACAGAGGCCGGACGGCGACGTCCACGTGCAAGTTGTCGACGTTCTCGAGCTCGTCGCTCTCCGATCGCCGCAACGGATAGACGTAGACCTTCAGGTCGTTCTTGAACAGCCGACCGAAGCTCTCGAGGATCCCGCCCTGCAACTGCGCGTGATTCTGCTCGTCGAACAGGTCGATGAGACTCGGGACTCCCATGACGATCCCGATCCGCTCGGTGGTCCGCTCGGACAAGAAGGCCGCCAATCGGTAGTAGTCGAAGTAGTCCGAGATCATGGTGGTCAGACCGCAGGCCGCCAGGAGCTCGGCGCGGGCCAGGAAGTCTCGCCGGTCCACGTGATCCCCCCCGGCAAGAAGGTTTCGCATGGTGAGCTCGGCCAGCGCCAGGACGGTCTTGCCCTGGACGGCGGGGTCGGCCTCGAACTTCGCCCGCGCGCACTCCAGCATGTCCAGGTTGACGACGGTGGTGGGGCGGAAGCTGCCTCGCTCCACGAGCACCGCCTTCTTCCGGAGGATCTCGCTCGGTTGGAGCACCTCCTTGTCCGGACCGAACATGGCGACGCCGCTCAACCCGAGCTGGACCAGCTGCAACGCCACCAACCGGTTGTCGACACTCCGGAATTCGATGCCCCGGAACCGGATGAGGTCGATCTCTATCCGGTCGGTGCTCAATCGATCGAGCAGGCTCTCCACCAGCTTCTCGGGCTCGTGGTGCTCGAAGAAGGCACCGTGCAGCAGGTTGACCCCGACGACGCCGATGGCCTCGTGTTGCAACGCGGCCTCGACGTCGAGCATGCGCACGTGAAGGACGACCTGACTCGGTTCATCATGAGGATGCGCCTGGAACTTGACGCCCATCCATCCATGACATTCGTTGCCTCCCCGGAAGCTCCGGGCCACGACGGTGTCCGCAAAGGCGAAGAACGAGGTGTTGTCGCCCCGCCGGTCTCCCAAACGGTCGATATTGAGCGCGTACTCGTGGTCGAGCATGGCCTGGAGCCGTGCCTCGGAGACGTACCGGTCGACCTCCCCGTAGACGGCATCACTGACGGCCATGTCGTAGGCGGAGATCGTCTTGGCAATGGTGCCCGCCGCGCCGCCAACCCGGAAGAACCACCGGGCCACCTCCTGGCCGGCACCGATTTCGGCAACGGTCCCGTACCACCGGGGATCCAAATTGATACGCAGCGCTTTTTGATGGGTGTCGACCGACTGGCCGACGGTCAGGAGGTCCGTCATCGTCCACTCCTCAAGGGCGGTCGGATCGACTCCGACGGTCGGCTCGGAGCGCGGCGGCGTTGCACATGGAAAGTAGTAACAGACGGGATCCCGCCGAAGGCTACGGCCGTGTGAACTCTCCTTCCCTGTCCGAGATCAACGCTGGCCGCCGAGGAGGAAGACGCCATCGGGCATCCTCGGCCGCCGTTCAGCCGAACAGCCGAAATCTCACCTGACGAACAACAGTGCACAACTCGCGTCCTACGCCCGCCGATCCGTATGATTGCAGTTGCGGTCTGCGAGGCAGAGGGGCGGATGGATGGCGGCGAACAACCCAACCGGCAAGGCGATCCTCCGAGCGTCGCTCACGTTGTTCAGGCAGGACCGGCAGATGATCTGGCTCCCGGTCATGGCGACCATCACCGGGGCGATCGCGTTCGCCATCATCGCCGGGCCGGTTGCACTCGCTCTCGGGCACAACGGGATCGCCATCATTGTGGCCCTGGCCTGCGGCACCGTGGTGGCGACCGCGGCGACCGTGATCTTCAACGTGGCATTGGTCTTCGCTGCCACCGATCGCATCGAGGGCAGGACGCCCACCATCAGCGGGTCGCTGGCCCAAGCCTGGGGGCGGCGGAACGTCATCTTAAGTTGGGCCATTCTCTCGGCCGTGGTGGGGACGGCCATCCGCATGCTCGAGCAGCGGCTCGGGCTCGTCGGCCGCCTCATCGGCGTCGCCGGTGGCCTGGCCTGGGCCGTGGCGACCTTCCTGGTGATCCCCGTCCTCGCTTTCGAAAACGTCGGGCCGATTGAGGCAATCAAGCGCTCTTCCTCAATCCTGAAGTCTCGGTTCGGAACCATCGCCCGCGGCGGTCTGCGATTCGGGTTTCTCTTCCTCGGCCTGTCGCTCGGTGCCCTGCTCGTCGTCGCCATCGGTGTGGTCTGCATCGCCAAGCACGCCTACGTCATCGGGGTCCCGGTGGCCGCCGTCGGGTTCGTGCTGCTCTTCGGCGTCTCCATGTACGCCTCGGCCGCCGGGATGTACATGCGCACGATCCTCTACCGGTTCGCGACGGACCAGCCCATTCCCGACCTCGGTGTCGACCCGCGCGGAGCCTTCGGAGCCCGCTAAAGAGGGACGCGAATTACGGGACGTCGTCGTCTGATCGGGAGACCGTTCATCTCCTGATGACCGCGACTCTCAGCGACGCGAGCGGTGCCGACCTGATCGGTGCACTGCCCGCTCTGTCGACCGCGGAGATCATGGCCGGCCTCGGCGAGGACTTCGGGATCAAAGCAGCCGCCGACGGAAGGATCGTGGCGAGGCTGGGCGAGCTCGACCGGCGCCAGGCCTACCGC
>Ga0182024_10005749_pt1 | contig 27596 bp, 19 predicted proteins | sample P32metaG_FD_120480 | JGI IMG/M metagenome (GOLD analysis project Ga0182024, IMG submission 120480) | Permafrost microbial communities from Stordalen Mire, Sweden - P3-2 metaG (Illumina Assembly) | ecosystem: Environmental > Terrestrial > Soil > Wetlands > Permafrost | place: Sweden: Stordalen...
ACACCTTTGTTCCCATGACCGACATACATAACAACATCACACCAAGTATAACGACTGATATTCCCGTTAATCGTCGGCGAATCATAAGGTTCTCCTTTCGTGAGTTGAACTTCGAGGTGGATACGGTGGGCGGCGTAGTCGATTGCTTATCGAGAATCTAGATTCGAAAACGTTGACCGTGGATATGCGTTGCTAGGTTCGCCTCGAAAAGGCGCAGGCGATGTTGGTGTTAATGGACAGGTTCGAGTTAAAGACTTCAAGCTCGAAAGGTGGGGATGTTCCTGAACACTTCATGCGACTCACGGTTCCTCCTTGTTACTGGCTACTTCGTGTTCGCCGTGTTTTCGTTGCTCAGACAAGAGCACGTTAAGTGCCACGGCGTTCCGACGCGTTTTTCTCCGATACGATGTCAGTCTTGAGAATGCGACGAGGTCGGAGATGAGAAAGCTAGTGTGTGGAGTAAGTGCCGGAGCAGAGAATTCTATTGAGGTCTTGCCAGCCCATCAATGTTGCGCAGAGCTGGCCAGCTTGCCGCAGCATTCGGGACGCCCTGGCAGGCTTGATCGATCCCAGCCCCCACCGAGAGCCTGGATCAGCAGCACCGTGTTCGCCATCCGCCGGCCGAGGATATTCACCGCCGTAACTTCATCCGCGAGCGCGGCACTTTGCGCGGTAATCACCTCGAGGTAACTTGTAACCCCGCCCTTGTAGCGCGTGACGGAAAGATCGAGCGAACGCTGTGCGGCTGCCACAGCTTCATCCTGCACTTGAGCCTCGTTCTCCAGAATTCTCACCGCCGCAAGATTGTCTTCCACCTGCTGGAACCCATTCAGCACATTTTGCCGATAGGTTGCGACTTGATAGTCGTAAGCGGCGCGCGCCTGATCGGTAACAGAACGGCGTCTTCCCGCATCGAAGATGGTTTCGGCGGCAGATAGTCCAATCGACCACAGGCCGCTCGGACCGTTGATGAGGGTTGTGATGGCGGAACTTTCAAGGCCTCCCGATGCGGCCAGGTTGATCATCGGGTAGTACGCAGTTTTCGCGACTCCAATCTGCGCGTTGGCAGATGCCACAAGTCTCTCGGAGGCTGCAATGTCCGGTCGTCTTTCCAACAACTCCGAGGGCACGCTGACCGGAACATGCGGAGGTGGTGCGGTGAGAGGCAGCGGGGGAAGGCTGAACTCGGCTGGAGGCTTTCCAATCAGAATTGCTACCGCGTGTTCGTATTGCGCTCGGGCTACGCCCACATCAATCGCCTGCGCCCGCGTGGTTTGAAGTTGAGTCTTCGCCTGCTCGACTTCCACTTCCGAGGCAATCCCTCCCTGGAAGCGGCTTTCATTCAATTCCAGGGCCTGCTCGTACTCCGTCACGGTAGAGTTCAGTAGTTGTTCCTCGGCATCCAGGCTGCGGGCCTGAAAGTAATCGAGAGCAAGGTCCGCGTGCATGCTCAGGTTAACGGTCGCCAGGTCCGCAGCACTGGCCTGCGCTTGCTCACGATAAGACTCCACATTTTTCCGAACTCGTCCCCAGACGTCAGCCTGATAGGAGACGTCGAATGGCAGCACGAAATCGTTGTAACTCTCGCCGCGCAGCACTGTGTTGAGGGGACTATTGGCAGAAACTCGCGTTCGAGCCGCCGTAGGGTCGACCGTCACGGTTGGGTAGTAGTCGGCCCGATAGTAGCGCAGAACGGCGCGGGCTTGCTGAAACTGCGCATTTGCCGCTTTTAGATTTTGATTGGATACATTGATCTGCTGTTCCAGGTCGTTTAGTTGAGAATCCTGAAATACGGTCCACCACGAGCCGCCAAGATTCTGGTCATTCGGTTGGGCGGGCTTCCAGTCCCCTAACTCTTTGTACGCAGGAGGGGCCGGTGCCGCGGGCACATGATACTTTGGGCCAACGACGCATCCTGTCAACTGCAGCGCTGCGACTGCAATCAAGAACGTCCTGGCCGATTTCCGGAAGCTGAAAATCCGTAATCGAGATCGCTTCACTTGCTGTCTCCCGGCAGTGTTGCCTGAACAATCTGGACTTGCTGTCCGGAAACGATCGAATCGGGTGGGTTGATGATGATCTGATCGTTGGCCTGGAGGCCAGAAACGATCTCGATATCATTTCCAAAGTCGTGCCCGGCGGTTACCTGGGTCAGAACAACTTTTCCATCTTTCACAATCCCCACACGCAACCCTTCGGTGCGGAATAGAAGAGTATTGACGGGAATCAGAAAAGTGGAGGCCTGGGTTGGGACGGCGAGGTGAACCTCTGCATAAGAACCAGTGAGCAGCGTGCCAGTAGGATTCTGCACGTCGATTTCGATTAGCAAAGTACGAGTGGTGAGGTTGATGTCATCGGCGGTGCGAACTAGTTTTCCCTGAAATTTGCGGTCCGGGAATTCGGCCAGACTTAGATCCGCTGTCATGCCAACTTTGACTCCTCGCGAGTACTCTTCAGGGACATTTACATAAACACGGAGTACCCCAGGTTGAGCGATGTGGAACAGATCGGTTTTCACATTGCTGCTGCTGCCGGAATTAATAAGATCGCCGATATCCGTGTTGCGGGCGGTGATTACACCATCGAAAGGCGCGTAGACCTTTTCGAAAGAGACCAGCGCCGAGTACTGTTGCACCGCCGCCTTGTCCGCTTCGACGATGGCCGCATTCGCATTGTAAGTGCCGACCGCGTTGTCGACGTCCTGCTGGGCTACAGCGTTGCTCTTCAGAAGTCCCTGATATCGCGTTTTGGTAATGGAAGCCAGCTCGAGATTGGCTTGCGCAGTTAACAGGTTGCTGCGGGCTTGCTGGAGTTGCTGATCGACTTCCGGCGTTTCGATGATCGCAAGTAGCTCTCCCTGCTTCACGTGCGCGCCGATATCGAAATACCACTTCTTCAGGTAACCGTTGGTGCGGGCATAAATGGGGGAAGTAATAAATGGCTGCACGTTGCCGGGCAGGATGATTTCGTCGGTCGGTGAGGTTTGCTTGGGCGACACAACCGACACGGCGGTGATGGCCGCTTGCACCGTCTCCGTATGCAGAGCCGAGCTGGCTTTAACGCGGGACCATATTCCCGAGATTAAGAGGGCGGCCACTCCGATCACCGCAAGCGCGATGATGATCCAGCCTTTGCGAGAACGCTTTTCGCCCCCCACAGCATTCAAGGGGCGTGTCTGCTCGATGCCTTGGTCGCTATCTTCAGTTCGAGGCAACATAAAGTAACTCCCCATAGCTCGGTCCCTAGTGCGCTTCCTTTTCCGCCGAATGACGGCGCGAGCCTTGCAGAACACTAAAGAATGCCGGAACAAAGAACAGCGTGGAAACTGTCGCGAAAATCAATCCGCCGATCACCGCCCGGCCCAAGGGAGCATTCTGTTCGCCGCCGTCTCCCAGTCCGAGAGCCATGGGCACCATGCCGATGATCATGGCCAACGCCGTCATCAACACCGGGCGAAAACGCGTGAATCCAGCTTCCAACGCGGCGCCAAGGGAATCCATTCCTTCCGCCATTTTTTCCGTGGCGAAGCTCACCACCAGGATGCTGTTTGAGGTTGCGACGCCCATGCACATGATGGCCCCCATCAGGGCGGGCACGCTGAGAGTCGTGTGCGTAATAAACAGAAACCAGGCGATGCCGGCGAGCGCGGCGGGCAGCGCGGAAATCATGATGAAAGGATCGAGCCAGGACTGGAAGTTGACCACGATCAGCAGATACACAAGGATGATCGAGAACACCAGTCCGCTGAGCAGGCCGATGTAGGACGCGCGCATCGTCTGTACCTGTCCGCGGACAACGACTCGCGATCCCCGCGGTAGTTTCTGGCGCGTGGCGTCAATGATCTTGGTGATGTCGCCAGCTACCCCGCCGAGGTCGCGGCCGGCGACTGATCCGAAGATGTCAATCACGGGCGCGACGTTGTAATCGGAGACGACAGCCATTCCGACTCCCCGTTGCGTCGATACCAGACTCGCCATTAGCGAGGGCGGAGCATTTGGGTCAGTTCCGGTGATCGGAACATTCTCGAGATCCTGCAAAGTGTCCGCGCGGTATTGCGGGGTCTGGGTCGCGATCTGATAACTGACATGATTTTTTGGGTCGACCCAAAACGTGGGTGAAGTCTGGAAGCTGCCGCTCAACGACACCAGAAGGTTCTGCGCAATGTCGTGGGCCGTAAAACCCAACTGTTCCGCCTTCGTTCGTTCCACTCTCATGCGTAAGTACGGCTCATCGAAGGGCTGTTGAATCCGCAGATCGGTCGCTCCGGAAACATACCTCATTTTCGCCAGCACTTCGTCTGCGTAGGCGCGGTTTCCCTCACGGTTATTGCCGACGATCTGAACGTCGATGGGAGCGGGCAATCCAAAATTGAGAATTTGTCCGACCATGTCGGCGGGCAGAAATGCGAATGTCACGCCGGGGAACTCTTTCGGCAGCGTCATACGGAGTTGGTGGATGTAATCGTCCGTAGGATGGTGATCGGCGGAAAGAGTCACCAGAATGTCGGCGTCCGATGTGCCGACCGGGGCGGAATTGCTGTAAGAGAGATTGATGCCGCTATAAGGCAGGCCAATGTTGTCGATGACGCTCTGCACCTCCGCCGCCGGAATCTCCTGACGAATGACCCGTTCGACCAGATCACAAAGGTTGGCAGTTTCTTCAATGCGCATTCCGGTAGGAGCGCGCATGTGGAGCTTGAATGTGCCGCTATCGACCGCGGGAAAAAAATCCCGGCCCAGCCAGGGAATGATAATTGCCAGTGAACCGAGACAAACCGCAAAGAATGCGATCAGGAAAACAGGCCGGTGATGGAGGCAAATTTCCAGCAGGCCGCGATAGCTGTGACGAAATCTTTCGAACGCCTCCTCGAAACGCTTCTGCATTCTTACGAATGGATTGCGGCTGGGTGCGTTTTCGTCGTGCCCCTTTTCGCCCCGCAGCAAATATTTGGCCATGGTTGGCACGATGGTCCGCGAAAGAAAATACGAGGCCAACATGGCGAACACAACCGCCTCGGCAAGCGGCACAAACAGATATCGCGCCACGCCGGAAAGCAGGAACATCGGCGCAAACACAATGCAGATCGAGAGCGTAGCCACGAACGCGGGTGTCGCGATTTGCGCCGCGCTGTCGAGAACCACTTCATCCATGTCCTTGTCGGGCTCGGCCTCGCGATTGCGATTGATGTTCTCGACTTCGACCGTGGCATCGTCCACGAGAATGCCTACCGCCAGAGCGAGTCCGCCGAGCGTCATGATGTTGATGGTTTCGCCGATCGCGCTGAACGCAATGATCGAGGTCAGGATTGCCAGCGGAATCGAGGTCGCGATGATCACAGTGCTTCGCCAACTGCCCAGAAAAGTAAGGATCATGAAAGCGGTCAGGCAAGCGGCAATCAATGTTTCCCGGACCACACCGCTGATCGCACCACGGACAAAAATCGACTGGTCCGCCAGCGGCGTCATTTTCAGTTGAGGTGGAACAGTCGCTGCGATCTGAGGCAGAAGGCTCTTAATGCCCGCGATCACGTCGAGGGTGGAGGCATTTCCTGCTTTTTGAATCGTCAGCAATACTGAGCGTTGCCCGTTTACGCGCACGATGTTGGTCTGCGGAGGAAAACCATCGCGCACCCAGGCAACGTCTTTTATGTAGATCGTCGTGCTGCCGATGGTCTTGACCGGGATGCGGTTCAGGTCCACGATCGTCTGCGGGGCCGCGTTCGGAATGGAAACGTCGTATTCCTTGGAGCCGATCTTGGCGGTTCCCGTGGGCAGGATCAGGTTCTGCAGGGTGACCGCATTGACCACATCCAGCGCCGACAAACCCTTCGACTGCAAGGCGGTGGTGTTGAGATCCACTTGCACCTGACGTTGTTTCCCGCCATAGGGATAAGGCACGGAAGCGCCAGGCACGGTGATCAGTTGGGTGCGAATAAAATTCAGGCCATAGTCGTTGAGTTCTTGCTCCGATAGATTTTGCCCGGAAAGGGCCAATTGGAGCACCGGCACGCTCGATGCGCTGTAGGCAAGAATGAGGGGCGGAGTTGTGCCCGCCGGCAACTGGTGCAACTGGGTCTGCGAGATAGCCGTGATCTGCGCAATCCCCTGTTGAATGTTTGCCGCCGGCTGTAGAAACACCTTCACCACGGCGATCCCATACAGAGATTGCGATTCGATGTGCTCGATGTTATCGACGGTGGTGGTGAGCGCGCGCTCGGTGACGCTCACGATGCGGTCGCTCATATCCTCCGGGATGAGGCCGGTATAGGTCCAGATAATGCTGACGACGGGAATATTAATATTCGGGAAAATATCGGTCGGAGTGCGAACAATCGACAGCCCCCCCATGATCACGATGAGGATGCTCATCACTACGAATGTGTAAGGCCGCCGTAATGCCAGTCGGACAATCCACATAGAGTCTCTTTCTGATTGCCTATTTCTTCGCGTTTCCAGGGAGCGCGGTGCAGCTCCGCCGTGCATGAGGTTGAGGGTCGCGCGTCCTCCGCAACAACCGTCGAAGTTTCGCCCGCGCTCGGGCTAACTGGGCTTTCACGGTTCCCTCCGCCAAGCCTAGAACGCGGGCTGCTTCGCTCGTGGTCAGGCCATCCAAGTCGCGCAACTTGAATGCCATGCGCAACGGAGGCGAGAGCCGCATTGCTAGATTTTTCACGCGCGCGCGCAGTTCGGAATCTTGGCACTCGTCCTCGGGACTCGGCCGTCGGTCCGCCAGTTGATCTGACAGGGTGTATTCCTGCTCCTCGCCGATGGGTTCGTCTAGCGAAACGTGCATCTGGCGTGACCGCCTGCGCAATTGCATGCGCGCAGAGTTCGACACAATGGCGGTTAACCATGTGGACATCTGTGCATCACCCCTGAACTGGTCGATGTGCTTGTAAGCGGAGAGAAGTGCGTCTTGAACCGCGTCTTCTGCATCCGCGGAATTTTCCAGAAACCGATAAGCACTTTTGAAGAACGACGCTCGCCAGCGCGAGAAAATCTTGTTCATTTCCTCGTCTACGCATTCAGCGTTGCAGAGATTGAGGGGTAGTTCGCTTCCGATGTATTCCTGGGCCTCTTGCACGGTCTCGTCCTCCTGACAGAAGGTATCAGGCACGTCGCGTTCCAATCAGGTTCCCCGACATAGCCGCGTATTTTCCACGGCATGGACCCCGGCGCGGTTGAAAAGCACTCTAGGAGGGTCGGCGAACCGTCCCGTGATTGACAGAATGTCCGCATTTCGACAGCCTCGGGCGCCCGCGGAGCACCGCGAAATCCTCAGAGTCGAGAGAGCGATCTCCTCTCAGCGAATTGGCATATGCCTTGGAAGGCATAGCTCACAACTTTGTTACGTTTTTCCAAAGTCACAGGCTGTCTCTCGCAGTGTGGAATTGGAAATGCATCCAGCGGTTTTGCGGTTGAATTCCAGCAACCATGCGGGAATAGCAATCGCGACGGCCAGTTATTGGTGAGGTGAAAAATGCGATTAATAAGGTGGACGCACGGCACAGGCACAGATTTTGTCTCCAGCATTCTGAACTGGGTGTGCCCCGAATGCGGCGGAAGAATGGGCGGCCGGGGTAAAGAGTTCAAGTGCCAGGGGGAATGTCGAACCGACTGGCGTCAAATTTGGGAGCAAGGTTTTTCCCTTGGACCGCGTTGGCCCCGGTGAGACTGGACTTGAATGCGCTATGAATCGTAGGGAGGGAGAAAATCGTGTCCAAGGTAGCAGTTGACGGGGTTGTGCATGAAGCCCAGCCCGACGAGCTCCTCATCGATCTGATCAACCGCATTGGCGGGTCGGTTCCTCATGTCTGCTACCACCCTCAACTCGGTCCGGTTCAGACGTGCGACACATGCATCGTGGAACACAACGGCCGCCTGCTTCGGGCCTGCGCGGTCCCAGTCGCCGATGGAATGACCATCTCGACAAAATCTCCAAAAGCCTCAGCCGCGCAGGTGGAGGCATTCGATCGCATCCTCAGTAATCATCTTCTTTATTGCACAGTCTGCGACAACAACAACGGCAATTGTACTGTGCACAATACGACAAAGCTGCTGGCCATTGAACATCAGAAAATTCCTTTTCGATCGAAGCCCTACGAAGTCGACAACACAAATCCCTTCTATCGCTACGATCCTGATCAATGCGTTCTCTGCGGCCGCTGTGTCGAGGCTTGTCAGAACGTCGAGGTCAACGAAACGCTTTCCATCAACTGGGAGGACCCGAATCCCCGCGTGCTTTGGGACGGGGGATCAACCATTGGAGAATCGAGTTGCGTCTCCTGTGGCCATTGCGTGACTGTCTGTCCCTGCAATGCGCTGATGGAAAAAACTATGCTGGGTCATGCCGGATTTCTGACGTCTTTGAAGAAGTCTGCACTAAGCGGCATGATTGACATCGTCAAAGGAGTTGAGCCCGAGACTGGATACGGAGCCATTCTTCAGGTCTCCGAAGCAGAATCGGCGATGCGGTCGTATCGCGTCCGCAAAACGAAAACCGTTTGTACGTATTGCGGGGTGGGCTGCAGCTTTGACGTCTGGACAAAAGATCGCCACATTCTCAAAGTGGCTCCAGAACATGGCCCGGCCAACGGGATCTCCACTTGCGTGAAAGGAAAATTCGGCTGGGGCCATATCAATAGCGACGATCGCCTTACTACGCCGCTGATTCGCGAGAAGGGCAAGTTTCGCCAGGCCAGCTGGAACGAAGCCATTGCCCTGGTGGCACGCAAATTTTCGGAACTTAAGACGAAGAGCGGGCCGGATTCGATCGCATTCATCTCTTCATCCAAATGCACGAATGAAGAAAGCTACCTTATGCAGAAGCTGGCCCGAGCTGTCATTGGCACGAACAATGTCGACAATTGTTCGCGCTACTGTCAGGCGCCGGCAACCGCTGGCTTGTTTCGCACCGTTGGCTACGGTGGCGACTCGGGTTCCATTTCCGATATTGAGAAGGCAGACCTTGTTCTTATCATCGGTAGCAACACGGCGGAAAGTCATCCGGTCATCGCCACCCGGGTAAAGAGTTCTCACAAACTCGATGGACAGAAGCTCATTGTCTCTGACCTGCGTGAGCATGAGATGGCAAGACGCGCAGATTTGTTTCTGCATCCCAAACCGGCAACGGATCTCATCTGGATCAATGCGGTCTCTCGATATCTGTTGGACAATAGCCTTGCAAACACGAAGTTCCTGAGCCAGTGGGTCAACGGACTGGAAGAATACCGAAAAAGCCTCGAGCCCTTCACTCTGGAAACGGCAGCGCAAGCCACCGGTCTACCGGAGCAGACCATCCGAACCGTCGCACACATGATTGCCTCCGCCCAGAGAATGTGCATCCTCTGGGCGATGGGAGTCACTCAGCAAACCCAGGGTTCCGACACCTCCACGGCCATTTCGAATCTTCTCCTGATTACAGGCAACTACATGCGACCGGGAACCGGCGCTTATCCCTTGCGCGGACACAACAACGTGCAAGGAGCGGGCGACCATGGGGCGATGCCAAATGACTTGTCCGGGTACCAATCGGTGGACGATCCCGAGGTTCGGGCGCGGTTTGAACAAGCATGGAAGGTGCCGGTTCCCGCCACCAAGGGACTGGACAATCACCAAATGGTGGAGGCGATTCACGAGGGCAAGCTCAAGGCTATGTATGTCATCGGCGAAGAAATGAGCATTGTCGACTCCAATGCCAACTTTGTAGCAGACGCATTCGACAAACTCGACTTCTTTGTCGTGCAGGACATTTTTTTCAGCAACACCTGCCACTACGCCGATGTTGTACTGCCTGGAGCACCTAGCCTGGAAAAAGAAGGTACCTTCACCAGTACGGAGCGCCGCATCCAACGGCTCTACCAGGTTCTTGAACCTCTCGAGGGATGCCGGCCGGATTGGAAGATTATCCAGGACGTAGCCATTCAGCTGGGCGCTGGTTGGCACTATCAACATCCGTCCGAGATCATGGATGAAATTGCTTCTCTAACTCCCCTGTTCGCCGGCGTTAACTATGAGCGGCTGGCGGGCTACAAATCTCTGCAATGGCCGGTCGCCGCCGATGGAACTGATCAGCCCCTTCACTATACGAAACGCTTCGCCTTCCCCGACGGAAAGGCGAGATTGTTTCCGGTCTCCTGGATCGGCCCCACTGAGCGTCCGAACGCTGAATTTGACTTGCACTTAAACAATGGCAGGCTCCTCGAGCACTTCCACGAAGGCAACTTGACTTACCGCACCGACGGGATTCGAGAGAAGACGCCCGACGTGTTTGTGGAAGTTTCTCCCGAACTAGCCGAAGAACGCGGCATTCAAAGCGGAACCTGGGTGCAACTGATCTCGCGCTACGGCAAGGTGCGAGTCCGCGCTTTGGTCACCGACCGCGTACAAGGAAAAGAACTCTACATGCCAATGAATTCGACGGAAAATCCCGTGAACCGGTTAACCAGCAGCCACACCGATCCCGTGACCAACACGCCCGCCTACAAGGAGGCCAGCGTTCACATGAATGTGCTGGCCGAAGTCGGGGAGAGTCCATTGCCGCGTATCAATTCACGATTCGGTCATCCCACGCCGCAGAACGGAGTGGAAGTCGAACGCAAGTGGAAGCGAGCGGACTATGCTCCACCAGGAAATGGAAATGGCCTGGTCCAGTTGCAAATAAAAAGATAAAACGAGGAGAATTCGATGGCCCAACCTATTCCTCTGGATTTCCCACCGCGCAACCCGCGCGCTGAGTTGCGCTCCCGATTGGAGCAAGCTCCGGAAGAACATGCTGAAGCAGTATTAGCCGCGTACGAAGTGCTGCAGGAGTTGCACGATCACGGTGTGCTGGAAATCGTGCGGGGCGCGATGGCGGCGAGTGACGAAATTCTGGAGAAGGTAGTCGACAATGCCAAAACGCCCGAAGCAATTCGCGCCATCAGGAATCTGCTCTTCTGGCGCCAGATACTCGGTAGCATCGAGCCCGAATGGTTCAAGGGCATCTTCCAGGCAATTCTTGAAGGCATCGCTGAAGCTACCACCGAGCGGGAACCAATTGGATTGTTCGCACTGCTACGAAGGCTCACCAGCAAAGACAGTCTTCGCGGCCTGGCCGCAGGTATTGATTTCTTACAGGCCTTTGGTCGTCACCTGCAAGCGGCCAAAACTCCGCTGCCGCGCAACTGACAGTCTTGAAAGCGGGTTTGTGAAAGCAAACCGTTAGGGACTGCTTTGCGTGCCCCTTCCTGTGGGATGGAGCATTCCGAAGCCTGTCTGGCTTTACGAATCAGAGTTCTTATGCTGTCTGCTGCCTTACGCAACTGCTTCCGTCTTTGACGCCGGGGCTGCATTAGTCGTAACTTTTTTCGCGAGGAAGTCCACCAACCCGCGATTTACTTCGTCGGCGTGAGTCCACGGGATGCAGTGTGGTCCATCCTTGATTGTGACCAGACTGGATCCTTTTATCAGTTTGGCAGTGCGCAGCCCCGATGCGAAAATCGGCGTAATACGGTCTGCGTCGCCGTGAATGACCAGCGTCGGCACCTCGATGCGCTTGAGATCTTCGCGGAAATCCTCTTGCCAGGTCCGCACGCAGGCAAGGCTAGCCGCGGACGAGGCTGCCGCGGCAATGTTCCAGCTGGCCTGAATCGCTTGCGAACTGACGCGCTTACCCAACAACAGGTCCGTGTTGTAAAAATTCCTAAAAAATTCGGTAAAGAAGGCGTAACGATCTGCGGCAACCGCCTGCTGAATGCCTTCGAACACTGCGCGGTCCAGGCCCTCAGGATTGTCGCGCGTCTTCAGCAGGAACGGGGGAACAGACGCAATGAATACCGCCTTGCTCACTCCTTTTGACCCGTATTTCCCCAGGTAACGAGCCACTTCACCTCCGCCCATCGAGAATCCCACCAGGGCGAAATCGCGTAGTTTGAGATGAGTAATGAGCTGGTGGAGATCTTCGGTGAAAGTGTCGTAGTCATAGCCGGTTGCTGGCTGGCTGGATTTTCCGAACCCCCTGCGGTCGTAGACGATTACACGGTGCCCCGCCGCCAAAAGCGGGGGAATCTGCCTCTCCCAGGAGGCTCCGCTCAACGGGTATCCGTGAATGAGGACAACCGCGTCACCCGATCCATGATCTTCGTAATACAGTTCGATATTGGTGGAGTTTTCCTTCGCGACATTCAGATATGGCATTGAGATTCTCCTTTTTCTTCCGATGTGCATGCATGTCGCCAAATCTCACTGCGACACAAGATTCAATACCTCGCTCACGCAATGCTGCGCATACTTACTTGAATAGAATCTTGGCCATCATTCCCTTGTCCTCGTGATTGAGCAGATGACAATGGAATACCGACATACCTCGAATGACGGGGTCAGTAAAATCCAGGATGACGTCTACGGACCCAGCGTACGGAACATTTACGGTATCGAGCCACGCAGGGCGGGGAAGCGGCGCGTTATTCTGTGCATAAGCCAGAAAGTGAACTTGGTGAATGTGGAAAGGATGCAGCTCGGCGGTTAAGTTCAGAATACGCCAATGCTGATACGTGCCTATGCGAATCGTTGTCATCGCAGGAGCATCTGCCGCAAACTTTCGACCGTTTATGTAGAACCCGTTCTTGTCCTCTGTGAAAGTGACGGTAAAGTCCGGCGCGGTCTTCTTCAACTGCTCTACGTCAATTGCTTTGTAGAGCGGTGGACGGCCGTCGGTAGCACGCGCCTCTCCATGCGAAAGATCTGCATTGGATTGATCAGAACCAGGCTGCACGAGATCGGCAAGCACCATCTCCGGATTAGGATCCCCGTCCGGACCCGTATCTACACAAAGCGTGCGCAGAGTTGCATGCGTGCCCGGCGGCGGGCCAGTGACGATTGCTTCGAGCCGGCCCGCGGGCGAAACCAACAAGTGCCCCGTGGCCCTCGTCGGATGCTCGGGATCGTGGTAGGCCAGCGGCATCCCATCCAGGGCTACGATTTCAAAAGTCTCTCCATCGAGTTGCAGGTCCAAATAACGGTCCGCCGAGGCGTTCACGATACGCCAGAACTGCCGCTCTTTTGGCGCGATCTCGACTCGCGGGCGAAGCATTCCGTTCACCGTAAAAATTTCCTCTACCGCCTCGGCTTCTCCCCCACATCCCTTAGCCGGTATTTCGACATCGCGCATGAGTGCGGCGGCATTCGCGTCATGCTTGATGGAGCGGCCTCGCACCACAATCACGCGCTCGCGAAGATGCTTTACTTCGGGGACATAACGTTCCATGCCTTCGATAATTATGGCTCCTGACATCCCGTCCAATACCTGCCGGTGACTCTCGCCATGAGGATGCGTGTGGTACCAGAACAGGCCCGGCGTGTGATCGCGCGGAATGCGAACCGAGTAATGCAAAACCTGGCCCGGCCGGGCCAGCATTGTTAGCACATCATCTTGCGGAGGCTCCGGCGAGACGCTGAGCCCATGAAAATGCAAGTTCGTCATGTTCATGCACGGATTGATCGCACACGTCTCCGACGACTTGGCGGGAAGATCGTTACTGTATGCGATTTTAAGAACATCACCGGGAGAAGCGCGGATGATTGGGGCGACCGTCTCACCGTTGAAAGAGAAAGCATCCCGGCCGTTTTCATTCACCGCATGCAGCGTAAGAGATAAAACGTGATTCCTGGCTTGCACCTGGGGAGGTTCCGGCAAGAGAAGAGTCTGCCCGTGTGCGAGAACGGAGAGAAACATCACACTGAGAAAAAGCGGCAGCTTCGTTACCATCAGGCTCGTCCCTTTTCTTCTTCTCAACTCTGTCGATCCGCTGGCTGCGCTTACCCGCCAACTGATTCTTTTAAGTGGGGCGCTTGAACTTTCAAGGATCCGGAGATCCGCTCAGGCTTTCGCCGCTCCGTTGGACCGCGCCTGCATCGCCATTCCGACTTAGCTTGATGCAGCCGGGTGCCAATTCGAACCGCTCCGGGCCTTCATTTGTGGTGCGAATGTCGCGGTGCCCGCCCCCAAGTCTTTTTCGTAGACGACCCCACGATGTGTGACCACAAAGGTCATCACGCCGGAGGAATGGTACTCGGCCGGATACGCGACCAAAGTCAACCCTTTCTTCTTGCCGTTCCCGTTCACCTTCGAAGAGGAATTTGTCACGATTCGAAAGTAGTATCCGTGGAATACGTTGGGCTCTCGGTCACCGGCATTGGCCGCGGCAGAAGACATCAAGCTTTCGGCGAATTTGGTGATCGGGTCTTGGCTCGCGGCCTTGGCATCCTCTTCATTCTTGGCCATTGCGAATTCCTCGCACACTGCGATTGCAGCGGCCTCATTTTCTCCGATTCTGCGGAACAGGATTTCCTGCTTACCGGTCTCGGGATCGAAGTACCATGCGCCGTTCTTTGACACCAGGGGGATAGGAAAGGGCCAGTTTTCCGCGCCGATATACAGAACCGTGGTGCCGTCTGGCTCGCGGACCAGACGGTGCATCTCCTGATATTTCTGGCTGAACTGCTCGTGTTCCAGTTTGTCCTCGACGTCGTCACCCGATGAAGTCACGTCCTTTCCGGCTCCCAGGATCGCCTCCAGAGCGGGCTCATCCTCTTTTTTCGCCGCTTCAAACAGCGCGTTCGTAGCTTCTCCCGCGGATGAAAATGTCCTGGGCTTCGCATCCTGAGCGAAGCTCGAGTCGGCGAAACCCACCACGAACAACAATAGAAAGAGCAACAGAAGAAGGATGCCGGCTGCGAACCCGCAGGCCAGTTTCCCGATAAATCTTTCATTTCGTTCCAGCGTCATATGATCTGTATGCATGAGTTCTCCCTTACGATCTTCCAGTGGCCTTGCAGTAGTTGCGCCTTATTACCGGTGACCACCGCCTCCGCCGCCGTGGAAACCCCCGCCCCCGTGAAAGCCTCCACCGAAGCTCGATTGCCCGCGAGAAGAGAAGCTTCTGGCTGCTCCTCCATGATTAAATCCGCTAAACGCTCCGGAGTGAGTGCCGGCACCGCCGTGGAACCCCCCGCTCCCATGAAATCCGCCTCCGCCATGAAATCCACCGCCGTGATTGAATCCGCGATTCGCGAAAACTCTGCTATGAGACACCCATGCGCCACGGTCGAACATGACCCCAGGGCCATGCCAACCGAACCCCCAGTGTCCCCATCCCCAGCCAAATCCACCAAAGAATCCGATGCCAAATCCAAGGCCAAACATAATTCCCGGACCCCCAATGTAAAGTCCGGGATATGCATACCAGCCCGGCCAGATTCCGATGGGATCTCCGTAGACGAGCCACGGATCATACTCAGGCACGTAAACAACCTCAGGGTCGGCGGGTTCGATGACAATGTCTTGACCTTGCTTGCTTACTTTTTCCTGGTCCGTGCTTTTTAAATTGCCTGCTTTCTCAGCCCGGTCGCGCATTCCCTGAACCGCATTCATCACATCCTGCTGCTGGTTGACGTAAGCGTCGCCAAGCGACGATGTCCATGCAAGGTTCTTGTCCATATTGGCGAGCACCGAAGGGAACTCGACCAGGGCCTTCACACTGGGGTCCCAGGGCTGCTTATCGACTTCTTTGCCGAGTTTCTCGCCCTTAAGATCTTTATGTTCCTCGAGCCAACGATCTGCTTCGACTACTTGATCGGGGTAAGTCGACGCGGCAAGGATCTGAGCCACCAAGGAATCTGGATACAATGCGATCGGCGCGACCAGTTGCTGCAGTTGTTCCGGCGTCTGCTTTGCAGCCTGAACCGGCGCTTGTTCGGCGGGCTGGTCCGCCTGCGCGGCGAACCCTCCAGGTGCAGCGGCTAATACAAGGCAACAGGACAGAAAAAGTGACAAACTTTCTTTTATACACTTCACAATCGCTCCTCCTTCGACGGTCGCATCGGCGATCACCGGCGATCCTTTCCAGTCAGCTCATGGGCGCCGGCCACAAACTATTGTTCTTAGCTGGCTAGGTCAGCGGTTCGAAGCTTGAACCGGCGGACCGTGAGCGGACAGGAGGGATGATCGCATTGGCAGGCGATCTCCACGTCTTCGCTTCCGGCATCACGACAGGCTTCTCCGCAGTATTCATCTCCATCGGCTACATCACACAGGCACGGTATGTGTGCGCACTTTGTGATTCCATGACTCGCCATTATGATTCCGTTCTCTCCAGATCTTTTCCTCGGTTCCTGCAGCATTTGTTGTTCTTGATGTAGGGCCGGACGCTCGGCCATTGAGTAAGTTTGATGGGGCTCACTCGATGTCGCCAGTTCTTGGTGCCCACCATATCTCCCATCGATTGCATTCGAACCTCCAAACCCCAATTCACCGCTAACAAAGAGCTTTGCAGCGATTTTGCGCTTTGCAGTAAAACGCAATGAATATCCTGTGTCGGCAGGCTGATAGAGCGTCGGTATTTGGACGGTTCTGACGCACCGTACCTTCAGTTCCAAGGCGAGGTCCAGTAATTTGTGGATCTCCCGCCTCTATTGGACGCTCCTGTTGCCGATTGCTTCTCTATCTATTCCTTTCTCGGCTGGAATAAAACGTGCAATGCCATCTGGGAGAGTGGGGGCAGAATGGAAACGGAAACATTTACACTTGCGAGTTCGCCCTTCGTGCCGGTCGCGATAGGATTCTTTGGCTTGGGTACCGGCTACTTCATCTGGGGCGGCCAGGCCTTGTTTGGCTTTCCGAAGAGCAATCTCGATGTCAACCGGACGCTGGGCATATGGGGTTTCTGGATGCCAGGGTTCATGCAGTTTCTCACCGGCCTATACCTGCTTACCGGGCTCACCTGGTTCAACGTCTTTGGCAAGGCGGCTCCCCTGTACATGGCGGGCCTGGCCTTCACCGCCTACGGCATTCACTGGTTCGCGATGTCCTACCGGCGATACATCGATTCCAGCGCCCAGCCAGATGGCTGGATGGCCATAGCGTTTCTGTTTCTTAGCATTCTTGGAGCCGACGTCTTTCACCGTGCCGGCGACATCCCCGTGATGCTTATCTTTGTCGGCCTGACCTTTATCTATGCGATTGAGATTCCTACGCGCTTACTGTCCTGGAATCTCGGTAACCGCCTGGTAGGGCTGTTTCAATTTGTTACTGGCATTTGGTTGATGTATTGCACATATGCCATGACGGTAGATTTAGCGCTGGGCGCCAAAGCCTGGGTCTAGAAAATTGTTTCGCATTATGAAGAAATTGCAGGGGTTAAAATACGGTCTCGTTGCGTGTTTCCTGGCGGCTACCTCCGCACTCGCACAGTCGACAGCGGCCGGCACGGAGCCCGATGCGCCCGCCCTCGTGTCGAAGGCACCAACATCGACGAACTTGTTGCGTACTCTGGACAGCTCTCTCGAAGCTGTCATCTCAAAGGTCTCGCCAGCGGTGGTCCAGATCTTGGTCAATGCGTACGGCCCCTCAGAAGATCATGGGCACATGAGCGCGCGAATCGTCCGCCAACGTGCCATTGGCTCTGGGATCATCGTCGACGCAGAGGGCTACATCATCACGAATGCCCACGTGGTAGAAGGAGCGCAACGCGTGCGCGTCATCCTGCCTTCGCCAACCGCAGAAGCTACGCTCGAACTCCAGCCGATCCACGCTGGCCAGATTCTCGAAGCCAGGATCGTGGGTACTCATAAGCAATCCGACTTAGCGCTTCTAAAGATCGATGCGTCGCATTTGCCTACCGTGACCCTGCGAAGCGACGTGCGAGTCCACCAGGGAGAGTTGGTATTCGCAATCGGCAGTCCCGAAGGGCTTCGCAATACAGTGACGATGGGTGTGGTCAGTTCACTCCCCCGTCAAATCGATCCCGATAGTCCCATGGTGTATATCCAGACTGATGCAGCGCTCAATCCAGGAAACAGTGGCGGTCCGCTGGTGGACATCGACGGCAACGTGATTGGCATCAACTCTTTGATATTGAGCGAGGGCGGCGGCAGCGAAGGGCTTGGCTTTGCCATTCCAGCGGCCATCGTCAATTTTGACTACCGCACCCTTCGCAAGTCCGGTCATGTGCAGCGCATCGCGATTGGCGCTATAGCGCAGAACATCACGCCCACGCTCGCGGCAGGCCTGGGACTGGCGAGAAGTTGGGGAGCGATCATTTCCGACCTCGCGGGGGGAGGAGCAGCGGAAGCGGCAGGTCTTCAGGTCGACGACATCGTCCTTGCGGTTGACGACCGGCCAATCCTCGGTCTTCCCGACTATATCACTGCGCTCTATCTCCATCCCCCCGATCAGATTGTGAAAATCGATGTGCTCCGAGGCGTGAACCGGAGGTCTTTCAATGTAGCCGTGAAGGTGTATCACGAGAACATAAATGATTTGGCGGACGTTCCTGGTCTGCAGAAGAGCTTAATTCGGAGACTGAACATTTTTGTTAGCGACCTGGACGACGCGGTAAAGCCATTGCTGGGGGACACACGCAGCGGGTCTGGAGTCCTCGTCGTAGCCCAAACCGGTGGATCGAACCCGGTGGATACGGGTATTGAAACCGGCGACATCATCCGTTCCATCGATCGCACAACGTTACAGACCACGGTACAGCTCGAGGCCCTGGTCCACAATCTCAGATCTGGTGATCCGGTCGTCCTTCAAGTCGAACGCAAGGGGAAATTGCAATATCTCGCCTTCGAGATGGAGTGAGTTTCCAATCCGTGTCACCTGTCGTATGAAGTACGATTACCCGCCATGAAGTTGTATTGCGGTAGTTCTCGGATCGGCGCTCCCAGAGTCCATGTGGAGTGCGCGATGAGTCACATTACTTTCTGACCCTAGACGCGGATAGCCTCGAATCGGCAACCAAGGCGATGCGCACGAGAAACCCTGTCCCAAGTGCGATTCGCTCCCGCAAACTTTATTGTAAAGACCTTGAAATCGAGCTAAAGTTAACTAGGGCTCACTTTGACCGCTCCGATGGATTTTGATCGGAAGCACGAGAGAAACTATTGACGATGGGCGATCCAGCCAAGAGGAAATGGATTGCGCGACCAGCAGCCCTGAGCACTCTGTGCTACTCACTAGCCTTGGTCCTAATCGGCTCGGCGCACCCATTCCGTTCGACTCAGCCGTCTAAGCCGCGCGGCGGCATCAGCTTTAAACGTTACCCTATCCACAAATGTCGAGGCGCATAATGACGCCTACGAACCCTCCCACAGTATTCGTTATTGACGACGATCCCTTGGTTCGCGCGGCAATCCATGGCATGTTGAAATCAGTCGGCTTACGTTCAGAGACATTCGCGACGCCGCAAGAGTTTCTGCACAACAAGCGGACGGACGAACCAAGTTGCCTGATTCTGGACGTGAGGCTGCCTGGCGTCAACGGGCTGGAGTTTCAGCGCGAGTTGGCGGATGCAGGCATCCGGATTCCCATCATCTTCATTACCGGTCATGGAGACATTCCCATGACGGTGAAGGCCATGAAATCGGGTGCAGTCGAGTTCCTGACCAAGCCCTTCCGCGACCAGGACTTGCTGGATGCGATCCACCAGGCCCTGGAGCGTGACCGCGCAAACCGGCAACAGCAGAATGAACTTGCCGGGTTACAAAGGCGCTACGAATCGCTTACCAGCCGCGAGCGCCAGGTAATGGGTTTGGTGGTCTCGGGCATGCTCAACAAGCAGGTAGGGTTTGAACTCGGGACCAGTGAAGTCACGGTGAAGATCCAACGAGGGCATGTAATGCGCAAGATGCAAGCTGAATCGCTGGCTGATTTAGTCAGAATGGCGGCCAAGCTTGAGTTTCCCTCGAAGTTGTAGCTGGGACTTCGGAGCCGATCACGAATGAAATTGCTTTCGAAAATTGAACGTTACGGTCTGGCGGCGATTTCCTGCGTCGTCGCCCTGGCCGTCGCTCATCGTCGCCGAGCTAACCATTAATTGTATAAACCTGCTTCGGGTACGGAGTGACGTGAAGCATGTGACGTCCGGTTCTGGCCGGCAGGTGCAAGAGGCGCGCGAAATGTACGACCGTTCTCCCCGAGAGATATCTACCTCGCAATAGCCTTGTGCAGTCGAATGCCCAGTCAGAGCAAGGTCTTGCCGGCTTGAGACATGGGTTGTCGGCTTCCGAATTTTGGTATTAGCGGATATTTCACGAAGCAACTTGCAGATCCATCGATCGGAGGTAGTCACGATAGTATCGATCGATGACCCGCTCCGAGCGCTTGAGCGGCGCCGCCTTCATCTGTTCGAAGGCATCTTCAAAGAGAGACGTAAACGCATCCACCGCCCGAGCCGCAAGCGGATACCACTGATTGATCCACCCCTGAATCGTGTCCTTGTTGCGTACATTATCTTCGATCGCCATTCGAACCAGACACTCGCTCCATTGCCGGTGCCACTGGCAGTCTTCATTCAATGAATAGAAGATCTGCCCGAGCAGGTAGTCGTCCTGACCAAGCGCCACATCACTCAACAACTTCATGAACAATTCGTCCACGAGAGGTTTGAGAACCAGGTTGAGAGCGACGAAAGATTCTGCCCAATCATATGTGACCAGCAGCTTCTCGACGACTTCACGCAGAGGTTGCCATAGCGAGTCCGTCTCCCACAAATTTTTGCTGTCCGCCGCAAACCCAGGGTAGATTAGCTGAAGTTGCCGGATGCGATAAGCGATCCGCTGAATGCGGCGCATCTCGTCGGCCGATTGAAGCGCCGCAGCGATTGTAATGCGCCCGCTGGGAGCCATCTGGCCGATGTACGATGCGATCATTTGAAAACCATGGCCGGGGTACCGGAACGGCGCAACCAATCTTGGGAGAATGTGCAGCCATGCAGGGCGAAGGTGGGCATCGTATCCGGTAAGCTCGATTTCATCCACGATCCCGTCCACGAAGATTTCCTTCGTTCTCTGCAAGTCCGTGTACTTCGTGTAGGTTGTTTCTCGGGGGTCGCGAAACTTTTCCCACGAACTGCACACCAGCGGGGACTCTTCCTGATAGCGGCGGTACCAGTCTTTCAGCGGAACATCGAGCTCGAACCGCTTTCCGGTGAAGCCCTCGCCGGTGTAGCAGAGGAGTTTTGAAGTCACAATCTCGTATTCACTGGGCATCCGCTTTTGTTGCATGAGATGCCAATACGTTTTCTGTTGAGACATCTACCCTCCTCAGGGACGGCAAGGCACGTGGTTCGTTCAACTGGAATTTCGGGTCCGCACGGCAAATCGCCAGGCCGCATCGTCCTGGTTCAGTTGAAGCGAACCTTTGAAGGCCGACATCACAGTCTCCAGTTCACCTGGAAAACGAAACGGGCGTCCCAGGTGCTTTTCGATTGCCGACCGGGTCACGATACAACATTGCGGAACCAGCACTCTTACATACGCGCCGCGGTCCACGACCATAACGTCTTGGTTCAGATCCTTAATCGCCGCAATAATGGCATTGGTCACGGTTCCCGCTTGCAGAACAGGACCGACTCGGTCATAGACTCCCGCTACCTCTTCGGTCATCGTTCCTTCTTTCTGTCCTCACTCAGCTCCTGAAATCCTAACGTCATCTATGTCGACCAGAATGTCCTCTCCATCGACCCTGATCGGAAACAGCTTCAGACATGTGTTTCGAGGGTTCACCCCGGATCCGCTGCAAACATCGAATTCCCAATGGTGCCTCGCACAACGAAGAATCTTCTCCGTCAGAGTGCCCTCACTGAGACGACTGTTTTGATGAGGACAGATATCGGCGTAGGCGTAAATGTGGTTATCCACGTTGACCAGCAAAACGCGCTCGCCATTCACCTCCAGGCCCATCATTTCACCACTCCAGAGGTCTTCCACTTTGGCAACTTTCTGAAAGCCCATCACTTCTATCCTGAAATCACATCAAAGCGATCCAATGCCTGCAACCCGGCCTCTGCGACTGTCATTGCCAGGTCCATGGTTTTGTCGTTGCAGACCACCTGAACTTGGTCTTTGCGTTCGACCCGAAGGCTGGCTGCATCCTGAAGTTTTCGTGCGAGTGACTGGAGGGTTTCGGCTTCTTCCGCCAGAATCAAAAGACCGACTGTATCCCCTTGCAGGAAACCATAGAGAGGAATGGGCATACACTGTCTTTCGAGGAGTTAAGCGGCAGAGCCCTTTCGAGTTCGGAGCCACTCGTAATCACCATGATGCACGTCTTTGCCCCAAGTCTCAGGCGTGAGATTGAAGTACTCCGTCAGTAAATTTGGCAATTGAGCCGGGGCCTCTCCCGAGAGAACGCGCTTCACGATATCCTTATGGTTGGCGTATCTTTCCGGCTCATGTAAGAAAATCCACTTGCACGGCTCCGAGCAGAAAATGTACTTGCGCCCCTCGTAGACGTGGACCCGCGCAGTGTTCTTCCGTGGCGTGCCAGCGCTCAGAGGCAACTGACACAAATCGCAAAAAGTTGGCATGGCAGTTCCGTGGACAGCCAATTCATTTTCGGCTCCGGGCCCCACAGTTCTCCAACGTTCGCTGATCTGCTCCCACACGGCATCCATATCATCCCAATATTTAGGATATTTCTGGCGCAGCCATTTTCTCTCTACCGGACCCGGTAGGACGAAATTGAACCATAAGGTCGCACGGTAACTGTAGGCGCTGGCGTAGATCATGTGATGGTAGATTTCGAGTTCGTCGAGCACAAGATTCCAATACCACGGCTTCTCGAGTCCGAATTCGTCCAACGTGCGCAGAAACTGATCGATAATCCACTCTTCCATGAACTCTTTGAAGGAGTAAGGGCGTTGATCCGGTGCCGTCAAATAATCGATCGAGAGTCCCGTCAAAATCGAGAATAGGCGCCAGTTTCGCCAGAACCATTTGTCGATCAGGTACTGCGCGTACTTGGGGTCGTGCTTCATGACCGTAGTTAGAACGGGGTGCCCAATCTGTGCATGCCGGGCCTCGTCCGTTTGAATGCTGGTGACCATCCTCTCGAACATGTGGTCACTCGATTCGCGAGCCAGCGAGGCCAGTCCAACGAATTGCAAATTCGTGAAACCGGTCTCAAGCACAACGTTGGCGGCGATATGGAATTCAATCGCGTTTTGTCCGACGGTCAGCTCATCGAAGAAGTGTCGCGCGGCAACTGCGAACCAATTGTTGGTGTGGTAAAACTTGTGAGCCCAATCGAACTGAGAGTCTAAGCGCAGCAGTGGATGAAACAGGAGCAGTGGAATTTGAGTATGGCGATACTCATCGAGGGCTCCAAAAGTCGCCATCGTTCGCCAGGCGCTGTCGCGGCCAAATCTCGCGCCCCGCAAATTGCCTATAACGCCGGTGAACTCCGCAAGCGGTAACGCCGCTGCGTGTACCTTTAGGCTGTTCAACCATGGCAAGGCTAACTTCTGAACATTTTCTATGCGCCCTACCGCATCATGCACAGCCTGTACAGCCATATCTTTTTCGTATTGATTGTCGACGTATTCGCGATAGGAAGTCTTGAATGACTCTTCCCAGTCCTTCCACTCTGAATGAGGTAGCCAAGGCCTTCCGCTGATCACCTCTGGAAAAACTTCATCTTCTCGCACGTAGGAGTAGTCCCAATCCAGCTTACGGGCGAGGGGTAACCATTCCTCTCTGTTCAGCATGCGCTCTCCTGACCTCACCGCGAGACGGTTGCCACACACTTGAAGCGCCAGTGTTCGGTGCGTGCACCCTCAGTTGAATCGAAATAAAAAAGGCCGGCTATTTAGCCGGGATGTTACGCTCGACGACTCAAGACGTCAATACCGTGACTGGCGTAGGCGGTATGGTTCCGATTTCTTATACAATTGCTCCACTCGTTTCTTCCCCGCCGGCAGACGTCGGGGTCACGCCACTGCAAGGGGGCTCGTCAGATGCAACGCCCACGATCCAACGTTAATGAAACTTCTCCTCGGGCCGAAGATGGGCAACACGAACGGTCACACTCCGCCGAAATCCGTGATGATCGAGAGCGACGCGAACTTCCTTTGCGCGGCGTGATGGATACGATTCCAGGATTGGTCTGGAGCGCTCTTCCTGATGGACACGGCGAATTCTGCAACCAAAGATGGCTCGACTACACGGGGATGTCTTTCAATGAGATCAAGGAGTGGGGATGGACGGCGGCGTATCACCCTCAGGACATAACTGAGTTGCGAGCGCGATGGCAAACGGCTTTGGCAGAGTCGACCCCATTTGAAGCCGAAGCGCGCATGCGGGGGGCTGACGGTTGCTATCGGTGGTTCTTCATTCAGGCCGTGCCGTTGCGCGACTCCGGCGGGCGGATTATTCGCTGGTACGGAACCAACACGGACATCGAAGAACTAAAACTTGCACAGGAGGAATTGCAAAATCAGACTTTCCGTTTAGATCAGTTGTTTGAACAGTCTCCGGAAGCAGTTGTTGTCCTCAGCACCGATGACCGCATCGTTCGTGTCAACAAGGAATTCACGCGCATGTTTGGTTTTGAGCCCGATGAAGTTTTGCAGCGCCCTCTCAACGATCTTATCGTTCCTGAGGCTGACATTGCGCGCTCACTCGCCTACACACGCTTGTTGAAGCAGGGTGGCCGGGTAGAAGTCGAGACGGTTCGAAAACGCAAAGATGGGACAGAGATTGACGTGTCTCTTCTCGCTATTTCGGTAAGAACGGCTTCCGGCGAGCAGGTCGTAAATTACGCCATATACCGCGACATCACTGAACGGAAGCGCGCTGAGGAGCGCTTGCGCGAGAGCGAGGCTCGGTTCCAGGCTATGGCTGATACCGCGCCCGTGCTGATATGGATGACCGGGACCGATGGACTTTGCAACTATTTCAATAAGCCATGGCTCGAGTTCACCGGGAGAACCATGGAGCAGGAGGTAGGCACAGGATGGATCGAAGGCGTGCATCCTGACGATGTGCAAGGGTGCTTCGATGGTTTCCTGCCTGCCTACCATGCCCGAAAGCCGTTCAGCATGGAGTATCGCCTCAAGCGAGCGGATGGCGAATACCGTTGGGTGATTGAAAGCGGCATCCCGAGATACACGGGCGGAGGAGAATTCGCCGGCTACATCGGTTCGAACATCGACATTACGGAACTCAGGCGCGCAACGGCAGAGCGCGAGCGACTGCACCAGTTGGAAGCAGATCTCGCCCACATCAACCGCGTGAGCATGATGGGAGAATTAGCTGCCTCTCTGGCTCATGAGCTCAAACAGCCAATCGCCGCCGCCCTAATGGACGCCAAAACCTGCCTGCGGTGGCTACGAACTGACACTCCTGAGGTCGCCGAGGGTTGCGAGGCGGCACTAAGAGTGATCCGTGATGCGACTCACGCCGCCGAGGTTATCGAGCGGGTTCGGTCGCTTTACCGGCGATCCACATCAGACCGGGAGCTGCTTGATGTAAATGAGGTCGTCCGAGAAATGATTATTCTGCTGGGCGACAAGGCGGATCGGAATTCCATTTCAATCCACACCCAGCTCGAGTCAGGGTTTCCACTGATCAAAGCGGATCGCGTCCAGTTGCAGCAGGTATTAATGAACCTCATCCTCAACGGCATCGAAGCGATTAAAGATGCAAAGGGCGAACTGACCGTCACATCGAAGAAGGCCGACGATGGTCAGATCCTCTTTTCAGTGACTGATTCGGGCATCGGTCTTCCGGGCGGAGAGGTCGACCGTATTTTCGACGCGTTCTTCACCACGAAAGCAGAGGGTACCGGCATGGGACTCTCCATCAGTCGGAGGATTATCGAGTCTCACGGAGGCCGCTTGTGGGCATGTGCCAATCCAGCACGAGGCGCAACATTTCAGTTCACGCTACCCACCGACGTGGCGGCGTCCTCCTCATCGGCTGCGTAACAACGAGATTCCTCGATGTTCTTGTTCGTTCGGTGGGGCGCCATTTCCATCCGGTGACACTGGATCTAACAACTCTCATCGTCTGCCAGATGCCTGATGGCTAAAACTCCACACGTATGCCGCGACTGCTAATACGTCGTCAGGCGTTAGCTGAGCGCCACCCATCGGTGGCATGGGACTGCGATACTGCTTCGGCTGCGGCACACCTTCGGTTATTGTTTTCGCGATTCCCGCATAGCTACCATCGCTCCACAGCCATTTCTTGCCTCGTAGGCTGGGACCCAGCGGAGTACCCTGGCCGCTATCGCCGTGACACCCCGTGCACGCCGCGCCGCCCACTTGACCGCGGTAAACGCTCTCACCAAGCAGAACCATTTTCGGCGTCGCGCCTTTAGGAACGGGAAGATTTCTATTTGCAGCTGCGCCGGCGTCGGGATGCGTGCCCTCTGGTGGTTGAGCGGCTACTTCAACGGGATTGCCGGCCGGAGCCGCCGCAGTCGGACAAGGTGTGACACTCGCGGCGTCGAAAGATGCACCTCCGCGATAGTCAATTTTGTAGATTCGTCCGCCCACATCGTCGGACACATAAAGTGAACCGTCCGGTCCCACTGCCAAGCCTGTGGGACGATGTTCCGCTTGCGCTGGCGACTTCACCGCGCCCGCGAAACCATCCGCGAATATTTCGCACTGGCCGGATGCGTGGTCCTCGCTGAGCGCCTGAAAGACCACGTTGTAACCACCTTGCGCATACGGCGCACGATCCCATGATCCATGGAAGGCGATGAAAACGCCGCCGCGGTAGTGTTCCGGAAATGCTTTCTGGTCGTACCGCACCATTGCGTTCGGCGCCCAATGAGCGGGATATTCTGCAATTGCAGCAATCTTCGTCGCGCATACGCCGACGGTTTTGCCGTCGCCTCCATATTCCGGCGCCAGCACCAGCTTTTTCACGAACGGGTCGTCATAACACTCCGGCCAGCCGTAATCTCCCTTTGCTTTTAGAAGCAACAAGGTCTCAGACGGCAGCGTCGCCTCCTGCTCGGGTTTATAGAAGTCGGGCCAGTTTGCGTGCAGCTGATCCCGTCCATGTTGGGTCACAAAAATTCGCCCTCGTGCGTCGATGGCGAAGCCTTCAGCGTTGCGGATGCCCGTGGCGAAGCGCTCAGCAGGGGAAAAAATCTGGTTCGTCTTATTCGCGTCATAGAGCCAAATACCGCCCCGGGTTTCAAGTTCGGTGCAGGGGTTCAACCCTGGCGATTTAGGAGTTCGATTCTTTGCCTGGCAGGAATTGGTCGCGGTGGCGACGTCGACGTACATCTTTCCATCGGCGTCGATAATGAATGGGTGCATCGGATGGTCGCCACCCAGTGGCAGCCCGGATACAATTGTCTCCCCTGAGCCACTCGGAGTGATTGAGCCGGCGGGCAATGAATATCGCACGATTCGATCGTTGATCTCGGCATAGATCGATCCCTTATAGATCCCAATGCCAGTGCCGCCTGCTCCGCCACTTTGCACGGCTTCGCCAAATCGCTCAATCACGTCGGCCTTTCCCGTACCGCTCTTATCTTGCAGGGCTACAAGAAATCCGCCCGCATGCGGCGTGTCGTTGCCGTAATACCGGCCCGACCAGGTGTTGACGTAAAGAACTCCGTTGGATCCAGCTACCATGTGGCGGGCGTGACCAATTCCTTCAGCGAACACCGTTGCGCAAAAACCAGAGGGCAGCTTCAGACCGCTGTTGTCATTGGGGCACGCCTGGCTTCCTGATTCCGTACCGGCATTGGATTGCTTTTCGGCGCGCATCTTTTCGGCTCGCACCAACAAAACGCCTGCGCCGATTGTGGCGAGC
>Ga0182024_10005750_pt1 | contig 27593 bp, 22 predicted proteins | sample P32metaG_FD_120480 | JGI IMG/M metagenome (GOLD analysis project Ga0182024, IMG submission 120480) | Permafrost microbial communities from Stordalen Mire, Sweden - P3-2 metaG (Illumina Assembly) | ecosystem: Environmental > Terrestrial > Soil > Wetlands > Permafrost | place: Sweden: Stordalen...
CTGACCGAGGCGGTCACCGACGAGGTGGCGCAGTGGGCCAAGATGGGAATCCACGTCAGCACGAAGCAGGAGCCCTTCAACCAGGTGCTCGGCTACGCCGCACCGTGTGTCCCGAAGGTGACCGCCGCCTGCCAGGCCTGGGAGCTGGCCAACTGGGGCGGTGGCTGGATCTTCTCTCCTGACTACCTCCCGACCGGTGAGGAGATCTTCCAGACCGGCGCCGGGTCGAACACCGGGAACTACAACGACCCGACGAACAACTCGCTCATCCACCAGACGAACATCAGTTCCAGCATCTCGGTGTTCGACAAGTGGGAGAACTACCTGGCCCTGCACTTGCCGGTCGTCTGGACGCCGGTTCCCGAGACCTTGGCGGAAGTCTCCACCAAGCTCGGTGGAGTCACCCCGCTCAACTCGCTCTTCAACCTCACTCCGGAGTACTGGTACTTCAAGAGCTAAGGAGAGGAAGTGAACGGCCCGGGGGAAACAACGCCCGGTGCCGGAGGGGAAGTCCCCCGCCTGGCAGCAGCTCGGCTGCTGCCAGGCGGGGACGCTCCAAATGTCGTCTTGTGGTCTGATCACTCAGCTGGGGGTACACTCCCTCCGCAGTCGTAGCTAACACATACCGCTCTCGCAGCCGGTGGCTGCGGGTGCCCTACCGGGGAGGGTTAGGGCCACGATCGGGTTCATCATCCGGCGGCTGTTCCAGGCGGTCCTGGTGCTCATCGGCGTCATGCTGATCACCATCGTCCTGTTCCACCTGGTCTCTTCATACACGCTCGCCAAGGCGATAGTCGGGCCGCGGGCGACTCCGGCCCAGATTGCGCAGACGATCAAACAGAGGGGCTTCAATCAGCCCATCTGGATCCAGTTCTGGTGGCAGGTCTACAACTACCTGCACCTCAACTTCGGCAACTCGTTCCACTTCAACTCGCCCGTGAAGAACCTCATCCAGCACGACCTGCCGCGGACACTGGCACTGGTCGGCACGTCGACGGTGCTGGCGCTGATCGTCGCCGTTCCGCTGGGCGTGTTCCAGACGGTCCGGCGCAACAAGCCGTCGGACTACGTGCTCTCGAGCCTGGCCTTCATCTTCTACGCCATGCCGCCGTTCGTGCTCGGTCCGCTGCTCATCCTTCTCCTCGCCGTCGACATCCACGTCTTCGCCCCGACGATCAACCCGAGCGAGTCGGTGCTGACGATCATGACGAGCTGGAAGGAGTTCACCCTTCCGGTGCTCACGCTCGCGGCGGTGACCGTGGCGTCGTTCAGCCGCTACATGCGTTCGTCCATGATGGATGCCCTGGCCGAAGACTACGTCCGCACGGCGAAGGCCAAGGGAGCCAGCCGGATGAGGGTGCTCTTCCGCCATGCCTTTCGCAACGCCCTCATCCCGATCATCACGCTCCTCGGGCTCTCGCTGCCGGCGATCGCCGGCGGCGCTGTGATCACCGAGACAGTCTTCAACTATCCGGGGATGGGCCTTTTGACGTACATCGCCGCCAACTCCTTCGACGTGAACGTCGTCGTCGCCACCACCGTGGTCGCCACAGTGCTGACCGTCTCCGGCTCGCTCCTGGCCGACATCCTCTACGCCGTCGTGGATCCGAGGATCCGTTATGCCCGCCGCTGACGAATCAAGGGGTGAGCCCCATGCCTGACGAGTTGCTTTCCGGATCTTCGAGAGCCGTCGTTGTCACCGAGCCGGGTCCTTCTCTCCAACCCCCGCCGGGTGTGCCGAGTGGGGTGTCGACGGCACCAGAAGGGGGTGAGGCGGCCAGCACGGGCAGCATGGCCCGCCTCATCGGGCGGGTCTTCCTTGAGAACAAGATGGCTGTCGTCGGAGTGGTCATCATCATCGTGATGGTCCTTTTCTCCTTCATCGGACCCCTCATCTACAAGACCGACCAGATCACGCCGAATCTGCTTCTGCTCAATAACGCACCGAGCGGCCAGCACCTCTTCGGTACCGACGACCAAGGCTATGACCTCCTCGGCCGCGTCATGAAGGGCGGACAGGCTTCGCTCGAGGTGGGCCTGGCGGCAGCCGCCGTGGCCACGCTCCTCGGCGTGATCTGGGGCGCCGTCGCCGGCTTCTTCGGCGGCGTCGTCGACGTGGTCATGATGCGCATCGTGGACGTCGTCCTCTCGATCCCCGGCCTGCTGCTCCTCATCACCCTCGCCGTGATCCTGCAGCCGGGAGAGCTCATCCTTATCTTCATCATCGCCGCGCTGGCCTGGTTGTACCCCGCCCGCCTGGTCCGAGGTGAGACTCTCACTCTCCGAACGCGGGAGTACGTGCAAGCGGTCCGGGTCATGGGCGGCAGCGGCCGGCGGATCGTCTTGCGCCACATCATCCCCAACGCAGTTGGGACCATCGTCGTGAACGCCACGTTCCAAGTGGCCGATGCAATCTTGACGCTGGCCGCGCTGAGCTTCCTCGGTCTCGGCATCCAGGCGCCGAACACCGACTGGGGGCAAATTCTCTCGAACGGTTCGGGTCAGCTGCCGAACCCGTACTGGTGGGAGATCGTCTTCGCCGGCATCGCCATCACCCTCGTAGTCGTGGCCTTCAACTTCATCGGCGACGCCCTCCGGGACTCGCTCGAGGTCCGTCTCCAGCGCCGGTAGCACGTCCGCCTGCAGCCAACATCGCTGCGGCACGCCCACGCGCAACGTGAACTGAGTCTCAGGCCGGCACGTCCGGCGCGGTCAAGGGACCGAGGGCCAAGCCCCGTCACACCGTGAAGGTTGTACGCGCGTATCTCAGCGAAGATCGAGACCCACAGACCCTTGATCAGGCAGGCACGAGACCAGCTCAGATGAGGACTGTGGCGACCTCTTCCTCGGCCACGGGGCTCTCGAGCGGGAAGTGGCAGGCGGCCACGTGGCCGCTTCCGAACAAGCGAAGCTCCGGCTCCTCCTCGGCGCACTTGTCCTGCGCATATGGGCACCGGGTACGGAAGCGGCAGCCCGACGGAGGGTTGATGGCCGAGGGAAGCTCTCCCTTGATGATCTGACCGCGCCGCGACCGGGCGACGGAGGGCTCGGCGACGGGAATCGTGTCGATGAGACCCCGGGTGTAGGGGTGAGCGGCGTGCTCGTAGATGGCCTGCGACGGCCCCACCTCGACCAACTTGCCGAGGTACATCACCCCGATGCGGTCGGCCAGGTACTTGACGACGGCCAGGTCGTGCGAGATGACGATGTAGGAGAGCTGGTGGCGGTCCTGCAGGCCCTTCATCAGGTTCAGGATCTGCGCCTGGATAGAGACGTCGAGCGCCGACACCGGCTCGTCGGCCACGATGAGCCTCGGGTTGAGCGTCAGCGCCCGGGCGAAGCCGATCCTCTGGCGCTGGCCGCCGGAGAACTCGTGGGGGTAGAGGTCGTAGGCCTTCTTGGCCAGGCCGACCTCGGACAGGAGCTCGAGCACCCGCTGCTCCTGCTCGGCCCGATTACCTATCCCCTGGACGACGAGCGGCTCACGGAGGATCGATCCGACCCGCATGCGCGGATCCAGGGAGGCGTAGGGATCCTGGAACATGAGCTGCAGCTCACGGCGCTGCCGGCGCAGCTGCAGGCCCCGCATCTTGGTCAGGTCCTTGCCGTCGAAGAGGATCGAGCCGGAATTCGGCCGTTCCAGCCCCACGATGAGGCGGCCGATGGTCGTCTTCCCGCACCCGGACTCGCCCACGAGCCCGAACGTCTCACCTTCCCGGAGGGTGAAAGAGACGTCGGAGACAGCGTGCACGCTTCCCACCTTGTGCTGGATCACAGCGCCGGAGGTGAAAGGGAATTCCTTTACCAGGTGGTCGATCTCGAGGATCGGCTTGCGGTCGGCCAGCTCAACGATCCGGGCCTCGGCGCGCTCGAGGGCGCTCACACGCTCGGCGTCGGACAGTGTCAGCACGGGGCGCCTCTCGTTGCCCTCGCCGCCGACCGGGTGGAAGCAGGCGAAGATGTGATCCGGCTTGTCGACCGCCGGGGCGAGCGGCGGCTCCTCTTGGCGGCAGATCTCGGTCGCATTCGGGCAGCGGGGATTGAAACGGCAGTTCGTCAGCTGCTTGCTCAGGTCGGGCGGCAGGCCCGGGATGTTGTAGAGCCGCTGGGTGCGGTCCTGGTCGAGCTTCGGGATCGACTGGAGGAGCGCCGACGCATACGGGTGCTGCATCCGGTGGAAGAGCTCCTCGGTCTCGGCACCTTCCACGATCTTGCCGGCGTACATGACGAGCACGCGATCGGTGCGGCCGGCGATGACGCCCATGTCGTGGGTGATGAGGATGATGGCAGTCTTGAGCCTGCTGCGGAGGTCATCGAGAAGGTTGAGGATCTGAGCCTGGATCGTCACGTCGAGCGCCGTGGTGGGCTCGTCCGCGATGAGGAGCTTCGGGTCGCAGGCGAGCGCCATGGCGATCATCACCCGCTGACGGAGGCCGCCGGAGAGCTGGTGAGGGTAGTAGTCGACCCGCTCGGCCGGCCGGGGCATCCCGACCAGGCTGAGCACCTCGATGGCCCGCTCCTTCGCCTCCTTCTTGCTGACGTTCCGGTGCAGGCGGACGCCCTCCGCGATCTGCTGGCCGAGGGTCATGGTCGGGTTGAGCGACGTCATCGGGTCCTGGAAGATCATCGCAACTTCGTTGCCGCGGATTTCCTGCATCTGCTTCTCGCTCATCGGGACGACGTCCCGGCCGTTGACCTTGATCGAGCCACGGGCGATGTGCCCCACCGACGGCAGGAGCCTCATGATGGACAATCCGGCCGTGCTCTTGCCGCATCCCGACTCGCCCACGATCCCCACGCACTCGCCTTCGTCGACGGTGAAGCTGATACCGTCGACAGCTCCGACGTTCGCCGATCGCAGGTGAAATTCGGTCCGGAGATCCTCTACTTCGAGGACGTTGGGCATGTGATCACTCCTCCGTGATCGGCCACGAGTGCGCCGACTCCCCCTGGGGTCCTGGTCGCCCCGGGTGTGCCGCGCTATCGTAGCCTCCCATGCCACAACCTCCCAGCCTGACGCCAGAGCAGCGGCAAGCCGCGCTCGCAAAGGCAGCCGCAGTTCGCCGTGAGCGGGCCGAGCTGAAAGACCATCTGAAAGCCGGTCGTCTGGACCTGAAGCAGTTGCTGGACAGAGCCGCCTCAGACGAGACCGTCGGGAAGATGAAAGTGCTCGCCGCTCTCGAAGCCCTGCCCGGCACCGGCAAGGTGAAGGCACGCCGGCTGATGGAGACGGTGGGGGTCAGCGACGGGCGACGGCTGCAGGGACTTGGTGCCAAGCAGCGTGAGGCGCTGCTGGAAGCCGCCGAACGTCCCTGATCAAGAGATAATTCTCTCCTGATCCTCGTCCTGTTCGGCCCCGGCGGCGTCGGCAAGGGCACCGTCATACGCCACCTGCTGGAGCGTGACGACACGCTCTGGCTGAGTCGGTCCTGGACCACCCGGGCGCGACGCCCAGGAGAGCCTGCCGATGCCTACACCTTCGTCAGCCGGGAGGAGTTCGAGGCCAAAGCGGCCGAGGGTGGTTTCCTCGAATGGGCCCAAGTCCTCGACGACCTGTACGGCACGCCTTCGCCGGAGGCGCTCCCCGGACGGGACGTCGTGCTCGAGATCGACGTGCAAGGCGCCCGGCAGGTGGTTGCGAACGTCCCCGATGCGGTCTGCGTCCTGATGCTCGCACCGTCCGAGGCGGCCCAGACCGCCAGGCTGCGCCGCCGGGGCGATGACGACGAGCACGTCCAGCGGCGGGTGGAGCTCGGTCGGGCGGAGGAGTCCGAAGGGCGCCATCTCGCCTCTCACGTCATCGTCAACGACTCCCTGGAGCAGACCGTGGAGCAGTTGTTGGCTATCATTGACCAGGCGCGGGGTTGATTCGCGGCGCGCCCTTGAACGGCTGAAATCGCCTTCCGAGCGCCGTACCTCCCGCCGCATTGGTTCAAGAGATGTCCACGACAAGGAGCCTGATGGCTGAGCCGCGCAGCACGATGATCGACCCGCCGATCGAGACTCTTCTGTCAAAAGTCGATTCGAAGTTCACGCTCGTGACCCTCGCCGCCAAGCGGGGGCGTCAGGTCAACTCCTACTTCAGCCAGCTCGGCGAGGGTCTCGGCGCCATCGTGCCCCCGCAGGTCGCCTCGGTGGCCCGCAAGCCTCTGTCGATCGCACTCGAGGAGATCGCCGCCGGCAAGGTGCGCCCCGTCTTCCCCGCCGACCGCGAGGGCGATGGCACCGGTGTCGAGGAGGCCGCCGACGGCGACGAAGAGGCGGTCCTCGCCAGTGCCGACGAGGGTGACGACCAGGCCGGCTGAGCCGGCTGAGCCACAGGAGCCGGCAGCCTCGGGAAACCCCCGGGACACCGCGCCACATTCGGCGTCAGAGGCGCTCAACGGCTGTCGGGTCGTCCTCGGAGTGAGCGGCGGCATCGCGGCCTACAAGGCGATCGAGATTTGCAGGCGGCTTGTGGAGGCCGGCGCACACGTGTCGCCGGTGCTGACAGATGGAGCGCTCCGTTTCGTCGGGGCTGTCACGTTCTCGGCTCTTGCGTCCGAGCCGGCACACACATCGCTGTTCGAGGACGCCGATCCCATCCCCCACGTCACTCTTGGGCGGCGCGCCGACCTGGTCGTGGTGGCGCCGGCGACGGCACGCCTCATCGGTGCCTACGCGGCGGGCATCTCCTCTGACCTCCTCGTCGCCACGCTGATCGCCACCGCCGCCCCCGTGCTGGTTTGCCCGGCCATGCACACCGAGATGTGGGAGCACCCGGCCGTGCAGGAGAACATCGCCACGCTCAGGCGCCGCGGCGTCCATGTGCTCGAGCCGGCTTCGGGACGCCTTGCCGGCGGTGACAGCGGCACAGGGCGTCTCCCCGAGCCGTCCGAGATCGTGGTCGAGGCGGCACGGGTGATGTCGCTGCCGGCCAAATCCGGCCCCACGCGAGCGGCCGACGGCGCCACGGCCCGCTTCGGCGGCGCCGCCGAGCCTGCCACCGCCGGGCAGCTCGACGAGTCCGACCGCAGCAACCGGCGGGATCTCGCAGGTGTCCGTCTCCTCGTCACCGCCGGCGGCACGAGGGAGCCGATCGACCCGGTCCGTTTCATCGGCAACCGCTCGTCGGGCAAGCAGGGCCACGCCCTCGCCGCGGCGGCGCGTGATCGGGGGGCCGACGTCACCCTCGTCACGACGGTCGGGGCGACGGCTCCGGCCGTCGGCCGCCGGATCGAGGTCGAGACGGCAGCCGGGATGGCCGAGGCGGTGCTCGGCATCGCCGGCGACCAGGACGTGATAATCATGGCTGCCGCCGTGGCCGACTTTCGGCCCGTGACCGTCGCTTCCTCCAAGCTGCGCAAGTCGGCCGGCGTGCCACGGGTCGAGCTCGAGCCGACTACCGACATCCTCGCTGAACTGGGCCGGAAGCGGCGCGACGGCCAGGTGCTCGTCGGCTTCGCAGCCGAGACCGACGACGTGACCGGGCGAGCCGCCGGCAAGCTCCGCTCCAAAGGGGCCGACCTCGTCGTGGCGAATGATGTCGGGGCGGAAGGCGTCGGTTTCTCCCATGAGACGAACGCGGTGACGATCGTCACCAAAGATGGCGAGACAATCGTGCCCCTGGCCTCGAAACGGGCCATAGCCGACGCAGTCCTCGATGCGATTGCCGCTCGGCTCGCAACCGCAAAGGCCCCCGCCGGCTGTGGCGGCGACGCCCAGGTCGATCGATGAAGGAGCTTTGTTGAGAAACTTCCACTTCACCTCAGAGTCGGTGACCGAGGGTCATCCGGACAAAATGGCGGACCAGATCTCCGACGCGGTCCTCGACGCCATCCTCGAGGCCGACCCGGCCGGCCGGGTCGCCTGCGAGACCCTCCTCACGACGGGGCTCGTCGTCGTGGCCGGCGAGATCACGACGTCGGCCTACGTAGACGTCACGCGGCTCGTCCGGGAGACGATCTGCGCCATCGGCTACGACCGCGAGGCGCTTCACTTCGACGGCAAGAGCTGCGGCGTCATCGTCTCGATCGACGAGCAGTCGCCGGACATCGACAGGGGCGTCTCGGCGGCGCTCGAGGTCCGGGAAGGCTCCGCCGGCGAGGACGTGCTGAGCGCCCAGGGCGCCGGCGACCAGGGGATGATGTTCGGTTTCGCCTGCGACGAGACGGTCGACCTGATGCCGGTGCCGATCTGGTTCGCCCACCGCCTCGCCCGGCGCCTGGCCGATGTGCGCAAGGAGGGCACGCTCAACTACCTCGGCCCGGACGGCAAGACGCAGGTCTCGGTGATGTACGAGGACAACCGCCCGGTCCGGCTCACGACGGTGCTCATCTCCACCCAGCACTCGAAGGACGTCGACATAGACACCCAGCTCCCTGAAGACCTGCGCGAACACGTCATCGAGCCCTTGCTGGCTGACCTGCCGGCCGGCCTCGACGGGCACTCGTTCCAGCTGCTCGCCAACCCGACCGGTCGCTTCGAGCTCGGGGGACCGGCGGCCGACACCGGGCTCACCGGCCGCAAGATCATCGTCGACACCTATGGCGGGACTGCGCATCACGGCGGCGGGGCGTTCTCAGGCAAGGACCCGTCCAAGGTCGACCGGTCGGGCGCGTACGCGGCGCGCTGGGTGGCCAAGCACGTCGTGGCAGCCGGTGCCGCCCGCCGTTGCGAGATCCAGGTCGCCTATGCCATCGGGGTCGCCCGGCCGCTCTCGGTCTTGGTCGAGACCTTCGGCACCGAGACCGTGGACCCGCGAAAGATCGAGGCCGCCGTAGACGAGTTGTTCGACCTGCGACCGGCCGCCATCATCCGTGACCTCGACCTCCGGCGCCCGATCTATAGGGCGACAGCCAGCTACGGCCACTTCGGCCGGTCCGACGCCGGCTTCCCGTGGGAGGCGACGCCCAAGGTGGACGACATGTGCAGGGCCCTCGGTCTCTGACGCCGGGTTGACGCTGGGCGCTGAGTCCGCCGGCGGCGCGGACATCGCCGTCGAGGTACTGCCGGACGTCTCCGGGCTGGACAGGAGTTTCACTTACCTCGTGCCGGCGTCCCTCGGCGAGGTGCCGGTGGGCACGGTCGTTCGCGTCGTTCTGCACGGGCGCCGCACGCGGGGTTGGGTCGTGGCTGCCGCCGCGGAGGCGCCGGCGAGTCTCGCCCTCAGGGCGATCGAGGACATCGTCTCGGTGGGGCCACCGCCGGACATCATCGGGCTGTGCCGCTGGGCTGCCTGGCGGTACGCCGGCCGGCTCCGCCCGCTGCTGCTGGCGGCATCCGCCCCGAGGATCGTCCGGTCTCTCCCGCGTGCCGGCAGAGCCACGTCGCCGCCCGCCGCCGGCGCGAGCAGCCGGCAGGACCGCGGGCTGGAGGCAGCCCTCGAGCAGGTCCTGTCGAGTGGGGATGCCGTCTTGCGACTCCCGCCGACGATGCCTCGTCTCGATGCGGTGCTCGGCCTGCTGGAGCGCCGCCGGGCCGGCCCCGCCACGCGCTCCGCCGCCGGCAACGGTGGTGAGACATTGGTCCTCGTCGAGTCGCGCTCGGACGCCGTCATTCTCGGAGGGAGGCTCCGTGCCGCCGGCTGGCCCGTGAGCATGTTCCCGGAGGACTGGGCTGCGGCGGCGGCCGGTGGCCGCGTGGTGGTCGGGACCCGTAACGCGGTCTTCGGCCCGGGGCATCCCTCCCTAATCATCGTGCTCGACGCCCACAGCGAGTCGTACCGCTCCGAGCGAGTGCCTACCTTCGATGCCCGCGTGATCGCCGCCGAGCGGGCGCGAGCCGGTGGAGTCCCGGTTTGCTTCGTCACGCCGTGCCCCAGCCTCGAGCTCCTCGAGGGCCGGCGCCTCGTGACCCTCGAGCGCTCCCGAGAGCGACGCGGCTGGGGAACCGTGGCAGTTCTCGACGCCCGCGAGGAGGATCCCCGCGAGCGTGGCTACCCGGCCAGGCTCGTCACCATGGTCCGGCGGGCGGTCGCCGTGCGGCCGGGCAGACGGGTCGTCCTCGTCCTCAACCGCAGCGGCAGGGCCCGCCTGCTCGCGTGCGGGCTCTGCGGGACGGTCCAGCGCTGCCCGAACTGCGGCGCCGGCCTCGTGCAGCCGGTCCGACCCCCGAAAGGTGCGATCGGCGAGCTCGCATGCCCGCGGTGCCAGCTGCGGATTCCGGCCATCTGCTCCGCCTGCGGCTCGGCTCGTCTGCGTATCCTGCGGCCCGGTGTCATGCGCGCCCGGGAGGAGCTCGTCGCCCTCCTCGGGCTGGAGCCGGACGATGTCGGCGTCGTCACGGGTCCGAAGGCAGCCCTCCCTGACTGCCCTGTCCTCCTCGGCACCGAGTCCGTGCTGCACAGGGTGTCGGCGGCGTCGATGGTGGGTTTCCTCGATTTCGACCATGAGCTGCTGGCGCCGCGTTTTCGCGCCGGCGAGCAGGCGCTCGTGCTGGTCGCCCGGGCGGTCAGGATCGCCGGCGGGGGAGGGGCGGCCGGGACCGTGGTGATCCGCACGAGCATGCCTGGTCACGAGGTCGTGCAGGCCGCCCAGCATGGCGACCCGGCGATCCTGGCCGATGCCGAGCGGCCCCGGCGCCAAGCCCTCCGTCTCCCGCCGGCGAGCGCCCTCGCCGTCGTGAGCGGGTCCGGCGCCCAGGATGCCGTCGAGCTGCTGAGTCTCGCCTCCGCCTCGCTCGACATCGCCCAGCAGGAGATTGCCCCCCTCGGCGAGGGTCGGTTTCTCGTGCGGGCGCCCGGGGAGGATGCTCTGTCCGAGGCGTGGGCGGCCGTGATCGCGCAGGAGCCGACTGGCTGGGCGGCTGTCGATGCCCGCGTCGAGGTCGATCCGCTCGACGTCTGAGCCCGCGGCGGGGCGTCGGGCTGTCGGCCCTGCTAGCATCGTTGAGTCGGCCTTGGCCGGCACAGGTGATGGCGCCCAGACTGGGGCTCGCAGGCTCTGCCCACGAGCGTTCAGGCTGGTCAGCCTTAGTCACCGTCCCGTCATCGCTTGCCGCCGGGCGCGTCCGGCCGGCGTCAGAAAGAAAGCCCTTCTCACACGTATGCCCGACAAGACGGCGACCATCGCTGAGCACCGCCTCCACGAGACCGACACGGGTTCGCCCGAGGTGCAGGTGGCGATCCTCACTTCACGGATCAACCACCTCACCGAGCACTTGAAGTTCCACAAGGGTGACCATCACACCCGACGCGGTCTCATGAAGCTGATCGGCCGTCGGCGCCGTCTCCTCGACTACGTGCGAGCCAACGACGTGGACCGCTACCGGGCGCTCATCGCCCGGCTCGGCATCCGGCGTTAGGGACCGGGCCCGAAGTCCGGATCGGCGATGGCGCGAGACACTCGGGCCGGCCGGACCGGACGAGCAGTTGAGGTAGCCCATTTGACATAGGAGGGGGACGCTCCCGTCCGGGAGTGCGAGCCCTCCGACTTAATCCAACAACGGCGCCGGCGGTGCCAGCTGCCAGTCGCCGCGTACCGGGCAGTGCTGGCGCCGGGTGCCGAGCAGTCGGCTATCCAGGTGCCGCTGTGGGGCCCGGTGCACGACGACTGGGAACTGGTCGAGCGAAGGCGCCTCGAACCTTAGGAGTGTTATGGCGGAAGCCATCACCGTGTCGGCCCCCGTAAGCGGGACCGATCGCACCCTGTCCTTCGAGACAGGAAAACTTGCCGGCCAAGCCGACGGCGCTGTCGTCGCACGGCTCGGGGACACCATGGTCCTCGTCACGGCGACAGCAGCCCGCAAAGTCCGGGAGGGGACAGACTTCTTCCCGCTCACTGTGGACATAGAGGAGCGGATGTACGCCGCGGGCAAGATCCCGGGCTCGTTCTTCCGCCGGGAGGGCCGGGCGACCGACCAGGCCATCCTGACCGACCGGCTCATCGACCGCCCGCTCCGGCCGTCGTTCCCGGAGGGCTTCCGGAACGAGGTCCACGTCGTGGGCACGATTATCGGCGCTGACCAGGTCAACCCGCACGACGTGCTGGCGATCAACGCTGCCTCGGCCGCCCTCATGATCAGTGGCATTCCCTTCGAGGGCCCGATCGGGGCCGTCCGCCTCGCCTACTCGACCGAGGGCGAGTGGCTGCCTCACGCCACTTACCAGGAAGGTGACGCCGGGACATTCGAGCTCGTCGTGGCCGGCCGGGCCCTCGGGGAGGGGCCCGACGCCGACGTGGCCATCATGATGGTGGAGGCCGGCGGGACCGAACGAGCGTGGCACTACTACGAGCAGGGCGCCCCGAAGGTGACCGAGGAGGTCATCGGCGGCGGTCTCGAGGCCGCCAAGACGTGGATCCGGGAGTCGATTGAGCTCCAGCGGGAGCTCGTCGCCAAGGCCGGCCGCAAGGAGACGATCCCCTTCGAGCTCTTCGTCGAGTACGGCCCGGACGTCTTCGACCGTGTCGTGGCAATGGGCTCTGAGCTCATCAGCCAGGCGAACGGCCTCACCGGCAAAGCCGAGCGCAACGCCGCCCTCGACGAGACGACGGCCGAGGTCGTGAACCAGCTGGCGGCGGAGTTCCCCGACCGGGAGCGCGAGATCAAGGCCGCCGTCCGGTCGTTCACGAAGCGCATCGTCCGCAAGCGGATCGCCGAGCAGGGCATCCGCATCGACGGGCGCCACCCTTCCGACATCCGCCCGCTGCACGCCGAGGTGAGCCTGATCCCGACGGCGCACGGATCCGCGCTCTTCGAGCGGGGTGACACGCAGGTGCTCAACGTCACCACCCTCGGCATGCCGCGCATGAACCAGATGCTCGACACGATCGGCATCGAAGATTCAAAGCGTTACATGCACCACTACAACTTCCCGCCCTTCTCGACCGGAGAGACCGGCTTCATGCGGGGCCCGAAGCGCCGGGAGATCGGTCACGGACTGCTCGCCGAGCGGGCGCTCCTCCCGGTCATCCCGCCGGAGGACGAGTTCCCGTACGTCCTGCGGCTGGTGTCCGACGTGCTGTCCTCGAACGGCTCCACGTCGATGGCCTCGGTCTGCGGCTCGACGCTCTCGCTCATGGACGCCGGCGTGCCGATCAAGGCGCCGGTCGCCGGGATCGCCATGGGCCTCGTCTATGCAGAGGGCAAGTACACGCCGCTCACCGACATACTCGGGGCCGAGGACGCCTTCGGTGACATGGACTTCAAGGTGGCCGGCACGTCTGAGTTCGTCACGGCTCTCCAGCTGGACACGAAGATCGACGGCCTGCCGGCCGACGTGCTGTCCGACGCCCTCCGGCAGGCCTACGACGCCAGGATCATCATCCTCGAGGTCATGGCCGGCGCCATCCCAGGCCCGCGTGAGGACGTCAAGCCGCACGCCCCGAAGATCGTCAGCTTCGAGATCCCGACGGACAAGATCGGCGAGGTGATCGGGCCGAAGGGCAAGGTCATCAACGCCCTCCAGCAGGAGACCGGCGCGGAGATCAACGTCGACGACGACGGCTCAGTCGGCACCGTCACGATCGGCGCCAAGGAGCGCTCCGTCGTCGACGAGGCGAAGCGCCGGATCGAGCTGATCCTCGACCCCCCGGCGGCCGAGGTCGGCGTCGTCTACAGCGGCAAGGTCGTGAACATCACGAAGTTCGGCGCATTTGTCAACATCCTCCCGGGGCGCGACGGCCTCGTCCACATCTCGCGGCTCGGACAGGGCAAGCGGGTGGAGCGCGTCGAGGACGTCCTCGAGCTCGGCCAGGAGATCGAGGTGCGCGTGGACGACATCGACCCGCAGGGCAAGGTGTCACTGTCGTTGGCTTCCTCGCCGGCTCCTGACGGTGACGACGGTGGCTCCCGCAGCAGCTCTGACGGTGGTTCGCGTGGCGGCAGCTCCGGCTCAGGCACGGGATCCTCAGCAGGCTCGGGCCAGCGCTCCGCCAGCGGGCCGCGCTTCGGCTCGAGCTCGGGTGGGGCCGGCGGCCGCGCCGGCTCCGGTGGCTCAGGCGGCGGCGGAGCAGATTCGGGTGTCACCGGGACCGGTGGTGTCCGGAAGGCATCCTTCGAGGACAGCTTCGACGCCGAGCTCGAGGCGACCTACGGCACCCTCGGTCCGAGGGAGACGCCGGAGACCCGCAACGGCGGTCCCGGCTCGTCCGGTGGCCGCCGCGACGGTGGCCGCCGTCCGGGCCCCCGGCGCGAGGGCGGGAGCAGCGGGCCGCGGCGCCGGCCGCAGGGGAACCGCTGAGCGCCGTCGCTTCGTTGGCCCTACAGAGCTCCTGCTCGCCCACGATGCCGGCGAGAGCGGCGGCGTGATCAAGATCTCGCAGCTCGGCTCGGGTCTGCGCCTCGTCACCGAGTCGATGAACGACGTGGCGTCGGCGTCAGTCGGCGTCTGGGTGGGCACGGGTTCGCGCGACGAGGCGCCGGCCCAGTCGGGCATCTCGCACTTCCTCGAGCACCTGTTGTTCAAGGGGACGGCGACCCGCACGGCCAGGCAGATAGCCGAGGCGGTCGACGCCGTCGGCGGCGACATGAACGCCTACACGACGAAGGAGTACACGACCTTCTACGTGCGCGCTCTGTCCGAGCACCTTGATCTCGGCCTCGACATCCTCTGTGACATCCTCCGGGAGCCGGCCCTCCGACCGCACGAGGTCGACGCCGAGCGGCAGGTGATCCTGGAGGAGGTGCTCATGCATCGGGATGAGCCGGCGGACGTGGTGCAGGAGCGCTTCAGCGAGATCATGTTCCCGGAGCACGCCCTCGGGCGCGAGGTGCTCGGCCTGCCCGAGGTGATCGAGGGGGTGACGGTCGAGGAGATCAGGGGTTTCTTCGATCAGCACTACCTGCCGGGCAACATGGTCGTGGCGGCGGCGGGCGACGTCGAGCACGACGCCGTCGCCGAGGCGATCGAGCGCCGCTTCGCCGGCCGGGCCGGCGGCTCGCCGCCTCCGAGGACGCCGCCGCCGGCCGCCCCGTTGCCGCTGCGCGTGGAGCGTCGCCAGACCGAGCAGGCTCAGGTCGTGTTGGGGCTGCGCTCGCCGGAGCGGCGGTCTCCGGAACGGTACAACCTGGCCGTGCTGAACCACGCCCTCGGCGGTGGGCTGTCGAGCCGGCTCTTCCAAGAGATCCGTGAAGCCCGCGGCCTCGCATATTCGATCGGGTCGGACCGGATCGCGTACGCGGACAGCGGAGCGATGGCCGTCTCGGTCGGCACGGCACCCGAGAACGTCGCCGAGGTGCTCGGGCTGGTGCGATCGGAGCTGGCCGACTTGCAGCGAGAAGGCGTCACCGAGCGGGAACTGGAAGTGGCCAAGGGCCACCTGCGGGCCGATCTGCTGCTGTCCCTGGAGGACTCCGGTTCGAGGATGGCGAGGATCGGCGCCGGCCTGCTCCTCCACGGCGAGGTCATCAGCATCGAGGAGCTCCTCGCCCGGATCAGCTCGGTGACCGATGCCGGCGTGGCTGCCACGGCGAAGAAAGTTCTGGACGGGCCCAGATCCCTCGCGGTCGTGGGCCCCTTCGAGGAGGCTGACTTCGCCGCCTGAGCTGCCACCCGAACGCTTCCACCGGGAGACCCTGTCCATGTGGGAGGAAACCCGGCCGGCGAAAGGAAGGAAGAACGCTGTCTCCTAGGTGTGATCGCGCGGCGGGCGGCATCGGGCAGACTTGACCGGTGATCCGAGTTGCCGTCTTCGGGGTGTGCGGGCAGATGGGAGCCACGACCGCCGCCGCCGTAGCCGCTGCTCCCGACCTGGCGCTCGTCGCCGGAGTTGACCCGAGCGGAGTGGGGAGGTCCATTGCCTATGCCGCCCGCGCCGGCGACGCACGGGCCGACGGGGACCGAGACGGAGACGGCCGCTCCGAGGAGACCGCGCCGCTCGTCGTGGCGGCGGATGCCGGCGCCGTGGAGGATGCCCGGGCCGACGTGGCCGTGGACTTCACTGTGGCGTCTGCTGCCCGGGACAACCTTCGCTGGTGCGCCGAGCACGGCGTGCACGCTGTATGTGGGACGACGGGGCTCACTGCCGCCGACATCGAGCAACTGTCACAGCTGTTCGGGCCGGGGCGTCCGGCGAACGCCGTCATAGCACCCAATTTCTCGATCGGCGCCGTGCTGATGATGCGTTGCGCCGAGCTGTGCGCTCCCCATCTCGACAGCGCCGAGATCATCGAGCTCCACCATGACCGCAAGCGGGACGCACCGTCTGGGACGGCGATCGCCACGGCGTCGCTGATGGAGGCGGCACGGGCGTCAGCCGGGAGCCCGCCACTGCCGAAGGATCCCACGGAGCGTCTCACCCTCGACGGCGCCCGGGGGGCGACGAGCGCAGGCGGAATCCACATCCACTCCGTCCGGCTGCCCGGCCTCGTCGCGCATCAGGAGGTGATCTTCGGATCGGCCGGCGAGACGTTGACGATCCGCCACGACTCCACCGACCGGGTCTCGTTCATGCCCGGGGTGCTGCTCGCCATCCGGCGCGTGACCGCCCTCGACGGGTTCACCGTCGGGCTGGCGCCGCTGCTCGGGCTGTGAGCCTGCCGCAAATCGGCCGGCGATGACCGCTTCGTCGACGACCGACACGCGCACGCGGCTGCTGCTGGCCACCTACAGCTGCATCGCCGAGCGCGGACTGGGCGCCACCTCCCTCGAGGACGCCGCCCGGGCAGCGGGCGTCTCGAGAGCGACGCTCTACCGCTACTTCCCCGGCGGGCGCGAAGAGCTGCTCGGGGCCGTGATCACCTGGGAGACCTTGCGCTTCTTTCAGCGGCTGGCGGAGGCCGTCGCTGATGCACCGGACCTGGAAACCCTCCTCTGCGACGGCATGCTCTTCGCGCACCGCGCCATCGCCGAGCATCAGGTCCTGCAGCGAATCCTCGGCACCGAGCCGGAGCTGTTGACGCCCCAGCTCACCGTGGACGCCCCGAGGGTCATCTATCTTCTCCGCTCGTTCTTCCTCGGGCGCTTCGCCGGTTACGAGCTCCCGGCCGGCCTGTCGCACGAGGAGGCGGCTGACTACGTCGCCCGGATGGTCCTCTCCTTCATCGCCTCACCCGGCCGGTGGGACCTCTCCGATCCGGGCCAGGTGCGCGAGCTCGTGCGCAGCGAGATCCTGGCCGGCCTGATGAGCTGAAGCTCGGTTCGAGCCGCCCGGGTGGATTCTGCTCGGCGGCCCACGGTCTCCCTTGACAGTGAGACACATCTCGCCGTATTGTCTCAAGATGGGCGTCGGTGTCGCTGTCGTTGACAGAGATCCGTCGCACGCCCCGGCGAGCACCGACGGGCGGGCACGGGTGCGTGACGCCACGCTCCGATGCGTCTCCCGCTTCGGCCTCACCAAGACCACGGTCGACGACGTCGCCCGTCTCGCCGGCCTGTCGCGGGCCACGCTCTACCGGCTGTTCCCCGGCGGGCGCGAAGAGATAGTCGGGGCGATGGTCACCGGTGAGGTGGCGGCCTTCTTCCGGAGAGTGGGCGAGGAGATGGACGGGCAGGACGAGCTCGAGGATCGTCTCGTCGTGGCGATGACCTCGGCGGCGGGGCAGTTGGCTTCGCACCCGGTGCTGGGTTTCTTGCTGGCTCATGAGCCTGAGGTGGTGCTCCCCCTCGTGTTGTTCTCCGGGTTCGACCGGGTCCTCGACGCCACGTCGGCCTTCCTGGCGCCGTACCTCGCCGACGGGCTCGAAGCCGAGGACGCCCGTCGGGTCGGCGAATGGGTCACCCGACTGCTCTTCTCCCACGTCGCCTGCCCGCCCGGTGCGGCCGAGGCGGCCGCCTGGCCGTCACCGGTGAGCGACTCCTTCCGGGGAGCCGTCGGCACGTCCTTCGCCCTCCGCCCCGAGCCATTGGAAGAGCAACGGGCCAGGTGGCTCGTGCGGCGTTTCGTGCTGCCGGGGATCAGGGTGTTGAGAGAAGCGAGATCTGTCGGCTCGTCGGGCCTGTCGGGCCCGGCGCCCTCCGATGAAGTCCGTATGACGACGACCGACGGCGCCAAGTTGGCGGCCGCCGTAACCACGTAGGGGGTTCCCTCATGGCATCAACGATCGACCAGATGATCGGGCGGGACGAGATGGACGACATCGAGGCGATCCTGTCGGTGTCGAACACCGATGTCGACGAGCTGCTGCATGCCGTCCGGTCGAACTCCGAGGCCATTTTCACCTGGGACTACGACAAGGGCTCCCGTCCCAAGCTGGATCGCCTGTACGAGAAGGCGAAGCACTCGATGTGGAACGCACAGACAGATCTGCCGTGGGAGACCGAGGTCGACCAGCAGAAGCTTGTCGAGGAGCAGAAGCTGCTCATGGGCCCGCCGCTGCACACCTACGCAGACCTGAAGGGGACCGCGTTCGAGAAGTGGTCGCAGAAGGAGTGGGACCAACTGGCAATCGAGGGACAGAACTGGACGCTCTCACAGTTCCTCCACGGCGAGCAGGGCGCCCTCGTGTGCACGGCCAAGGTGGTCGAGTCCGTGCCGTGGATCGACGCCAAGTACTACGGCGCCACCCAGGTGATGGACGAGGCACGCCACGTGGAGGTCTTCGCCAAGTACCTGGACGAGAAGCTGTCCGGGCACTACCCGATCAACGCCCACCTGAGACTGCTGCTGGACGACATCATCGCCGACAGCCGGTGGGACATGACCTTCCTCGGCATGCAGATCATGGTGGAGGGCCTCGCCCTCGCCGCCTTCGGCTTCATGCACGCCTTGACTACCGAGCCCTTGCTGAAGCAGCTGTTGCGCTATGTCATGTCCGACGAGGCGCGTCACGTCGCCTTCGGCGTGCTGGCTCTGCAGGACTACTACACCGAGCTGTCCGGGCCTGAGATCCGCGAGCGCCAGGAGTTCGCCTTCGAGGCCGCCGTGCGGATGCGGGACCGTTTTCTCCAGCAGGAAGTGTGGGACCGGATGGGCGTGCCGCCCCGGGACGTCATCCCGATCACTCTCGCCGCACCGGACCGGGCCATGTTCCAGGTGATGCTCTTCTCGAAGATCGTCCCCAACCTGAAGAAGCTCGGCCTGCTCGACGCCGGCGACGGATGGCTTCGTGAGAAGTTCACAGAGCTCGGGGCGATCCAGTTCGAGAATCTGTCGGACACCGAAGAGGAGTACGCCGCCTTCCAGCTGGCCGAAGGCCAGGTGGCGCCGGCCTGAGCTTGGCGTTCAGCCGGGCGCCTCAGCGTCACCCTGCTTGCCGTTTCCTTTCGCGCCGGTGGCCGGACGGACGGAGCTCGAAGCGAGCCCGTTCCTCAGCGTGTCGAAGATCGACAGGCCCTGGGCGGCGACGCCGACGGCCATCTCGTTCAAGCCCTGGGAGCCGTTCAGGACCGTCAGGTTCGACCCCGGCAATGCCCCCGGCCGCCGCCCCGGCTCTGCCTCGGTGATCAACGATGTTTCGTCGGAAGCGGGTCATGCCGGGAGAGCAGGACGACCTCAGGGGAAGATGGATTCGGGTAGCGGCGTGACAGTTACGGAGCGAGGTGAACGCTCCTCGACCACGACGATTTGGCGGTGCTTCGGGATTTGCTCGTCCGACCAGGCCGCGTAGGCTTCCGTGCCGCCGCGGACGGGGAGCATCACCTCGCCCGGGCCGCCGGCGGGGATGGGCACTGTCACCCGGCCGATCTTGCCGACGAGATCGTCGTCGTCCTCAGCTGGATCGGGCATGGGCCTCCCCGGCTGCGGTGACAATCGGCAGGCGGCCCCGTTCCCACCTGCGGTCTTGCCCTCGCCTTCTGGCCCGCCGCGTCACCAGTCTCCGATGCCTGACACCGTCCAGGAGCCTACCGTCGCTGAGCAGGAGGGATTTGGGCGCCTCCGGTCCCGCCTGAGCGAGATCGGGCAGATTGAATGCGCGGTGCGCCGAAGGGGTGTTTGGTAGCTTCGGGCCATGACAGGGCGCCGGCAGGGTCGTTTCGGGGCGGTGGTCACCGCCATGGTGACGCCGTTCGACGAGAGCGGGAAGCTCGACTTGGGCGGGGCCCAGCACCTCGCCAACCACCTGGCCGCCACAGGGAGCGACGCCCTCGTCGTTGCGGGCACGACGGGGGAGGTGCCGGTCCTGTCGGACTCGGAGCGGCGCGATCTTTGGCATGCCGTGACCGAGAGCTCGCAAGTGCCGGTCATCGCCGGCTCTACCACGAACGACACCGCCCATTCCGTGGAATTGACGCGGGCCGCCGAGGCGGCCGGCGTCGCCGGCATCCTCGCCGTCACGCCGTATTACAACCGGCCGTCTCAGGTCGGGATCGCCCGGCACTTCACGGCGGTCGCCGAGGCGACATCGCTGCCGGTGCTCATCTACGACATCCCGGTCCGGACCGGGCGGAAGGTCTCGACCGAGACGCTGCTCCGCCTGGCCCGCGAGACGCGAAACATCGTCGGCGTCAAGGACGCCGCCGGCGACGTGGCGGGGAGCGCCCGGCTGATGGCGGAGGCACCGGCGGGTTTCGACCTCTACAGCGGCGAGGACTGCCTCACGCTCCCGCTCCTATCGGTGGGAGCCGTCGGCGCAGTCAGCGTGGCCGCCCACTGGATCGGCCCCGAGCTGGCCACGATGGTGGAGGCCTATCTCTCCGGCGACGTCGAGACGGCCCGGCAGCTGAACGCCGACTTGATCGACGCCGTCGCGTTCCAGTCGAGCGACGAGGCACCGAACCCGCTGCCGGCCAAGGCGATGATGCGGGCGCTCGGGCTGCCGTCGGGCGAGTGCCGGCTTCCTCACGGGCCGGCGCCTGGCTGGCTCGAGGAGCGGGCCGAGGCTGTCCTGGCGGATCTGGAGACTTGGCGGGCCGGCAGGGCTGGTGGCTGAGAGGGTCAAGGTCGCCTTCCTCGGCGGCCTCGGCGAGATCGGGAGGAACTGCGCCGTACTCGAGCAAGACGGCCGCCTCGTAGTCCTCGACTGCGGAGTCCTCTTCCCGAACCTGGAGATGCCCGGCGTGGACCTCGTCCTGCCCGACCTCGGCTGGTTGGCCGAGCGGCACCAGGACGTCGACGGGATCGTGCTCACCCACGGGCACGAGGACCACGTCGGGGCGCTCGCCTACCTGCTCCGGGACGTGCGAGCGCCGGTCTACGGGTCCGCCTTCACGCTCGGCATCGCCCGGAATCGCCTGGAAGAGGCGAACCTCGCCAAGTCGGCGAACCTGGTCACGGTGCACGACGGGGAGCGACGCTCGATCGGGCCGTTCGAGGTCGAGTTCATCCCCGTCACCCACTCCGTACCCCATGGCTTCGCCGTCGCCTTCCACACCGCCCAGGGCGTCGTCCTGCACAGCGGCGACTTCAAGCTCGATCTCACGCCTGTCGACGGCCGGCGTACCGACCTGGCCCGCATCGGCCAGATCTCCTCGAGCGAAGGGATCAGGCTGCTCCTGTCCGATTCGACGAATGCCGAGGAGCCGGGCTTCACCGGCAGCGAGCGTTCCGTGGGAGAGTCGCTCCGGGCGATCTTTTCTGCGAACCGTGACAGCCGCATCATCGTGGCGTGCTTCGCCAGTCACGTCCATCGCATCCAGCAGCTGGTCAACGCCGCCATCGCCTCGGGACGCCGCATCGCCCTCCTCGGCCGGTCGATGGTGAAGAACGTCTCGCTCGCAAGGGAGCTGGGTCTGTTGCAGCTGCCCGACCCGTCGATGGTGGACATCGAGAAGATCGACGAGGTCGAGCCGGGACGGCTCTGCATCATCTCAACGGGCTCCCAGGGCGAGCCGATGTCCGCGCTCGCACTCATGGCCACCGGCGAGAGCCGCTGGTTGTCGGTGACCGATGGCGACGTCGTCGTGCTCAGCTCGCACGCCATCCCGGGGAACGAGTGGGCAGTCGCAAAGGTGATGGACGGGCTGGCCCGGCGGGGTGCCGACGTCATCCACGCCGGCACCGCCCACGTCCACGAGAGCGGTCACGCCCGTCAGGGCGAGCTGGCGACGCTGCTGTCCATCGCCCGCCCCCGCTCGTTCATTCCCGTCCACGGCGAATACCGCCACCTCTTGCGCCACTCGCGGCTCGCCATCGAGATGGGCGTCGCCCCGAGCGAGGTTCTCGTGTGCGAGGACGGGGACCGCATCGCCCTCCACGACGACGGCATCGACTTCGACGGCGAGGTGTCGGCGTCCTACGTCTTCGTCGACGGCATCGCCGGCGACGTCGGCATGGGGGTGCTTCGCGACAGACGCGTGCTGGCCGAGGAGGGGGTCGTCGTCGCCGTGGCGACGCTGGACCGCAAGACCGGTGAGCTGGTCGGAGAGCCGGAGATCGTCAGCCGGGGCTTCCTCTCCGAGCCGGGGCACGAGGATCTCGCCGAGGAGATCCGGGCGGCGGTGGTGAAGGCCGTCGAGGTGGCCGCAGGTCAGGGCACCCGTAACCAGGACGCCATGCGCCGCGTGATCCGCCGCACCGTGGGACGCCTCGTGAACGAACGGACGAGGATGCGACCGATGATCGTGGCGGTGATCGTCGAGGCGTGAGTTCCGGCCGGGGCTGTGTCCCGTCTGGCTGCTGGGACTGCTGTTAGCGTTGTTGCCACTGTGGCATCAACGAGGCAGAGTGGTCGTTCGCGAGCCGGCGCTAGCGCCGGCCGGCGGGCCGGCCGCGCGGCTGGGTCGAGCCGATCCACCGGCGGCCGGGGCGCCAAGGCCGGGAGCCGGGCAGGAAAGCTGAGCACCGGCCGGGCAGGCGGCGGCCGGGCCGGAGCACGGCCATCCAAACCGAAAGGGGCGACGGCGAGGCCGAAGGGAGCGACGGCGAGGCCAAGGCCGGCGGCGGGCTCGGCTCTTCGCCGTGGCCGCGCCGGGGGGGCCGGTCGCGCCAGCTCGAGCACGAACAGACGCCGGGCACGGTCCGGGCCGTCTGCCCTCGAGCAGGGCGCTCGGCGGCTGCGTGCGGCCATCAGTGCCCAGCCGGACGACGCCTGGGGGGTCCTCTTCGTGCTCGCCGGCGTGCTCACCGCCCTCGGGATCCATTTCGGCGTCCTCGGGCCGGTCGGCACCTCGGTCCGGGTGAACGGGGCGAAATTGTTCGGCTGGGGGGAGGACGTCCTCCCCGCCGCCCTCGTGCTCGGGGGCATCCTGCTCGTCGCCCAGCGGGCGTTGGGCGGAGCCCTCGGCTCGCTCGCCTCGGCGGTCCTGCTCACCGTGGCCTCCGCCGGCCTCGCCGACCTCGCCGGCGGCAACCCGGCGCCGGCGGCGAGCTGGACCCGTCTCGGGGGAGCAGGCGGGCTGCTCGGGTCGGAGCTGGCCGGCACCATGGTGAAAGGCATCGGCGAGGCCGGATCGGGCGTCGTGCTCGGCGTGGTCGCCTTTGCCGCCATCTGCTGGTTGTCGGGGGCGCGCGTCGTGGTTGTCGTGAGGCGAGCAGCAGCCTCCGTCGGCTGGGGGCTCCGGGAAGCCGTGGGCTCGCTCGTGGACTTCCGCCGCCGGGCGATCAGCTCCGCCCCCGGGCACTCTCCCTACTCGCCTGCAGTCAACCCACCGGGCGTGCTGGAGCGGGAGGACGAGCTCGGCGCCGGCCCGGGCGCCGACGGCTTGGACGCCGGCGACATCGAGCCCATGCTGTCCTGGTCGCCGGCCGGCCCCGAGAACCCATCGGGGCAGACTGTCCCGCCAGACGCCGGTGGCGAGGCCCCGGCTCTCGGCGCCCCTACCGACAGCGCCGACAACCGCCCGCCGCCCCGTGCGGGCGGCCTGCTCGATCCCGCCATCGCGGCGCCCACCGGGACGGCGGAGCAGCTCTCCCTCCCGGTGCCGATGTCAGGCCAGAACTGGCGCCTCCCAGCCCAGAAGCTGCTGAAGAGGAGCAAGGACCAGGCCCAGGATCGCCGGGAGATCGAGGGACGGGGGCGGGTGCTAGAGCGGTCGCTCGCTGCCCACGGCGTAGAAACCCACCTCGTCGGCTTCACAGTCGGCCCCACCGTGACCCGTTTCGAGCTGGAGCTCGGGACCGGCGTGAAGGTCGCCAGGGTGACGAACCTGAACCGCGACATCGCTTACGCGATGGCCTCACCCGATGTCCGCATCCTCGCCCCGATCCCCGGACGGTCCGCCATCGGCGTCGAGGTGCCCAATCAGCAGCGGCAACTGGTCACGCTCGGCGACGTGCTCGCGACCAACGACGCCCGCCGGGCGACTCACCCCCTCGAGGTGGCTCTCGGGCGGGACATCGCCGGCCGGGCGGTGATGGTGAACCTGGCCGAGATGCCCCACCTTCTCATCGCCGGGGCGACCGGTGCCGGCAAGTCATCGTGCATCAACTCGGTCGTCTCGTCGATCCTCATGCGCGCCACCCCAGACGACGTGCGCCTCATCCTCGTTGACCCGAAGCGGGTCGAGCTGGGCCAGTACAACGGACTCCCTCACCTCCTCACCCAGGTTGTCGTCAACCCGAAACGGGCCGCCAATGCCCTCGCGTGGGCGGTCACCGAGATGGAGCGGCGCTACGACCTCCTCGCCGAGGCCGGCATGCGCGACATCACGGGCTACAACGCCGCCGTCGACCGGGGCGACTTCCTCGACCCGGTCGAAGTGGCGAGGCCGGCGGTGGCGCCGGCGGCGGCGCAGGCATGGCGAGGGGTGGCGCCGGGAGGGACGGAATCGGAGGCATTGGCGACCGCACCCACGGACGAGGACGTAGAGGGCATCGCCGGCTTCGAGGCGAGCGGTGGCGTTGCCCGGGACGACGGTCAGGAGCCGGACGAGGCCGATGCTCTGGAGCTCACCCGAGGGAGCCCACCAGCGCCCGGGCCACTCTCCGACGCGGCGACACCTCATCGCCTCCCGTTCATCCTCGTCGTCGTCGACGAGCTGAATGACCTCATGATGGTGGCGGCGAGAGACGTCGAGGAGTCCATCTGCCGCATAGCCCAGATGGCACGCGCCGTCGGCATCCACCTCGTGATCGCCACTCAGCGACCCTCCGTGGACGTCATCACGGGGGTGATCAAAGCCAACATCCCCTCGCGCCTGGCTTTCTCGGTGTCGTCCCTACAGGACAGCCGCGTGATCCTCGACCAGGCCGGCGCCGAGCGTCTCGTCGGCCGGGGCGACCTGCTGTTGCTGACGGCCTCGTCCAGCGTTCCGCGGCGCATCCAGGGGCCGTGGGTGGGAGAGGACGAGGTCCGGGGAATCGTCAGCCATTGGCGCCGCCAGAGCGGGCCGCGGTATGTGAGCGGGGTCGAGGGCGACGACACGGTCGGTTCCGGCGGCGGCATCGGCCGGGACGACGATGACGAGTTGCTCGCCCAAGCGATGGAGATCGTGGTCCGCCTGCAACTAGGGTCTACTTCCATGCTGCAACGCAGGCTCCGCGTCGGGTTCTCGCGTGCCGGCAGATTGATGGATCTCCTCGAGCGCCGTGGTGTAGTGGGACCATCGGAGGGATCCAAGGCCCGCACGGTCCTCATGACGCCGGAGGAACTCGACCAGCTCGACCGGTGACGGACGGCTCGGCCGACCAGCCTGACTCCGGCGCCGGCGCGTCTTCCGGGCAGAGCGGGCTGGCGCCTTCCTGGCAGAGCCGGCCGCTCGAGGAAGGTGAGGCAGCGCCGGCACACCGAAGGAGCGGGCAAGCTGCCCATCTGCGTGGGCGGGCGCGCTCGGAGGGTCGAAGGTCTCTCGTCCGGCGGAGCTTCGCCGCCGTGCTCGCCGTCGTTCTCGTCCTCGCGGTGGTGGTGGTGTTGGTGGTCGCCGGTCCCGGCGTCGGGGGAACGTCGTCCGGAGTTCTCTCCGGCAGCCGCCACTCGCCGAGGTCCGGCCGGACCTCGGCGCCGGTCCTTCGAGAGCGGCTCCCCGCGGTGATGAGGTTCCCGGGCCGGCCGGCCAGGCTGCCGTTCCCCGTGAAGGGTGAGGCTGCCGTCGTCATCCCCGGTCTCGGTGTAGTCGGGGCCAGCCCGGCCGAACGGCAGGTGTCGATCGCCAGCCTGACCAAGATGATGACCGCCTACATCATCTTGAAAGACCACCCCCTCTCGATGTGGGGGAACGGGCCGGTCTTCCAAATGACGGCGGCCGACCACGCAAACTGGGTCTTCGCCGCCATCCGGGGCGAGTCCAACCTCGAGGTGAAGAAGGGCGAGAGGCTCGACGAACGCCAGCTTCTGGAGGCGCTCATGATCCCCTCGGCCGACAACATCGCCAACTACCTCGCCGTCTGGGACGCCGGCAGCCTTCCCCGCTTCGTCGCCAAGATGAACGCCGAAGCTGCACACCTCGGATTGGTCTCCACTCACTACGCCGACGCCAGCGGTCTCGACCCCCGCTCGCGGAGCACCGCCGTCGACCAGGCGATGCTGGCGGGGATCACGATGACCGACCCAGTCCTGCGCTCGATCGTCGACAACATCTACGTCATGCTGCCCATCGCCGGCCGGGTCTGGAACGTCTACAACCCGGCGATAGGCGTGGACGGGATCATCGGCGTCAAGTCGGGTTTCACGCACGCCGCGCAGGCTTGCCTGGCCACGGCCGCCTGGCGCATCGTCGGCGGACGGCGCTACCTGGTCGTGAGCACCGTCCTCGGCGTGCGGCTCGGTCTCCGGCAGGCGGCGCATGTGGATGAAGCGCTCTTGGAAGCGGTGTCCAAGGAACTGAGCGTCCAGACTGTCCTTCCCCGGGGTGCCGCCGTGGCGACGGCGGTCGCGCCGTGGGACGGCCGCTCGGTCGAGGCCGCCCTCAGCGGCGGCCCGTTGCGCCTCGCCGGCTGGCCCGGCCTCGCCTTCCGGCCGGCGGTCATCCCGATCTTCCATGCCCGGTCGGTGGGCGGCGGACGATGGCCGGCCGGCGTCACCGTGGGAACACTGGAGCTTTCCACGGCGGCCAGCACCGAGACGGTCGGCCGGGTGGTGTTGCAGGAGGGGCTTCCCGCGCCGCCGGTCGGCTGGGTCCCGTCCCCGCCGGCGAGTTGACGGCTGCGCGGCGACCGTGAAGGCGAGAGCACCCGCCTCGTCGGCCAATCTCGGTCCCGGCTACGACGTGCTGGCGCTCGCCCTTCGGCTACACGTGGAGGTGGAGGTGGTCCCCGCTGCCCGCCTCGGCATCCGCGCCGAGGGCGAGGGCGCCGATCTACCGCGGGACGAGACCCACCTGGCCGCGGCTGTCGTCCGCAGCGTGCTCGGGCACGATCGCGTGGCCATAACGGTGCGCTCCTCGATCCCAGTCGGCCGCGGGCTCGGGTCGTCGGCGGCGCTCGCCGTGGCGGCCGCGGCCGCCGCCGGCTCTGACGAGCCGCTCGTCGTGGCGGCCCGCAGCGACGGTCATGCCGAGAACGCCGCCGCGTCGCGTCTCGGCGGTCTCGTGGTGGCGACGCTCGGAGCGCCCGGTGGCAGGCCGATCGCCCGCCGGCTGCCGCTCGACCGGAGGCTCGCCTTCGTGGTGCTCGTCCCCGACCGCGTCCTGTCCACGGCTACCGCGCGGGCGGCGATGCCCGAGTCGGTGCCACTCACCGACGCCGTCCACAACCTCGGCCGGATGGGCTTGCTCATAGCCGGCCTGGCGGACCGGCGGGCGCTCGTGTCTGCCGCCGGGGAGGACCGCCTCCACCAGCCCGCCCGGACGCCGTTGTTCCCGGAGGCGCCGGCGCTGCTCGACGCCCTCCGCCGGGGCGGTGCGACCGTGTCGTGCTGGTCGGGCGCCGGTCCGTCGCTGCTGGCGATCTGTGACGACGCTCAGGTCGCCCGCCACGTGC
>Ga0182024_10005751_pt1 | contig 27586 bp, 23 predicted proteins | sample P32metaG_FD_120480 | JGI IMG/M metagenome (GOLD analysis project Ga0182024, IMG submission 120480) | Permafrost microbial communities from Stordalen Mire, Sweden - P3-2 metaG (Illumina Assembly) | ecosystem: Environmental > Terrestrial > Soil > Wetlands > Permafrost | place: Sweden: Stordalen...
CTTGCTGCATATCAGCGAAATTTCCGAGCATCGTATCCGCGACGTTCGCGATGAATTGAAATTGGGCGACCAGGTACTGGTTAAGGTGCTCTCGATCGAGGGCAACAAAGTGCGGCTGTCGCGCAAGGCGTTGATTAAGGAAGCGCGCGAGAAGCAGCAACGGGCAGCCGGGGCGTCCGGTGGAGCGACGAGTGGACCAACGGGCGGCGACGGGGGCAGCTCCACGCAGCACGGCGAACACGACGGCGCGGAACAGGAAGTTACCACGGGCCACGACAACCCGCCGTACGGCGATGGCGGCGGCAGCGAGTAGTTTTTCGCCGTTTGAGAGAAACCCGAGAGAAAATGGATGAGGCCCGGCAAGTTTGCCGGGCCTTTTTCTTCTGCATTGCGCTTCGCGGGAGGGCTTGAAAGGAACGGCGTTAACATCGGGGCACCCTCCCCCCACAAAGGGGATCCTGATGCGAGCCGAACGAAGATGGGAAGACCGATATCCGTTTATAGCCATGGCCGGGGAGCCAAGATTCACTACACGACGGGCGGGCAGGGGCCGGCGGTACTTTTGCTGCATGGGTATGCGGAAACGTCGCGGATGTGGATGCCGATTTTGCCGGTGCTGGGGGAGAAGTTTACCGTGATTGCACCGGATTTGCCGGGGATTGGAGAGTCGTCGATTCCGGCGGATGGAGTTTACATCGAAGCAAGGAGAAGCAAATCTCTCGCCCCGCTCCCTTCGTTCCTCAGGCAAGCGGGATGACACCTCACTTGCGTGACTGGCAGTTGAACGGGGCCGACGAGGACTAGTTGGCGGCGGTTTTGGATTCGGTTTGGTGGACGGCGTCGAGAGCGCCCCAGAGCGCGTCGAGGACTTCGTTAGTGGTGGCGAGGATTTCGGTGTGTTCTTCGTTGGCGTTTTCGAGGAGCCAGTTGCGCCAGGCAGCGCGGTGCGCGAGGTCGGCCTCTTCGTGGACTTCGAAGTAGGCCAGGGCTTCGGGCTGCGTGATGTTGTAAAACTTTTTTAGGCCGTCGATCTTGGTGGTGGCGATTTCGGGGACTTGCGCCTCGTAGGCGTAGAGGGCGGCAACGGCTTCGGGGATGGTGCGATCGCCGCAAATCTCGCGAAAAGTTTGCACCACGTTCTGCGTGCCCGGGAGGGCGGGGCAGCAAGTGATGTCGTCTTCTTCGACGCCGAGAGAAGAGGCGAAGTCTCGCCACAATTTGGGATGTGAGGCGTTGGGATTTTCTTCTTCCGCTAGATTCTCTTCGACAATTTTACGGATCGGACCTTCGGTGCGAGCGGCGAGCACGCGCAGATGCTTAGGGAAAGCTTCAACGTGGCGGTAGTACTGCGCGGCGTATAGTTGCAAAGCTTGCCTGGTGAGTTTGCCAGCTTGCCAATCCTGGTAAAAGGGATGATTCAAGAGATTTTTTTTCGCGATTGCAGCGTCGAGTTGCTCGAGAAGTTCCGTGTTGGCCATGGCTTCCTCCGGGCGCGATGGGGGTGCTCGCGCGGCCCAAGTTTCTGGTGGCGCATTGTAACAAAGAATGAGGCAGATTGCTTTAGAACTGGCGGGGAATCCAGCTTTCCGGCAACGTGCTTTGGTTCAAGGAGTTAGCGAGCGATTAGTGCAGCAGTCGCGCCGCAATTCCGGCAGCCAAGCCCAAGAATGCCACGGCGGCATACGTGGCTGCGGCTAACTTCCAAGAAATCGTTTTGCCGATGATCGAGAAGGAATAGACGCTATAGATGCCTAGAGTGCAGAGGATGGCGACAACGTAGGGCAGGGGGACGCCATGGGTCATGGCGAGGTAGGCGATGACGACGTCGAAGGCCATCGGGACGGGGAGGAAGGCGCCGAGAAGACTCGCGAGGAAGATGCCGAGGAATGTGACCGGAGTGGATAGTGCTTGTTGCGGCGCGAGTTCGATGGCGATGGCGCCGAGGACGGCAGCGAGGAGCATCAGTGGAATGCCGACGCGCGCGATGTACCAAAAATTTTTCGCGTACCATTTGATTGTTGAGAGTGCGGCTTGCGCCCAGGTTTCGGAGACCGGGAGATCGATGGGGCAAGTTAGATCCGTTTCAGGTGAGGCGTAGCGCGCGCCGAGTAGCGGCGCGAAGACGAAGATTAAGAGCAGCGTGGTCGTCAGTTTTAGGAGGGCGACCGGGAGTGGGAAGAGCGCGAAAGTCATGCCGAGAACGATGACGTTGAGCGCTGGGGAACTGAACATAGCGGCGAGGACAGATTCGGTGCTCATGCCCGAGGCGTAGAAGCCGCGGCCGATGGGAGCGACGCAGTTGGCGCACACGCCCAGCGGCATACCGGCGAGGGCACCGATGAGGGCGTTGAGGTGGGCGAAACGCGTGCGGCGTTGCCGAAGGGTGGCGAGGAACGTGAGAGCTGCGGCGCCGAAAAAGAAGCCGAAGGTCATGCCGATTTTGTTGGCCGCCAGCCAATTTATGGAAGTGCGTTCGACCCGCTGCGTAAGAGGCATGCTGCGATCGACGGGATAGAGAGCGTCGAAAGTGATAGCGCCAGTGGCCTTTACGTGCGTGCCGGAATTGTATTTGCGGAGCAGAGCGGGGTAGCGCGAATCGATCCAGAAGAAACCGGCGAAGCCGAGCATTAGAATGATGGCGATGGAGCGTCTGCGCCAGCTTGCGGAAACGGCGGTGGCGGGCATGGGCGCGTTGATGGTCGTGGTCGCAGCGGACATCGGTGCCTCCGAACGGGAAAATAGTTTGGCGATGAATTTGGCGAGACTTTAGCGGAAGCGCGGCCGGACGGACATAGTTGAAAAGCACTAAGGCGTCAACCGGTCCTTAGTGCGGCGCGCACGAGAAGTGTTACGAGGGATCGTGGAGGCGTTGGATGTCGGCGCCGACGTCTTGGAGTTTTTCCACGATTTGTTCGTAGCCGCGGTCGATGTGATAGACGCGGTCGATGATGGTTTCGCCCTGGGCGACGAGCGCGGCGAGGACGAGGCCGGCGCTGGCGCGGAGGTCGCTGGCTTGGACGGTGGTAGCGGTTAGTTTTGCAGGGCCGCGGACGACGGCGCGGCGATTATCAATAGCGATGTTGGCGCCCATGCGGAGCATTTCGCTGGCGTGGAGAAAGCGATTTTCGAAGATGGTTTCGGTGATGATGGAGCTGCCTTCGGCTTGCGTGGCGAGAGCCATGTACTGGGCTTGCATGTCGGTGGCAAAGCCGGGGTACTCCTCGGTGGTCATGTCGGAGGCGATTAATTTTTTTGCGCTGCGGACGCGGAGAGTGCTGGAGTCAACGATTTCGATGGGGACGCCGGCTTCGGCGAGTTTGGCGATGATGGCGCCTTGATGATCGGGAGCGCAATTTGTGATGGTGAGGTCGCCATTGGTGATGGCGCCGGCGACCAGGAAGGTGCCGGTTTCGATGCGGTCGGGAATTACAGTGTGATCGGTGCCATGAAGTTCTTTGACGCCCTTTATTTTGAGGACAGAGGTGCCGTCGCCGGAAATTTGCGCGCCCATTTTGCGGAGCATGATGATGAGGTCGGTGATTTCCGGTTCACGGGCGGAATTTTCGAGGATGGTTTCGCCGTCGGCAAGGGCGGCGGCCATTAAAATATTTTCCGTGCCGGTCACGGTGATTTTATCGAAGACGATGTGCGCGCCTTTGAGGCGGCCGTGATTCGGAACTTTGGCCTCGATGTAGCCACTTTTGGTAACGACTTCGGCGCCCATTTTTTCGAGCGCTGTAAGGTGAAGATCGACGGGACGCGCGCCGATGGCGCATCCGCCGGGCAGCGACACGCGGGCGATGCCTACTCTGGCGATGAGCGGGCCTAGCGTGAGGATCGAGGCGCGCATGGTTTTTACCAGTTCGTAGGGGGCGACTTCGTCGTTGAGTTTGCTGGCTTGGAGTAGGTAGTCGCTGGCGGGGAATTCTTTGACGGCAACGTTGACGTGCATGAAGGTGAGCAGCTTGCTCATGGTGATGAGGTCGCGAACTTTAGGGATGTTATGAAGGTGTAAGGGTTCGGCGGTAAGCAATGACGCAGCCATGACCGGCAGCGCGGAATTTTTTGCGCCGCTGATGGCGACTTTGCCCTTGAGGACTTTGCCGCCTTTGATTCGAAATTTGTCCATGCTGTTTCGGTGACCCGTCCTCTAGAATTCGTGTTTCATTTTTTGTGCGCCGCTCATAAGCCGGCTATTCTGAAGAGCGTCGCCGCAAAGTCGTCACAACCTCATGGCCCGGCGGAGATGGCCTTTCGCGAGTTGCAATTTTTGTCCGGCCTCGTTGGCGGTGACATTGTGTTTCAGCATTACCAGAGCAATGCGCAAATTGTGTCCAGATTGACGCAGAGCGTGTTCGGCCGAAGACAGCGGTGCGCCACTGGCCTCCGCAAGAATCCGTAGGCCGCGGCTCGTAAGCTTTTTATTGTTCATCACCAGATCGATCATCCAGTTTTCATAGGTGTGACCTAGGCGCACCATCGCGGCGGTAGAGAGCATGTTGAGCACCATTTTTTGCGAAGTGCCCGCCTTCATGCGCGTGGACCCGGTAACCACTTCGCAGCCAACCTCCGGCGCGATGGAGATGCCAGCAAGTTTCGCAAGCGGCGAATGGCGATTGGCGGTGAGTGCGATCGTCTCGGCGCGACGGCGGCGCGCGAACTGAAGCGCAGACAAGACATAGGGAGTGGTTCCGCTCGCGGCGATGCCGAGCACGACATCCCGGCGGTGGAGTTTGCTGGCGCGAAGATCTCGCACGGCGTTGCTGGCCGAATCTTCGGCGCCTTCAACCGCGCCCGTGACGGCCTTTTTCCCGCCAGCGATCAACGCAATCACCACATCCGTTCCGATCCCGTAGGTAGGAGGCAACTCGACTGCGTCCAGAAGCGCGAGGCGGCCGCTGGTGCCGGCGCCAACGTAGATCAGCCGCCCGCCGCGGCGGATGGCGCGCACGATGGCCTCTACGGCTTGGGCGATTTGCGGTAGTTCGCGGCGAATGGCCGCGGCGACTTTACCGTCTTCACGATTCATCAGGCGGACGATTTCCGCCGCAGTCATGCGGTCGAGGTTGCGCGACGCAGGAAGGCGCTGTTCGGTCCGCCGCTTTTCCTCTGGCCGAAGGGGCATCCCTGAATTATAGCCGTGCACCAGGGCAATTCCGGGGATCGTACTGGGAAACGACGAACTCTGGCGACAAAGCATTAACACCTTCGGAGAAACTGCTCCATTCCTTTTGCGGCGGTCTATCGCGAATCGGCTATGATGGAAAATCGCCGCGTTTGCCAATGGTTTTGCCGGAGTTGCGGGCATTCTATGTCAATGGACGTACTGAACAGGCTATTCGAGGCGCACTTCCACTCGCCGGTTCAGCGGGCGCAGCCGCTGCAGGGCGAGCTGGGTGGCTCGGGGCGGAGGATCATCCGGTTCTCGAACGAACGCGCCACAGCGATCGGCATCTTGTATGGTGTGCGGGAAGAAAACCGCGCGTTTCTGGAATTCTCCAGGCACTTTTACAAGCACGATCTGCCAGTGCCGCAGATTTACGGCGAAGATCTGGACCAGGGCGCGTACCTCGAAGAGGATCTGGGCGATACCACGCTGTTCGAGTTTCTTGCAAAAAATCGCCACGCCGAGCAGATTGCCGCGCCGGTTGCGGAAGCGTATCGCAAAGTGGTTGCACTGTTGCCGCGGTTTCAGGTGGAGGCTGGCCGCGACCTCGATTACAGCGTGTGCTATCCCATTGGCAGCTTCGATCGCCAGTCCGTGGCGTGGGACCTCAATTACTTCAAATATTATTTCCTGCGGCTGGCAGGCGTCCCGTTCAACGAACACGCTCTGGAAAATGACTTCAGCCGTTTGACCGATTTCCTGATGAGCGCGGACCGCGACTATTTCATGTATCGCGATTTTCAGTCGCGCAACATCATGCTGCGCGACGGTCAGCCCTTTTTCGTGGATTACCAGGGCGGGCGCAAAGGTGCGCTGCAATACGACATTGCTTCACTGCTCTTCGACGCCAAGGCGGACCTGCCCCCGGAGCTGCGCCAGGACTTGCTGAACGACTATCTCGACGCGCTGGGGCGTTACGTGGAGGTTGACCGCGACGCATTCCTGCGCCACTACTACGCGTACGTTTACGTACGGATCATGCAAGCCATGGGCGCTTACGGTTTTCGGGGATTTTACGAGCGCAAGACGCATTTTCTACAAAGCGTGCCGTACGCGATGAAAAACCTGCGCTGGCTCCTGCATCATGTCGAGTTGCCGGTTGCGTTACCGGCGCTGATGGCCGCGTTCCGGGACATGCTGGCGTCGCAGAAATTGCAGGGCCCGGCCAACGAAGCGGAGAGTCCGGCTATCCGCATTTTCAGTTTTTCGTTTCATCGCGAGTTGCCGAAGGATGAAACCGGCCACGGCGGCGGATTTGTTTTTGATGCGCGCAGCCTGCCCAATCCTGGGCGTGAAGAGCGCTTCCAGGCGCTCACGGGAAAAGATGCGCCGGTGATTGAATACTTGAACCAGCAGGAGAGCGTGCACCAGTTTATGGCCAGCGCGATCTCCCTGGTGGATGCCAGCGTCGCAAGTTACCGCAAGCGCGGCTTCAAGAATTTGATGGTGTCGTTCGGATGCACCGGCGGCCAGCATCGCTCGGTGTTTTTGGCGGAACAGTTGGCCAGGCATTTTCGCGCGATGAACGGCGTCGAGGTGGCGGTGCGGCACATCGAACTCGAAAAGATGGGCAAGTGAGGGCCCCCTTCGTGCCCCTTCATGAAGGTCGCCTCATGAACACGTGCGTTATGAGGGTTGCGCTGTGAAGGCCATGGTGTTGGCTGCAGGACTAGGCACGCGTCTGCGTCCGCTGACCAATGATCGTCCGAAAGCGCTGGTCGAAGTGAACGGGCGCACGCTGCTGGAAATTACTCTTCTACGTCTGCGCGGATTTGCTATCCACGAGGCCATCGTGAACGCGCATCATTTCGCGGACCTGGTAGTGGCGTTCCTCAAGGCGCATGACAATTTTGGAATGCGGATAGAAGTCTCGCGGGAAGGCGTGTTGCTGGACACCGGCGGCGGCCTCAAAAAAGCTGGCTGGTTTTTCCAGGAGAAATCGGGAGATCTCGATGAGCCATTTCTGCTGCACAACGTCGACGTGATCAGCACCATCGATTTCGCCAAAATGCTCCGCGCGCACCGACAGAGTGAAGCGCTGGCGACTCTGGCCGTGCACCGGCGCGAGAGCAGCCGGCAACTTTTCTTTAACGACGAAATGCGGCTGTGTGGACGCCGGGTGGGAAAAGAGAAAGAGCCGGAAATTGTGTGTCGCGCAGAACATCTCGAGCAGCTGGCCTTTACCGGCATCCACATGATTTCTCCCCGCCTACTGGGGCTGATGAAAGAAGATGGCGTCTTCTCCATTATTGATTGCTATTTGCGACTGGCCGGCGCTGGAGAAAAGATCGCTGCCTTTCGCGCCGATGAATACTACTGGCGAGACCTCGGCCGTATTGAGGATTTACACCAGGCTGCGACGGATCTCGAACACCAGCTGCCAAGCCGCGCTTAACCTGAAAACAATTTCCGGCCAGAATTATTTGGTTGGCGCGGCAAGCGTCGCGAGACCCAAGGCTTGCATGACGGCATCGTGCAAAGCAGGACGGACTTGCTGAATCTGCGTATTTTCGCGTGATGGATGGACGCGGTTGGTGAGGAGGACGACGAAGAGTTGGCGGTCTGGATCGATCCACAGGCTGGTGCCGGTGAAGCCGGTGTGGCCGAAGCTCTGGGCGGAGAAATAGTGGCCGCTGCTGCCGCCTTCGGTGGGGACGGCCCATCCGAGAGTGCGGGCGCCGCCGGAAAGTTCTTGCGGCTTGGTGAATTGCGCGACCGTGGCGCGATGCAAAATGCGGTGGTGGGAATAGGCGCCGCCGTTGAGCAGCATTTGGCAGAAGGCGGCGAGGTCGGCGGCGGTGCTAAAAAGGCCGGCGTGGCCGGAGACGCCGCCGAGGACGAAGGCGTTCTCGTCGTGGACTTCGCCTTGGATTAGGCGGTGGCGGAGATTGTTGTCGAATTCCGTGGGCGCGATCGAGGGCCACAACTTTTGCGGCGGTCGATACATGGTGTTTTTCATGTCCAGCGGAGTGAAAATGTCGTCGCGCGAGAGAACGTCTAGAGTTTTTCCGGTGAGGCGTTCGACGATTTCCGCGAGCAGGATAATGCCGAGGTCGGAGTAAATTTCTTTGCTGCCGGGCTCGTATTCGAGAGGCTCGGAAAAAATTCTGGCTAACGATTCTTCGCGGCTGTGGGAAGTGCGCCAATATTCCTTGAAGGCGGGCAAGCCGGAGGTGTGCGTGAGGAGATGGCGGACAGTAACTTTGCGGCGCCAGGCGAGTTCATTAGGATTTTCGCGAAATAAATTGGCCAAAGCTTTTTCAGAGGTAGCCACCCACTCTGGTAGATAACGTTCCACTTTAGCGTCGAGATCGATGGGCACGGGAAAATCGCCTTCGGCAAGTTTGGCGACGATGGTGGTGGTGGCGACGACTTTGGTGAGGGAAGCGATGTCGTACATAGTGGTCGCGACGGTGGCCGGGGATTTCCCGTCGTACGAAAGATGGCCGAAGGCGTGGATGGCGACTTTGCCGCGATAGCCGATGGCGAGCGCGGCGCCGGGGAAGGCTTTTGCGGCGATGGCTTTTTCGAGGACCTCGTAGGCGGGTTGCAGTTGCGCTTCGGCGCGAATGTCCATGGGCTGCAGGGTCATGGGATTGGCGGGGACATCGATGCCGGAGCCGGCTTTCAGGTCCGCACCTTGTTCGGAGAGGGGAATCGTGACGGGAACGTGCCCGCGGATGGGGATTTGTCCGAAGAGCGCGCGAGCGATGGAAATTTGTGCGACGTCGCTGATGCCGAAAGCTGCGAGCCAACTGTTCGCCTGGGGAAACCGTTCGATTAGGTACGGGCTGCCGAACCCGACGGTAATGACAGGCTTCCCGGTTTTGAAGATTTGCTCAGCGAAGGTTTGCTGCTCTGCGGGGATGTCGACATTGCCTTTGCGATCGCTGACGCGTACGAAGAGGGCGAGGATGGCTACGTCGTAAGAATCGGGCGAAGGAAGTTTTAGCGTGTCGGCTCGTACAAAGCGCGTGTCTGCGCGCAGGGTGGTTACGGAATCGAAGCGAGAGCGCAATTCGCGCTCGAGATCTTCGCCGGGGTAGGGTTCGGGGTCGGCATAAAAAGCGAGGAGCAGAGCGCGCGACGGTTTCGTGCCGTCGAGTGGCAGCAGGTGGTTGGTGTCACGAAGCAGGGTGATGCCGCGATCGGAAATTTGTTGCGCTTCACTTTGGCGGGCGACGGTGCCGAAGTGTTCGTTGATAGCGTTGAGGTCGACCAATCGAGCTTTGTTTAGGCCGAGCTTGGCTTTCGCGAACAAGATTCTGCCAACGGAGGCGTCGAGGCGATCGCGCGAAATTCTGCCGGATTTAACAGCTTGTTGAAGGGCTTCGAATGCGGCTTCGGGTACGGGTGGCATGAGCAACGCATCAGCGCCAGCGAGCACCGCGCGAACCGCGGCTTCGCCGGGAGCGAAGCGCGTGGTGATGCCGCCCATGTCCATGGCGTCGGTGACGACTAGTCCCTGGAAATGAAGTTCGTCGCGGAGAATGCCGGTGAGGATATTGTGGGAGAGTGTGGCAGGCGTGTTGGCGTCCGGCTCGAGAGAGGGGACCGAGAGATGGCCGGTCATTACACTGCTGGCTCCGGCGGAAATGGCGGCGCGGAAGGGAACCAGCTCGAGTTTTTCGAGGCGGTCGCGGTTGGCGTGAATGACGGGAAGATCGAGATGCGAGTCGGCGGCAGTGTCGCCGTGGCCCGGAAAATGTTTGGCGGTGGCGAGGCCACCATTTTCTTCGACGCCGCGCACGAAGGCGCTGACAAATTCGGCGACGCGTTCGGGATTCTCGCCGAAAGAGCGGGTGTTGATGATGGGATTGCCGGGATTGTTGTTGACGTCGGCGTCCGGCGCGTAAATCCAGTGAATGCCGACGGCGCGGGCTTCGAGCGCGGTGACTTTGCCCATGGTGTAAGCGTCGCGAGGATCGCCGGCGGCGGCGAGGGCCATAGCCGTGGGGAAAGAGGTGCCTTCGTCGAGGCGCATGCCGGTGCCGCGTTCGAAATCCGCGCCGATGAGAAGAGGGAGTTTTGATTTGGCTTGCAACTGATTGGTGAGAACGGCGGTCGGATAGACTTGGCTTTTTACGATGCCGAGCGGAGAGCCTTGGGTGATGTTGATGAACCCGCCAACGTGGAGATCGCTGACGTCATGCATCATATTGTGGTAGGCGGCGGCATCTTGCGGGGTGAAACTGCCGTGATAGGTGGTGAACAAGAGTTGGCCGATTTTTTCGTCGATGGACATTTCGCGGAGCATGGCGTCAGCCCAGCGATGCGCCAGGGCGGAATCTGCGGCGGCGGTTCCTGGATGAGATTTCGCGTGCACGGCTGGCGCTGAAGATTTTTGTGGAGTGGAGTTGCTCTGACTGTGCACAGTGTTGGCCATCACGATGAGGACGATCGAGAAGGGAATCAGCAGCAGAAAGCGCCGTTGGCGTGCTTTCATCGAATGTCGATCTTCCGGGAAATGTTTTGTACCTGGATTGTATATAGCACGGGCACTTTCTGCTCACAACGACGGTTGAGGTGAGGCGTTCCAGAATATCATTGAGCGATGTTGCGGGTTAAGCAAGGTTGCAACGTTCTAGGAGCATTGTGCCTCGGATAAGACTGGGATCATCCCAAAAAAGTAGATTCCGCACTTCGTTCGCAATGACATTTTCTATTTCTGGGGTCGTACAGAAGCTTGCACGACGAGTTTTGTTCGTGCTTGTTGTTGCGCTCGCGGCGGGCAGCGCGAGTGCCGCAACGACGACCACGAAACATGCGCGGAAAACTTCGCATGGGGCGCTGGTGCAGGTGGGGCTGGATGTCTTGGAGGCGCAAAAGTTTGCGGCGTTGCGCGGCAAGCACATTGGACTGATTACGAATCACACCGGGCTAGATGCGCAGGGGCGCAGCACCGTGGATGTTTTGATGCGTGCGGCGGGTGTGCAAGTCGTGGCACTGTTCAGTCCAGAGCATGGGTTGGCGGGGCGCAACGACGAAAAAATAAATTCCTCGACAGATGCGGCGACGGGGTTGCCGATTTTTAGTTTGTATGGAGAGACGCTGCGTCCTACAGACGCGATGCTAGCGGGTGTGGATGCGCTCGTGTTTGATGTGCAGGATGCGGGCGTGCGTTTTTATACCTATACGACGACGATGGCGTACTGTATGGAAGAAGCGGCGAAGCGGAAAATCGCGTTTTACGTGTTGGACCGGCCGAATCCGCTGGGTGGAGAAATCGTGGAAGGTCCGATGCTGGATGCGGACAAGACAGATTTCGTGGGCTATTTTCCGTTGCCGGTGCGGTATGGATTGACGATCGGAGAGCTAGCGCAATTTCTAAACGCGGAAAATCAGATTGGCGTGGAGTTGCACGTAATTACCATGAAAAACTGGCACCGCAATTATTTTTTTGACAGCACGGGATTGCGCTGGGTGCCGCCTTCGCCAAATCTGCGGACGACGAAGGGCGCGATTTTGTATCCGGGATTGGAAATATTGCAGAACGCGGGAGTTTCCGTGGGGCGCGGGACGGAGACGCCGTTCGAAGAGTTTGGGGCGCCGTGGATCAGAGGAGATGAGGTGGCAGCGGCGTTGAACGCCAGTGGTTTGCCGGGTGTGCGATTTTCGGCGCAACCGTTTGTGACGGTTTCCGGACTGTACGCGGGGCAGCGCTGCGGAGGCGTGGCGATACGTCTCACCGATCGCTTTGCGGCGCGGCCGATGTTGATGGGATTGCAGATTGCCGCCGTGCTCGAGAAACTTTATCCCCAAAATTTTGATGCTGCGAAATTATTGTTGCTATTGGGGAGTGCAGAGACCATCACCGAATTGCAGAATGGCGTGGCGTCGCGGGAGATCGTGGTGGGTTGGGCTGGACAGCTTTCGGAGTTTGACGCGCGCCGGCGGAAATATTTTCTGTATAAATGACAGAGATTCTGAACTGGGACGAGGACTTCTCTCTGGCATCTATTGCGACAACCTTCCATGGGGCGCGTCTCGACTTACGAGGGCGGGGAGCCGAAAATGGCCGATACCACCCCAAAATTGGCGAAATTGTGTGGTAGAGTCGGCGCATGCGAGTCGTCTCACTGCTGCCATCGGCTACGGAAATATTGTTTGCACTGGGCCTTGATAAGGAGATCGTGGGCATCAGCCACGAGTGCGACTTCCCGCCGCAAGCTTGCACCAAACGCATTGTGATGCAGTCGCGAGTTCCACATGGCGCCTCGCCGCTACAAATTGATAGGTTCGTTCGCGAGCAATTAGCCAGCGGGCAGAGCGTGTATGCCGTCGACGCGGGCCTCTTAGAAGAATTGGCCCCGGATTTAATTATCACGCAGGATTTGTGCCACGTTTGCGCGGCGTCGCCAGATGATTTGGCGACTGCGCTAGCGCGGTTTGCCGAGCGGCCGGAAGTGCTGTGCTTGAATCCGCAGGATTTGGGCGATGTGTGGCGCGACATCTTGTGGGTGGGCGAAGAAACTTGCCGCGGCCGGCAGGCGGAAACGCTGGTGAGAAAAATTGGCTACGAGCTGGGCGAACTCGCTCACGAATTGCATGGTATTGCCAAGCGGCCGCGCGTGGCTTTTTTGGAATGGCTGCAGCCGGTGTACGTTGGCGGGCACTGGGTACCGGAAATGATTCACCGTGCGGGAGGCGAGGACGTGTTTGGAAGTCCGCAGACGCCGTCGTTTCGCGTTTCGCTGGCCGAGGTGGTGGCGGCGGCGCCAGAAGTTCTGTTTGTTGGGCCGTGCGGGTACACGGCGGAGCAAGCGCGCAAGGAATATCTCGAAATGACGCTGCCGGAGGGGTGGAGCTCGATTCCCGCGGTGCGAGATAAGCGCGTGTATGCGGTGGAAGCGAATAGTTATTTTTCGCGGCCGGGTCCGCGGCTGGTGCGCGGTGTGGAAGTGCTCGCCAAGATTTTGCATCCTGCGATTGCCGCATCGCGGGAAGCGGAGCGCGCCGCGCTGCGCATTGGCGCGGTGGCCAACGCGGGTACGCGCGCCGCTTCGGTTTAGAATCCACACATTAAGGTTCCTCATCTTCGCAACCTGACCGTCCGAACAGTTGACAATTTATCCCTTATATATAAGACTCCTATATGTAAGGGGAACCAATGATTGGCATAGGTATCAAGCGAGGAACCGCGGAACTGGCCATCTTGAGCGTGCTCGAGGATGGCGCGCTGCATGGCTACGAGATGGCGCGGCGGATTGCCGAGCAAACGCACGGCTCGCTGCGGTTCACGCTGGCGGCGTTATATCCGACGCTTTACAAGATGGAACAACGCGCATGGATTCGCGGGGCCTGGGAGACGAGTCCGACGGGTCGGCGGCGGCGCTGTTACCGCCTTACGCCGGCGGGAAAGAAGAAGCTGGCGCCGATGCGGCAGGAATGGGCGGAGCTTTTTCGCGCGTTGCACCGGCTGAGGAAGGTGTCCCATGGCTGATTGGGAAGCGCTGGTTTCGCAACGGCTGGGTGCGCTCGAGGATGAGCGACAGCGCGAAGAGATTGTTCGAGAGCTGGCCGGCCATCTGGAGGATTCTTACCAGGAAAAGTGTGCGCGAGGTTTATCCAAGTCCGTGGCGATGGAGCTAGCGCTAGCGGAGGCGGCCGATTGGCGGGAACTTACTCAGAAAATTCGGTTAGCTAAACGCGAGGGAGGAATTATGAACTACCGAACAAAAAGCTTCTGGCTCCCGGCACTGGTTGCATTCACGGCTTCGATGGTGTGGCTGATGATTCTGCAACTAGCGATTCCGATTCGGCTTCCGTGGTATCCGACAGATCACCTCGTCCGGCGCGTAGGATTACCCCCGCGCGCGATATCAAACACTGGATTGCAGATCTATTTCTTGGCGGGACCGTATTTGTTGTGGCTCGTTACGCAGCCTGCGTTTGGGGCTTTGGGCGCGTACTTATCGCGGCGTGGTGGCGGAGAGAGGCGCGCACGGCTGGTAGCAGGCGTTTTCCCCGCGCTCATGTTCCTCTGCGCGTTGAGCTTTGTCGCCGTGATAGCGTTTTTTGTGGAGCGCAATCCATTCGTGTTGGCGCATCCGGCGTACTTTGCGATGATTCTGGTGCCCTGGGTAATGTTCCCGACGGCTGCGCTGTCACTTGGCGTCCTGCCCTTCTTGCGCGAGCCTAAAGCGCAGGGAACTTAGCTTCGTTCTGACGATCTGGCTGCAGCGGCCCAGCGCTTATAAAACGGAATGCCGGCGGCGATGAGGAGTAGGCCGATGGTGGAGCGGCCGGGGCGCTCGAGCCATTCGCTGATGGTTAGAGCAAGAGCGCCTAAGACGAAGATGGCGGGAACCCAGGGGTAGCCGGCGCAGCGGTACGGGCGGGGAAGGTCAGGCTCGGTTTTGCGCATGCGGAAAAGGGCTACCACCGCGAAGCCGTAGAAAATCCACGTGGCGAAGATGAAGAGGTTGGTGAGTTCTTCGAAGGTGCCGGTGAGGGCCATCGCGCCGGCGAGAACTCCCTGAAAAATTAAGGCGCGGGCTGGCGTGCGGAATTTCGGATGGATGCCGTCGGCAACTTTAAAGAAGATGCCGTCGCGCGCCATGGCGTAGGGGACGCGTGCGCCGCTGAGGACCGAGGAATTCATGGAGCCGAGGGCGGAGACGGCCATGGCTACGGTGATCCAAAGTGCCGCGGCACGTCCTGCGACATGCGCGACCACATCGGAAGCGACGTGCGATGAAGCGGCAACATCGCTGAATGGCAGAACCTTCAAGCACGCGGCGCTGAACAGCAGATAGATGATGGCCACGAAAGTGACTCCACCGATTAACGCGCGCGGGAAATTGCGTTGCGGATTTTGTATTTCTGAGCCGACCAAATTTAAATCTTCCCAGCCGTCGTAGGCCCAGAGAGCGGCGGCCAACGCTGCTAGAAATGCTGACGAAGTTAGCGCAAGGCTTTGTCCGGCGGCGGGCCAGAAGGGATCGGCGGCGTGCGGGGAACCAGCCGGCGAAAAAAATGCCACGCCGATAACAATGGCCACGGAAATTATTTTTATCGCGGTTAGAAATACCTGAACCGCGCCGCCGAGCCGCACGCCGAGATAGTTTATGCCGGTCATTCCTGCGAGCCACAGGACCGCCAGCGGCTGCGCCCAGGTAAAAGCAAAATCGTAGGGCGGAATCCAGCGCGTTAAAATGGGGATGGCGATGTGCACGGTGAATAACGGGGCCGCTACCGCCGGAATCAGGAAGCTGAGGAATCTCATCAATCCGGCGGCGATGGAGGCGAGAGAACTGGGGCGGCCGACAATGGAGTGCATCCAGCCGAACAGGAAACCCCAGACGGGGCCGAAGCCGCGACGCAGGTAGGCATACTCGCCGCCGGCTTCGGGAATCATCGCGCCCAGTTCGGCGAATGAAAGCGCACCGAAAAGCGACAGCATGGCGCCGACAATCCATGCGGCGAAGACAATGGAAACGGAGCGGCCTTCGCGCGCCATTTCGGCGGGCTTAAGGAAAATTCCCGTGCCGATCATGGTGCCGACGACAATGGCCACGGAGGCCCAGGCGCCGAGGCCGCGAACGAGTTCGAGTCGGCGCTCGGGAGCGTGCGCGGCGAACTGCTCGTTCAATGTGCCTCCAGACGATCTGTGGAGTAAGTTTTCCCCCGTACCCGATCGGAGGAATTTCTTGCGAAGCGGCTGCAAAGCGCGCCGACAAGAAACGTGCTGCAGGAGCCGATCAGAACGTACCAGGTGAAAGCGACTTTAGTGAAACGCAGGACGCAGAGGATAGTAGCCATGCCGACGATCATCCCGGCCAGCGCACCAGAGGAATTCGCGCGGCGATCGATCGTGCCGAGCAGAAATAGACCGAGCAAGCTGCCGAGCGGTAGAGCCGCGACCGTTAATCCAGTTTCGAGAAGCGGGCCCCAATTCACGAAGCCGAAGGCCATCAGCACCGAACCCCAAACGAGCGTAGCGTGCCGTGATTTTCGAAGTAACCCGGGCGAGGCGTTCTGTGACGGGAGTGCGGCCCGCGATTGCGAGGTAGTGTGCGAATTTTCTGCAACATCTCTGGTGGCCCGGCTGAAATCGAGGACGCTCGAAGCCGCCAGAGAATTGAGCGAACCGCTGGCGTTGGACATGGCCACGGCGAGGATTGACGCGAGCAACAGACCAGCAAATCCAACGGGCATTTGGCGCGCCAGGAACAGGGGCAAGATCCGATCAGTGCGTTCGCCAGGCGCGAGAAGAGGCGTGTGTTGCACGAAAACGTATAAGCCTACGCCGATCAGCAGAAATATCGTGAACTGTATGAGTACGATAACGCCGCTGGTCAACAACGCGCGGCGACCATCGTTCTCGCTGCGTGCTGCCAGAAGCCTTTGCACGATGGTTTGATCCGTGCCGTGCGTAGCCATGGTGAGGAATGCTCCGCCGATCAATCCGGACCATAACGTGTATTTCGTGGCCAGGTGAAACGAAAAATCGAACAACTGCAATTTGTGGCCGCTTTCCGCCGCGACTTGCGCCAACTCGCGCCAACCGCCCGGAATGCGATGAAGCAACACGAGGAGCGTCGCGGCACTTCCCGCTAAATACAGCGTCAGTTGTGCGACGTCCGTCCAGATTACCGCTTTCATTCCGCCTTCCCAGGTGTACAAAACAGTGAGCGCCACAACCACAACGACCGCAGCCCTTTCTGACGTACCCATCACCACACTGACCACCAGTGCAACCGCGGAAATGCGTACGCCTTCGGCAATGGCGCGCGTTATTAAAAAAATTCCTGCGGCCACTTTGCGCATTTGCGCGCCGAAACGTTTTTCGATAAGCGCGTACGCCGTGAAATATTCGCCGCGAAAATAGCCCGGAAGCAAGAGCAGCACAATCAACGCGCGCCCCAACAGATATCCGAACACCAACTGCAAAAACGTCATATTTCCGGCGTAAGAGATCGCCGGAGTACCAATGATGGTTAACGTGGAGGTTTCCGTGGCCACGATGGAAAACGCCAAAGCCCACCACGGAGCGGTGCGGCCGCCGAGAAAATAATCCCCGGTGTTGCGCTGGCTGCGGCGAAAGCGCATGCCGAATGCCGTCACGGCAAGCAGATAAGCCACGACGATCGCCAAGTCGACGGGATGAATGCGCATCGCGCAGAGTGTACCTGTTGTCGCACCGGAAACGCTTCCTATTTTCCAGCTTCGGCGGTGCGCTATTCTTGCTGCATGCGCTGTGTCTTGGGATTTGACGGCGGTGGCACGAAGACGGATTGTGTGTTGATGGACGAAACGCGGAGCATTCGCGCACGTGCGCGATGCGGCCCATGCAACCCCGTACTTGTCGGCGAACAGGCCGCGGCCAACGCATTATTGGCGGGCGGCGAGGAAGCCTGCGCAGTTGCCGGTGCTTTGCCGGAAGAAGTGCTGTTTATCAGCGGCGGCGTAGCGGGAATGGGCGCCGGACGGGGCTTTCCGCAAGTTGTGGAAAAACTGCAAACAAAGTTTGTGAATGCGCACGTCTCGCTTCTTTCGGACCTCGCTATGGCGTTGGCGGCGACTCGGGAAACGCCGAGCGTGGTGGTGATCGCCGGCACGGGCTCGTCAGTTTATGGCCGCGATGCGAATGGTGCGACGGCCCGCGAGGGAGGGCTGGGCGCGATTTTAGGCGATCCCGGAAGCGCCTACGATATCGGCAGAAAAGCGATGGTTGAGGAATTGCGGCACGAGTTGGACGGCGATAGTTCTGCACTGCGCAATCAAATTCTCCAGCACTTTGCTTGCCGCTGGCCGGAGTTGCAAGAAAAACTGCGCGCGAACCCAGTGAATGTGTTGCCGAGGATCTTTCCGCTAGTGGTCGAGGCTGCAAACGGGGGCGAAGCAACCGCGCAGGAACTCTTGCGTTCTTCCGCCGGGGAGTTGGCGGCGCTCGGCGAACGCGTGGTCGCGAAGTTAAAGTTGAACAATACCGCATTCCTCTTTGCCAAGACTGGCGGGGTATTCGGGCGCAGCACGAGCTTTGACCAGGCATTCGACAACGGTGTACGCACTTTCGCGCCATTGGCACGTGTGGCAAGCCTGCCCACGCCCGTCGCGGAATATGCCGCGCGCAGCGTAGCAGGATATCTGGCGGGATCCCTACGACGGGCCGGGAGCTAGCTCGTGGATGAGCAACTCAAAAAGGACCGCGAAGCGGCGCGCACGGCTGCTGGCGAACAGTTCGCCAGGCTGTTACATCATACGGATATTGAAGTGCTGGTTTTGTTGCTGGCGAATCCTGTGTTGGACGAACCGCAGCTATGCGCGTTGCTGGAACGAAAAACGCTTCCCGTCGAGGTTCTTGAAGAACTCGGCCGCCGCAAAGCGCTCACCAAGAGCTACCGCGTCAAGCGCGCATTGGCATTTCACGTGCGCACGCCGCGGCTGGTAAGCCTGCGCCTGCTGCGCGAACTCTACCTGATGGACCTGGTACAACTGACGCTGATGCCCGCGATCTCGGCGGAACTAAAGCGCGGCGCGGAAGACCAGCTACTCGCGCGACTGCCGCAACTCCCGTTAGGACAAAAAATCACGCTGGCCCGGCGCGGGCCTGCAAGATTGGCTGGCTCACTCGTTGCAGAGGGGCACCCGCAGCTTCTTTCCGTCGCGTTGGACAATCCGCATCTGACGGAAGCGCAAATTCTGAAAGCGCTGGCGCGCGAGAAGAGTCCTGCCGTCGTGCCGCTGTCCATCGCTCGTCACCGCAAATGGTCGGCTTCCTACAACGTGCGCCTGGCGCTGGTGCGCCATCCGCTCGCGCCGCTGGCCAGCGTGCTCTCCTACCTTCCGGAACTTACGGTTTCCGATCTTCGCGAACTGGCCGCGCCGGGTATCCTTCCGGCAGCGTTGCGCAAGTATTTAGAGGCCGAGGTGGCGCGCCGCATCAGCCGCGGTGAGAAACTCGCGGCTTCCGGGATTCCGCGTCCGCCGGCCCCTCCGGAATAGCCGCGACGGGGCTGACAAACCATATCCTCTTTAACTCATCGATACGGTTGCAGCACAGTAAAGTGAACGTAAGGCGGCGGGAACAAAAGTTTCGTTTGCGGCGTCGTATGTTTGGAATGAAAGAAAGCGTATGCTGGAGCCATCCTAGCGGCGATCTCGACCTGGCGCCGCAGCACGAAATCTCTGGCAGGGGGTTTCACCAGGTCTATGGCATCCAGCGAACCAATCGCCCGCCGTACCGAACGGCGTTGGGCCACGCGTTTTTCCTTTCGCGCCGATCTCGAGATCGAGTGGGGCTCGGCAGTGCTGCGTGGAAACACGCGCGACGTCAGTTCGAACGGCATTTTCATCGAAGCGGCGGATACGCTGTGGGTTGGCGCGGGATTCACGGCGCGGCTGCAGCTTGGCCGTCCCGTCGAATTGCATTGCTCCGTAAAGCGTGTGGAACCTGGCTACGGTATGGGAGTCACGGTCGCGCCTACGCACGCCGAAAACCAGCAGCGTTTCCAAGACCTGCTAACCTCGCTCTCCGTTGCTCCTCTTTTACCCTGACGCGCCTCTCAGGCAACTGCGTTTATACTGGTGCCGATGACCAGATGCGTTGACTGTGGGGCGGAGAAACTGGCCGATCAATGTCCGGCGTGCGGTTTGACGTCGGCCGCCGCGGAATTGGTGTTTCGCCGGCGCCTGCTGAATCGCACTGCGGTGTTCTTGGTGGGTTCGCTGGCCTTTCCATACGTCAGCCAGATCTATCCACCACTGGACCTCGATTTGATGCTGGTTTTTTTCGGCTTGCTTTTTTTCCTGGCGCTGACGCTGGCGTTTGTTTTAGATCGCCGCGCGCGCAACCGACAGGAACTCGAAGTCTTGAAGCGCATCTATTACGGATTTATTCCTTTGCCGTGGCTGCTGGCCGCGGCGCTTTTCTTGAATGGCAAACTCGATTCGCCAAAAAATCTCGTCTATCACCCAACGTCGGTGGAAAACCGTTTCTACATGAAAGGGCTGGTGCGCGGCAGCCGGCGCCTTTTCGTGGAAGGCTGGCGCGGCGGCCAGAAAATTGAGCGCCTGCCGGTGGATCCCGACGACTTCGACCGTTTTCAGGATGGCGATGCGGTGGTGGTGGCGGTTGCGCCGGGAGCGCTCGGCATTCCCTGGTTCTATGGAATTTACCGGCGCTCGCGCGAGTAATTGGCGCGCGCTTCCTTTAATAGAGAGATTTTCCGTCCGGGCGCAGGGGAAGTTGCAGTTCCACCAGTGGGCCATTTTTTGGCAACCGAAAACGAACGCGATCCACGCTCCCGACGTTACGCTCTTTCCATTCCGAAATATCCAGGTCCAGCGCAGGTTTATCAGCCGTGGACCACGCGACGCTGTCCGTCTGGGCTGTTACCGTACCCGGATCGATATCGAAAACCTGCTGTGCGCTGAGGTCGATCAGCAAATAGCGCTTCCACATCCGCAGCAACAAAACGCCGCGCTTGTCCGTGTGATACATGTTCCAAGACTTGGGAGCCTGGTCGTCGATTTTGACAATCGCGAATTCCACGGACTTCCAGGTCGCCTTGTTCTGTCCATAAATCGCGGCCGGCAGCAACAAGACAGCCAGTAAGGCGGAGGCGCGGAAAAGTGGGAGCATCAGTCTCTCGGGTTCCTAGGACCTGCCGAACCAGCAAAATGATGGCTGGCCAAAAGCGAACGGCGAAGTCACCATGCTTTCGTATTTAGGATAATACGATTCCAGCTTGTGCATCTGGAGGTTTCCGCGAAAATTTCGCGCGCAGAGTATGTGCCAGCGCTAAGGGACATCCGCAGGTATAATGCCCCGTCCATGCTTTCCGCGATATCACTCGTAGGCGCGCGGCTGTATCGAATGAGCGCTCGCGTCTTCCCGCGCTGCGGGATGATCTCACAAGCCGTGGCTTACAATTTATTTCTCGCCTTCTTTCCGACGCTATTGTTAGCCGTTGCCTTTGCCACCAGCCGTATTGGGGACAAAACCAGCCTTCTTGGCCTGATTATCGACCTGACGCGGTTTCTCCCTCCGGGCAGCCAGCAAATCGTATCGCAGTTCTTAGTCAAACGTGGACCGGACGCCTGGAAAATTGCCGTGGTCGGATGGGCCGGAACACTTTTGGCCGGCACCCAGGTGATGAAGCTGGTGATGGAAGGCATTCACATGGTTTACGAGGACGTCGATAAGCCAGGATTTATCCGCCGACAGTTTCGCGCCATGCTCCTTTTGGTGGTGACGATCACGCCACTGCTGGCCGCCGCGGTGCTCGGCGTTTTCGGGCGACCATTGCGCCGGTGGTACGGCCGAGAGTTTGGCCATTCGCAAACGCTACAGGGCGTTTGGGGAGTGTTTTTCTCAGTGGTGGCGATAGTACTGGCAACGGCTTCGTTGACGGTGATCTACCGCGTGGCACGGCCTTATGACGAAAAACTGCGGAATGTGCTGCCTGGAGCATTAATAGCGACGCTACTCTGGTGGCTGGCAGATGTCTTGTTTGGATTTTATGTACGCCAGGTTCCTTACAGCGTGGTATATGGCGGATTGGCAGCGGTGATTGGCTTGCTCATTTGGATGCAGGTCTCGGCCATCATCATTTTTTTGGGCGCGGCCTGGAACGCGGAGCTTGCCGCGGGCCGCAAAAAGTCAGCGGTCCGCCTGGGCGTCTCGCCGGCAGCAGAGCCGAAGCTTGCGCCCGTTGACACTAAATTTAGCGGCAGCGTATAGTCGAAACACCTTCGAAGTGACACCTTGGCTGTAGGCAGCGACTTGCCGGAAGCAGTGCGGGGTGGGGTTAGTAGCGGGGTCCCGCATGCGCTTTCTCCGGCCTTACGCCAGCGTTCCGCAGAGCAGCTTCCTTTGGATGGTTTTGGTGCTGTGCCAGAGTGCCGTGGCGCAAACACGCCCTGCGCCAGCTGATTCCTCGCCGCAGGTTGCTCCGGGCCAAGCAGAGAATGTCGCTCCGGCGCCAGCTGAGCAACGTCCCAAGGACGAAGTCTCCACCCGCGATGGTCCCGCAACGTTTCGCGTGCGTGTGAACCTGGTGCAAGTGCGTGTGGTGGTGCGCGACGAGCACGGCAAGATCGTGCCGGATCTGCATCGCGAAGACTTTCAAATTTTCGACAATCGCAAACCGCAACTGCTCTCTACGTTTAACGTGGAGACTTTAGAATCCAAAGCAGCCGCGCCATCGTCTTCTGCAAGCACCCCGGCGGACGCCGGGGAAATTGAAAAAGCCTCAGTCATCGCCAAGTTGCCCCAGAGATTTGTGGCCATGGTCTTTGATGATGTGCATTTGTCCATTGAAGACGCCACGTTTGTCCGCTCGGCAGCCGTGAAATTTTTCGACTCGCTGGCGCTTACCGATCGCGTAGGAATTTATTCCACTTCCGGGCAGACCACCCAGGAATTTACCGACGATCGCGTGGCGCTTAGAAAGGCGCTGCTGGGAATCCTGCCCCGCTCCGTGGTGGGCGGAGGCTTTCACGATTGTCCGGAAGTCTCCTACTACGAAGCGGACCAGATTGAAAATCTGCGTAGCTCGCAGGCCATAGCGGTGGCCACGGAAGACGCCGTACAGTGCGCCTTTAACGGTGATGAAAGCAAAAGAGCGCTGGCCCAGCCGCTGGCGGATGCCGCAGCCCTCAGAGCACTGTCCACTGGCGATGCCGAGAGCACCTACGCCTACAGCCATTTGAATGACATTTCTCGGCGCCTCAGTTCCATGCCAGGCCAGCGCATCATGGTCTTCATTTCCCCAGGATTCATTCCTTCTACTTTGTGGCAGGAAATGACCGAGCTGATCGACCGCGCCAACCGCAACAAAATCACGATTAATACCATTGATGCCCGCGGACTGTACACGCCGGACGTAAACGGCGATATCGCCGATCCCCCACGTTTCACAGGCAGCACCGCGGGCTTTCTGACCTCTTACCGCGTGCAGGCGCAGTTCGCACAAGAGGAGGTGCTGGCGGACTTCGCCTCCGGCACCGGCGGAACCTATTTTCATAATCGCAATGATTTGGATGTGGGCATGACGCAAGCCGGGGCTGCGCCAGAGGTTAGTTACCTCCTCGGATTCTCTCCGCAAAACATGAAGATCGATGGCAAGTTCCACGAAATAAAAGTGACGCTCACCAGCAAGCGTAAAGTCAGCATCCAGGCGCGCCGCGGCTATTACGCTCCGCGCACGATTCCCGATCCCGAGGCTGCCGCGAAAGCGGACATTCAAGAAGCGATTTTCTCGCAGGAAGAAATTCACGACTTGCCGGTCGATTTGCAGACACAGTTTTTCAAGAAAGACGCCAATGCTGCGCGCGTCGCGGTGCTATCGCGTTTTGACTTGAAAGGCGTGCATTTCCGTAAGGCGGACGGACGCAGCAACGACGCTCTTACTATCGTGACAGCCATTTTCGACGAAAACGGAAATTTTGTTACCGGGGGCGAAAAAATACTCACCCTGAGGCTCCTCGATAATACCTACGAGCGATTGAGTCGTTCCGGGCTCACCGTGAAATCCAGTTTTGAGGTGAAGCCCGGAACCTACATGGTGCGGCTCGTAGTGCGCGATGGCGAAGGTGCGGAAATGGCCGCGCGTAACGGGTCCTTGGTGATTCCATTTTAATACGGGGGCAATATGAATCCATTCACTGGTAAGGTGCCGCGCGTGCGATTTCTGACTGCCGCGTTGGTGGCCGCGCTTGCCGCTCCGGCGCTCGTGCTCCCGCAGTCTGAGCCGGCTCCTCCAGCCCCGCCGGCGTCCTCGGCGCAGGACTCCAAGGTTCCCGCGAACGCCTCGGACCAACCCGCCGCGGTAATTCGTACCGAGACGCGCCTCGTCTTGGTGGACACCGTGGTGACCGACAAAAAGGGAAAGTACGTTCGTGACCTGACGCAGAAGGATTTTAAGGTTTTTGAGGACAATAAAGAGCAACCGGTGGTCAATTTTTCCTCCGGTAGCGACGGCACGGTGCAGGCCAACGCGGTACGTCGCTACCTCATTCTCTTCTTCGATAACTCCACTATGGATACCCCGGATCAAATCCAGGCGCGCAGCGCGGCAGCGAAGTTTATCGATGCCAACGCTGGGCCGGACCATCTCATGGCCGTGGTGGACTTCGGAGGCGCTCTGCGCATCGTTCAGAATTTCACCGCCAACGCCGCCACGCTGCAGGCTGCCGTCTCCGGCGTAAAAGGCTCTGCGGTCGATCCGAACGCCACCGCGCCGGTCACTGTCGCGTCCACCGGCATTTCCTCGCTAAGTACCGCGGAGGCTGATTTTGGCGCGCGTTCCATGTTGCTCGCGGTGCGCAGTCTCGCCAAGAATTTGCGCTCCGTGCCAGGCCGCAAGATGCTGGTTCTGTTTTCGGGGGGCTTCCCGCTGACTCCTGAGAGCGAGTCCGAACTTACCGCCACGATCGACGCCTGCAACAAAGCGAACGTGGCGATTTATGCTTTGGATGCCCGCGGACTCGTGGCCACCGCGCCGGGCCCGCCGGGTGGCAGCGCCCGCAATCGCGATGCGAGTTCCGGCGAGCAAAATGCCTTAACGGTTTCTCAGCGCCAGCCTGCAGTTCGAACTTCTGTGACTACGCGATTAGTCCTGGCTGCCTATCCCGCGGCAGTTCCCGGGGATCCGCAACGGCCGGGCGGCGGAGGTGGCGGGGGTACCGGGGGCGGCGGCCGCGGCGGCACGGGCGGTACAGGTGGGACCGGCGGCGGCCGCGGCGGCACGGGCGGTACCGGCGGACGTGGTGGTACCGGCGGCACGGGCGTGGGCAACGGTGGCCGCACCGGACCGATGAACTCTAATTCTCCTAACTCCGCGTTCACTCAGCCGCGTTCCATCGTTCCGCAAATTCCAACCTCGACGGCCACGAATCAGCAGATTCTCGCCGCACTTGCCGAAGGCACTGGCGGATTCACCATCTTCAACACCAACGATTTGCTCGGCGGTTTGCAAAAGATCGGCAACGAGCAGAGCGAATTTTACATTCTTGGCTACACACCTCCCGAGAGTCCGGAGGGTACTTGCCATACGTTGAAAGTAAAAGTCTCGCGCGGCGGCACCAACGTTCGTGCGCGCAGCGGATACTGCAACGAAAAAGTGGTTAACGCGCTCGAAGGCAAACCGCTCGAGAAGCAACTCGAAGCCCGCGCCACCGGCGGGCAAGCCGGCTCTATTCACGGCGTGCTGGAAGCGCCCTACTTTTACACTTCGCCTAACGTCGCCCGCGTTAATTTGGTAATGGAAATTCCTCCGGACACTTTGCAGTTCACCAAAGACAAAGGCAAGTACCACGCCAACATCAACATTTTGGGCATTGCCTACAAGCCCGACGGCAGCATTGGCGCCCGCTTCAGCGACACCGTGAGCCTCGATATGGAAAAGGACGAGGTGAAAGAGTTCAACAAAAATCCATATCACTACGAAAATCAGTTCGACGCCTCTCCCGGAACTTACAAGTTGACGGTGGTCTTGAGCGCGGGCGGCGACGCCTTTGGTAAATTTGAATCGCCTCTGCAAATCGCCACTTTCGACGGCAAGACCATTACCATCGGCGGTCTCGCCCTCTCCAATGCCACGCAGCCGATTGGGCAAATCGCCACCGGTCTCGATTCCGCGCTTCTCGAAGATCGCACACCGCTGATCGTCAAGGGTATGCAAATTATCCCATCCGGAAGCAATCGCTTCCGAAAATCGGACAACCTGTGCTTGTATACAGAGGTTTACGAGCCACTGCTCACTTCCGACAAGCCTCCGCTTGTGGCGCTCGGTTACCACCTCATCAACAGCGGTACTTCCAAGGAGATTTATTCGACGGGAGTGATCCGCGCCGATGACTTCATCCGCAAGGGCAATCCGGTGATTCCCATTGGGCTCAAAGTACCTCTGAAGGATGTGCCTGCCGGGACGTACCGCCTAGTTATGGAAGCCATGGACGCCGCAGGCAATCGTGCGCCTATGCGCAGCATCGCATTCGACTTGGCCGACTGAATCTAAGCGGGGTCGTCTGGCTCTATAGCGAAGATTCGCCGGCTCGCGAACATTGCACGAAAAAGCGGCCCGTGAGTTGACGCTTGCTGCCAGCTAAGCCTTTAATAATCATGAGACTAGCGCAGATTGCAGGTTACGGCACGTCTGCGGAACGCCTGCAACTTCCAAGTCCGGCTCGGGTTATTCTACAAGTATCGAATCACAGCCTAATCGGCAGGAGCGGGCTATGAATTTGTCGCCGCACCCCACAAATCTCTGCTCGATTCGTTTCACTCCCAAGTCATTCCTCGCCGCTGCTCTGTCTTTTGCGTGCTTTTTCTCGCTCGGCGTCGATTTACCCGCAATGGCTTCGCCAGCGCCCAGCCCCGCAAGTAAAACGAAGAAAATTAAGCTGGACCCGGCACTAAAGGGCTTGCCGATCACCGAGCTGACCGTCGATGAAGCTGTATTGCACGCGCTCAATCGTCTCGCGTACGGTCCGCGCCCCGGAGACCTCGAACGCGTGAAGCAAATGGGCCTCGCAAAATGGATCGATCAGCAGCTCAACCCGAATTCCATCGACGATCGAGCGCTGCAGCCCCGGCTCGAAAATTTTCCAACGCTTGGCATGTCCACTGCACAACTGATCGAGGAATATCCACAACCGAAACAAGCCGCCAAAATTCAGGCGCAATCTACCACGCAATCGCGTTCCGATGCCGCTGCGGCGGTCATCGCTAAAGATTCGCAAGCCTCAGCAAACGCACAGGCCACGCCGCTGCGCACCGCGCCGATCTCGAATGCCGGCAGCATTTCGGCAGCGCAAACGGCAACCCCACCGGCTAAACAGAATTCTGATTCGCCGTCGCCCATGAAACAAGATCCATCACTTTCGGAAAATGTCGCCACCCGCGGCGCCGCAGGCAAACGCGACATTCTCGGCGGCGCCGATCCCAACGCCGTTCCTCGCGGCATCGCCGACGACAGCAAGCGCCCGCAACGCGTCATCGAAGAATTGGCAATGGCAAAGGTTACGCGCGCCATTTACAGCGACCGTCAACTTCAGCAGGTGATGGACGATTTCTGGTTCAACCACTTCAATGTTTTTGCCGGCAAAGGAGAAGACCGTTACTACTTAACGGCCTACGAACGCGACGTAATCCAGCCGCACACTTTTGGAAAATTCAAAGATCTGGTCAACGCCACCGCCGAAAGCCCCGCTATGCTTTTTTATCTCGATAATTTCCTTAGCGCCGATCCGCGCGCGGCCGCTCGCCAAGCTGCGCAACGCGCCGAGCGGCAGCAAATGGGCCAGGGCCGTTTTGGCCGGCCATTTCCTGCTCCCAACGCGAACGCGCAAGCCAACAAAAAGAAGCAAGAGCGCGGGCTCAACGAAAATTACGGCCGCGAATTGATGGAATTACACACTCTCGGCGTTGACGGCGGCTACACGCAGAAAGATGTCACCGAAGTGGCC
>Ga0182024_10005752_pt1 | contig 27581 bp, 20 predicted proteins | sample P32metaG_FD_120480 | JGI IMG/M metagenome (GOLD analysis project Ga0182024, IMG submission 120480) | Permafrost microbial communities from Stordalen Mire, Sweden - P3-2 metaG (Illumina Assembly) | ecosystem: Environmental > Terrestrial > Soil > Wetlands > Permafrost | place: Sweden: Stordalen...
CTAAGTTTGTGTTACGTCGAGCCCGTCCCGCCAGGTTGCGGCTACGGCGACGCCGTCGAACGACCCCGCCCCAAGGGGGTCGCCGTCGAGGAGGACGATGTCGGCCGCGAAGCCGGGTGCGAGCCGCCCAGTCGTATGCTCGGCGTGCCCGAACCGAGCGGCATCATACGTGTACATCAGCAGCGCGTCGGCGACTGCCAGCCGCTCATCGGCAACGTGGTGCGCGGCGGCAGCGCGCATCCCGGCGAGGGGGGCGAGCGGACACACCGGACTGTCGTCGCCGCCCACCAGCACCGCGCCGGCGCGTTTCGCCGAGCCGAGCGCGTTCATCCCGCGGGACCGCTCGGAACCCAGGCGCGTCTCGTACATCCCGCCCGGTTGGCCCCAGGCGGCATCGAATTGGGGCTGCATCGAAAGGAAGATGCCGAGCCGAACGCAGCGCGCGATCTGGTCGGGCGATGCGATCTCGAAGTGTTCGATGAAGTGCCGGTTGTGCGGCGAGGGACGTCCGCCCAGCACCGTCTCCCACGCCCGCAGGCATTGCTCGATCGCCCGGTCGCCGATCGCGTGCACGCCGGCGCTGACGCCCAGCTGCTCGGCCGCGGCGAAATACGCCTCGACCTCCTCGTCGGCGCGCATCAGCGTGCCGCGGCCCGCGCGGTCGCGGTACGGCTCGTTCAGTGCGGCCGTCCCGCTGCCGAGCGATCCGTCGAGAAACACGTCGCCGCCGATGAAGGGCAAGCCGAGATCCTTGGCCAGCTGCGGATCGGTTTCGCAGACCTTGGGATACCACTTCGCGGAACCGGCGGTGGCCAGCGCCGCGATCTCTTCTGCGTAGGCCTTGCCGGACGGTAGGCCGACAAGTTGCACGTGCAGATGCAGCGCCCCGGCCCGCAGTGCAAGTTCCGTCGCGCGCCGGTCCGCAGCGCGCCTCTCGGCGACGGGCAGCGCGTCGAGCACCGCCGCTTGCGCGCGCCAGTTGGCCTCCAGAAAGAGCCGGCCGGTCGGCGTGCCGTCCGCGTCGCGTTCGACGCCTTCGGTCTGCGGCGCGAAATCGAGCCACGCCAGCGTACGGCGATTGATCACGCACGAATGTCCGTCGATGCGCACGACCATGGCGATCGCGTCCGGATGCGCCCGCTCGAGCGGCGCCGCACCGGCGGTCCCGCCGTCGGCCCAGGTCGACTCGTCGTAGTTCGAGGCCAGCACGAACTCCGTGCGCGGGAGCGCCGCGAGGGCGTCGGCATACGCCGCCGCCGTGCGCACGGCGCTCAAATCGCGCGCGCCGAGGAAGAGCCCGGTATCGGTCAGGTGGACGTGGCAGTCGGCGAAGGCCGGATAGGCGGCGCGGCCGCCGAGGTCGATTCGCGGGATACCGGCGCCGGCGTCATCGACGCGCAGCGAGGCGATCCGTCCGCCGGACATTACGAAGCCGTCGAACGTTTGCCAGGTACGGCTCGACGGATCGTACGAGTAGCAGGGTCCTCCCGACACCGCGAACGTCGCCCCGTCCATGGAGATTCGCATGCGCCATCCCACGACTTTCGCCCTCGCGCTGCTGCTGGCGTTGGGCGCGACCGCATCCGCCGACTCCGGCGAGCACGTCAGCACGCTGGCCGACCAGAACGGCGTCGGCATCACGATCTACAATGCCGACCTCGCCCTCGTGCGCGATCGCCGAAAGGTCGACTTGCCGCAAGGTGAGTCGCGCCTCGCGCTGCGCGACGTCAGCGCCCGGATCCAGCCCGAGACGGCCCTGCTGCAGAGCGTCGGCGCGCCGCAGCGCCTGACCGTGCTCGAGCAGAATTTCGACTACGACTTGCTCTCGCCGCAGAAGCTGCTCGAGAAATACGTCGGCCGCGACGTCGACGTCATCCGCTACGACCCCCGCACGGGCGAGCGCCACGCCGAGCGGGCACGCGTGCTTTCGACAAACGACGGGATCGTGCTGCGCTATGCCGACCGGATCGAGACCTCGGTGAACGGGACGCTGTCGTTTCCCTCGCTACCACCTAACCTGCGCGACCGTCCGACGCTGGTCAGCGATCTCACGAACGCGTCAGGGGGGCCGCAGGAGATCGAACTGACGTACCTCTCCGGAGGGCTCAGTTGGAAGGCCGACTACACGGCGCTCCTCGCTTCGAGCGATGACCGTCTCGATCTGCGCGGGCTGATCACGCTGCAGAACACGAGCGGCACGACTTTTCGTGATGCCAACGTGCAGTTAGTCGCCGGGGACGTGAACATCGTGCAGCCGCAAATGGCGGCCATGGGCCGCGCAACCGCCGACGTGTATTCGAACAGCGCCCAGCGCCCAACCGAACAGGCGCTCTTCGAGTATCATCTGTACACGCTGCCGCGGCGCACGACCGTTGCGGACAACCAGACCAAACAGGTCGAGCTGTTGAGCGCCGCCGGCGTTCCCGTGACCAAGACACTCGAACTGCGCGGCCAGCCGTACTACTATCGGCAGCAAAGCCCCGACCTCGGTGCTCGGCTCAAAGTCGGGACCTACGTGACCTTTCGCAATCAAGGCGGCGACCTAGGGATCCCCCTCCCGCGCGGCACAATCCGTGTCTACAAACGCGACACGTCGGGCACCTCACAGTTCATCGGCGCCGATCAAATCGATCACACGCCCAAGGGCGAATTCGTCCGTCTGCACCTCGGCGACTCGTTCGACGTGACGGCAAACAAAAAGCAGACCGACTTCCGCGTCCTCGGCGGCAATGCGTACGAAAGCGCCTACCAGATCGTGCTCCGCAACGCGAAGAAGACGCCGGAAACGGTGCTCGTCGTCGAGCCGATCCCCGGTGATTGGACGATGCTCGAAAACTCGGCGCCGTTCACGAAATCCTCGTCGTCGACCGCATCGTGGTCGCTGCGGGTTCCGCCGGAGGGTTCGACGACGCTAACCTACCGCGTGCGGATCACGTTCTGACGGCCAGTCCGCCGAGCCGGCGCGGTCGTCGATCCAGCGCACGAACGGTGCGGTGATGCGAATCGCCTCCCGTATGGTTGCAAACGCGCCGCGCTCGAGCAGTTCCTTGTCCGCGATCTCACGTCCGATCAGCAGGTTCCGGGCGCGCAGGAGCGCCGCGCGCGGATGGTCTCTGCTGAAGCCGCGCGGCATCACGCGCAGCGGCGCGGTCTCCAGCGGCAGATACGGACGGATCGCCTTGCCTGCCAGGAGCCGTTCGAACCGGCGCGTCTGGGCGGCATCCTCGGCGAAGGTCGTGCGCAGCGCGTGCAGCGCCGGCTTGTGCGGAACGTAGATGCCGGCCGAGAAGTGCGAGGCGCCCGGACCCAAGTGCAGGTAGTACCCCGCGTAGGCGCCGTTCTTTCCGCCCGGTGAAATCCAGGCCGAGAGCCACGTCTTGTACGGCGCTTTGCCGGTATGGAAGCGCGTGTCGTTGGCAAGCCGGAAAAGGCACGCCCGCGGGTCGGCGTGGCGCAGACGCGGGTCCACCTGCGCGCTCGCCAGCACCAGCATGGTGACCAGATCCTCGAAGGCGTGCCGGACGTGACCGTCCCAGTCGGCGCGGTGCGCGTGGAACCAGGTCCGATCGTTGTTGCGGCGCAGCGCCGCCAGGAAGCGCAGCGCGCGGCGAACGTCGAGCGGGTCGGCGCGCAGCGACGGCATCGATTATCCGCGGGCGGCCGCGCCCGCGAGGCCGGCCCTCAACCCGTGACGACCGGCGAGGGCCGCGTCCCGAGCCAGCCGGCGAGATCGGTCTTCACGTCGACGTGCGCCCCCTCGCGCAGCTCGCGCCGGAACTCACCGAACAGACCGAAGGCTTCGGCGAAGGCGTCGTGCTTGTGGATCGACTCGTAGTTCACCTGACTGGCGCCGACGTACGCCGAGTCGGGGAAGTCGCCGTAGACGTCGAGCGCCCGGGCCAGGATTCCGCGTACGACGTCCTCCACGAATTTCGGATTGTGATGCGCCTTGTTGACGATGAAGAACTCGTCCGGACGCTTGAGCAAATCGTAGGTTTCGCTCGACATCGACGACTCGACGATCTCGACCAGGTCCTCGGCCCGCACGTCGTCGGCCGGCACGCCTTCTACGCCGATGTAGAGTGCGCCGCGGCCGCGCTGATTATGCGTGGCGACGGGCAACGCGTCGAGCGCCCGGGCGGCGTCGGCGCTGCTGAAGCCCGCTTCCATCAGCTCGCGCGTCGCGTGCTCCCGCACCATCGACTGCGCGCACGGGCAGGCCGTCATGCCCTCGGCCTCGACACCAACGACGCGCCGCGTGCCGTGCGCGTCGGCGTGCGCGATGCCGATCAGCGTATACGTTTCTTCGGTGCGCTTTCCGCTGACCGGCGTCCAGCGCTCGAGGCCGAACTCGGCGCGCACGCGCACGTCGGCGCGCAGGGCACCCTGGGAGCCGACGATCTCGCGTGCGATTTGCTCGGTGAGGGCCTCGATCCGCGCCGGTTTGTCGCTGCGGCCCAGCACGTCCAGCGTCGCCGCCTCGAGCAGTTCGGAGAAACGCGACATGTGCACGCCGGCCTTGTCGGGCGCCAGATCGGCGACCATCGTGAAATCGCCGTGGAAGACGCGCTCCGTTCCGCCGACGTTGAGCCGGATGATGTGTTTGACCGACGACACGCCGACGCGGTTCAAGGAGAGCCGGACTTCGGGGGCTTCTTCTTGGCGGTTGGCGACGAAGTGGACCGCCCGCGCCTTGGGCACGATCCCGGAGCGGTCGACCGCGGCCGCCAGCTCCGCGATCGTCTTCCCGCTGCGCGGCTCGACGACGCCGGGCGCGATCTCGGCCAGCGGCACGAGATTGAAGGCCCGCGTCGCGAGATACAGGTGCGGCACTTCGAAGCTTCCGTAATCGGCGATCTGATCGTCGACCAGCAGGATGTCGATGTCGATCGGCCGGGCCGCCAGCGGACTGCGCGCCTGCCGGCCGATCGCGGTCTCGACGCTGCGCACGAAGCGCTCGAACGCGGCCGGCTCCAGCGCCGTGGTCAGCTTGGCCGCAATGTTGAGGAAGGCGGGTCCGGCCACACCATTCGCCGGCGGCGTCTCATAGTACGACGAGACCGCTTCGACGTGGGCTTGCGGACGCAGGCGTTGGAGCGCCGTCAGGATCGTACTTTGGCGTTCGCCGAGATTCGCGCCGACGCCGATGTAGACGGTGTGCATGCCCAGAGCATCCTTAGATTGAGCGGAGATTCTGCGCGTGCAGCAACCCGCGGACGCGGACGCGCAGGTCGATCAGGTGCGCGCGCGTCCCCTCGTCGCGCGCGGCGGCGATGGCGCCATCGAACCGCGCGTCGAGTTTCATCAGGTTGTAGCGCGCGAGCGACTGTGTTTCGCGGGGTAGATCGAGCAGATCGACGTAGCCGACCGGCAGCGACACGATCTGCATCTCCAGGTCGGCGAAGCGGCGCTGCAGTTCGCGGTGCGCCGGCGCGATGCTCGGACGGCCCAAGTCGTCGTAGATCGAGGCGTTGGTCCACGCGAACAGGTCGGCCATCGTCATCGTGTCGCCCGGCTTGCGCACTTTGAGTTCCTGGTCGCCGATGCGGGCCAAGTTGACCGGCGAGAACATCTCGCCGATCACGTCGTCCTGCACCTCCGCGATCACCTCGCGAATCGGAAAGTCGGGACGGCTGATGCGATCGGCACCCCAATGGATGCCGTAGCGGTTCGGAGCGGCGGAGTTGAGCAGGTCGGGAGAAAACCGGAACGCTCGCGAGGACAGAATCCAGCGGTCGATCAGGGCGAATGCGCGCCGCTGCTCGGCGCGCGAGATCGAGCTGAACGGCAGCGTCCCGCCCGGCTCACCGCGGTGCGCCCGCGAGGTATAGATGCCGCCGACGTACTTGGCGGCCAGCAGACCGGCGTTGACCTCGCTGTTGAGGACCGTGATCAATCCGGATCGCAGATCTTGGAACGAGCGGGTGTCGCCGGGATAGCGGTGCATGAGCCGGCTCGCGACATCGTCATCGATACGGAACTGCTCGTTGTCGTAGGTCAGCGGATCGCTGGAGAGATCGAACCGCTGGATGCGCGGGTCGATCGAGATCGACGTTGCGTCCTCATCGGTGCCGTACGCAAGCCCCGGTTCGGTCGAACGCGACGCGATCCGCGAGAGCGGGATGCGCTCGTCGGCCGACGAGCGCACGTTGGGGAAAGTCCGGTAGCCGTACTCGATCGCCCAGTTGTCGTACACGCCAAGATGGGTCGGGAAGTAGTCGGCTTGGCGTTCGCCCGGGGCGGCCAGGTTGACGGGCGTGTAGTCCATCACCGAGGCGGTCGTGCCGTGCACGCGCGTGAAAGCCGGATTGTGCAGGTCGCGATACGAGAAGGCGGTCGAGCCTTCGAAGTTATGCCGCAGCCCCAGCGTGTGCCCGACCTCGTGCATCACGGTGCTGAACAGCCATTCCTGGGCGTAGCGTTCGCGATCCCGCGTCGTCACGCGGGGATTCTGCTGCAGCATCAGCGTACCGAGCGCGGCGCCGGCCGCCGCGTCCTCCTGGTACGAACACGTATCGGCCTCGCCTTCGGCGTCGCCGTCGCTTGCGCCGGCGGCGCCGGCTGCGTACGCGTTGTGGTTGGCGCGCTCGGCCGGCAGGATGCGCAGCACGTAGCCCCGCTTGATCGCGCGTAGCGACTCACCGTCGATCACGAGCGTGGCCTTGATGATCTGGCCCGTATCGGGATCGCTCACATGCGGGCTGTAGGCGGCGAAATCAGGCTGATCGGACGTGATCCAGCGGACCACGTTGTAGCGCGCGTCGTCGGGATCCCAGCTCGGATCGGCGGGCGGATCCTTCACCACGATGGCGTTGGGATGTCCCGCCTTGGCGAAGGCCCCATTCCAGGCCAGGATCGCGTGCCGCACCGTCATCCGGTATTCGGCCGGGATCTCGTTGGTCAGATAAAAGGTGATTGGGCCATCGTCGAGATTCCAGCGCTCGATGATGCGCTCGAAAGGCGACGTCGCCGCGTCGTTCCCGTAGCGCTTGCGGGCGGTGATGAAATAGCCGATGCGGTCGTCGGCGAACCGCGGCACGAAGCGCGGGTCACGGTCGGGCGGCGCGACCACGCTGTAGTGCATCACGATCTGGACGCCGCGTCCGTCCGGGACGGTCGGCACGGCGTTTGCCGGACCGTTGAAAGCGAGGTTGACGCTGACCTCATCGTTGCGCGGAAAGCCCTTCGTCGAACCGTAATACGACTTGGCCGGATCGACGGCGAACGTCGGCCGCGCCAGCAGCAGCAGCAATCCCGGCAGCGAGGGCGGTGAGTTCCCGCGGCCGAGGTCGGCACCGACGCCCTCGAAATCGGTCAGAAAGAGGGTCGGCGCGACGACGACGTGCGTCTTGTCGGTGTCCTCGGCAACGATCGGCGTGGAGAGGATCACGGAGTCCGCGACGCTCACCGCGAGCGAGTTCGCGGCAGCGGTCCCCTTGTCGGCCAGATAACGCGAGTTGGGCGTAATCCACAAGACGCGTTTGCCGACCCGCTTGAACGTGATGGCGATCGGATCGTACACCCGGCCGGCGAACGCACCGCCGCCGACGCCGCGTTCGATCGACGGCAGGATGACGTAGGTGTGGTTGAAGTTCTCCGGTTTGAGGTCGAAGTAGAGGTCGTCGTCCTTGCGCAGGAGATCGATCACGCCCGGCTGGCGCGTCGCACCTTTCGCGAAGGCGGCGTAGCTCTGCGTCGGCGCCGCCGTGCCGAGCAGGTTGAGGATCCCCGTCGGGAGCGTTGCCGCCGCGCGCGACGCGTTCGGCGCCAAGGAAGGCTCGCCGGCCGGGGTCGCGAGGGTCGGGGCCGGCACTGGAGTCACCGGAACTCGCGTCGCGACTGGTGCAGGCGAGGGCGCTTGTGTCGGTACGGGCGACGGCGCTTGCGCGGCCGCCAGCGAGGCCGTAGCGACGAACGCAGCCACCAAAACAAATGTGAAGCGCCGAATCATGGGCTCGTGTGATTCCCCGCGGCGTACATCAGGGCCCCTCTCCGAAGAGCGGGCGCACGGTTCGTTCGCCGCGGTGCAGATACGCGACGCCGTCCATCCAGGCCGGCCGCGACGCTCCCTTAAGCCAGTAGTCGAACCATTCGTCGAGGTGCACGGTCCAGTACTTCTGCGCCTCGCGCCCGCGCAGCCCATGCTCTTCGCCATCGAACGAAAACAGATACGCGATCTTGCCGAGCCGGCGCATCGCGGTGATGTACTCGATGCCTTGGAACTGCGGCACCGCGCCGTCCATGTCGTTGTGGATGGTGAGGTACGGCGTGGTGACGTTGCGAATGCCGAACAGCCCGGAGTTCTCGTAGTAGAGATCGGGGCGATCCCAGGGCGCGGCGCCGATGCGCGATTGTCCGTGTTCGTACTGCGATTCGCGCACGTAACCGCTCTCGAGCCGGATGCCGCCGTAGGCGCTGAACATGTCGTCGACTGCCGCGCCGGCTTCAACGGCGCGAAAGCGATGGGTGCGGGTGATAAGGTAATTGATCTGATAGGCCGCCCATGAGTGGCCCGAGATGCCCATATGCTTCGCGTCGATGTAGCCGGTGCGCAGCGCCGCGTCAACCGCCGGCAAGAGCGAATCGACGGCGCTGAGTCCGGGGTGGCCGGTCCGATAGTGGATGTCCGGCAGCAGCACGACGTAGCCGTTCGAAACGTACCGCGTCAAGTTCGGTTCGGTCCCCGGCGCAGGGGACCGGTAGGCGTGCAGCGTGTCGCTTTCACGTTCGTAGAAGTACACCAGCAGCGGCGCGCGACGGTCCGGTTTCAAACCGTCGGGAACGAGCATCACCGCGCGCAGCGGGGTGCCGTCGGCACTCCGGTAGCTGATCAGCCGTTCGCTGCCCCAGCGATAGCGTGCTTGCTGCGGGTTGGCATCGGTCACTTGCACGAGCCGGCTGAAGCCGTGATCGGAGCTCCACAGGTTGCGGAAACGGCGGAACGTTTCGCGCGAGAACACGTAGCGGTCGGCGTGCCGTGCGCTCAGCGGCGGCCGCCCGAGATCGTGCAGACCGCCGCTGAACTCGAGACGCCGCCCGTTGACGAGCTCGTCGCGTACGAACAGGATGCGCGGCTCGCCGCCGGCGGCGTCGACCTGCGCATAGCCGCTCGCGAACGTGCGCTCGTCGAGCAGTGACAGCAGCAGCGTCGCGCCGCGAAACGCGTCGGCGTCGCGGTCGGGCTGAACGGGACTGAACACCCGGTGGGTACGGCGGCCCGCGCCGCGCGTCAGGCAGGTCGCCGTGCCCGTCGCCGGCGAGGCGAGCCAGACGTCGTAGCGGTCGTAGAGCAGCACCGCGCGGTCGTCCGCGAGCCAGCCGCCGTTGCCGTAGGGTTGCGGCGGCTCGGGGCGGTCGCCGTCTTCCAGATCGAAACGCACCGGCGCGTGCGGCGCCAAGACGACGCGCTTCCCGCTCGCGGTCGCGATCGCGACCCAGTGCCGGAGGCTATCGTCCCAAGTGAGTGCGTAACGGCCCGCCGGCGAGAGCGTTGGATCTGCCGCCGCGCGCGCCAGCAGCCGGTGCGGGCCGCCGTCGAGCGGGAGTGCATACAGATCGGCGCGCTCCTGGCCCAGCCACGACAGCGCCCGCCGGTACGAGCGCGGATCGATGCCGAGCGCGACCCGCGGGTTGTCGTTGGTCACGGTGGTCAGGATCTGCGGCGATCCCAACTGCACGAAACGTGCCGCGCGCAGGTCGTAAACCGCCGCGTAGGTGCGTTTGCGATCGCTGTCGGCATCGTGCTTCTGCTGCGATTGCAGCTCGTCGTCGTTCCAGCTCCAGAGATCGACTCTCATCGGCTCGGGCGTGTTCGACGGCAGCGGCGTCGGCGCGGGCGCGGTACCGGCAAAGACGCGTCGACCGTCGCGCGAAAAGTGCAGCTCCGAATTTGCGTTGAGCGCCGTGTGTGCCGGTAGGCCCGGACTGCCGATGTCTGCGGCGATGCGCGCGTGCGGCGTTTGGGCGCGCAGATCGACGACGTAGAGCGCGTCGTGCGGAACGTCGCCGGCGAAGCTCGCCGTGTCGCTCAGGAACGCGAGTGCGGAGCCGTCCGGCGCGAAGGCGAGGTCGCGATACCGGCCGGCGCCCGTCAAAAGATCGAGCGTCGCCTTGCGCTCCGTATCGAAGACGTGCAGTCCGTCGCCCGCTCCGTCTTTGGTCTCGGTCGCATACGCGACCCAGCGATCGTCATCGGAGATCGCATACGCGGTGACGTCCTGTGCGGTCACCGTCGTGCCCGCGACGAGGTCGCGCATCGTCAGCATCGCGCCGGGCTCTTTGGTCTTGTCGGCCTTCGGCGACGGAGAGGGCGAGGGCGAGGGCGAGGAAGACGCCGGCGGCGAGGAAGCGGGTGATGGCGATGCGCTCGGCGCGGGACTGGGCGTCGCCGTCGCGCTGGCCGCCGGCGAGGGTTCGGCGCGGAAGGCGATCACCGGTCCGCCGTCCTTCGCGACCCGGAAGCTCGCGACGCGCTCGACGATGAGGGCCGCGGCGGCCGCGTTGAGATCGAGCATGCCAAAGCCGTCCTTGGGGACTTGGTCGGCCGGCTTCTTCGCTTTCTTCGCAGCGTCCACGTCGCGCTTGAGTGCCGGGTGGGTGAAGATGACGAAACGGCCCAGGGCCGCGAACTGCGGCGCCGCGCCGCGCGTTTCGCGCCGCTCGGTGCCCCCGGTGAGGTCGCGCACGACCAGCGTCGGGTCGCCGTCTTCGGGCGTCAGCGCGTATGCGAGGTAGCGGCCGTCGTCGGAGAGCACCGGCGCGCGGATCGCATTCCAGCCGTCGTAGGCGCGATAGTCGAGCGGACGCGACCCATCGGCGGCCGCGAGCCCCCCCGGCAGCAGCGCGGTCGCGAGCACGAACGCGAGTGCGGGACGGGCACCGGACATGCCGAGTGCGTACCGCTGCCCCGCTTACGAAACCTGCGTCAGCCAGGGCCCCGGCGCGTCGCGAACCCCGCGCACCACATCGTGGTACGCGACGCGCAAGCGCGCCGTGATCGGTCCTTCTTCTTCAAAGATACGCTCGTCGACGCGCGAGATCGGGACCACTTCGGCGGCGGTGCCGGTGAAGAACGCCTCCTCGGAAAGCTGCAGATCCTCGAGCGTCAACGGGCGCACGCGCGTCGTGATCCCCGCTTCGCGCGCCAGCGCGAGCACGCTGGCCCGCGTGATGCCCGGCAGAATGTCCGCGTCGGTATCGTTGGTGATCAGCACGCCGTCGCGCACGACGAAGATATTCTCACCCGAACCCTCGGCGACGTCGCCGCGGTCGTTGCGCAGGATCGTCTCGTCGAAGCCGCGTTTGTGCGCTTCGGCCAGCGCGCGAATCGAGTTCGTGTAGTGCCCTCCGGCCTTCACCGTCGACGGCAGCGCCCGCGACGGAGTTTTCATGAACGGCGAGATCGTTGCGCTGAGCTTCGCAACGCCGCCGACGAACAGTCCCTCGAACGGCAAGACGGCGATCAGCGTGTGCACCTCGCACTCGCGGCCCGGATTCAGCCGGACGGTTTCGCCGCCGAAAAAGACCAGCGGACGGAGGTAAGCGGCGTCGCGGCCGCTGGCGCGCACGGTGTCGACGATCGCCTTTGAGAGCGCCTCGGCGTCATAGGGGATATCCATGCCGTACGCCTGCGCCCCGGCGATGAGCCGGTCGACGTGCTCGCGCAAACGGAAGATCGCCGGGCCGCGCGGGGTCGGGTACACGCGGATCCCCTCGAACACCGACGAGCCGTAATGCAGCGCGTGCGTGAGCGCGTGGAGATGCAGCTGATCGTCGTCGAGCAGCTTGCCGTCGAACCACACCGTGGTGGCAGTCCGGGTCATCACGAACGGAACTCCTCGGGAAAGACGAACGCCCCAGCCGCAGCGGCCGGGGCGTTCGTAGCGGTTGCGGTCTGGTGCAGCCTACGCGAACGACGATCCGGCCGGCGGGCGAAACCCGACGAGAATCGGAAAAATCGGAAGGACGTAGCGCGGTGCCATGCTGGCGGAACCGTAGCACGGCGCCGCGGTCGCGGTCAAGCCGACGCCGCTACGGCGGGATTTTCCAGCACGCCCACCCGCTCGATCGAAACGCGGACGCGCTCGCCCGGCCGTATCCACCGCCGCGGGTTCCGCGACGTTCCGACGCCGGCCGGGGTTCCGGTCGCCACCAGGTCGCCGGGCTCCAGCGTCATGATCGCGCTCAGCTCGGCTACCAGCTTGCGGATGCCGAACACCATCTGCGACGTCGACGAGTCCTGCAAGCGTTCGCCGTCGATCGAGCACTCGATGCGCAGCGCTTGCGGATCGGGGACTTCGTCGCGGGTCACGAGCACCGGCCCGCACGGGCCGTGTGTGTCGAAGACCTTGCCCAGCGTCCATTGCGACGTGCGGCTTTGGTAGTCGCGTACGCTGACGTCGTTGAAACACGTGTACCCCGCGATGTACGCGTAGGCATCCGCTTCGGCGACGTGCCGGGCGGGGCGGCCGATCACGAAAGCGAGCTCGGCCTCGTAGTCGACCCGGTGCGACTCGGTCGGAATCACGATCGCCGCACCGTCGCCGATCAAGGTGTTCGGCCACTTCGCGAACACCGTCACGTACTCAGGAAGCGGCAGGTTGACTTCGGCGGCGTGGTCGCGATAGTTGAGACCGATGCACACGATTTTCGACGGCCGCGGGATCGGCGCGAGCAGCGTGACGCTCTCGCGCGCGACTGCCGGACCGGCGGCAGCCGCGGCCTGCGCACGCTGCAGCCCGGCCTCGCCGAGCATCAGCAGTTCAGCGAGGGAAGCCGGAAGCGTCGCGTCGGCCGCAGCCAAGTCGACGATGCCGCGATCGGTCCAGGCGCCGGCACGCGACGGACCGTCGCCGGCGCGAAAAGTGCACAATTTCACCGCGCTGGCTTCCGCGCTTCGCTCGCCAGCCCTGGCCCGTTTGGGGGTTCGGCGCAGGGATCGGCGGGCTCGCGCGGGGATACAACGAGCCCGCCCGCGCGCGGCGGGAGGAGTGCGCATGAAGACGTCCGACACCGCTGCCCGCCCACGCGCCCCCGAGCGCGGCCGGCTCAGGCTGGAGGAAGACGAGCTGCGCTGGGCGCTCTCCGCGTCGGCCGCTCGTGACGGGATTCGCTGGCGCCGTGCCTTCCGGAATTATTTGGAGGCCTACGGCGATCCGGCCAGCGACTTCGACGCCGCCGAGGCGGTGTACGGAGAACTGGTCGGCAACTGCGTCCACCACGCGCCGGGCGCCATCCGGGTCGAGTTCGGCTGGCACGACGTGACGCTGGTGGTCACCGACGCCTGCGAGCGTTTGCGCACCTGGCCCTTCTCGCCGACCGACACGGCCGCCGAGATGACGCATCACACCTACGCGATCCTCAGCGCGCTGAGCGGACGCGTGCACCTCAAACGTGACGCCGGCGGCGGCACCCGCGCCAGCGTTCCGTTGCCGGTGCGGCGCGGCGTTACCCGGAGCTCGTAAGCACCGGCGCGTTGTGAAACGATACCGTCACGCGCGTCCCGCCCAGCGGTGAGCGCGTGATGGTGAGCTGATCGGAGATCGCCCGCACCAGCTCGAGGCCGCGCCCCGACTCCGCGTACGGTTTGCTGCAGGCCGTCGCCGGTACGAAGCCCGCACCGGCGTCGTCCAGCGTCAGTGCAGCGCCGCCGCGAGCGTCCCAAGTCGCTCGCACGACGACCGGCCCCGGCGCGTGGCGGACGGCGTTGGCGATCAGTTCACCAAACACGAGCTCGCCGGCGAAACCGACGTCGGGGCGGCCGGTCCGCTCGCCGAGCAGCTCGCCAATCTCGTGCCGGATCAGCGCGGCCGTGCGCGCGTCGCCGCTGGAGAAACGCCATTCCCTCAGCTCGTGCGCCAACGGGTCGGTGAAGCGGCGGATCGTCAGGGTGAGGATCGCGATGTCGTCGGTCGGCTCGTCGTCGCCGAGGACCTCCTTCATGAGGACCGTCGCGAGGTGTTCGATGTCCTCGCGCGCGAGGGCGCGGATCGCCGCCTCGATCCGGCGCTCGCCTTCGTCGAGGTCGCGTGCGAACTCCATCAATCCGTCGGTGAACAGCACCAAGGTCACCGGTGCCTGCAGGCTGCGTCCGAAGTCGACGCCTTCATCGTCGCGCAGACCGATCGGCAGACCGCCGGTCGGCAGCCGCCGCAAGGTCGTGCCGTCGTCGATCAACGGCGCCGGATGTCCGGCGCTGGCGTAGGCGAACACGCCGCTTGCCGGATCGAGGATGCCGAAGATCGCGGTGACGAACACGCTGCGCCCGCTGGCGATCAGCAGCCGGCTGGCACGATCCAAGATCGCGGAGGGTTCGGCCGATTCGAACGCGGCCGCCCGGAGCGCTTGTCGAATCTCGCCCATGATCACGGCCGCCTCCAAGCCGTGACCGGTGACGTCGCCGATTGTCAGCGCGACGCGGCCGTCGGGGAGCACGAACGCATCGTAGAAGTCGCCGCCGACCCGCTGCGACTCGGACGCGGCCGAGTACGACGCCGAAAAACGTATGTCGGGAAGCTGCGGCAGCATCGCGGGCAGCATCGCGCGCTGCAGCGCGTCGGCGGTCCGCTGCTCGCGTTCGTACAGCCGCCCGTGGTCGAGCGCGAGTGCGGCGCGGCGCCCAAAATCGCGCAGCAGCGCGATATCGCCGCGATCGTACGGATGCGCGCCGCCGCGCATGACGATCAGCGCCCCGATCGGCGCTTCGGCGTGAACGAGCGGGACGATCAGCGCGGAGTTCGCACCGGAGCTGCGCAGGAGCACGTCGCCGTCACGGACGGTTTCGTCGACGGCGACCGGCTCGGTGCCGACCAGCGCAGCCGCCAAGGCGTCGTGCAGTGCGGGCGCGGCCGGCAAGCCGCGCACGGCATACCGGCCGTCTTCCTCGATCAGCGCGACCTGCAGGCGTTCCGCGAGCCGCGGAACCAGCAGTTCCTCGATCGCCTCGATGGTCGCGCCGACGTTGAGGGATGCGCCGAGCCGTTCGGACGCGCGGGCCAGAAAGGCGTCACGTTCTTCGTGGCGTTTCTGCGCGTCGATGTCGGTGCAGGTACCGATCCAGGCCGCGACGGACTTCTGCGCATCGCGCACCGGCACGGCATTGCCCAAGAACCAATGGTAGCGCCCGGACGCGTTGCGCAGGCGAAACTCGGCCACGAACGGCGATGCGGTGCCGAGGCTGCGCTGCCAGCGCGCGAAGGCTTCGCCGTCGTGCGGGTGCAGCAGATCCGCCCAGCCGCCGCGCGAGGCGGCAAGGTCGCGCCCGGTGTATTCGACCCAGCGCTCGTTGACGTATTCGAAGGTTCCCCGCGCGTTGGTCGTCCAGATCAACTGCGGCACGACGTTCGCGAGCGAGGCGTAGCGCGCTTCGCCGGCTGCCAGCGCTTCGGCGGTCGACCGGTTTCGCGCCGCCAGCCGCAGGATCAGTTCGTTGATCTTGACCAGGAACACGGCCAGCACGACGATTGCGCCCAGCACTTCCTCGATCCGCGCCGCGTACCAGCCGACCGAATATCGCTGCGACGCGATCTCGCTCGCACTCAGGATCGCGACCGCTCGCGTAAGCAGCACGACCGACAGCCAGACCTGCGTCACCGTTTCCAACCGTCCGGCGACGATGAGGATCCCGACGACGCACCAGAGGCAGAGCAGCGGCGCCACGACCTGGTACCACAGTGGCTGGTACTGCGTGCCGAGCGTCAGCGCCGGGAACGTCGCGTGTCCGGCAGTTCCAGCCAGGACGAAAACGAGCAGCACCAACGCCGCCGTCGCTACCCAGACGCGGATCCGGGTGCGCGAGACCTGCCACTTCGCGCGCCACGCGACGGCCTGCACGATCAGCAGCGTCGCGAAGCCGGCTTGCGAGATGACGTAGGTCCATGGGGCCATCGTCGGACTTGCGCCGAGCAGCTGGCCCGGGCCGAATGCACCGGGGAACGTGAGCAGGTATACCAACTGCGTCACTGCCGACCAGGCGTAGGCCAGCGCCAAGAATCCCAGGCGCATGTCGCGCGCGATGCGGTACTGGACGTAGAGGAGTACCGCGACCAGCACGAGCGCGACGATGGCGGCGCCGACAACGGTCGGCAAGAACGACGGGATCTGTCCCAATGCCGTGCGCGCGAACGGCAGCGACAGCCCGAACATCGCCAGCACGGCCGCGGACACGCCCCCCGCCCAGCGGCGATCCCCCACCGTCGCGGGCGCGCTCGCGATATTCTCGATCGCGCGGGAGTCGAGCACCGTCACCGACCGGCGGTTCGCGGGACGGGGCGGGTGAGCCTCGGCGCAACCCCGTTCCCGGCGCATGCCTTGCAAACAGCAATGTCTGAGCTCTTCTCGCCCATCACCTTGCGCGAGGTGACACTACGTAATCGCGTTGCGGTTTCGCCGATGTGCGAGTACTCCTCGACCGACGGTTTCGCCAACGATTGGCACGTCGTCCACCTCGGCAGCCGCGCGGTCGGCGGCGCCGGGCTCGTCTTGACGGAGGCGATCGCGGTGACCGCCGAGGGCCGCATCTCGCCGCAGGATCTGGGCATTTGGAACGACGCGCACATCGAGCAGCTCGCGCGCATCGCGCGCTTCTGCGGCGAACGCGGCGCGGCGTTCGGCACGCAGTTGGCGCATGCCGGACGAAAAGCGTCGACGAAACCGCCGTGGGAGGGCAGCGGCGCCGTCGAAACAGGCGGCTGGACGCCCGTTTCGTCGACCACCGAACCGTTCGACCCGACGTACCCGGTCCCGAGCGCGCTCGATGAGGCGGGCATCGCGGCGATCGTCGGCGCCTTCGCCGAAGCGGCGCGCCGCACGCGCGACGCGGGCGGCAGCGTGATCGAAATTCACTCGGCGCACGGCTACCTGCTGCACCAGTTTCTCTCGCCGCTCGTCAACCGCCGCAACGACCGCTGGGGCGGTTCGTTCGAGAACCGCACGCGATTGGTACGCGAGGTCGTGCGCGCCGTCCGCGCCGTCTGGCCCGAACGGCTGCCGCTGTTCGTGCGGATCTCGGCGACCGACTACGTCGCCGGCGGCTGGGATCTCGACTCGTCGGTCGCGCTGGCCGGCGCGCTGAGCGACGACGGCGCCGACCTCATCGACGTCAGCTCAGGCGGCGCGGTGCCGGTTCCGCCCGGTACCATCCCCAGCGGCCCGCTCTACCAGACGCCGTTCGCCGAGCGAATTCGCCGCGAGACCGGCATTGCAACCGGCGCCGTCGGCATGATCGCCGAACCGCTCGACGCCGAGGCGATCGTCGCCGACGGACGTGCAGATCTGGTCTTCCTGGCGCGCGAATTGCTGCGCGATCCGTACTGGCCGCTGTTCGCGGCTCGCACCCTCGGTGCCGAAGCGCCGTGGCCCCCGCAATATCAGCGCGCGATCGGACCGCGAGCGACGATGCACGTCCCAGCGCACGTGTAAGGGCATCCCTGGGATGTCCTGAAGAACCTAATACGAACGCGGCAGGCCCAGAACGTGTTCGGCGACGTAGCTGAGGATCAGGTTGGTCGAGATCGGCGCGACTTGGTAGAGCCGCGTCTCCCGAAACTTTCGCTCGACGTCGTACTCGGTGGCAAAGCCGTAGCCGCCGTGCGTCTGCAGGCACACGTTGGCCGCTTCCCACGACGCATCGGCGGCCAGCAATTTTGCCATGTTCGCTTCGGCACCGCACGGTTCGTGCGCCATGAACCTCGCCGTCGCATGGCGGCGCATCAGGTCGGCGGCCTCGACGTTGACGTTCGCGCGGGCGAGCGGAAATGCGACCCCCTGGTTCGCGCCGATCGGTCGGCCGAAGACTTCCCGCTCGTTCGCGTACCGCGTACCGCGTTCGATGAACCAGCGGCCGTCACCGACGCATTCGGCCGCGATCAGGATGCGCTCGGCGTTCATCCCGTCGAGGATGTAGCGGAAGCCGCGCCCTTCCTCACCGATCAGGTTCTCGGCCGGCACCTCGAGCCCGTCGAAGAACAGCTCGGTCGTGGCGTGATTCATCATCGTCTCGATCGGGCGGATGGTGAGCCCGTGCCCGACCGCGGCGCGCATGTCGACCAGGAACACGCTGAGCCCATCGCTCTTCTTGTGCACCGTCTCGATCGGCGTGGTGCGGGCCAGCAAGATCATCAGGTCCGAGTGCTCGGCACGCGAGATCCAGACTTTCTGGCCGTCGACGCGGTAGACGTCGCCGTGCCGGACCGCGGTGGTGCGGATCTTCGTGGTGTCGGTGCCCGCGGTCGGTTCGGTCACGGCGAAAGCCTGCAGCCGCAGTGCGCCGCTTGCGATCTGCGGCAGATACGCGGCTTTCTGCGCTTGACTGCCGTGGCGCAGCAGGGTCCCCATCGTGTACATCTGCGCGTGGCAGACCGCCGCGTTGCCGCCCGACCGATTGATCTCTTCGAGAATCAGCGCGGCGGCATCGAGTCCCAGACCCGCGCCGCCGTACTCCTCGGGGATCAGCGCACCTAAAAAGCCCGCCTCGGTGAGCGCCGCGACGAACCGCTCGGGATAGGCACGCGCGCGGTCGAGGTCGCGCCAGTACGCGTCGCCGAACGCCGCGCAGACATTGCGCACCGCGTCACGCAGCGTGCCTTCCTCGAGCTGCGGCGCTTCCACGGTGCTCATGCGCCGCTCGTCGAGCCGGCGAGCGCAAGACGGCGCAACATCAGCGCCGGCTGATAGCGCTCCGCACCGAGCACGCGGCTCAGGTTCTCGAGCACGGTCAGCAGACGTTCCCAACCGATCCGGCGCGCCCAACCGATCGGACCGAACGGATAGTTCGTCCCCAGCGTCATGGCCAGATCGATCGCGTCATCAGATACACCTTCGGCAAGCATGCCGGCGGCCTCGTTCGACAGGGCCGCGACCGTGCGCATGACGACGAGCCCGGGAAAGTCCGGCAGAATGGAGACGCGTTTGCCGAGCGTTTGGAAGAACCCCGCGGCGGCCGCTGCGGCGTCGTCGCCGCCGGGCGCGGCGGCGATCACGACGCGCGAGCAGGCCGCATAGTCGAGGGCGAGATCGAACAGCACGGTCGGACGCAGCCGGCTCTGCTCGGCGGCCAGCGCGCCGTCGGTGAGGCGCACTGCAATGCCGTCGACGTCGATGAACGGCTCCGCCCCTTCGGCGCGCCGCGGCGCGAGGCCATGGGCAACCGCGAGTTCGAAGAGCGGAGCGGCGACGCCGAGATCGCCGTGCACGACGACGCGCGACGGCCGCGGTCCCGGTTCGGCATCACGCGCGGCCGGCGCCGGCGCACCGGGCGTATAGTCGTAGAACCCGCGACCGCTCTTGCGGCCCAGCCAGCCCGCATCGACGAGCGCCTGCTGTGCGAGCGACGGCGCAAAGCGGCGTTCGTAGGCGAAAGCGTCGAACACCGAACGCGTCACCGCCGCGTTGACGTCGTTCCCGATCAGGTCCATCACCTGGAACGGTCCCATCCGAAAGCCGCCCGATTCCGTAAGCGCCGCGTCGATGTCCGGTACGCCGGCCGGCGCGGTCAGCGTCCGCAATGCTTCCGCGTAAAACGGGCGCGCCACGCGATTGACGATGAACCCCGGCGTCGAGGGGACGATCAGCGCGCGCTTCCCCCACGCCTGCGCGGTGTGGAACGCGGTCTGCACGACGGCATCGGACGCCGTCAGCGGCCGCACGATCTCGACCAGCTTCATCACCGGTGCGGGGTTGAAGAAGTGAATGCCGACGCAGCGCCCGGGATGCCGCAAGCCGCCGGCAAGCGCCGTGACCGAAAGCGACGACGTGTTGGTCGCGAGGACGGCGTCGGCAGCGACGATTCCCTCGAGTTGGGCGAAGAGCGCGCGTTTCGCCGCGAGATCCTCGAGGATCGCTTCGATCACCAGCTTGGCCGGCGCCGCTTCAGCAAGCGACGAGAGCGCGCGGATGCGGCCGGTCAGCGCGTCGGCAGCGTCGCGCGAGAGCTTCCCGCGCGCAACCTGCCGCGCGAGGTCGGCGGCGATCGCGTCGATGGCGTTGCGCGCCGCACCTTCGCGCGCGTCGTAGAGCAGAACGGGATGCCCGGCGGCCGCCGCGACGTGCGCGATCCCCGCACCCATCGTGCCGGCGCCGATCACCGCGACCGGCGCGTCGGTCGCGAGCGCCGCGCCTTCGACCGCTGCCGAATCCGCGCCGCTCACGCGGCTGGCCTCAGTACGCGATCCCCCGGATCGTCAAGGTACGGTCGCCGGCCGGCCGGTGCCAGACCACCGTGTCGCCGACTCCATGACCGAGCAGCGCTTCGGCCAGCGGCGAGCCCATACCGATGCGGCCCGCCGCGGGATCGGCTTCGACGTCGCCGACCAGCGTGAAATTCCGGCGTTTCGGCGCGGCGCCATCGACGCTGACGACGGCTCCGAAGGCGACCCGGCTGCGGTCGTCGGGCGGGCCGACGACCTCGGCCTCCTCCAGCACGCGGGCCAGGCGGGCCCGTTCGGCGTCGCCGGCCGCAATTGCGAACTGCGCGCGCAGGGCCGCGAGGCCGGCGGCCGTGACGTGCACCGGGCCGGTTCGCTCGACGATCACCGCCGGCTCCGCCACGTCCTCGCGTTCCTTCATAAAAGCACGGCTCATCGTTCGAGGCCCCCTTCTCTCGCGACGACCGCCGGCATGCCGCCGTTCGGACGTCGCAAGTGGATATCCAGTACCCCGAAGCCCGATCTCCTACTGGCCCGGGCAAGAACGGGCCAAAAGGGCGCTAGCCGCCGATCAGCGGCGCGTTCGTTTCACCTTTGCGCTTGCGCGGGTGAGCGCTGGCCGCATAGATCTGTTCCAGCGTCTTGACGCACGGGCAATTTTGCAGACGGCCGTCGATGCGTTCCGGAACCCGGCAGCCGCGGCCACCGTGGGAAAAGGCCGTGTGCCCACAGGCACAGATCAGGTGGTGCAAACTCGCGTAGCTGGTGACGCCGATGGCGGACGTGATGCGGTCGGCTTCGCCGGCGTCGCCGCCGGCTTTTTTTGCGGCCTTGTCGCGGTACAACGCTTGATCGGCGGCATCGAGCAGCATCGCCGCGTTCGTGCCGTCGGTCGGGAAGACGGCGGTACCCGCGCTCACGCCGATGTGCACGGTCGTCTTTTCGAGCGGAAACGGTGCCTCGACCGACGCGCACAGACGCTGGCGGATCAAGTCGGCATCGTCCATGCTGCTGATTTCGGGTTGCAGTACGACGAACTCGTCGCCGCCGACACGAGCCAGCGTGTCACTCTCACGCAGCACTTTTGCCATTGCTGCGGCCGCCTTGATCAGCAGCTCGTCGCCCGCAGCGTGCCCGAATTGATCGTTGACTTGCTTGAAATCGTCGAAGTCGAGAAAGTGCAGCGCGAACGAGCGCTTGTAGCGGCGGGCTTGCAGCAGCGTTTGGTCAAGTCGATCGAGCAGCAAGGCGCGGTTCGGAAGTCCGGTGAGGGAATCCTGATGCGCCAAGTCGTTGAGGCGCTGGTACTGCAGATCGCGTTCGATCGCCGACGCGATCAGCGCGCCGATTGCCGCGATGTATTCTCGATCGGTCCCCTCGAGCGACATCCGCCGCGATTTGGTGGCGAAGCCTGCGACCCCGTACGGCTGGTCCGCCACGTGAAGCGCAACGGCCGCGAAACCGGTCCAGCTCTCGTGGCGCCGCGAGATGTCTTCGTTCCAGGGCGGCGCGGTCAGGTCGCTGACGACCAGCGGCTCATCCGTCGCAACGACCAGCCTGAGCAGCGTCTCTCCGAGCGGCGCTTCGGAGCGCGGTTCGAAACCCGGGTCGCCCACGCTGTGGTCGATGTTGACCATGCCGTCCCGCAAGCGTGCCACGTAGGCGAAGTCGGCGTTGAGCTGCACCATTCCGTCGCGCAGCGCGCGGTCGATGCGCTGGCGCGCCGTCGTACCGGTCGACGACGCTATCTGATACAAGTGCCGCATGCGCTCGCCGTCACGGATCAGCTGTGCTTCGTAGTGACGTTTCGCGGTCACGTCTTTGACCACGTTGAACGCGCCTTGCAGTACGCCGTCGACGCGGATCGGAATCGTCGTCCCTTCGACGGCTAACGCTCGCCCGTCGGGACGAACGACCGAGGTTTCATAATCGATCGCGCGGCCCTCGCGAATCGCATTGCGCAAGAACTCGAAACGCTGTGGATTATCGGGGTCGAAGAGTTCGGCGGTGGTCTTCCGGCTGTAATCATCGGCTGAGTGGCCTGTAAGCGATTCCGCGGCGCGGTTCACCATCTGGTAGCGGCCCTCGACGTCGACAACCGAAATCGAATCGGGGTGGCTTTCGAACAGCGAGAACAGCCGCTGCTGACTCTGATGCATCTCGCGTTCGAATTGCTTGCGCGGGGTCACGTCGCGCGCGATGCCGTACACGCCGACCATGACCCCATCGAGGTGCGCGGGCAACAGCAGAATCTCGACGTTCAGCTTCGTCCCGTTCGGCATCGAGAAGACGCTCTCGCCGGTCGTGGATTTTCCGGTCCGCACGACCTCGCCGAACTCGCGCTGCGCCATGGCGCGCTCTTGCGCATCCATATGCGACGAGAAGGTGCTGCCGGCGAGGTCGACGTCGCCCGAGAACGACCGCGCGATTTTGTTACCGCTGACGAGGGTTCCGTCGAGACGGTAAATAGCAATCGCATCCCACGATTGAAAATACAGATCGGGGATGCGGCGGAGCAATTCGACGAGCGACGCGAGTCCGGACTCGTCCGGGGTACTCACGGCCAACTTGGGCTACGGTCTACGGTAGGTACCTCGCTGGCGAAGGGTACCGCCGGGTGGAGGAGGATTCCTGGGATTCGTCGCCGCGCGCGGCTCGCTATGAAGCGATGGCTTGGTGCGCGCCGACGTCGTCCGTCGCCGCGAACGCCGGCGTGTCTCCGGTGATTTTCGGCGACAGCTGATCGGCGTTCTCGGTCACCCATTGCTGCAAAGCGTTCAATATCGGCAGCAGCGTGCGCCCAGAACGCGTCAGCGAGTACTCAACCCGCGGCGGCACTTCGGCATAAGCGATACGCCGGACGAGTCCGTCGGCTTCAAGGCTGCGCAACTGCCGCGCCATCACTTTGGGTGCGATCCCATCGAGCGACGCAAGCAGCTCACCGAAACGCAGGGTGCGGTTCTGGAGCGTGAGGATCAGCAGGATCTTCCACTTGTCGGCCACTGCCGCAACGGCGCGGTTGATCGCGCAGGTCAAGCGTGTCCCGGTGCTCATCGACGGCGCTTGGTGACAAAGAGGTACTTAGATGACATTCCGGTCACTACTATCTTTTCGTCCATTTGAGGCGTAGTATACCGCATGTGTCCGAATCCCGCAAACCCGATGCCCCGCTGCCGACCCTCTACCTCCCCCATGGGGGCGGTCCGTGCTTTTTCATGGAGTGGCCCGCCGGGCTAGCCGGCGCCTGGGATCCCCTGGCGGCCTGGCTGCGCGGGCTCGCCGCGTCGCTGCCCAGCGCGCCCAAGGCGATCGTGGTCGTTTCCGCTCACTGGGAAGCGCCGCGCCCGACCGTTACCGCCCGGCCCGATCCGCCGCTGATCTACGACTATTCGGGCTTCCCTCCGCACACCTACGAACTGCGCTACGCCGCGCCGGGCGCGCCGGCGATTGCCGCGCGCGTTCAGAGCTTACTTCGTGCCGCCGGCATTCCAGCGGCGGCCGACGAACAGCGCGGGTTCGATCACGGCGTGTTCGTCCCGTTCTTGCTCGTCGCGCCGAATGCCGACATCCCGATCGTGCAGCTCTCGCTCGTCGATGATCTCGACGCGGCGGCGCATATCGCCATCGGTCGCGCGCTGGAGCCGTTGCGGCACGAAGGCGTGCTGCTGGTCGGCAGCGGCATGAGCTACCACAATCTCGGCGCCTTCATGCGCCCGGGCGCTTCGCCGGGTGCCGAACCGTTCGACAACTGGCTGCACGAAACGCTGACCGCCGACGCCGGCGCGCGGCAGGCTCGTCTCGCGGCCTGGGACCAGGCTCCAGGCGCCCGGCTCGCTCATCCGCGTGAAGAACACCTGCTGCCGTTGATGGTCGCAGCCGGCGCCGCGCCGTCCGATCCGGGCGTGCGCACCTTTCACGATCGCATCTGGGGCACGCCCATCTCCGGGTATCAGTTCGGATAAAGTCCTCCCCGTCACCCAAAACCTCGCATCGAAAAGGAACTTCCCATCATGACCGCTACCGCAACGACGCGTACGTACGCGATCGATTCCGCCCACTCGAGCGTGCACTTTTCCGTGCGCCACCTGATGATTTCGAAGGTTCGCGGGACCTTCGATAAGCTTTCGGGCACGATCGGACTGCCTGCCGGCAGCAACATTCCCACCGCGATCGATGTGACGGTTGACGCCGCGTCGATCGGTACGCGCGAGCCGCAGCGCGACACGCATCTCCGTTCGGCCGATTTCCTCGACGTCGAACATTACCCCACCCTGAACTTCGTCAGCACCTCCGTTACGCCGAAGGGCGGCGACGATTTCGTCGTCACGGGGCAGCTCGAAATCCACGGAACCAAACGCGAAGTCACGCTCAAGGGCAGCGTGAGCGGTGCCGGCAAAGACCCCTGGGGCAACGACCGCGTTGGCTACGAGGCCACGGCCAAAATCAACCGCAAGGACTTCGGCCTGACCTGGAACCAGGCACTCGAAGCCGGCGGCGTGGCGATCGGCGACGAACTCGATATTACCATCGACGTCGAAGCGATTCCGGCCCCGCCGGCAGCAGCCTAAAAGGCCGGACCGTTCGCCCGCGCGTCAATCGCGGTGCTGTCGCGCTCAGTCGTCTTCGGGCGTCGTGAAGCGCGCCAGCGCCTCGATGGCGGGCACGAAATAGTACGCGCCGCTCAGCGGCGTGGTGTAGCGCGTCAGGGCATCGCGCGGCCCCCCGTCGAGACCGGCCATCTGCTCGAGCATGCGCTGCATCCGCAGCTGATCGGCGCTGAAGCCGACGAAGAGCGTGCCGTGATCGCTGACGTCCCCATAGGGGACGTTGCGGCGGAAAATATCGAACTCGCGCCCGTCGCGCACGACCGTGGTTCGCGACACGTGCGAATCGGCCGGCATCGCGGCGCCGGTCAGTTCGATACTGTCCGGTTTCGTGCGCCCGATGACGCGCTCTTGGGCGGCGTCGGGAAGCGCGAAGAAGGCGTCCGCGTCGTGACGCCACTGCTGAAAGAGCAGCACGCTGCCGCCGGCGCCCGGCGCGTCGTCACCGATCAGCACGATCGCCGGTGCTTGGTAGAGGTTCGGGTTCTTTGTCCCATCCTCGAAACCGGTCAGATCGCGGCTGTGGTGGTACGACCAGCCGGTACACTCGCGGGTCAGCGTCGCAATTGGACCCAAGGCGTCGCGCGTGGCCACCCCGAGATCGAACACCATGTCGTACGCGGCCGCGGCGAACCACACGAACAGGTCGGCTTGCGTCGCCGGCATCGTGTACCCGTCGGCACCAACCAGCGGCGCGTTGAAGCCGGTGACCCCCGGCGGTGCACCGGCCGGATCGACCCGCTGCCACAGCTCGGGCCGAAAGCCCACGACGAGGTTCACCCCGCCGACGGTTGTGTGCGGCGGCCGCAGATCGGCGACCGCGCGTACCAGCGCCTTAGCGTCCCCGCCCGGCTGCAGGGTGTATTCGAAAAATCCATGCGCGGCGTCACCCAGCGCGAAGATTCCCGTCTGTCCCGTCACGCTCGTCCCTTTAGGGTGACGCGCCCAGCCACGGCAATGCGCAGATGCACCGGCGAACTCACGGGCGCTCGCTTCGCCAGCAGATACAACTCTCCCGGGACGCCGCAACGTCCCCGACACGCGTGCGCTCCGCGCTTCGCTTAGAAGTGGAACCAGGCCGCGCCGTTCCAGCGCCGATGCGCGAACCAGCGGCCGTGCCGGTAGTAGCCGTGTCCGACGTGTACGGCTACGCCGCCGCCGTATACGCCGACACCGACGCCCAACTGCGCGGCGCTTGCCGCCAACGGCACTGAATGGAGTTCACCTGCCTGCGGCGCGGCCGCGACGTTATAGAATGCCCTTGTATTTTATGCAGGTGCGCGTTGACGTGCGCGGATTACCGAAAACGCTAAGACGCCTCTAACAGGCGTGCCGTCAACGCGAGGCGGCTTTGTGTGATTGTAAGGCCAATGCAACACGGCGCACGTCACGCCAATGTTTGTCATGTTGACACGCTTGACTTTCTTTCAAATGGCTGTAGGATAGGGGTCATGCTGTCAACGCAGAGCAGAACCGCGCACGCGACATCGATGCTAGGAGCGATCCTCCCGGTCTTTATCGTCGCGCGTTATCGGCACCCAGAGATCGCGTCGACGTCGAGCGGTTGGGTCAACCGCGAGGGCAGCACGTAGGCTTTTTTGCTCGTACTCCGAGCGTCATGTTGACGTACGAAGGGGACCGGCAAAACGCCGGTCCCCTTCTCGTTTCATTCCTGAAGGCCGGTAGCGTAACGGGAACGTGCGCGTCTCCAAAACGCGCGTCGCGGGTTCGACTCCTGCCCGGTCTGCCATGGTGGTCGATGCTGAAGCGGTCGAGGCATCTGCTTGTGGAGCAGTTTTCAGAGGGTTCGAGTCCCTCCGATCACCCAATCACCTTCCGAATTCACGAAAACCGTGTTCCTTGAAAACTGAAAAGCGTTCAACAAAGCCTGCGATCGCGGCCCGCCGACGACATCGTTCGTCGCGGCGTGCCCCGATCGCAAAATGGAACGATGGCCGAAGGGTAAGGCACCGCATTGCTAATGCGGCGAGGCCCGTGGAGGGCTGTGTGTGTTCGATTCACACTCGTTCCTCATCGGGAGTTAGCTGAGACGGTCTAGCGACGCGCCGAAAACGCGTAGACGGGGATTCGAGCACCCCACTCCCGGCCATCGGATTCTCGCGCCTATAGCTCAGCCTGAAGAGAGTGCCGCACTACGAACGCGGAGGCCAGTGGTTTGAATCCACTTAGGCGCACCATGGGGACGTCGTTCAACGGCAGGACCGCTGTTTTGCAAGCAGCTGATTTCAGTTCGATTCTGAGCGTCTCCACCAGTGCCGGGCAGCATGAGCGGTCATGCGCCTCGCCGTTAACGAGGACGATGCTGGTTCGAATCCAGCTCCGGCAGCGACGCGCGCGTGACGAAACGGTAGACGAGATCGCCTCAAAAGCGATCGCCGGCGACGGCGTGGTGGTTCGACTCCACCCGCGCGCACCAATCCGGGGGTACGCAGCGTACCCCGCACCTTCCCGCGAGTGGGGGAATCGGCAGACCCGGCGGTCTCAGAAGCCGCCGCCGTAGGGCATCCGCGTTCAAGTCGCGGCTCGCGGACCACCGGCCCGTGGTGGAAACAGGCAGACACGCCGGGCCGACCAGATCACGTGCGGATATGCAAATTGGCTGAAGCAGGCGCGCCGTAAACGCGTCGCGCCCCGGCGCCGTTGGGAGTTCGAGTCTCTCTCCGCACACCGTGACAAACCGGCGTAGCACAGTGGCAAGTGCGCGGGTCTCATACGCCCTCGACATCGGTTCGAGTCCGATCGCCGGCACCAACTCTCGAGATGTAGCTCAGTTGCGAAGAGCGCGCGCCTCGGGTGCGCGAGGCCCTGGGTTCGA
>Ga0182024_10005753_pt1 | contig 27581 bp, 29 predicted proteins | sample P32metaG_FD_120480 | JGI IMG/M metagenome (GOLD analysis project Ga0182024, IMG submission 120480) | Permafrost microbial communities from Stordalen Mire, Sweden - P3-2 metaG (Illumina Assembly) | ecosystem: Environmental > Terrestrial > Soil > Wetlands > Permafrost | place: Sweden: Stordalen...
CCGCGTGTTCGATCTGAATTTCAACGGCCGCACCGACGCCAAGAAGGTCACCTACGGCGACGTATTCCTGCAGGCTGAGCAGGAATATTCGCGGCACAATTTCGAATTCGCCGACACCGCGATGCTGTTCGAGCAGTTCAAGATGGCGGAGGCGGCCTGCAAGAAATATATCGAGGCAGGCTGGAGCAAGGACCACAAGCACCACCTGATGGCGCTGCCGGCCTACGACCAGTGCATCAAGGCTTCCCACGTGTTCAATCTGCTCGACGCGCGCGGCGTCATCTCAGTCACCGAGCGGCAGAGTTATATCTTACGCGTGCGCGAACTGGCGAAAGGCTGCGGCGAAGCCTGGCTGGCGACCGAGGGCGGGGGAGCGTCTTAATCTCCGTCCAGAGGGGCAGCCACAAGCGGCTTTAGCGGAGCGGCCGCCGATATGCGAAAATAGCGATTCGAAGCTATATTCGAACCTATCGGCCGGACGGATCGACAAACGCACATGCTGCTCTGGGGCATCCTTTCGATCATGGCGCTGGCGGTCGTTTACGCGATCGCCGTCTTCAACACGCTGGTGCGCGCGCGCCAGATGGCGAACGAGGCGTGGAGCGGGATCGACGTCCAGCTCAAGCGGCGCTCGGATCTCATTCCCAATCTGGTGGAAATCGTCAAAGCCTATGCCGGCCACGAGCGCTCGGTGCTCGAGGAGGTGACCGCGTTGCGCGGCGCTGCGCGCGCGCTGCCAACCGACGACGTCGCCAGCCGCGCGCAGGCCGAAGGCGCCTTGTCGGTTGCGCTCGGCAAGCTCCTGGCTGTGGCCGAGAGCTACCCGGACCTCAAGGCTAGCGGCAATTTTCTCGAATTGCAGCAGCAGCTCAGCGCGCTGGAAAACGAACTTCAGATGGCGCGCCGCTACTACAACGGCGCCGTGCGCAATCTCAACGTGCTGGTGCAATCGTTTCCGAGCAACCTGATCGCCGGCGTCTTCGGCTTTACGCCGCGCGATTATTTTGAAGTTTCCGATACGGCCGACCGCGCCGTGCCGCAGGTCGCTTTGAATCCGGCGCCGCGATGAGCAGGCTTTTGCGGTTTGCCGTGTTGCTGGGCGGGCTGCTCACCGCCGGCCATGTCTTTGCCGCCGAAGTCATCCAATCCTTCGATTCGAACGTCAGCGTTGCCAAGGACGGCGAGCTCACCGTCATCGAAGCGTTGCGCGTGCGCGCCGAAGGCAGCGCCATGCGCCACGGCATCTATCGCGATTTTCCGCTCACCTTTCGCGACGCCGGCGGCACGCTGCGCGAGGTGACTTTCAGCCTGCTCGGGGTCACGCGCGACGGTCAGGCCGAGCCCTATCACACCAAGCGAACGCACGGCTTCATCCGCATCTATGCCGGCGATAAGGACGTTTTGATCCGGCCCGGCGAACATACTTATGTCTTTCGCTACCGCACCGGGCGCCAAGTCCGCTGGTTCGACGGCAAGCCGGAGCTTAACTGGAACGTCACCGGAAATTTCTGGCGCTTCGCGATTCTGCAGGCGCGCTATCGCTTGCAACTCGAAGGTAACGCGCGGTGGTGCGCTGGACCGCTTTCACCGGCCAGCTCGGCGCGCGCGGCATCGATTGGCAGGGCGCATTGGCCAACGACGGCGCTCTAGCGGTCGCCGCCACCCGTACGCTGGCGCCGGGCGAAGGCTTGACCGTCGTCGCCGAACTGCCGGCGGCCGCCGTCGAGCCGCCCGGCCAGAGCACGCTGCTGTGGTACCAATTGTTCGACAACCGCCAATGGATTTTCGGCGGCATCGGTTTCCTCGTGGTTCTCATCTATTACTTCGCCGCCTGGGAAGCGGTCGGCCGCGATCCACGGCGCGGCACCATTATTCCGCTGTTCCACCCGCCGCAAGGCGTCTCGCCGGCGCTTGCCAACTACATTCACAATTGGGGCCTCGGGCGCGAGAAATGGCGCGCGTTCACGGCGGCGGCGCTGTCGCTCGCCGTGCGTGGGCTCATCCACTTCGATCAAACTGGCAAAGCGCTGACGCTGAGAAAGACCGGCAAACAGCCCGAGGGCGGCTTCGCGACCCTGCCGGCTGGCGAGGGCGCAATTTACAGCTGGGTCAATGTCGGAGGCTGCGCCATCATCGACAAAGCGCACGGCGAAGCAGTCGCCAAGGTTGGTACCGCCTTCACCACCAGCATTGAAGCCGAAAACCGCAACCGCTTCTTCCGCCGCAATCTCGGCTACGCGATCGCCGGCATGGCCATGACCGTGGCCGTCATTTTCGGTGTGGTCCCGTTCGGCGGATTACAGGACCAGGATATTTCGATCATGGTCGTCTTGGGCTTTGCCGGATTTCTGGTGGGCATGTTCCTGGTGCCGGTGCTGCGCGCTTTGTTCAGTGGCGCCAGTTTCACGGTGCTGTTTCGCGCCGCCATGTCGCTGGTCGTCCTGGCCATTTTCTTCACCATCGGCACCAATTTCGTGCGCGTGAGTTTCCAGAACGGTTTCGGCAATGCGTTGCCACAAGTCTGGGCGTTCGTTTCCGGCTATCCGTTTTCCTTCGTGCTGATGGGCGCCTTCGCCGCGCTCAATGGGCTGTTCGTCTTCTTGATGCGGGCGCCGACCGCGCTCGGCCGGCCGATCATGGACCAGCTTTCCGGCTTCCGGCTCTATCTCGAAACCGCCGAAGCCGATCGCCTCAACATGCAGGCGCCCGAGATCACCGCCGAAGGTTTCGAGGCACTCTTTCCCTACGCGGTCGCCCTCGACGTCGAAAAGCCGTGGGCGCAGGCCTTCGAGGCGGCGTTGCGCCGTGCGCATCCCGGCGAGGCCGATCCGATGTCGCATTACCAGCCGGGCTGGAGCAGCGGCGGCGGCTGGTCGGGCGGCAATTTCGGCAGCGCGGTCGCCGCCAGCGTCGGCAGCGTCTCGAGCGCTCTGGCGAGCGCGATGCCGGTTTCGTCCGGCTCGTCCGGTTTCAGCGGCGGCGGAGGCGGCTCGGGCAGCGGTGGCGGAGGCGGCGGTGGGGGAGGCTGGTAGGTATAGGCGGCACGGGTGACATCCATGAGCCGTCTTGCTAGGCAGACCCCGCGCGACGTTCACGTTTTGACAGCTTGGCCGACATGCCCGATTTGCTGCTTGAATTTTTGTCTGAGGAAATCCCGGCGCGCATGCAGGCGCGCGCCGCCGAGCATTTGAAGAAAATGGTCACCGACCGGCTGGTGGCGGCCGGGCTCGTCTACGAAGGCGCCAAGGCCTTCGCCACGCCGCGCCGGCTCGCGCTGTCGGTACATGGCGTACCGGTGCAACAGCCCGACATCAAGGAAGAGAAGAAGGGCCCGCGCGTCGGCGCGCCCGCGCAGGCCATCGCCGGCTTCCTCAAGGCGGCAGGCCTGACATCAATCGACCAGGCCAAAGTGCAGCCCGACAAGAAAGGCGACTTCTATCTGGCGGTGATCGAGAAACCCGGCCGCCCCGCGCTCGACGTGCTGGCGGAGATGATCCCCGAAGTGGTGCGCGGCTTCCCTTGGCCGAAGTCGATGCGTTGGGGCAGCGGCAGGCTGACCTGGGTGCGCCCGCTGCATTCCATCCTTGCCACCTTCGGGCCGGAAACCGAGGAGCCGGACGTCGTCGCGTTCAACGTGGACGGCATCGCCGCTTCCGATGAAACGCGCGGCCATCGCTTCATGGCGCCCGGCGCGATCAAGGTGCGGCGTTTCGACGACTACGTCGCCAAGCTCGAGGCGGCCAAGGTGGTGCTCGATCCGGCGCGGCGCGCCGACTTGATCCTCATCGACGCCAAGCATCTGGCTTTCGCGCAAGGCTACGATCTGTTGGAGGACGACGGCCTGCTCGCCGAAGTCGCCGGCCTGGTGGAATGGCCGGTGACGCTGATGGGTTCCTTCGACGCGGCGTATCTGGCGATCCCCGAGGAGGTGATCCGTGCCACCATCCGCAACAACCAAAAATGCTTCGTGCTGCGCGACGCCGCCACCGCCAGGCTCGCCAACAAGTTCATCCTGGTCGCCAACGAGGAAGCCTCGGATGGCGGCAAGGCAATCGTCGCCGGCAACGAGCGCGTCATCCGCGCGCGGCTGTCCGATGCCAAGTTCTTTTACGAGACCGATTTGAAAACGCGGCTGGAAGACCGGCTGGCAAAATTCGAGCACATCGTGTTCCACGAGAAGCTCGGCTCGCAGGCCGAGCGCATCGCGCGCATCGTTGCGCTCGCCGGGCGGCTGGCGCCGATCGTCGGCGCCGATGCCGCCAAGGCGGAGCGCGCCGCGCAATTGTGCAAGGCCGACCTGCTGACCGACGTGGTCGGCGAATTTCCCGAGCTGCAAGGCTCGATGGGGCGCTATTACGCCGAGGCGCAGGGCGAAGACGAAGCGGTCGCGCATGCTATCGAGGATCACTACCGCCCGAAGGGCCCCGACGATCTTGTCCCCGCCGACCCGGTGTCGATTGCGGTGGCGCTGGCCGACAAGGCCGACACGCTGGTCGGATTCTGGGCGATCGACGAGAAGCCGACCGGATCGAAGGATCCGTATGCGCTGCGGCGGGCCGCGCTCGGCGTTATCCGCATCGTGATCGAAAACGAATTGCGGCTGCCGCTGCGCTTGCAGCTGTGGCGGCACTTCAGCGCGGTCCGCCGCGATGAAAATTTGGCGGAAGCCATCGCGCTACTGCACCCACTGAACGAGCAAATCTTGAATTTGAGCGCGACCGACATCGAACTGGCGATGAAGCTCGAAGTGCTGGTGTCGGCGAAGGCCAAGCAACTGGCCGGCCCCGTATTGGTGCAGGCGCATTCCTATCTCAAACAGACCCACGATTTACTCGCGTTCTTCGCTGACCGCCTCAAGGTCACGCTGCGCGAGAACGGCGCGCGGCACGATCTGGTCGACGCCGTGTTCGCTCTCGATGGCCAGGACGATCTGCTGCTGATCGTGCGCAGGGTCGAGGCGCTCGGCAAATTTCTCGATACCGACGACGGCAAGAACTTATTGGCCGGCGTCAAGCGCGCTTCCAACATCCTGCGCATCGAAGAGAAGAAGGACAACAAGACCTACGCCGGCGCGCCCGATGCTAAGCGTCTCGCGGAGCCGGAAGAAAAAGCGCTGGCCGAAGCCGTCAGTCTCGCCAAGGAGGAAGCCTCCGCCGCCGTCGTCAAGGAGGACTTCGCCGCCGCCATGAGCGCCTTGGCCAAGCTGCGCCCCAAGGTCGACGCCTTCTTCGAGAAGGTCACCGTCAATGTCGATGACAAAAGCTTGCGTGAAAACCGCCTCATGCTGCTCAACGAAATTCGCGAAACCACCCGCGCGGTGGCGGATTTTTCCCAGATCGAGGGGTAATATTCCGTCATCCTGAGGTGCGAGCCGCTTAGCGGCGAGCCTCGAAGGATGATCGGCCAAAGTCCTTCAAGAATTGACCGTCGTCCTTCGAGGGCCGCCTGTCGGCGGCCACCTCAGGGTGACGGATCAAGTTATAAGGAACCCGCATGCCCGCATCGTCGTTTCACCAAGGAGCTAGCAAAAGGATACCGTCATGGTCATCGGCATTACGCATCTGCAGCCCATCGTCGCACTCGTCGCCGGGATCGCTATTCTGATTATCCCGCGCCTGCTTAATTTCATCGTCGCCGCCTACCTCATCGTGGTCGGCGTGATTGGGCTTGGACTTATCAAGTAAGCAAGATTACGGGCTTGCGTCGGCGATGCTGGCGGTGCTTTTAAGGGCCCTCAGCTCCTCCAATATTTTTTGAGCCATGGCCAAACGAAAATCCCCACGCGTCGGCGCGAAAGCCAAAAAACCCATCCGGAAGGCTTCCAAAGCAAAGCCCAAGGCGGCCGCCGGGGCTGCTCCGCCCAAGGGCAAATGGGTCTACGGCTTCGGCGGCGGCCGCGCCGAGGGCAAACCCAATATGCTCAATCTCCTGGGCGGCAAGGGCGCGGGCCTTGCCGAAATGGCCAATCTCGGCCTGCCGGTGCCGCCCGGCTTCACCATCACCACCGAGGTCTGCACCTACTACTACGCCAACAAGCAGCAATATCCGAAGGAGCTTCGCGCCCAGGTCGAGAAGGCGCTGGCCCAGGTCGGGCGCATCACCGGCAAGATTTTCGGCGACAAGAGTAACCCGCTACTGGTGTCGGTGCGCTCCGGCGCCCGCGCCTCGATGCCGGGCATGATGGACACCGTGCTTAATCTCGGCCTCAACGACGAGACGGTGACGGCGCTGGCGAAGCAATCCGGCGATCGGCGCTTTGCCTATGACAGCTACCGGCGCTTCATCACTATGTATTCCGACGTAGTGCTCGGCGTCGGCCACGAGCATTTCGAGGAATTGCTCGACCGCCACAAGGAGCGGCAGGGCTACTCGCTCGATACCGATCTCACCGCCGACGATTGGGCCGAACTGGTCGAACTCTACAAGAAGCGGCTGCAGCAGGAACGCGGCGAGCCATTCCCGCAGGACCCGTACGAGCAACTTTGGGGCGCGATCGGCGCGGTGTTTGGGTCCTGGATGAACCAGCGCGCCAATACCTACCGGCGCCTGCACAATATTCCGGAAAGCTGGGGCACCGCGGTCAACGTGCAGGCCATGGTGTTCGGCAATATGGGCGACGACTCGGCGACCGGTGTCGCCTTCACGCGCAATCCATCCACCGGCGAGAAGAAGTTGTACGGCGAATTCCTCATCAACGCCCAGGGCGAGGACGTGGTCGCCGGCATCCGCACGCCGCAGGAAATCAGCGAAGCAGCGCGCATCGAAGCCGGCTCCGACAAGCCGTCAATGGAGGCCACGCTGCCGAAGGCCTATGGCGAGCTCAAGCGCATCTACAACGCGCTCGAGCGTCATTACCGCGACATGCAGGACCTCGAATTCACGGTCGAGCAGGGCCGGCTGTGGATGCTGCAGACCCGCTCTGGAAAACGCACCGCCAAGGCTGCGCTGCGGATCGCGGTCGAACTTGCCAATGAAGGCCTGATCTCCAAGAACGAAGCGGTGCTGCGCGTCGATCCGCTGGCGCTCGATCAGCTCTTGCATCCGACCATCGATCCGCGCGCGCACCGCAAGGTGATCGCCACCGGCCTGCCGGCGTCGCCCGGCGCTGCCTCCGGCGAGATCGTGTTCTCGCCCGATGAGGCGGCGCAGCTCAAAGCCGACGGCAAGAAGGTGATCCTTGTGCGGGTCGAGACCTCGCCCGAGGACATCCACGGCATGCACGCGGCCGAAGGCATCCTCACCACGCGCGGCGGCATGACTTCGCATGCGGCGGTGGTTGCGCGCGGCATGGGCAAGCCCTGTGTTTCCGGCGCCGGCTCGCTGCGCGTCGACTATGCCACGGGCACCATGACCGCCGGCGGTCAGACATTAAAAAAAGGCGATCACATCACCGTCGACGGCTCCACCGGCCAGGTTCTGGCCGGCAAGGTCGACATGATCGAGCCGCAGCTGTCCGGCGAATTTTCCACTCTGATCGGCTGGGCCGACAAGGTGCGCAAGCTCGGCGTGCGTGCCAATGCCGATACGCCAGCCGACGCCAAAGCCGCCGTGCGTTTCGGCGCCGAGGGCATCGGCCTCTGCCGCACCGAGCACATGTTCTTCGACGAAAACCGCATCCAGGCGGTGCGCGAGATGATCCTGGCCGACGACGAGAAGTCGCGCCGCGCTGCCTTGGCCAAGCTGCTGCCGATGCAGCGCGCCGACTTCGTCGAGTTGTTCGAGATCATGGGCGGCCGGCCGGTGACGATCCGGCTGCTCGATCCGCCGTTGCATGAGTTTCTTCCGCACGGCGAGGAGGAGATCGCCGAAGTGGCCGCCGCCATGGGCGCCGATCCCAAAAAGCTCGCCGACCGGGCGCGCGAACTCGCCGAATTCAATCCGATGCTGGGTTTCCGCGGTTGCCGCATCGCCATCGCCTATCCGGAAGTCGCGGAGATGCAGGCGCGCGCCATTTTCGAGGCGGCGGTTGAAGCCGCCAAGCGCACCGGCAAGCCGGTGGTGCCAGAGGTGATGGTGCCGCTGATCGCCACCAAGATGGAGTTCGACCTGGTCAAGGCGCGCATCGACGCCATGGCGAAGGCGGTCGAGAAGGAAACCGGCGCCAAGCTCACCTACCAGGTCGGTACCATGATCGAATTGCCGCGCGCCGCGCTGCTCGCCGGCGAGATCGCCGAGAGCGCTGAATTCTTCTCGTTCGGCACCAATGACCTCACGCAAACCACGTTCGGCATTTCGCGCGACGATGCGGCGAGCTTCCTCGGCATCTACACGGCGCGGGGCATTCTGCCAGGCGATCCGTTCGTGTCGATCGACCAGCAGGGCGTCGGCGAACTGGTGAAAATCGGTGTCGAGCGCGGGCGCAAAGTTCGTCCCAAGCTGAAGGTAGGCATCTGCGGGGAGCACGGCGGGGATCCTGCTTCGGTCGCCTTCTGCCACCAAGTCAAACTCGATTACGTGTCGTGCTCGCCGTTCCGCGTGCCGATCGCGCGGCTCGCCGCCGCGCAAGCGGCTTTGGGCAAGAGCGCGGCCAGCACGGCCTGACAAAAGCACATTCACCGCTGGGGCGACGTGTGAGCACCGACCGCATCTTTATCGCCTTCGCGCTCGTCGTTGGAATCGCCGTCGGTGGCGTGATCGTGCTGGTGCCGCAAAGCCGCGCCATCGGCCTGGCGCCCTATTTCTGGGTGCTGATCGCATTCGCGCTGTTTGAGGGCGCAATCTATGCACGACGCGGCCGCGCGGCGGGGCCCCCGATCTCCATGCAAACCCGGATTATCGGCTTCGCCATCGCGCTGGCGTTGATGTTTTTCATTCCGCTGGCGGCCGGCATTGAAGTGAAAATGTTCTGAGGCGCGTCCGGCGCGCGCGGTGGCGACATGGTTAATGTTTTCTTCGCCGCCGTTGCCCGCCAACTTGGCGGGGAACTTTCATGTTGCGGTATTTCACAGCGGCCAAGCGGGCCAACCCCGCCGCGTAGGGTTAACGCGTTCGCAAGGTTAATCAGCCCATAAAATAATCGATAGGATTGCCGGCAATCCTCCGGCGTGCGCGGCGTGCGCGTGGTTCCGAGAAATGGAAAACGTTTTCGGACATGCGCGCCGTAAATGTTGTTGTGTCGCGTGAGCGGGGTCATGGCGGTTTCGCGTAGGCGTCGACGGCGGAGACAGGCGTCGGTCGGATTCGGTGCGCTGCTCTTCGCATTGCTGCCCAACACGATCGGTTTCCAGGATCTCGGCGCGCTGCTGGTGCGCCAGCCGGGCGTGGCCGCGCGCGCGCAGATGCATGTTATCGCTTCGCCTTTCGGCACCATCCATGCCGCCACCTTCAGCATGCCGAGCCCGATCGGCACGTCCATCCCGCATCCGCCGCTTTACGCGCTGGCGAATTTCGATCCGACCGACATCACCGGATCGATCGCCTCGCAATTCCTCGGCGATCCGAACGCGCCGTTGCAATTCCCCGCCGTCAACCGCAACGACAAGCGCGATTCGCTGCTGTCGCGGCCGCGTGCACCGCTGCCGCCCATGCCGCCGCTGCTGGCGATCGGGCCGGTTCCGCAGGCGCAAGCCGACGCGCCGCTCAAGAGCGAGGAGGCCGACGGCCGCTTTGATTCCTATTCGGAGTACGAATTTGCTTCGACTTCGGAAGAGCAAATGAAAACGGCCGAGCGGTACCCGTCCGCCGCGGATAACGCGCCCGGCGCGGAGGACGGTTCGCAAGTTTATTTCGACGCCGATCCGCTGGCCGCGGGACAGGAGCGGCTTGCGCCTTGGGCGCCGGGCCACGCGCCGGTGGTGCTGGCGTCGGTCGATCCCGACATCAAGCAATCGGCACTCGCTCTGCCGCAGCCGGGCAGCGCAGACCGGGCCGGCGAAAGCATCGCCAGCAAGGGCGAGGTCACCGGTGTCGATCAGCATCCAAAATCGCCGGCCGAGCGTCTGGCGCTCACCGGCAAGACGCGCGGCAAGGCGGAGAAATGTCTCGCCAACGCGGTTTATTTCGAATCGCGCGACGAGCCGGTGCGCGCGCAGATTGCGGTGGCGCAGGTGGTGATGAACCGGGTGTTTTCGCCGTTCTATCCGAATGACGTCTGCGGCGTGGTCTACCAGAATGCCAAACGCCATCTCGCCTGCCAGTTCACCTTCGCCTGCGACGGCATTCCCGACGTGATCACAGAACCGGCTGCCTGGGCGCGCGCCCAGCACATCGCGCACGACGTGCTCGACGGCAAGCTATGGATGCCGGAAGTGGCGAAGTCCACGCACTATCACGACTCCTGGGCGCATCCGAACTGGGTCGGGGAGATGAAACGAATGGACCGGCTCGGCGGGCTTATCTTCTATCGGCCGCGCGCCTGGGGTAACGGTGCCAGCGAGCCGCGTTGGGGCGATACCAAGACCACGGCCGAGGAAGTCAAAAAGATGTAGCCGGGCCGCGCCCGAGCCAAGGGCTCCGAGCCATGCGCGGCGCAAATGGGTAGGATCACGATAATTCGTTTTGATCGGCCGGCGGAGCCTCTATGTTCCGCTTCTTCGCTCGCGGACAGCCAAGCGGGCGCAGACGTCAATAAAATGTGGCCGGAGCGATCCTACGATGTCGGTGCCATCCGCAACGAGCAAGCCGACAGCGGTCGCTTGGCGCACGCCTGCGATGATCGTGACGGCCGGCTGCCTAATCGCGATGATCAGCTTCGGGCCGCGTTCCTCGCTCGGCTTCTTTCTGACGCCGTTGTCGCAGACCAATCACTGGGGCCGCGACGTCTTTGCCTTTGCGCTTGCCATTCAGAATTTGCTGTGGGGCGTGGGGCAGCCGTTCGCCGGCGCTATCGCCGACCGTTACGGCGCGCCACGCGTGCTGTCGGTCGGCGCCGTGCTCTACGCGATCGGTCTTTACATGATGGCTTCGGCGACCACGCCGTCGATGCTGACGCTGTCGGCCGGCGTTCTGGTCGGCTTCGGGCTGTCGGGCTGCGCCTTCACCATCGTCGTCGGCGCCTTCGGCAAGCTGGTGACGCCGGAATGGCGCTCCACCGCTTTCGGCTTCGGCACGGCGGCGGGCTCGTTCGGGCAATTCCTGTTCTCGCCGCTGGCCGTCGCGCTGATGGATAAATTCGGCTGGCATGTGGCGCTGACGGTATTCGCCGGATTGCTGCTGCTGATCCTGCCGATATCGATCGTGCTGGCGACGCCGCGTTCGGCGGGCGGCGCGCCGAAGTTGGCGCTGGCGCCGCAATCATTCCGGCAGGCGATGGCCGAGGCGTTCGGGCATCGCAGCTACGTCCTGCTGGTGCTCGGCTTTTTCACCTGCGGCTTCCAACTCGCCTTCATCACCGTGCATTTGCCGGCCTATCTGCTCGACCGCGGGCTGTCGGCCGAAGTCGGCGGCTGGACGCTCGCGACCATTGGGCTGTTCAACATCGTCGGTTCCGTGACGTCGGGTTATCTCGGCAATCGCATGCCGAAGCGCTACATCCTGTCAGCCATCTATCTCGCCCGCGCGATCTCGATTGCGGTTTTCGTTTTGGTGCCGGCCAGCCCGACGACGACGCTGATCTACGGTGCCGTCACCGGGCTGCTCTGGCTGTCGACCGTGCCGCCGACATCGGGTCTGGTGGCGGTGATGTTCGGCACGCGCTGGCTCGCCATGTTGTTCGGCTTTGCCTTCCTCAGTCATCAGGTCGGCGGCTTCCTCGGCGTCTGGCTCGGCGGTCTCGTGTTCGACCATTTCGGCAGCTACGATCCGGTCTGGTGGCTGGCGGTATTTTTCGGCGTGATGTCGGCGATCATCAATCTGCCGATCGTGGAGGAGCCGGTCGGCCGGCTCGCGCCGTCGGCGGTATGAGCCGCTTGCGCCAATAGCCTCGGCGCGCCATGAATGCCACGGGTATTCAACCGGCGAGGCTTGCGTGGCGACATTCAAGGCGATCGTGGTCGAGAAGACGGAGGGCGGCACGAAGGCCGCGCTCACCGATTTCGACGAAGCCAATCTGATGGACGGCGAGGTCACCGTCCGCGTCGAATATTCTTGCGTCAACTACAAGGACGGTCTCGCCATTACCGGCAAATCGCCGGTGGTGCGGCGCTTCCCGATGATCGCCGGCGTCGACTTCGCCGGCACCGTCGAGGCCTCCAGCCACCCGGCCTGGAAGCCGGGCGACAAGGTGATCCTCAACGGCTGGGGCTGCGGCGAGACCCATCTCGGCGCTTATGCCGAGAAGGCGCGGGTGAGGGGCGATTGGCTGGTGAGGTTGCCGGCGAGCATGAACGCGCGCGAGGCGATGGCGATCGGCACCGCCGGTTACACCGCCATGCTGGCGGTGATGGCGCTGGAGGGCCACGGCCTCACCCCCGAGCGCGGGCCGATCGCGGTCACGGGCGCGGCCGGCGGCGTCGGCTCGGTTGCTATCGCCATCCTGGCCAAGCGCGGTTTCAGCGTCAGCGCGGTCACCGGACGGCCGCAGGAAGCCGATTACCTGAAGGGGCTGGGCGCCGCCGAGATCGTCGAACGCAAGGATCTGGCCGGGCCGCCCAAGGCGCTGGCCAAGGAGCGCTGGGCGGGGGCGGTCGACGCGGTCGGTTCGACCACGCTGGCCAACCTGCTGTCGATGACCCGCTATGGCGGTGCGGTGGCCGCCTGCGGGCTCGCCGGCGGCATGGACCTGCCGGCCTCGGTGGCTCCCTTCATTCTTCGCGGCGTGTGTCTTTACGGCATCGATTCCGTCATGTGTCCGATAGGCCGCCGGCGGGAAGCCTGGAAACGCCTGGAAACCGAACTTGACCGCCAAAAATTAGCTGCAATGACCCGTGAAACAGGCCTTTCCGGAGTTCCGGAAGCGGCGGCGGCCATCTTGGCCGGCCAAATTCGCGGGCGAATCGTGGTCAAAATCGGCTAACCATGTTCAGGATTTATCGACGAACGCCGGTTACAGTTCGCAAGGCTTGAAATACGGGCCGTGAATTTTGTAAACCGGTGGCGTCATTCGGAGTGCGGTTATGGTCCGGGAAGTTGCATTGGTGGTTGGCCTGCTGGCCGCCGTTCCCGCTATTGCTGGCGAGATGAGCGCCGAGGAAGCGCGCCGTTTCGTCATCGGCAAGATGTTCTCCTACACCTGCTTCGAAGGCACGCGCGGCCAGGGACGTGTTCATCCCGACGGATCCGTGGTCGGCTCCATCCAGTTCCAGGGCCAGGGCCCGATGCGCTACGCGGTGTTGCCCGCCGGCACGCTGCAGGTGAGGGGCGAATCGGTTTGCGCCTCGCTGCGCGGATTGCCGATCCAGCCCTGCTTCAATCTGGACCGCACCAGCGAGACGAGTTTTCGCGGCTCGGTGGCGGGACTGGGCTTTGCCTATTGCGAGTTCACTCGCAACCAAGGCCGCGCGCATGTGATCCGCAGCGCGCACAGCAATCACCCGCTCGGCCTGCGGCCGTCGTTCACGGCCGATAACAACTAGCCGAACGATTTAGTTTTTCGCCGGAAAGATCATGCAGGTCGTGGTGGCGTGGGCATAGAGCTTGCCCGCGCGATCTTTCAGGTCGCCCTCCGAGGTTGCAACCGTGTGGCCGCGATAGATGATGCGGCCTTCCGTGCGCACCGGCCCGGTGTCCTTGGTTAGCGGACGCATCAGATTTAATTTCAGCTCCAGCGTGGTCCAGGCATCACCCTTGGTGAGGGTGGAGAAGATCACACAGCCGCGCGCACTGTCGAGCAGTGTCGCCGCGAAGCCGGCATGCACCGTGCCGATCGGATTATAGTACCGGTATTCCGGCAGGCCTTCGAACACCGCTCGGCCGTTCTCGACCTCGATCAGGTGGAAGCCGAGGACTTCGCTGATCGGCGGATTGGGCAGCGTGCCGTCGATGATCGCCCTGAAGAAGCCGAGTCCGTCATAGGACTTGAGCATCTCGGGCGACACCACGCCGTAGTTTTTCTCGGTCACGTTGGCTCCGCGCTTCGGTTCGGAATTCGTCCAAGCTGTGAAGTCATAACCGAGAATTTGTCAGGTGGCGACTAGTCACGATCCGCGGCAACGCTGATAGCGAACCCGTTTCGGCTTTCTGGCGACGGTGCGGGCGGCTATTCGAGCGCAGGCAGATGAGCGGCTAAGAGAACAGCACCGTGAAGCGCGTGCCTTGGTTGTTATCGCCGCGATCAAGCCGTAATTCGCCGCCAATACGCTCGACAAAGGATCGAATAATCTTCATCCCCTGACCTTTGCTGGCGCCTAAATCAAATCCTTCCGATAGGACTGGACCATCATTGAAAACCGAAAGGGCATAGCCCTTTTCCCGGTTCGGCTCCAATCGGACTGTAATCGGGCCTTTGCCGTATTTGATGGCATTCGTGATCAGTTCGTTGACGATGAAACTGAGCGGAATGCCGGTGGCGCTCGGCAGATTGATTTCAACCGCCTCAACGACGATGACTTGCTCCGAAGACATCAGCATCGAAAAATCGTAACAGAAGTCCTCAAGGTACTGTTTGAGTGCGATGGTTTGCACGCCATCGAATCTATGCAGACGCCTGTGGACGCGTCCGATCGTGGCAACGCGGCTGGCCGCTGCGGCTAATTGTGAAGCGGCTTCAGAACTCGCCGACCCGCGGCTTTGTACCGAAAGCAGACTTACAATCATCTGCAGGTCGTTTAGCAGTCGATGGTTTGACTCTCTGCTCAATAATTCTTGTTGTTTGATCAACTCGTCCTTTTGGCGAAGCAGAACTTCATCGTGGGCGATTTTCTCTCGCAGCCGGATTTCGGCTCCCCGAAGAATTGTTAGTTCGCTTTCATAGCTCGCGACCGTATGGGCCTCCCCGCTTTCAAATATGGCGTTCGGAGGCATGGCGGCGTTGGATGACAAATGCTCAATGCTCATGACGTTAGACCATTCCCGATCCCCGAGACTCATTGGCCGAACGCTTTCAAGAATAACTGCTACGGCCACGGCGAAATTACATTGATCCAAATCAATGCGGAATTTTCCAACGGCAATTTTAGTGCGATAATAACCAAGGCTGTGTGTGAGCGCGAGCTTAAAGGTTTTCCATCAGCTTTCTCATACAGAGACTAAAGGCGGCCTAGAAGTACGCTTTCATAGGAGCAAGACGATGGGCCTGATCCTAATATTGGTTGTTCTCGTCCTCCTTTTCGGAGGCGGTGGCTTCTATGTTGGCCTCCATATCATTACTATGGCGGGGGCCTCAGCCTGATACTGGTGATCGTCATTTTGGTCATTCTGTTCAGACACTGATTCCCCGCGCTATCGAATTATTCCGCGGGTCGCGCGTGTCACTCAGAACCCGCCGTAGCTGCAATGGGCAGCCCGAAGCACGAAGGTCACCCAATATCGAGGTGGAACGGTTCGCCTTCCATGGCGTGGTCGCCGGGGCCGATGGTCTCGATCGCGCGCACCATGCGGCCGTCGCGCTTGAGCAGGCGGTCGGCGATCGTCACGATGCACGCATTCGGCTGCGCGGTGCACGAAGCGCGCCGCACCTTCCAGGCAATCTCTAGTTCGTCGCGTTGCGGATTGAGGGCGCAGGCCGCCACAAAGGCGCCGGCGGTCGACCGGCTGATGCCGGCGTAGCAGTGCACCACCATGGGCGCCGTACGGTCCCATTTGCCAACGAAGTCGATCAGCCGTTGCACGTGGTCATCGGCCGGCGCGGTATAGCCTTCGACCGGCGCCGTAATGTCGTCGACGGCCAGCACGAGATGATTCTCGGGCGCGATATGCCGCGGCCGCTCGACCCGGTCGGTCAGCCGCAACAAAGTGACGATGTGGCGCGCGCCGGTCTCGTCGACGGTGGCGTGCAGGCGGGCGAGGGAACAGACGTGGATCAAATTGAGTATCTAGGATGCCGATGGGCTAATAGAAAGAGTCAGCCGCGCAGGAGTTTCTTGAATCGCTGGCGAAAGCGCGCCTCGGCGGTGCCGGCTGGCCAAGGCGTCAGGTAGTCGCGCTCGATCTCACGTGAAAATTTCGGCGGCGGCCCAAAGAATTTGCGCGCCTCGGCGGTCTCGAAGCCGGCGAGCCTCGTCGCCTCCAGGTAGGCGGCGCCGCGGTCGGCCGCTTTGATGAGGCTTCGCAACGGCTCCGGCAGCGTCGGCGGCAGGCCGACGCGCAGATGGACGGCAGCGAGCAGACGATGCTCCACCGCCTTGTAGCTGTCGCCAATCACCGCCTTGAACGGCGAGATCATGTCGCCGATCACGTATTCCGGCGCGTCGTGCAGCAAGACCGCCAGCCGGGCGGACGCGTCGAGCCGCGGCGTCTTGGCGCGCGCCAGCGCCTCGACCAGCAGCGCGTGCTGCGCGACCGAGAATATATGCGCGCCTTTGGTCTGGCCGTTCCAGCGCGCGACGCGGGCGAGCCCGTGCGCGATGTCCTCGATCTCGACGTCGAGCGGCGAGGGGTCGAGCAGGTCGAGCCGCCGCCCGGACAGCATGCGTTGCCAGGCGCGCGGCGCGACCTTTGCTGGCCCTTTGCGCGCCTTGCTCATTTGCGGTTCGCGGCTTTTGCGAGTTTGGCGCAGGCCGCGTGGCGATGGCAGGTCACCAGATGGTCGTTGACCATGCCGACCGCCTGCATGAAGGCATAGACGATGGTCGGTCCGACGAATTTAAATTCGTGACTCAAGAGTTCCTTGGACATCGCCCGCGATTCATCGGATTCGGTTGGCGGTCGCGAACGGCTGCCGAGCTTATGGTCGATCGGCTTGCCGCCGACGTGCTTCCATAGCATGTCGGAAAACCCCGGCCCGCTCTCCATGATCTTGAGGTAGGCGCGCGCCGAGTTCACCGCGCCCTCGATCTTGGCGCGGTTGCGCACGATGCCGGCATCCTGCATCAGCCGCTCGACCTTCTTCGGCGTATAGCGCGCGATCTTTTCCGGAACGAAATCGTCGAAGGCGCGGCGGAAGTTGCCGCGCTTGCGCAAAATGGTGATCCACGACAGCCCGGCCTGGAAGCCGTCGAGCATCAGCTTCTCGTAGAGCGCGCGGTCGTCCCATTCGGGCACGCCCCATTCCTCGTCGTGATAGGCGACGTAGAGCGGGTCCTGCTTGGGCCAGGAGCAGCGCGGCAGGCCGTCGGCGTGAAGAATAGCCGAGCTCATGGTTTCGTCTCGCCCGGCCAGGCGAAGCGCGCCCAGGCGGGCTTCACGACGTGGATGGCGATGCCGCCGGCATTGAGCGGCGTGCCGCTTTCCAGCGCGTCGGCGACGCGATCAAGCCGCAGCAGCGCCAGCCCGCGGCCTTTGGCTGTCGAGCCCAGCGTGCCGGCCTGCTTCTCGCCCGCCATAACGGCCAAGTCGGAGGAGGGGGCGAACGCGTCATAGCCGATCGGCAGGATGCGGCTGCGCGTGCTGGAGCGATGCTCGACTCGCGACACCACTTCCTGCCCGATATAGCAGCCCTTTTCGAAATCGACGCCGGCGAGCTGGTCCATGTCGGCTTCGTGCGGGAAGGTGTCGCCATAGGTGAAATCCATGCCGCCGCGCGGCACGCCGAGTGCAATGCGGTGGGCGTCGTAAGCGTCGGCATCGGTCAGCGTCGCACCGAGATCGGCGGCGGCCTCGGCGGCGAGATCGGACGGCAGGATGGTGCGCGCTCCGAGCGCGGGTAGGCGCGGATCGGGATAGGACAGGCCAAAGTCGCTCAGGCCCGCGCCGTCCCACACCGCCATCACGCCGAGCGCTTGTGAGAGGTCCTCGACGGTGATCTTGGCGCGCAGCTTGTAGAAATTGAGCTTTTCCACCAGCGCGGCGGCTAGCGCCCGCGGGCAATCGAGAAAGAAGCCGCCGCCATCGTCGGGCTCGGCTTCGGCGGCGATGAAATCGACGATGATCTTGCCCTGCGGCGTGAGCAGCGCCGTGAAAATCGCATGGCCGGGGCCGACTTTGTCCATGTCGTTGGTGGCGAGCCCATTGAGGAACCGCCGGGCGTCGTCACCGGCGACCTTGACGACGCCGCGGTCGGGGAGGAGCGCTGCCTGCATGTGAATACTCGTGGTGGCCCTTGGGCTAGTCTCTTGCCAGAACTCACGGCGAAACGTAAGCGCTGTTGGCTGGGCCTCAAGCCCCGATGCGAGCTAAGTCCGACATGGCGGAAACCTACGACCTGATCCTCAAAGGCGGCACCCTGGTCAACCACGACGGCGAGGGCGCGCGCGACCTCGGCATTCGCGGCGGCCGGTTTGCGGCCATCGGCGATCTGTCGCGCGCCGCTGCCGGCGAGGTGATCGACTGCAAAGGACTGCATTTGCTGCCGGGCGTGATCGATAGCCACGTCCATTTCCGCGAGCCCGGCCTGACTCATAAGGAAGATCTCGAATCCGGCTCGCGCGGCGCGGTGCTTGGCGGCGTGACCGCCGTGTTCGAGATGCCGAATACCGATCCGCTCACTGTCGACGCCGCGGCAATCGCCGACAAGGTCAAACGCGGCCATCACCGGATGCATTGCGATTTTGCCTTCTATGTCGGCGCCACGCGCGAGAACACCCGGCACTTGGGCGAATTGGAAATGCTGCCCGGCGTTTGCGCCGTGAAAGTGTTCATGGGCTCATCCACCGGCTCGCTGCTGATCGAGGACGACGATGGCGTGCGCGCGGTACTCAAAAGCATCCGCCGCCGCGCCGCCTTCCATTCCGAGGACGAATATCGTCTGCGCGAGCGCATGAACCTGCGAGTCGAGGGCAATCCGAGCTCGCATCCGGTCTGGCGCGATGCGCAGGCTGCGCTGATGTGCACGCAGCGGCTGATCGCGCTTGCGCGCGAGACGGGAAAACGCGTGCATGTGCTGCATGTCACCAGCAAGGAAGAGGTCGTTTTTCTCGCCGATCACAAGGACGTCGCTACAGCGGAGGCGACGCCAGCGCATCTCACGCTCGCCGCGCCCGAATGCTACGAACGGCTCGGCACGCTTGCCCAACTCAACCCGCCGATCCGCGACGCCGGCCATCGCGAAGGCCTGTGGCGCGGCATCGCGCAGGGCGTGATCGACTCGACCGGCTCCGACCACTCGCCGCACACGCGCGAGGAAAAGGCGCAGCCTTATCCCAAGACTCATTCCGGCATGACCGGCGTGCAGACGCTGGTCCCGATCATGCTCGACCACGTCAATGCCGGACGGCTTTCGCTGCTGCGCTTCGTCGATCTCACTAGCGCCGGGCCGGCGCGCGTGTTCGGCATTTCCGCCAAGGGCCGCATCGCGGTCGGCTACGACGCCGACCTCACGGTGGTCGATCTCAAGCGGCGGGAAACCATCACCGACAAGTGGATCGCCTCACGGGCCGGCTGGACGCCCTACGCCGGCGTCACCGTCACCGGCTGGCCGGTCGGCACCGTGATCCGTGGCCACAAGGCGATGTGGGAGGGCAGTCTGACCGCCCCGGCGCACGGCGAACGCGTTCGATTCCTGGAAACTTTGGCGAACTAAGGCGCGTCAGTTCGCGTTTTCCGCCTATTGCTGGTTTCATAGCGCGAAAGTTTTTCCCAGGCTTTTTATTCAATCGATTCCTGTGGAATTGCAAACCCGTCACGGGTGTTTATCAACGGTAGCTTATCACCGTTGCCCGGCGAGGTTTTCGCCGGGAGCGGGAAGAATCGGGATCTTAGGGATTCATGAGCGGCGATCTTGTTTCGCTCCGCATGGTGTTGGTTGGGGCCGCGCCGCCGCACAAGAACTTGTGGCGGGAAGGCGCGGCACAGGCATCTGTTCCGATCGATTTTGAATCGGGCAATGCCGCCGCCGCCAAAGCCGCGCTGAGCAAAGGCGGCGTCGATATTTGCGTGCTGGATGCCGAATTGGACGATGCTGGCAAGGCATCGGTGATCAAGGCCGCGCGCGCCAAGCGGCCGGCGCCGCTGGTCTTCGTATCGGCTCCCAACGGCAGCACGCGTCCCGATAAGACCGACGGTTTGCTGCCGGTTCCCGCCACCGCCGGCGATGCCGGCAAGCTGGTCGAGATCTGCATCCGCGCGAGAATGCCCACGCAGGTTCTGATCGTCGAAGAGTCGGAATCGCTTCGCAGCATCGGCGCAAAATTCTGACGGCCAGCCGTTTCGAGTTGGATGTGCACGAAGCCGCCGACAGCACCGACGCGCTCACCCAATTGCGCAACAGCAGCTACGGCATCGTGTTTCTCGACTACAACATGCCGGGGCTCAACGGCGCCGATATTCTGCTCGGGATCAAGCGCGAACGCCCGGACATTGCCATTGTGATAATGACGTCGTCGCTCAAACGGGGCGCCTCCGGCCGCCCGCATTTGTCGGGCGCGCTCGGCTTCCTCAAGAAGCCGTTCTATCCGGCCGACGTCGACGCCATTCTCGAGCGCTACTTCGGCCTGCATGGGCCGGGCTGACGCGTCACGATGTGCTGAAAAAGGAAGTCCGGCGGCGGAGGGTGTTATTGCCGGCGCAGTTCGAGCGAGAATTCGCCATTGCGAATTCGCGTGGCGAGGCCTTCGGCGAAGGTGGCCGCGACGTCTTCGCCATAGGTCGTGACAAGCTCGGCGAAGGCGGCGAACAGGCAGGTCTGCGCCAGGCAATCGCCGTCAATGCCGTCGAGTCGTGCTTCCGCCCAAGCCTCCTGCAAATAGCCCAAGGCCACGCGTTTCTGCTCATGGTCGGCCACCGGCTCGCGCGCGTGTATGGATCGCTCCGCTATCGTCATTTTGACCTACGTCCCCGGCGCGTCCAAATCGGACGCCAAATCCCAATCCCGAAAAAGACGTTAGCACGCGGCCGCAGCCCACCAAGCCGGCAGATCGAGGAAAGGTTAATAACGGCGTGGCAACGTGATTAGTTGGCGTAGCGCGCGGTGATTTCGCGTGCGATCTTGGCGCCTTCGTCGAGATAACGGCGAATGGCGAGGTCGGCTGCCGGGGTGCAGGTGCGATAGGTCTGTTGAAAACCCTGATAACCGCGGTTGAAGCCGGCCACGATCTTGCGACGCCGCTCGCCGTTGGGCGCCTCGGCGTCGATCAACGCCTGCATCTCGTTACGCCATTTCTGCCCTTCCTTGGCCCCGCAGATCGCGCGCAGGTAATGCAGGGAGCCCATGATTTCGGCGAGCCGCTGCAGGTCGCCGTCGAACGGCGCCGGCGGCGTCTGCGCACGCGCGGGCAGCGCAAGGCAGAGCAGGATCGATGCGGTGGTCAGCAGTCGCTTCATGCAGGGGGACCTGGCGATCGGGCATGATATGCGCGTGCCCGCCGGCAATCGCAAGGCAGATCAGGCCGGGCGGGCGAGCCGCTCGATCGCCGCGGCGACGATTTCGGCCAGGCCTTCAGTGGTGCGCAGGCCCGACAACTCCGCCGGATCGAGCCAGCGCGCGTCGTCGAGTTCCTCGTTGAGCGCCGGCTCGCCGGCAAGCCAGCGCGCGGCAAAACACAGGATGATGAAATGACGTTCGACGCGGCCTTGCGCGTCGCGCACGATCGCTTCGCGGTGGCCGGCAAGCCCGACCGGCTCGATTGTTAGCGCGGTCTCCTCGCGAACTTCGCGGGTTACGGCCTGCAACAGCGTCTCGCCGGTTTCCACCACGCCGCCCGGCAGCGTGTAAAGGCTGAGCGCCGGATTGCGCGCGCGGCGTACCACGAGCACCTTGCCGTCACGGACGATGGCCGCGCTGACCGCGAGAAAGGGGCGTTGCGGATAGGCGCGCGGGTCGGACATTATTTTACTCTGCGCATGATTTTATCCGAAAACCGGCTGCCGTCCCCGATCAAGATCGAGGACATGCTTTAACCGATCATGCGCCTTATTTCATCAGGCCGTCGACCACTGCCTGCGGCGTCGTCGCCTGGCCGCTGCCGGCATCGGCGTCGCCGTTGATCACCGCGCCCGCGCGCGATCAGCGGTCTGAGCAATGTTGCGGCTCGTTCGGCCAACGCGATCGCGGACGCTTGCGGAATATCGGCGCTCATCGCCATGCGTGTCGCTTCCAGCACGGCGGACATGCTGCCGGCCAAGGTGTCGAGACAGTCGCGGCGGCTCGGCTCGGCGGCGTCGTAGGCGGCGATGGCCATGTCGCGGCCTTTGAAACCCGAAGCTTCGAAATGCTCGCGATAGCTCAGCGGCCGCCAGTCGCGGAAATCGTCGAGGCAGTCGGGACACATCGACAGCATTTCAAGCAGCATGACCGCTTCATTGAAATGATTGAGGTAGTCGGTCGCCGGGCCGGTCGCGGGATTGATATTGGCGTCGGCGAGCCGGACCGCGTCGCTGGGCCCATCGTCGGCTTGCAACGCCTCGGCGCAATCCTGATATTTCATCGCAAACCCATCGCCCCCAATTGGCCGGACGCCAGTGTTATTCTACAGGGTTAAAACACGATTAAATATTGAGGGAAGGCCCTAAAATGTGCGGCCGCTATACGGTCATCTCCAATCCGGAAGCGTTGCGGGCGCTGTTTGGCTACGAGGAGCAGCCCAATTTCCCGCCGCGCTATAATATCGCCCCGACGCAGCCGATCGCCATCGTGCGCCTGGTCGACGGCAAACGCCGGTTCGCGCTGGTGCGCTGGGGCCTGCTGCCGTCCTGGGTCAAGAATCCCAAGACCTTCACGCTGCTGATCAACGCGCGCGGCGAAACCGTCTGCGACAAACCGGCCTACCGCGCCGCCATGAAACGGCGGCGTTGCCTCATTCCGGCTGACGGCTTCTACGAATGGCAGAAAGCCGGCGACCGCAAGCGGCCGTTCTACGTGCATGCGGCATCGGGCGAGCCGCTCGCCTTCGCCGGCCTGTGGGAGACTTGGGAAGGACCGAACGGCGAGGAGCTGGAGACCGGGACAATCGTCACCACAGCGGCGAACGGCACGCTCAATCCGATTCATGAGCGCATGCCGGTGATCGTGCCGCGGGAGGCGTTCGATCTCTGGCTTAACTGCACCGATGTGGACGCCAAGACCGCCGAGGCCCTCATCGCGCCTGCGCCGGAGGGCTTGCTGGAGGCTTACGAGATTTCCACCGCCGTCAATCGCACCGCCAACGACAATCCGAAATTGCTGGAGCCGGTCGGTGCAGCGCCGCCCGAGCCGGTAAAGCCTCCCACATCACGTACGCGCGTCAAACGCGCCAAGAAGGACAGCGGGCAGGGCGCGTTGTTCTAGAGCACCTTGCCGGGATTGAGGATGCCGTTGGGGTCGAGCATGCGCTTCAACCCACGCATCAATTCAAGGGCAACCGGGTCCTTGTATTGAGGCAGGATATCGCGCTTCATGACGCCGACGCCGTGCTCGGCCGAGATCGAGCCGCCGAATTTCTGCACCACCGCGAACACCACGGCGTTGACCTCGTCCCAGCGCGCCAGGAATTCGGCTTTGTCCGAGCCTTCGGGCTGTGTCACGTTGTAGTGGATATTGCCGTCGCCGACATGGCCGAACGGCAGCGGACGGCTGCCCGGAATGAGCTTGATCACAGCGGCGTTCGCCTCCTCGATGAAGGCCGGGATCGCCGCCACCGGCACCGACACGTCGTGCTTGATGGAAGCGCCGATATGCCGCTGCACCTCGCCGAACATTTCGCGGATGCGCCAGAACGCTTTGCCCTGCGCGCCGCTGTCGGCGATGGTGGCGTCGAGCACCAGGCCCTTGCCGTGTCCGGCCGCGAGTATCTCCTCCATCACACCGCGCAGGCCGCTTTGCGCCTGCGATGATAATTCGATCAGCACGAACCACGGATCGTTGCCGGCGAGCGGCATCCGGCTCGATGAATCGAACTTGACCGCGGCTTCGACGCCGGCCCGCAGCATCATCTCAAACGAGGTGACGCTGTCGGAGGCGCGCTCGCTGGCGAGGCCGAGCAAATCGACCGCGGCTTGCGGCGATGGCACGCCGGCAAAGGCGGTCTCGACCGAGCGCGGCCGCGGCACCAAGCGCAAGACCGCCGCGGTGATGACGCCAAGCGTGCCTTCGGCGCCGATGAACAGGTTCTTCAAGTCGTAGCCGGTGTTGTCCTTTTTCAGCTTGTTGAGATTGTGCAGGACGCGGCCGTCGGCCAGCACCACTTCTAGGCCGAGCGCATGCGAGCGCGCGATGCCGTGCGCGATCGCCGCCGTGCCGCCGGCATTGGTCGAGAGATTGCCGCCGATGGTGCAGGTGCCTTCCGACGGCAACAGCTGCGGATAGAGCCGGTCGGTTTCGGCCGCCGCTTCGCGCGCGCGCTGCAGCGTGACCCCGGCTTCGACCGTCATGGTGTTGGAGACCGCATCGACCTCGCGGATCTTGTCGAGCCGGTTGAGCGAAAGCACGACCTCGCCATGGTGCGGAATTTGCCCGCCGACCAGCCCGGTATTGCCGCCCTGCGGCACGATCGCGGTCTTGGTTTCGTTGGCGAGCTTGAGGATGACGGCGACTTCTTCGACGGAACCCGGCCGCAGTACCACCGGCGTTTGGCCGTGAAAGAGGTCGCGCATCTCGACCAGATAGGATTCCTGCGCCGCCTTGTCGGTGATGGCGTATTTCTCGCCGACGATCTTGACGAAACGGGCGAGCAGTTCGGGCGCCAGCGCGCGCATCGGTTCCGACTTGGAACGAAGGTTCATGGCTGCGTTCCTGCCTTCGGCGCCGCGGCGCGCGCCAGCCGGTCGTTGATGGCCTCGCCCAGGCCCTCGTGCGGCACCTTCATTACCGCGATGTGCTTGGCGCCGGAAGCGTCGAGCGCGCGCAGATGCGAAAACAGATTGGCCGCCGCTTCGATCAGATCGCCGCGCGGCGACAGATTGAGCGTGACGCTCGCCGCGGGCGCCGGTCCGAAGGCGAGCAGCGCCTCGTCGGGCCCGGCCGCCTCGGCGTCGAGGCGCAGCCGCGCCTTGGGCGCGTAGTGCGAGGACAGCATGCCGGGCGCCAGCGGCGCGTCCTCGGCAATGGCGGCTACCGCCAGCGCGCGTCCCAGGACGCGTTCAATCGCCTCGCGCGGCAGACCGCCCGGCCGCAACAAAGTCGGCTCATCGAGGCAGGCGACGATGGTGGACTCGACGCCGACCGGGCAGGGGCCGGCGTCCAACAGCATGTCGATGCGCCCGCGCAAATCAGCCAGCACATGGGCGGCGCTGGTCGGCGACACATGGCCGGAGCGGTTGGCCGAAGGCGCCACCACCGGTCCCTTGAATGCCGTGAGCAAAGCGTGCGCGACCGCATGGGCCGGAACGCGCACCGCCACGCTGTCGAGACCGGCGAGCGCCAGGTCGGACACGCCGCTGCGTGGCCGCTTCGGCAGCACCAGAGTCAGCGGTCCGGGCCAGAACGCGGCGGCAAGCGCCTCGGCCGCGGCATCGAAGCGGGCGAGGCCACGCGCCGCTTCGACGTCCGCGACATGGGCGATCAGCGGATTGAAACTCGGCCGGCCCTTGGCAGCGTAGAGCCGGGCGATGGCCTCGCCGTTGCGGGCGTCGGCGCCGAGCCCATAGACGGTCTCGGTCGGGAACGCGACCAGCCCGCCGGCGGCGAGGCAGGCGGCTGCCGCCTCGATCGCTGGCGCGACGTCTTGCCCTTGGGCCTTTAGCACCCGTGTTCCCGGTTCAGCAGTCATTTGTCCCTGAAGCTTGCGCCGTTTAAGGAGGCAGGGTTATAAGGCCGCCGACAGTCGGAGTGTAGCGCAGTCTGGTAGCGCACCTCGTTCGGGACGAGGGGGTCGCAGGTTCAAATCCTGCCACTCCGACCAGTTTTTCAAAGGGTTACGCGGGCGGTCCCATGGTTGGGCCCATGTTTCGGACACCCTTTCGGACAGATTGGTCGGGACAGATCGGATGCGCAAGAAAAAGCGGGGTCGTCCTGCTACGGGTAAAGGGCTTCAGCTCCAGGTCCGTGTCCACGAGCCGATGCTAAAGGCTATCGACCAGTGGATAGGAGCGAACCCTGCAGCACGCTCTCGGCCCGACGCAATCCGAACGTTGGTTGAGGTAGGTCTGAGGGCCTGGCAGTCCAAGCAACCCATAAAATCACAGCGACCGCGTTCTGCTTTGTAACTTACGATAACGCTCCCCAGCGACCACACCGACAAATTTGGCCGCCGTAAACTCGCGCAGTGCGCCTCATCAAATCTAGTTGTTCTTATTGAGCGCCTTCAACCAGCTTTCGAATTGTCTCATTCGCGGACGCCGCCTCCTTTATATAAACACTCAACTTGCAATAGTCGCGGACCATGTTCTTCTTTAGAGCCAGCGCCTTCCGCAAATGCTCTCCGGCTAATTCAAAGTCGCTTTCTTTAGCGGCCACAACCGCGTTGCCATATTGGATGTTTGTTTGGTCCCATTTGTCGGAACTCCACCACTCCGCCGCAGCAAAAAGCTTCTTCGCCGTCTCTTTATCACCACTTAAGCTTTTGCTTACAGCATAGTTTGCCAGAACAGTTGCGTTCGTAGATCCCTCATCAATTGATTTTTCCAAGAGCCGGCCCGCCACTTGGACAAGTCCTAATTGTAACAACGTAAACGCCGTATTATTGAGATTTCTTCCCTGGAATAGCAGCCAGCGTCGAGAAAATCGCAGAAAGTAAAAGAGTGCAGTCTGCGTAAACAACGCCGCAAACAAGACGATAAGAATGTAAATTGTTTTGTTTTTTACCTCATCGGGCGCAGGAGTAAGCGCTTGAGCTTTTTCCGTTGCAACTGTTTCCGCGCTTCGAGCGCTGACGCTGGGTATAATTTCACCTGTCCCCGATACAAGTAGCGACGCAGTTAGGACCTCGCCAACGACGAGGGTCGGAAGCGTTATTTCAAGTGATTTGTTGTCATTCGCGGAGACCGAATAGCTTGCCGCACGCCCCGATGAGATAGAAATCTGTCTCTCTCTAATTTCAACAACGGACTTAAAATCCGCGACCAACCTAACGTCGCGCGCCGCTTTCGTTCCGGCATTGTATAGCTTTATTGTTATAAAGCTGATCTTTGTTTTATCAGCAGTAAAGGTTGCGGCGTTCTCAATGCTGTACTGTAGCTTTTCCGCAATTGGCTCCGGTTTCGTTATTAGCCAAACAATTACGCCGGCTATAACGCTAACCACCAGCGTTACGAGGGCTCCGACTGCTAGAGTGCGCCAATTCATTCTATAACTATACTATACCCCGTTCACGTCACAACCCGAAAATCCTTTGGATTGATGACGCGGAAATTGTCGGTGACCGAATCACATAGGTCGGCCCAATTCCGGGGAACTTTTTCTCGCAAAAAACCGAGCGTCGCATCGGCGAATTGGGCGCAAGTTGCGTAGCACTTGTTGTGCGTGACGTGTCTGTGCATGAGGCCCCATAACCGCTCGATCGGGTTCAAATGCGGGCAATAGGTTGGGATGAAGTGCAGCTTGATGCGTCGTCCCGGCAGGGCTAACCATTCCCGCACGAGCTTGGCGTGATGATAACGCGCGTTGTCCAGGAAAACATGGATGAGCGCCAGCATCGGATAGAGCGCCTCGATCGATTGCAGCAGCCTGATCGTCGAGGCGGCTTCGATGGTCAGGGCCTCGATCATCCGGGTTTGCCCGGTCTCCAGGTCGATCGCGCCGTGAATGTTGATGCGTTGACGCCCGCTCGTCTGCTCGATCGCGAGCTTCTCTTGGCTCGGCGCCCAGCAGCCGACGGGCC
>Ga0182024_10005754_pt1 | contig 27574 bp, 18 predicted proteins | sample P32metaG_FD_120480 | JGI IMG/M metagenome (GOLD analysis project Ga0182024, IMG submission 120480) | Permafrost microbial communities from Stordalen Mire, Sweden - P3-2 metaG (Illumina Assembly) | ecosystem: Environmental > Terrestrial > Soil > Wetlands > Permafrost | place: Sweden: Stordalen...
CATGTCGCGCCGAGTATCCGACTCGCCAAACAAGGGCCAAATTTCTGACGCGCGGCACTAGTCGCGCTCTCTACGCCCTCCATGAGCCGTCGTGGGCGATTCCTTTCCCGGCGTCCGCGAAACGGCAGCCGTGAGGGACGAGTGTGCTCACGTTCTCCGCGCGGCGGCAGAGACCGTGACCTCCTCTCCCCACGACCCCTCCGGGAGGGTTGAGACCACCGGCGAATTCGCGCGGGTCGTCTGCAAGACGGTGAGCGCCTGAGGGAGCTCACGCGACCCCCTCTCCAACGCCCGACACGTCCTTGGCAAGGGGGCGCGCGACGTCGGCTCAAGCGCAGCCGCTGTGGAGAGGAAGGCACACGGTTGCCCACGAAATCGAAGACGCTCTCGCGAAGCCGGCACACGTCGTCGGCACGACCACGCCGGTCCGGCGAGGGGGGATCCCGGCCGTGGGCGGACTCGTTGAGGTCCTTGAAGGATCTTCCCCGGTCGTGTGCGCGACCATCGAGGTCACGGAAAAAGATCCGCACGTCCAAATGCACGACGGCCCCCGCAGCGAACCGCGAGGGCCATCGGCCTGACTCGAAGAAGCTGCGCGAGAACTACTTCTTCTTGTCGTCTTTCTTCTCGTCTTTCTTGTCGTCCTTCTTGGCGACGCCCTTGCCCGGAGCGGCTGCGCCGCCACCGATACCAATGCCCACCGAGACGCCGGGCGTGGCGACCGCAACGCCCGGAGTCACGACCGCAACGCCGGCCACCGGTGCGGCGACCGTAACGCCTACGGCGGGAGCCGGCGCAACCACCGAAACGGTGGTCGGAACGGCAACCGACGTCACGGCGACCACGGGCGGGTTCATGGCGAGAGCGATCGACTCTTTGCTCGCCTTCGTGCCGTTCAGCTCGTCGATATGGAACTCCACGCGACGATTCTTCGCGAGGTTCTCGGGGGTGTCGTTCGGGGCGACGGGCCGCGTCGCGCCATAGCCCTTGCCCCAGACCTTCCCGGCCGGGATGTTGTGGGCGGTGAGCCAAGAAACCACGGCCTGCGCACGCTGATCAGACAGCGTCTGGTTCATCGCAGCGTCGCCCCGGTTGTCGGTGTGACCTTCGATTCTGAATTTCGTGACCATTGCGTTGTTGTTGAGGAAATCAACCAGACACTGGAGGATCGTGTTCGTGGTTGCCGTGCTCTTGATGGTCGCCTTGCCCTCGTCGAACTCGACCTCATGCGGGAAGTGGAGGTGGCCCTGGGGGCGAATCTCCGCATCGCAGATCGTGGCGAGCTTGGGAGCCGGGGGGGGGACGACAACGGCCGGAGCCGGTGTGGCCTCGACCACGGCTACCGGCGCGACGACCGGCTCAGTTTGAACTTTGGCAGCGCAGCCGGTCATCGACGCGACCCCTGAGCTCAACATCGCGACTGTTGCGACAAACGGCGCGACAAACGGGGCGAGCAACGGAACGATTTGTGAACGTGACATGAGGAGCCTCCCTAGAGAAAAACGGATGAGCCTTTCGAGTTCCCCGATACTTCCTCGGTCCCGAGAAGGGCGGAACGATCGCCAGCGTTAGACGACCGTGAGCCGCATTTCATCAAGCGGAATCGCGCTTACCCGCGGTGAGATGAATGAGCGAACCGGGCGCAGACTAGTTAAGTCGGCCCCGATTTGGAAGTGCTAGGTTCAGGCATATGCTGGATCGTCCCTTTCTGCCTCCTCGGGCGGGCGCCGGTTCGCCTTCGCCCGCCACGCGGGCCGCCGACCTTGGCGCGGCTTTTGCGAAGCAGCGCACGGATCTCGAAGCGTGCCTCGCGGCAGGCGAAGATGGTCTGGCGCTGGGCGTTCGCAACTCGCAGGGGCTCGATGTCCTCATCCGCGACCTCTACGCGAAGGTCGCATCAAGTGCGCCACCGGGGGTGGCTCTCGCTGCCGTGGGCAGCCACGGGCGAGGGGCGGTCGCCCTCCGGAGCGACGCGGATCTGCGAATCTTGGTGCCGTCGACCATCGACGAGGCGGCCGCCGTCGCCTTCGCCGAGGCGCTCTTTTACCCGATGTGGGACGCGGGGATCTCGGTGGGCCATCAAGTGATGGGTCAAGCCGAGATGCTCGAGCTTGCGCAACACGATCTGACCGCGGCGACCTCGCTTCTCGACATGCGCTACCTCGCCGGCGAAGAAGAGCTCGTGACCGCGCTCGTCGCGCGCGCGTACGCCGGGCTCTTCTCGGAGGAGGGCTTGCAAGAGTTCGTGCACCGGCTGGAAGAGGAAGCCGCGGCACGCCACGAACGTTTCGGAGGCTCGGTGTACCTGCTCGAGCCCGACGTGAAAAGCGGCGCCGGCGGCCTCCGCGATCTCGACGGAGCAAGGTGGGCGGCACGCGCGCGTTTTCACGTGGGCGATCCCGGCGGTACGGGCGTGAGCGCTTGGGCGGAGCTGGTGCGTGTCGGCGTTCTCGTTCCGCGCGAAGAGCGCGAGATCGCGGCAGCGGAGGAGTTTCTCTGGCGCGTGCGCAATCGACTCCATGCGCACGGAGGGCGGCGTAGCGATCGCCTGGCGTTCGACGGACAGGAGACGCTCGCGCTCGAGATGGGCTACGGCGATCCTGACGCGGCGGAGTCGCGAAGCGCCGCCGCCGAGAGCTTCATGCGCGACTATTACTTGCACGCGCGCGTCGTGACACGCTCGCGTGAGCGCCTCTTCGAGCGCGCGAGCGTCTTTCGGCGTGCCCACTCGGCGCCCGCCCCCCGCCCGGAGATCGATCTCGGCGGCGGCGTGCACGGGCTGGACGGCGTGGTGACGATCTCGGGCGCCGCCGAGCTCGCGGCCGACCCGGCGCTCGCCCTGCGCGCGTACGTGGCTGCCGTACGAGAGAACAAGGGCGTGCACCCCTACGCGCGGATCACGATCGCACAAGCTGCAGGGGATCCCGCTTGGTGCGCGACGCTGCGCGCCAGCACGGAAGCGGCACGCGCGTTCGTCGATCTCGTCGGCACGGTCGCGGAAGCGAAGATGCGCCGCGCCTCCATCGTCGGCGAGCTCCACGACGCCGGGCTCCTCCTCGCGATGATTCCGGAGTTCTTGCCCGTGACCGGGCGTGTGCACCACGACGTGTATCACGTGTACACGGTCGACGTGCACAGCGTAGCGGCCGTCGACTGCCTGCGCGCTCTGTCGCGAGGAGATCTCGCGACGGAGCACCCGCTCGCCACGCGTCTGGCCACCGAGGTCCAGCGCCCCCGGCCTCTTTTCATGGCCACGCTCCTGCACGACGTCGGCAAGGGCTATCCTGACGCGACGGGTTCGAGGAGGAACCACTCTCAGAGCGGAGCCATGCTCGCCGACGTCATCCTTCCGCGCATGGGCCTGTCTGCCGAGGAGACCCTCTCCGCGCGGACCCTCATCTCGCTTCACCTCTCCATGTACCACGTGGCGACGCGCCGCGATCTCGACGACTCGGCCGCCATCGAAGAGTTCTGTCGCCCCGTTCCCGGACGAGAGATCTTGCGGGATCTTTACCTCCTCACCGTGGCCGACATCACGACGACCTCGCCTACGGCGATGACGTCCTGGAAGGCGCGGATGCTCGAGGAACTTTACCTCGCCGCCGACGAGCACCTCGCGAGGACGCGCGACGGCGCGACCGAGGGCGGAGAGCGCGCGGCGCAAGTGCGGGCCGTCGCTACGCAGCTCTGGACGGGCCCCCCGGCCGAGCTGTCGACGTTCCTCGCGTCGATGCCGGAGCGCTACCTTCTCGCGAACGCGCCGGCGGACATCGTGGCGCACGCCAAGGTCTCGTTCGAGCGCGGCACTCTGCCCGTGTACGCGGCCATCGTTCCGTCGCCGCAGCGAGAATATGCGGAGCTCTGTGTCGTCGCCGTCGCGGAGGACCGGCCTGGTCTTTTGGCACGCATCGCCGCGGTCTTCACGGCGGCGCGGCTCGAGGTCTTTGCCGCGGAGGTCTACTCACGCGTCGCCAAAGACGGGCGGATAGAGGCCGTGGACCTCTTTTGGGTGCGTGATCGCGTCGACGGGAGAGAGGGGGTCGAGCGGCGTATGCCTTCGGTCGTCTCCGACTTGCTCGACGTCTGCTCGGACAAGATCAGCGGCAAGGATCTCATCCTTGCGCGCACGGGCGGGGGCTCCAAATGGAGTGAACGGCCTAGCCCGCACGTGCCCACCGAGGTGGTCGTGGACGACCGCGCTTCGATGCGTCACACGGTCGTCGAGGTGTTCGCGAGGGATCGGCCTGGGCTCCTCTATGCGATCGCCGGGGCGCTTCACGATCTCGGCTTGTCGATCGCGCTGTCGAAGATCAACACCGAGGGGACGCGCGCGGCGGACGTGTTCTACGTGAGTGAGCTCGACGGATCGAAGGTTCGCCCCGGCGAGCGCTTTCGCCAGATCAAAGAGGGGATCCTGCACGCCGTCGCCGAGGCCTAGTAGTTTCCAACTTCTCTGCAGGGTGGTTCAATACGGGCATGACGATGAATACGCCGCTCCTCAAGTGGCTCGCAACGCTACCGCTCCTCGCATGTGGGGCATGTGGAGGGAGTGAACCTCCGGCCGTCGCTTCCCCCGCGAATTCCCCCGCCGAAGCGTCGAGTGTTCAAGCACCCGCTGGTGGGGCAGGGACGAGCGCGGCGCCCGACCTCGCGATGCCCACCACCCCGACAGGCGCGAGCGACGACGTCGTCAAAGGAATGCGGGCGCTCGAGAACAACGACTTGCCCTCGGCGAAGGCTTACTTCGATCATGCGCTCCGGGCGCACCCGAAAGACGCCGACGCGCTCTACTATCAGGGCGTCGTCGCGGAGAAGATGGGCGACAAGGATACGGCCGAGAAGAGCTACAAGGCCGCTCTCAAAGTGAAGCCGGACCTCGAGCAGGCGGCGGTCAATCTGAGCGCGTTCTACACGGACGCGCAGCGGTACGACGATGCGCTCGCGGTCTCACAGGCGGGGCTCGCAAAGCATGCGGACAACGGTTCCCTCCACCTCAACGCGGCCGTCGCGTATGCCGGGAAGGGGGATCAGCCTTCGGCCACCAAAGAGTTCGACGCAGCTTTGCGCGTCACTCCGAACGAGCCGATGTTCCACCTTACGTACGGCCACTGGCTCGGATCATGGAAGCTCGTCGACCCGGCGCTCGCTCAGCTCCGTGCGGCGCGCCCGCTCGCAAAGAAAAACGGCGACACGGCCGTCGGAGTTCTTGCCGCCATCGGCCACGAGTTGCACCTCTTGCGCGCCTGGTCGGACTGCGTGCCTACCTACGATGAGGCGATTGCGCTGAAGGACGCCGCGGAGCTTCGCACGGAGCGCGCCGCGTGCAAGATCGGCGCAAAGGATACGGCCGGTGCGCTCGTCGATCTTCAGGCTGCAGTGGCGAACGACGCCTCCTATGCGCCGGCGCACTATTACCTGGCCGGTGAGCTCGCCCGCGTAGGCCAGCTCAAAGACGCGGTCGCCCAGCTTCAGATCTTTCTCAAGCTCGAGCCGAACGGCCCCATTGCGAAGGCTGCGCAGGAGAAGCTGCGAATCCTGAAGCAGAAGGCGGGCGGCAATTAGGGGGCTCAGCTCTCTTCGGACGCGAGGAGCCTCTTCAGTCTTTGTGGTTCGATGCGGACGAGGATGACTTTCTCTCGCTCGACGCGCACGAGGCCGGGGGCCGATCCCTTCGGCTTTCGTACGTGGCCGCGCAGCGCATAGAGGACCTCCACCGTGGCTTCTGCCCGGGCGCCCGAGAAGTGGGCCGCGAGATGTGCCGCATCGACCAGCGCGTCGCCGGGGGCGTCCTTGCCTTTCGCGAGAGGCAAGACGACGTGCGCGCCCTGCATTCCCTTCGCATGAAGCCAAAGATCATGGGGCTTGGCGATGTGCAGCGTGAGAGCGTCGTTGTCCGCGGCTCCTTTGCCTACCCAGATCGGAGAGCCGGTGCTCGCCAGAAAGACTCGGTAAGGGCGGCGCGGGGCGGCCTTTCGGCGAGATACCCCTTTGCCCCTCTCGGGGGGAGCCGCGAGGCCCGTGCGTCGCGTCAACGCATCGAGGTCGGCAAGCGAGCCGGCTGCCTGTACGGCGCGAATGGCGTCTTCGAGCTCCGCGATTCGCTTTTCGGTGTCGGCGAGCCGTGCGGTCGCGATGCCGGCGCCGCGCTGAATGCGGCGAGCCCTGGCAAAGATGGCTTCTACCTGCTCGCGTGCCGCAAGCGCCGGGTCGAGCGGAAGCGTCATGACAAGGGCCTCGCCGGTCGACCAGTCCGTGACGGTGAGATCTCTAGCCCCTCGCGGCGCGCGCGCAGCTTCGGCCACGAACCAGCGCGCCTTGGCGGCAAGAGCGTCCGCTTCGAACGCCCTCCCAAGATCCGTCCGCACAGCTTCCGCGCGGCGCTCGAAGCGCTTTTGTGCCTTCGCGAGGGCCGTCACGCTGGTGAGCTTTGCGCCCTCCAGGAGCGCGGGGCCCAGGGCGCCGACCAGGTCTTCGCCTGCCGTTAACCACGTGTCGCGGGCATCGACTCGCGCGCCGTCGTCCTCGTCGGACCTGTCGCGGCCCTCTGAATCTGCGAGTGCGATGTGCGGACCTCCACGGAGATCGACGAAGACGCGCAGGAACTTTCCGCCCAAGCAGAGACTCACTCCGCGCGCGTCCATCCGGGTCACGGTGGCCCCCTCGAGGCGCGCCCTTGCGCTCTTTGGGGTCTCTTGGCCGAGAAGCAGCGCGCGCACCGGCTCACGCCGCTCATACGGTACGAGCCCCACGCCACACGCGCCTCGCGCGGCGCCCAACACGAGGAGCCACGTCTCGCCGGGCAAACGAGCCCGGAGGATGGCCAGCTGCGGGGTGACGTCCGCCTTCTGAACGACCGCGCCCTCGAGAAGGCCTTTCCGGTGCTCGCTGTTCGTCATGCCCGTGTCGCGCTTATAGTGTGGATGGTCCCCGCCTGGACCGCCGCAACAAGACGGAGAGGGAACCTTGCACGGGCGCAGCTTTCCCACGGGTCACACGAACGGCGCCGTCCTCAAGGCGTTGCTCACGCACCTCGAGACAGCAAAGGGGAGCACGGTCGCTCTGGCCTGGCTCAAGGCGACCCGCATGGGCAAAGACGACCTCGACGACGAAACGCGCCGTGTTCCGTTGAGCGTCCTGCACGGCGCGCTTCGCGCGTTCGTCGAGCTCACGTCGCGCGAGGCGATCTCCGATGCGGCGGTTCATCTCATCGCCCCTGACAATCTCGGCGGCTGGGTCCGAGTCTTGCGAGGCACGATGCGCCCCGCCGAAGCCTTCAACCGACTCGATTCGTCGGATAGCGAGTACGGCCGGACGACGCGCTGGGAGACTCTCGGCGTCGGCCCCTCGTCATGGCGAGGCAAAGTCTACATCGCGCACGACCCCGCGCTCGAACAGGACGGACTCCTTCGGCTCGCGCGCATGGCCGAGCTGAGCGTCGTGCCAGCTCTTTTCGGCTTCGGGCGAGCGAACGTGGCTTCGTTCGAAGCTGTCACGGCTCGCGGGCACGGCCAGGAATTTCAAGTAAAGTGGGTCACTCCGCACGGCGCGCGCTCGGCCTTCCTCGGAGCCCTCGCGGGCGGCGTCACGGGGCTCGTACCGCTCTTCTTGCAGGCGTCGGCCTATGCGGAAGCGTGGACCCTGGCCGGCATGGGCGCGGGGGCGGCCGCAGGGCTCTGGGTCGCGCGCGATCGCGTGCGCAAGGTCGAGACGTTTGCGCAGAGAATGCGCGTCCATGCGCTCGAGCGAAGCCTCCTCCTCCGCGACGAGCGCGAGACAAGAGCCTCCTCTGCGATCGAGGGTTCGATCATCGCGGGCCAGTATCGTGTCGTCAAACGCATGGGCTCGGGGGCCAGCGGGGTCATCTATGAAGCCGTGCGAGTCGGCGACGGCGTCCCCATTGCCATCAAGCTCCTGCGCACGGTCGCCGCCCACGACGCGATCGCCTCGGACCGTCTTCGCCGCGAGGCGGAAGCCCTCGGCTTGGCGTGGCACCCCAACGTCGTGGAGGTGCTCGATCATGGCCATCTCGCCGACGGCACCTCTTACCTCGTAATGGAGCTTCTGCACGGCGAGTCGCTTGCGACGCGCCTCAAGACAAGAGGACGGCTCTCCTCGGCGGAGCTCTTACCTATCGCGGCGCAGGTCTGCGATGCCCTCGTTGCCGTCCACGCGGCGGGCGTCGTGCACCGGGATCTCAAACCGTCCAACCTCTTTCTCACGCGCCCCAAGAGCGACGGCGACGTGCCTCTCTCCCCGCGCAGCCTCGATCTTGGCGAACGCGTCAAGCTCATCGACTTTGGAATCGCGCGCGTCGAGTGGGCCGAGACGCGAATCACGAACATCGGCTCGCCGGTCGGGACACCCGGATACATGTCTCCCGAGCAAGAATCGGGAGGAGAGGTCGACGCCCGCAGCGACATCTTCGCGTTTGGCGCCGTTCTCTACGAGTGTCTCGTCGGCGAGCCGCCGGCGCCAACCCCGAGCGGCGCCTGGATCGCGAGCGCGGACGCGGGCGTGATGGTGCCGCGGAATGACGGGGCTGCCCAACGATCGAGGCTCGTCCCACCGGAGTGGCACGCGATGATCGAGCGCACGATGGCCCCCTTGCCGCGGGATCGCTACCAGGACGCGCGCGCCGTTGCGCACGCGTTGCGCGAAGTCGAGATCGAAATGTCCCGCGCCCCGGCCTCGATGAGCTGACGGGTTGCGCTTCGTTCGGGCGACAGCGGGCTGGGTCAAGATGGACTAAGCTCGTTACGTGCATCCCGTGCGACGTTTTCTCCTCTTTCTCTCCCTGCTTTCGATCGCGTGTGTTGCTCCTCACGTCACGCAGGTCCAACAAACTCCCTCGCTCCCGTGGCCTTCCGCGTGGCCGATGCCTTTCCCCGTGCCGGCCACGGCGCCGCCCACGTCGAATACGTCGTCGAACCGGCCGCTCCTCTTTCCCCTCCTCGGGCCGCAAGCGTGGCAAGCAGAGGTGCGGCTGGTCATTCAGGAGCTCGTCTCGAACCTGAGCCCGGAAAATGCGGCCAAAGTTCGCAGCATTCCTCTCGTCATCGACCCGAATCAAGGCGACGTGAACGCGTTCGCCGGTTGCGATGACCAGGGCAGCCCGTTCATTGCCGCGACCGAAGGTCTTCTCGAAGCGATCGATGCGATTTCGCAAACGCAGGCGAACGACGACCTGTACGGCACGCATACCTACGACCTCTACACAGGAACCGTCCTTCCGCATCTCGCCCAAGGCAAAGGCTCGAGTGCGGCCCTACCGCTCGGGATCCTTCCGCTCCAGACGGCTCTCGATCCGAAGCGCCTCTCTCATGCCCACGAGCTGTTCGACGAGATCGTCGCTTTCACTTTCGGGCACGAGCTCTCGCACCACTACCTTGGCCATACGGGTTGCGCGAACGGTCAGGTGGCGGTCGGAGGCCCAAACCCCGCGGCCCTAGGCGTCATGGTGACACGCATCCTGCCCGGGCTGAACCAGCCGAACGAGATCGCGGCGGACAGCGCCGGATGTCTGAACACCCTCGATTCTGGCCGGGCCCGTCGATCAAAGTATGTCTGGACGGAGAGGGGGGGGCTTACCCTCCTCGATTTTTTTGCGCGGCTCGAGCGCGCGGCGGGGCTCTCACCACTCAACCCCGTCGGATTTCTTCTCAGCCATCCCAACCCGGCGATTCGCATTCCGATCGTGAAAGCCGTCGCCCAGACGTGGCGGTTCCAGCATCCGGGTTCGTAGAAGCCGGCTCGTAGAATCCTGGTTCGTAAAAGCCTAGCTCGTAGAATCGGCCTCGTAGATCAGCTGATGACGGGTAGCCGCTTGCCGGCGAGCACTTCGTTGTGACTTCCGGTCCGATAGCCCTGCAGATCGAGGGTCACGTACGAAAACCCGCGGTTCTTGCCGGCGCGGGTCAATGCTTCACGCAGATCGAAGGCGCGACGGAGCTCGTCCTCTGCGACCTCGATCCGAGCGATGGCCCCCGGAACCGTGCCCTCCGTGATCGAAATGGCGTGCCATCGGACGCGCACTTGACGAAGCCCGAGAGCGTGAAGATCCGCCTCGAGGTCGCCAATCTGCTCGAGTCTCTCTCTCGTCACGCGTGTGCCGTAGGGAATGCGGCTCGACAAGCACGCGGCCGCGGGCTTGTCCCAGACGCTGAGACCGACGAGAGCGGCGATTCTCCGGATGTCGCTCTTCCGAAATTCTGCTTCGACGAGAGGGCTCCGAGCCCCCGCGTTCTTCGCGGCTTCGAGGCCCGGCCGATAGTCCCCGAGGTCATCGAGATTGGTCCCGTTGACGACGTGCCCGAGGCCCCAGAGAGCACGCTTTTCGGTGCTCAGCCGATACAGCTCCGATTTACAGTGGAAGCATCGATCCGTGTGGTTTGCGAGGTAGTTCTCGTCCTCGATCTCCAAGGATTCAACGAGCTCGTGCCGGGCTCCGATTTGGCGCGCGACATCGATGGCAAGAGCCTTTTCACCCGGTGCGAGGCTCGGACTCACGGCGGTCATCGCGACGGCCTTGTCGCCGAGCACCTGGTGCGCCACCGAAAGAACGAACGCGCTGTCGACCCCTCCCGAGAAGCAGACGAGGACGGATCCCATCTCTGAGAAGAGGCCCCGGAGGCGGTCGAGCTTCGGCTCCGGTCCGAAGACAGAGGTAGGGGAAACGGGGGGCGCGAGCATGGGGGATGTGTAGCATTCCACAGCGAACGCGGCCTATCGCGGCCTGCCCAGAGGAGGAAGATAAGGAGGGAGGAAGAAGAGGAGGGAGGGAGAAGGGAGCTTGTGAAGGACTGAACACCTGCTACTATGTTCAGTTCCTCCAATGGCCGCGATCGACCTTCTTCGCCTGCGCTTCGAGTCTCGGTTTGGCCTCTCACCGTCGCTCGAGAGTCCCGCACGACCCTCGGCGTGGCCTGAGCTCGACGCGGTTCTGCCCGATCATGGCTTCCCTAGGGGGGTCATCGAGCTGACCGCTCCTCACGCTCTCGGCGGCGCTACGAGTGTCGCACTGGCCGTCATTCGTGCGGCGCAACGCCTCGAGAAACGAGCGTGGTGCGCGTGGGTGGACTCGGAAGGCACGCTCTACGCTCCCGCCGTCGCCAAGGCAGGTGTCGATCTGGACAGGCTCCTGGTCGTCCGGCCGCCTCTCGCAGCGGCGGGGCGCGTCGCGCTGAAGGTCGTTCAAGCGCATGCGTGCGAGGTCATCGTGGTCGACTTATCGACCCGCACCTCGAGCGCTGATCGGACGGGGCGAGGCTCGGGCAAACCAGAAGTGCTGGTGAGAAAACTCGCACTCGCAGCCGAAGATAGCGGCTCGTCGGTCGTTCTCCTTACCGATTCTCTCGTGCCTCGCGCGAGCCCTTTGCCCGTCGCGCTTCGGCTCGAGCTCGCCCGCGCCCCCGGCCACCTGGTCGTGAATGTCGCCAAGGATCGTCGTGGGCGAACGGGCCTCGCCAAGGCGGTCGTCCCGATGCGAACACGCCCGTGCCTCTCATTGGACGAGATGGGGTGATGCGATGGGGCGCTTCGTGGCGATGGCCTTCATAGGGTTACGCATCGAGTTGGCGCGCACTCGAGGAGGCTTACACAAAGAGGACCGCGTCCTTGGTGTGGTCATCGCCCGTGACGGAGGGGCGGTGAAAGACGAGTCCTCGCTCCTCGGCAACACGCGCCTCGACGAAGTTTCGCCCGAAGCGCGCGCGATCGGTATCCGGCCCGGACAAACGATCGCGTCGGCCCGTGCTCGCTCGGCCGATCTTCGCGTGCGCGTCGTGCCGCTCTTGTCCGTCTCGCAAGCGCTCAGCGGTTTGGCCGAGATGGCGTTTGCATTCGGAGCCACGACGTCTTTCGAGGCGGGAGGGTTCGCGGGGGACGTCGTGTGGGTCGACGTCACGGGATGCGGGCATTTGCACGCGTCGGGGAGAGACAAAGAAGGAGAGCGTACGCTTCTTTTGCGTCTCTCGGCTTGCGTGGAAAAGCTGGGGTACTCGTGCCGGATTGCCATCGCCGATGGCCCGCGTATCGCAGCCGCGGTCGCGCGTTATATGCCCGCACGCTCCCAAAGGGAGTGGAGCGATCCCATCGTCGTTCCTCGTGGAGAAAACGCAAAAGCCATCACGAAGCTTCCTCTCGCGGCCCTCGCACTGGAGAAGTCGACGCTGGCTTGGTTGTCTGCTCTCGGCGTCAAGCGCGTCGCGGATTTACAGACGCTTCCGCGCCTTTCGCTCGGAACGCGCCTCGGTGGGGACGCCGCGCGTGTCATGGCGCTCATCGATGGGGACGACCGAGCGCCGCTCACGGCGTATGTTCCTCCCGAACTCCCGACCGAGAAGGTTGACTTCGAATATGGAATCGAGAGCGCCGAGGCTCTTCTCTTCGTAGCCAAGCGCCTCGCGGATCGCATTGCAGCGCGTCTCGAGGGGCGATGTCTCAAGGCGGCTTGTCTCGAGCTCACTCTCCATCTGGATCGCGGAGTGAAGCACCTTTCGGAAGAGGATCCGATCCTGACGGTCACCCTCGCGTCTCCGCTCGCTCGATCCGAGGAACTGTTCTCGATTCTCAAGGCGAAGGTCGAGGGGAATGCCTGCGCCTCGATGCGCGCGCCCACCCTCGGCGTCACGCTTCGAGTGACAGAGGCGATCGAGGCACGCGCCGAAGCGCTCGATCTTTTGACGCCCGAAACCAAGGCCTTGCGCGCGCTTCCGAGACTGGCCAGTGAGCTGTCGGCGGAGCTGGGACACGCCGCGGTGGGAATGCTCGTCTTGCGAGATACCTGGGTCATGGCGGATCGATCGCGCCTCGTACCCTTCAGGCGGACGCCTCCGCCGTCGCCTTTCAGTTCGGCGCTTCTCGCTGGAGGTGCTGAGCCGACCCGCTGGCTCGAAGAACCGATGGGCGTCCGCCGCGCATCGCTCCTCCACGCGCGCATGGTCGCGCGCTTCGAATCTCTCGAGTGGTGGAACGACTCGTCCGGGGCTCGTCCGGATCGGGTCAACGTTCGCGATCATTACACAGCGTGGGTCGATGGGGGGCGAGGGGAGACGGGAAAGCGAGGGATGGCGTGGGTCGAGGTGGAGCGTGAGACAGGTCGCGCAAGGGTGATGGGATGGCTCGATTGATCGAGGTTTTCCCATGAGCCGCGTTCGTCTCGACCCGAGCAGCCGCGTGCTCCTCTCGCCGACTCCTCTTAGAATCGAGGGCCCTGCAGCGAAAGTCTCGCGTCCTCGCTTCGACTATGTCGAGCTCGCCGCGCGATCGAACTTCTCCTTCTTGCAGGCTGCCTCGCCGCCCAAGGACCTCTTCGAACGTGCGGCGGAACTCGGCTACGACGCCCTCGGCATTGCCGATCGGGACGGTCTCTACGGTATCGTCCGCGCGCACGAGGAAGCCGAGAAACGAGGGCTAAGGCTCATCGTCGGCTGCGAGCTCACGATCGACCCGGAAGAAGGACAAGTCGCGGTGCCGGACTCGGGGGAGCGTTCGAGACAGCGTTCGAGGCCCACTCTGCTCGTCCATGTCGAGAACTACGCCGGGTACGTGAACCTGTGCCGCATTCTCACGCAAAGTCACGAGCGCTACACGAAAGGAAAAGCGCGTCCGCACGAGGATGGGGTGCCCAAAAACTGCTTCGCAGGGATCCCTCTATCGGTCGTCTGCGAGCATTCAAAAGGGCTCTGGGCGATAGCTTCTGCGACCTCTGCGTGGATGGAGAAGCTCGGCCCCCTCAAGGATGCATTCGGCGAGCGGGCGAGTCTCGGCCTGTACCGTCACTTCGAGGGAGGAGACCAGGCACGCATCGAGCGAGCGATGGCAGCATCGAGCAGGTACGGGCTCCCGATATGTGCCCACAACGCCGTCCGCTACGCGCTACCCGAGGAAAAGCGCGTCTACGATGTCGTGACGTGCATCCGCGAAGGGATGACGCTCGACCGAGCGGGACGCGCGCTTTCCCCGCACGCCGAGGCGTACCTGAAGAGCGAGCCAGCCGTGCGCCAAAGCTTCGCGCACTATTCCGGGCACGAGGAGTGGCTTTCGCGCTCTCGCGTGGTGGCCGACGCGTGTGTCTTCCGGATCACGGAGCTCACGTATCAGTTCCCCTTCGAGATCGAAGACCCTGCTTTTCAAGGGGAGACCTCCGACCAGGCGCTGCGGCGCCTCACCTACGAGGGCGCGAGAAAGCATTACGGCGACTCGATTCCCGAGAAGGTTCGCGAACAGATCGAGAAGGAGCTCGGCGTCATCGCAAGGATGAACGTCGCATCCTATTTTTTGAGCGTGCGATCGATCGTCGAGATCGCTCGCCGACGCGACATCCTCTGTCAGGGACGAGGGAGCGCAGCCAACAGCGCCGTCTGCTACTGCATCGGTATCACGGCGGTCGACCCGTCGCGTTCGAACCTTCTCTTCGAGCGCTTTTTGTCGGAAGAGCGCAGAGAGCCTCCCGACATCGACGTCGATTTCGAGCACGAGCGGCGGGAAGAAGTCATTCAAGAGATCTACCTGCGCTATGGCCGGGACCGCGCGGCGATGGTGAGCGAGGTCATCTCCTATCGAGGGAAGTCCGCGCTGCGCGAGGTCGGCAAGGTATTCGGTCTGTCGCTCGAGCAGGTCGATCGGATGAGCACTCTGGTCGAGTGGTGGGACAAGCTCGGCGACGTCGATGGCGAGCGTTTGCAGAGCGTCGGCTTCGAGCCAAACGACTCGCGCGTCCGTCTCGCGCTAGAGATGTCGCGGGCCATTCAGGGGTTCCCGCGTCACTTGTCGATTCACGTGGGCGGATTCGTGCTTTCCGCGGCTCCGCTCTCTCTCGTCGCACCGGTCGAGCCGGCGACGAAGCGCGATCGCACGGTGATTCCCTGGGACAAGGATGACCTCGACACGTTGGGCTTCTTCAAGGTCGACGTCCTCGGCCTCGGCATGCTCACGGCGATCCGCAAGGCCTTGGCTCTCGTGCAGGGCGACCCGCGCGTTCGTGGGATGCGTGCGCTCGACCAGCTTGCCAAGATCCCTCCCGAAGATCCTCTCGTCTACGAAGCGCTTGGCCACGCCGACACGGTGGGCGTCTTCCAGATAGAGAGTCGCGCACAGATGGCGATGCTTCCACGACTGAAGCCGAAGGGGTTTTATGACCTCGTCGTCGAGGTCGCCATCGTTCGTCCTGGACCCATTCAAGGTGGAATGGTGCATCCCTATCTCAGAAGACGTAGCGGACAAGAAACGATCACGAGTCCACATCCGATCCTCGATTCGATCCTGAGTCGTACGCTCGGCGTGCCGCTCTTTCAGGAGCAGGTCATGGAGATCGCGATCGTCGGTGCGGGATATACCGGTGGAGAAGCCGACTGCCTTCGTCGCGACATGGCGGCGTGGCGCAAGAACGGCCAGCTCGAACGGCACCGCACGCGCCTCCATGAGGGGTTTCTCGCCCACGGCATCTCGGCGAAGTTCGCCGAGCAGCTCTATGCGCAGATTCAGGGATTCGGCGAGTACGGCTTTCCCGAGAGTCACGCCGCGAGCTTCGCGCTCCTCGTTTATGCGAGCGCCTGGCTCAAGGTGCATCATCCCGCGGCGTTCGCTCTGGCGCTCATCAATAGCCAACCCATGGGTTTCTACTCGCCCAGCACGATCCTGCAGGATGCGCAAAAGCACGGCGTCGTCGTCCTTCCCGTCGACGTCGACCGGAGTGAATGGGACTCCACGCTCGAGACCGAGACGGTCGCGGAGGACAGACCGAACGGCCCACGAATTCGCCTCGGGTTCCGGCAAGTGCAAGGCATCTCCCAGCCGGCTGCAAAGCGTATCGAGTCCGCGAGGAACGCTTCTTCGTTTGCGACCGTCGAAGATCTTGCAGCGCGAGCGGGTCTCGAAAGGGACGAGCTCGAGGCGCTGGCGGAAGCAGGAGCCCTCGAACGTCTCGCCGAAGGGAGACGGGCAGCCATCTGGAAGGTCCACGCCCCGCGAGGAGACGGCCTCTTCGAAGGTGTCGATCTAGGCGACTCCGCGCCCCTTCTTCCGCCGCTTACGCGCGCGGAGCAGCTCACGCTCGACTATGCGCGGACGGGCATCAGCATCTCGGACCACCCGATGCGCCTCGCACGGCTGGGCCTCTCTTCGAACATCAAGAGCGCACGACAAGTCGCGGAGCTATCCGCTCGGGCGCGCGTCAGCTCGGCGGGGCTGGTCATCTGCCGGCAGCGTCCTGGAACGGCGAGTGGCGTCGTGTTTATCACGATGGAGGATGAGACCGGTTTCGTGAACCTCATTCTCTATAGCCGCATCTTCGAAGAGTTCCGTCACGTGGCGACGACGAGCACCCTGCTCCTCGCGCACGGTCTCATCGAGCGGGAAGGGGAGGTCGTGTACATCGTCGTGCAGCGTCTCGAAAAGCTTGCCATCCCGGTTCAAGCCAAAAGAATCGAGAGCCTCTCGATGAGTCGAGATTTCCACTGACTTGGACGCGGCGAGCCGCCTACGCCACCGCTTCGACGAACTCCGCCGGCTTCTTCTCCCTCGTCGCATTCGCCGCGTTCATTCTCACGCTCACGAGCCTCGACACTCCGGACTCTTGCATCGTGACCCCGTAGAGAACGTCCGCCAACTGCATCGTCCGCTTGATGTGAGTAATCAAGATGAATTGCGAACGGTCGGTCATCGAACGAATCAAGTCGTTGTAGCGCGCGACGTTGGCCTCATCGAGCGGCGCGTCAACTTCGTCGAGAATGCAGAACGGCGACGGCTTGATCTGGAAGATGGCGAAGATGAGAGACACCGCAGTCAATGCTTTTTCCCCGCCGGACATCAGCTCGATGTTCGACAGCTTCTTGCCCGGGGGTTGCGCGAGGATATCGATGCCCGTTTCGAGGAGATCTTCGGGGTTCGTGAGACGGAGCGCCGCTCGTCCGCCATGGAACATTCGGGGAAAAACATCCTGAAAGCGCAGATTGACCGCCTCGAACGTCTCGGCGAAGAGACGCTTCGATTCTCGGTTCATCTGCTGGATGGCACGCTCGAGATCGGCGAGCGCCTTGTCTAGGTCGGCTTTCTGCTCCGAATAGAAGACGAAGCGCTTCTCCGCTTCCTCGTGCTCGCGAACCGCATCCAGATTTACGCTTCCCATTCGCTCGATGAGCACGGTCAGCTCGCCGATGCGGCCATGCGTCTCCGCGTCGGGCGGGGGCCTCATGTGATAGTCGCCGACGACGCGAGCAAGTGAAAGTCCGCGGAACTTCTCTGCGACCGAGTCGGTCAGGTGCCGCAGCACGATCTCTTGCTCGCGGAGAGCGATCTCGTGTCGTCCGAGCTCCTCGCGGCACGAGTCGAGGCGCGACCGAAGGTCGCGGAGCCCATTCTCGCGACTCGTGAGGTCTCCACGCAATGCTTCGAACTCGGCACGTACTTCGGCGAGCGCCTCTGCCCGCAAGCGCGATTCATCGAGCGCTACACCGAGCCGCTCCTGGTGCTGGACCAACAGCGCCGCCGTTTCGCTGAACAAGGTGGAATTTGCGAGGAGCTCTTCCTCGATGCGTCCAGCCCGTTGCTCGAGCTCGTCCGCGCTCTTGGTCAGACGTTGCAGCATCCCCCTGTGCGCGACCAACCGCTCCCGCGTCGCCGCGACGGTGATCTTATGCTCCATGACTTCCGCGCGCCTCTCCTCGACTTGCTCGCGCCACGAAGCTGCAAGCTCCGTTGCGTGCGTGATGTGCGCGGTGGCTTCTTCGAGACGCAATCGGGCTTCGCCGAGGTCGTGTTGGGCCGCCGCGCCCTCCTCGGTCGCGAGGAGGAGCTCCGCGTCGAGCTCGCTTACCTCCGAACGAACGGTGTTGGCACGTCGCGTCAAGTGCTCGACCTGGACTTGAACGCTCTTGAGGTCACGCTGAGCCGAGACGAGCGAGAGCTCTCCTTCGTGAGCGCGGCTTCGCGCCGCATCGAGCAGAGCTTGCTGCCTCCCGATGTCGAGTCGAAGCTCCTGATGCCCCTCCAGTCGTCGGGTCACGACCTCTTCCATCTCCGCGACTTGTTGGCCGAGCTCGCGCGTCTCGCGCTTGGTCTCGAGCATGTGCGCCGCGAGATCCTCCCCGGATCCACCCGAGACTCGGCCATCGGCGTGGAGCACCGTTCCGCCGAGCGTCACTAGCGCGCCGCCGGCGCCGTTCGCGCGCAAACGCACCGCGCCTTCGACGTCGCGCACTACGATTGCGTCGCCTACGAGCGCGCGCACGAGTGGTTCGTCCTCCGGAGCGAATCGAAGCTCGTCGAACAGCCGCGCGACCACGGACTCATCGCTGGGGAGAGGGGACGGATCGTTCAGGCTGAGGAGTGAGCGCCCGGCTACGATCGTCGCGCGGCCTGCACTTCTCCTCGCCAGTTCGTCCAGTAGCTCGATTCCGCGCGAGAGATCCGTGACCACGACGTCCTCGAGACGGCTGCCCAAGAGCGCGGCGAGAGCGGGGATGAGCGGGCGCGGCGCCTCGACCCGATCCGCGACGAGTCCCACGAGGACCGGATCCTTGGTCGCGAGTAGCGCCTTCACACCCTGCCCGACGCCCTCGAGCTTGGCCTGCACTTCGAGCAACGCGTGCATTCGGGAGCGCGCCTTCGCAAGATCGCCTTTGGCTTGATCGAGGGTCCGCTCGCTCTCGGCGATTCGAATGCGAAGGGCCTTGAGGTCCTCCTCCGCGCGCGCTTGCTCGGCGGCGGTGGCCACCTTGCCCCCCTCCATGTCTCGCAGTGCTTCGACCCAAGCCTCTTCCCGTGCCCGGTGCTCCAGTAAGACGGCTCCTAGAACCTCTTCTTCGGCTGCAAACTTTTCTTTGCGACCGAGCATGTCCGCCCGACGCCTATCGAACCCCGCGAGCTTGGCCTCGGCGCTCGCGATCGTGGTTCGCGCCACCGAGGCTTGCACGAGGAGGTCTTTCGCGATGCCTTCGGCGGAGGTGTGCTCTTGCTCGACGCGGCGGAGGTGCTCTTGATGGCCCTCCATCGCTTCCGCCTGAATGTGCTCTTCGCTCTCGAGAGACACCAGCGCGGAAGCAACCGCGTCGCGCTCGCTTCCCAGGCGCGTGGCCTGTTCGCGCAACTCGCTGCCCTCGGTCTTCGCCTGCGCTTCGCGCTCGCGGAGAGTCGCGAGTTTGTCTTTGGCGCGATCGATGGCGGCCTCTTCTACGCGCGCCGCGTTTTCTGCCCCGAAGCTCGCGTCGTGGGCGCTCTGCTGGCGTTCCCCGACCTCGTGGGCCGCTTGACGCGCGGTTTCCAGCTCCGCCTCGCTCACGGTGAGGTCGACCCTCGCCGCGTCGACGTCGGCACCGAGGCGTAGAACCTCTGCCGACTCGAGCTTGATCCAGCCGGTTGCCTCGAGGTACCGGTGCGATGCCTCGTACAGTTGCAGGTCCTCGACCTCGCGCCTGTACGCCAGATAGCGCTCTGCCTTGGCGGCTTGGCGACGCAGACTGTCGAGATTGCGCTCGATCTCCGTCACGATATCGCCCACTCGAAGGAGGTTCTGCTGCGTGAGCTCCATCTTGCGTTCGGCTTGCTTCTTGCGCGACTTGTACTTGGTGATCCCGGCAGCTTCTTCGATGAGCAATCGCCGGTCCTCGGGCTTTGCGCTCACGATGAGACCGATCTTCCCTTGCTCGATAATCGAGTACGCCTTCGTTCCGGCGCCCGTTCCGAGGAAAAGATCGGTCACGTCCTTCAACCGAACCGGCGTCTTGTTGATGAGATAATCGCTCTCCCCCGTCCTCTGGAGACGCCGAGTGACCGCAATCTCCGGATAGTCCCGGTACTCGATGGGCACGTCGCCGCCGTCGTTCTCGAAGGTGAGGGTGACTTCCGCGGCGTCATGCCCCGCGCGCGACTCGGAGCCGCTGAAAATCACGTCCTCCATGCTTCGACCGCGGAGGTGCTTGGCCGATTGCTCGCCCATACACCAGCGGATCGCGTCGACGATGTTCGATTTGCCGCAGCCGTTCGGGCCGACGATGGCAATGACCTCGTGATCGAACGTAACGACGGTGCGGTCGACGAACGACTTGAACCCGATCATCTCGAGGCGCTTGATCTTCATCTTCGCTCCCGAAGCGGACCCGTCCGCTCCTGATTTGAATCCACCGGAGGACTTGCCAAAGTGATTTCGCTTTGCTTACCCAGATCTCGAAGGCACGACCGAGCGCGCCTTCCCGCTTCCACTCCGCGCTGTCGCGGAGGGTCGAGGGCACATTGGCAGCGAGAAGCTTGAATACTATTCATGTTTCTACATAGTGTCACTCCACGTAGGGCATACTTTTGGTACGCGCTTGGCATCGCCCGCGCAAGGGAATTCGAGAATGGCTCGGGAGTGGAGAAAGACCGACCTTCCTCATGTCCCACGGACGTCAGCCGCTGTAGGGTTCCTCGAAGCGCGCCTTGACACGATGGCGCCCGGATAACTATCTCGCGGTCAAAGCTCTCCCAAGCCATGCCTACCTACGAATACTTGTGCTCTCACTGCGGCAACGAGTGGGAGGAAATCCAGAAGATCTCCGAACCTCCGATTCAGACTTGCCCAAAATGCTCGAACGCCACCGCGAAGCGGCAGATCAGCGGCGGCAGCTTCATCCTCAAGGGTGGCGGCTGGTATGCCGATCTCTACTCCTCCGCGAAGCCGTCCTCGAAGAAGGAGGACGGTTCTGAGTCGAAGAGCGCCAGCGAGTCCAAGGACAAGAAGGAGACGTCGAGCAGCGACTCGAAGCCCGAAGCCAAAGAGGCCGCGCCGGCAAAGGCAGAGTCTCCCGCGCCGTCAAAGGCTCCGGCCGCGTCGAGCGGCCCCGCGAAGTAGGAGCGGACCTAGCACTCGGGATCGCGCCTCGCTCGGCGAGATTCCCAGCTCGGTCGAAAGGCGCTCGAAGACGAGCCCGGTGAGTCTTCCGCCCGGAGGGCGTGCGACTCGAGCCAGGTCGTGGACCCACGCGCGCGCGTCCTCGGCGCGCTCGCTCTCTTCAAGGCTCCTGAGGAATGTCTCGGCGAGCGCGGAATCGACACCACGTCGCGCCCCCAGCCACTTCTTCGCAACGAGCGCGCCACGCATCAGCTGGTGAAACCGCGCCAACGCCATCATCCATGGTGCGGGGAGCTCCTCTCCCGCCGTGCATCGCGAAAGTTCTGAAATGCGCCCGCGGATCGCTTCGAGGGTGAGCTCATCGAGCTCACGAAGCGCACCGGGAAATCGTCTTGCAAGAGCGGCCATGGGACGGCGTGGGTCTCCTCCTGGATGTACCTCGTCTTCGAGGCGTAGACGGAGCATCTCCTCGTACTTCCACTTGAGCTCCGCGAGTTCGACGAGGGAGACCTCCCGCATGGGTTATCCAAGACTGTCACACTCCGCTCCTTCGCGCGCATCTAGAGATGCGTCGGACGTCGGATGACAGAGCGTCCCGAGACGACTACGCTCAGGGAGCGGTCTTCATGAGCGACTCCAAGCGCGAAATCGACGAGCTCCGCCGGCAAATGGCGGGCATCGACGCTCAGTTGCTCGCCGCCCTCGAGAAGCGCGCGAAAGCATCCAAGGCGATGGGAGCTCTCCTCCGTGAGCAGCCCGCCCAACTCTCGCTCAACGACCGCTCGCAGATCGACGCTCTCGTCGCGCGCTCGACGGGAGACATGCCTGCACGATCCCTTCGAACGATCTTTGGCGCCGTCTACGCCGCATGCTTGGGACTGCAAACCCATGCGACCGTTGCTTACCTTGGGCCGGAGGGGGCCTCGGGGCATTCGGTGGCGAGGGAGCATTTTGGAAGCTCTGCTACGTTCGTTGCCAGCCATTCGGCAGCCCTCGCGCTGGAAGAAGTAAGCCGTCAGCGCGCTTCGTTCGCGATCTTGCCTTACGAGACCTCCGCCGAGGGCCCCGTGCACTCCACGATCCTCGCCGTCGCGGCGAGTGAACTCCGGATCGCGCAAGTCCTCGAGTCGATCCCGGGTCTTCACGTCTTTTGCCGCCCCGGCGAGGCGGGCGAGATAAAAAGAGTGTACGCGACACCCAGCGATCTTGGGCTCGCGAGGAGCTCTCTCGCGACGATAGGCAAGTTCGATCTCGTAGAGGTAGAGTCGCCCGCCGCCGCGTGTCAGAAGGCGCTCGAGGAAACGGGCGCCGGCGCGCTCGCGAGCGCGAGCACGGGCGATGAACTCGGGCTCGAACTCGCGCATAAAAACGTGCTCGATCATGCGCACGAACACGCCCGCTACGCGATCGTCAGCTCGCGGCCGTCCTCGCGCACGGGAGACGATGCCACCGCGATTGTATTCACTCCGACGGACGGCCCTGGAGTGCTCCTCGAGACTCTCCAGAAGTTCGTCGAGCGAGGAATTGCAGTGAGTCGAATTCAGTCACGCCCCGTCGAAGCGGAAGGATGGGCCTTTCTATACTTCCTCGAGATCGCTGGGCATGCGACCGATCGGCAGCTCGTCTCCGTGTTGGAGGAAGTAAAGCGCCTCACCAAGTTCTTCCGCGTGCTCGGCTCGTTTCCGGCCCATCGGTAAATGCGAACTCACATGAGGATTCGGCACGTGCGTTCGAACGCGCTCTCTCGTGGCTCCTTTGCTTTTTTTGCCGTAGCGGCATGGCTGCTCGTGTCGTGTGCAGGCAGCGAGACGGGTGCGGGACCACGCGCTCCTCTCCAGGTAACGGAAGAGCAGCTCGACGGCGATCCCCTCCTGCTTCTTCCTCCGGGTCCCATCCTCGCCCTTACGTTCGATGCGCGGGCCTTCTACGAGGGCCGGTCGTTCGGCGCGGACCTCGGACTCGTTGCCGAGAAACTCTTGCCGCTGGCCACCGAAGCAGGCTTTTCTCCGTCGCGCGACGTCGACCGCGTGGTGGTCGGCAGCTACGCGATGCAAGGAGCCGACGTCGTGGCCGTCGTGCGCGGCCGCTTCGATGGCGCCCAAATGGTTCGAGCGGCCGCAGGCGCGCTCGTCTCGACGCCATATGCGGACCGCCAGATGTACACCGTGAGCACGTTCGGCTTCACCGTCCTGACGCCCCATACCTTTCTGATGGGAACCGCCGCGGGGCTCCGTCGAGCGCTCGACCGGATTCACGACGGGCGCGTGAAGATGGACCTTCCCCCTTGGGCGATAGAAGCGCTCGAGACGAAGGGAGCGGCCTTTGCGTTCGCCGGCGATTTCGGGGGAGCCCCTCTTTCAGGCCTGCAGGGGCTCCCGCTTCCCCCGTGGGTCGGGGGCGTCAAGACGATCCGCGGGTTCGGGGACTTCCACGATCCCGGCGTGAACGTGCAAGGGACGGTTGCTTTCAACGATCCTCCGCACGCCTCCGCCGGAGCCGACGCCATGCGCCAGCTCGGTGCGCTCATCAACACCGTGGCTATTGCCGGCGTAGTCCCGCAACTGAAGAACCTCACCATCGACGCGGACGGACCCAACGTGCGTTGCGCGTTCGCCGTCGACGAAGCGCCGGTCCACGCTCTCTTGAAGCAGCTGCCGCAGTGGATCGGCAAAGCTCACTGAAAAGGGCCGACGAGGCAGACAAACCGCGGCGCCGGGATTGAACTTTGCCGAGTTCATGGGCAAGCTGAAGGAGGAGTAAATCGAATATGTTTCAACGAAAGCCGAAAGGCGGGATCGTCCGCGCTGCGCAAGCGCTGTTTGCGGCCAACGGGGTCGCACACGCGGTGTTTCTCTCGCTCTTCGGGTGGCGTCTCTTCTTCGCCGGGCCGCTTACCAAGGTCGTCGCGCTTCCTTGCGCGATCTTTGCTCTCGTGGGGCTCGCCGCAGATATCGTCGGCTGGTCGCTCGTCAAATACGGCGGGAAGACGCGAGTTCGCAAGTTCGGCCTCTGGGGCGTGGCCGCTTCGACCGCGATTGCCGCTGCGCTGCTCATCGTCTCCTCGCTTACCGGTTGACGCCCACTGCCGCTTGCGCTCCCCGTCTTCCTTTACCCCGGCCGTGGTATCCGTCTCGTAGAGTGATCGATGACGCGACTCGTAGTCCATCCTGCGTCGGCACCTCTCACCGGCAGCGTTTCCGTTCCGTCGGACAAGAGCATCGGGCACAGAGCGCTCCTCTTTTCCGCGCTCTGCGAGGGGACTTCACGCATCTCTAGTTTTTCGCGCGGAGAGGACAACTTGGCCACGATGGCTTGTCTTCGCGCCCTCGGCGTTCTCATAGACGAGAAAGGTCCGCACGATCTCGTCGTGCATGGCGTCGGGCTTCACGGTCTCACACGACCCACGGGCGAGCTCGACTGCGGCAACTCGGGAACGACGATGCGCCTGCTGGCGGGGGTGCTGGCGGCTCAGCCCTTTGGCTCGGTGCTCACCGGCGACGCGTCGCTTTCTGGGCGGCCGATGCTCCGCATTGCCAAGCCGCTCCGTGCGCGCGGGGGCACCGTTGAAGGGCGACCGCATCCGAAACGCGAGGGGGATTTGACAGCTCCGCTCTCGGTCGGACCACTGGCGAAGGGCCGGGCCCTGACGGGGCTCACGTACGAAAGCCCCGTGTCGAGTGCCCAAGTAAAAAGCGCGGTTCTGCTCTCCGGACTTTTCGCCGATGGGCCAACCTATTTCAATGAGCCGACCGTCTCGCGCGATCACACCGAGCGCCTCCTCCTCGCTCTCGGCGCGCCGCTCGAGACGACGGGATCGGTGGTCCGCCTAGACCCTTCCGGTTGGAGTGGCGTGATGCCCGCGCAAGACATCGACATCCCCGGCGACCTCTCGGCGGCGGCGTTTCTTTTGGTCGCGGCCCAGCTGGTCCCCGAATCACGAGTCTCCGTTCGAGCGGTAGGCGTGAACCCGACTCGCACGGGCATCCTCGAGATTGCGCGCGACATGGGGGCCGGTTTGGCGATCGAGCCGTCCGGGGAGCGCGCGGGGGAGCCGCTCGCTACACTTCATGCCTGGTACGCGCCTCTTCGCGGGGCCAGGGCGGGTGGCGAAGTTGTCGCACGCGCGATCGACGAGGTCCCGATCGTGTGTGCCCTCGCGGCACGAGCCTCGGGGACGACGACGCTCACCGACGCAGAAGAGCTGCGCGTGAAGGAGAGCGACCGTCTCGCCGTCATGGCCAAGGTGCTGCACGCTTTCGGAGTCGCGTGCGAGGAGCGTCCGGACGGCCTCGTCATCGAGGGGAGGGAAGGGCCGCTCGAAGGAGGCGCCGAGGTCGAGAGCCGCGGCGATCACCGCATCGCCATGACGGCGGCGGTGTTGGCTCTCGCGGCTCGCGCGCCGAGCGTCGTTCATGACGTCGATTGCATCGGTACGAGCTTTCCGAAGTTCGTTGCGACTCTTCGAGGTCTCGGTGCGCGCGTCGACGTCGTCTCGTAGCTGGTCTCGTTAGGTGGTCTCGTTAGATGGGCGCTGGCTTCTCAGGATGGGGCGAGACTACCTCGTCTACGTAGGTCTTCCCGTGTCGCATCTAACGCTCTTCTGCGAATCGCGCAGCGTGCGCGCGGCCGCCTGCGCTAGCTGAGCCCCGGACATCGGCTTGCCGATCATCGTCATGTCTTCCAACGTGAGTCCGCGACCCGCGAACACGTCTGGGCTGTGCGCCGTACACAGGAGAACCGGCGAGCCGTGGCACCGATCCCGGAACGGCGTGACCAGGTCCGCAACCGTGCCGTCGCCGAGAATGCCGTCGCTCACGAGCATATCGAACGCCGGGCCGGCGTCCGCGATCGCCACCAGAGCCCGCGCCACCGATGCCGCCTCGGTGACGGACGCGCCGAGGGCGGACAGCCCGCGCGCAAATGCACGCCGGATCGTGTCGTCGTCCTCTACGAGAAGCACGCGACTGCCCGCCAAGTCTCCGGTCGACTCCGGAGGGGCGTCCTCCGAGGAGGGCACGAACGCTGGAAGCACGAGTTGCACCTCCGTGCCGCGCCCCATTTCCGACTTGAAGACGACGTGGCCGCCGCACGCCTCGACGGTTGCGCGCACCATGCTCAGCCCGAGCCCCGTCCCGGCCGTCCCCTTGGTCGAGAAGAAGGGCTCCCCCAGCCGCGCCAGGGTCCCTGGATCCATGCCGCGCCCGGTGTCGCGCACCGCCACGACGACGGCGCCTTCCAACGGCTCGACGGACAACGTGATCTGCTTGTGCTCACCGTCGAGCGAGTCGCGAGAGTTGAGTACCAGATTCATAGTCGTTTGGAGGACGGCGCCCCGCGACAGGGGCACTGTCTGGCCATGGGCCAGCGACGTCACGAGCTTCACGTCGTCCGGGAGCAGGCGCTGAAGGTTCCGCGTCACGGTGGCGATGACGTTCGCGGGGTCGCAGTGCGGAGTCTCGTCCCGCGTCGGTCGAACGAGATCGAGCATCGCGCGCATGGTCCCGCTCGCGGCCTGCGTCGTGGCCTCGATGTCCTTCACGAGCTCGAGTGCGGACGGCGACAGGGCCTCACGGCGCAGCTCGTCTGCGCAGCAGGCCATGATGGTGAGCGTGTTGTTGACGTCGTGCGCGACGCCACCGATGAGCCGTCCTGCCGTCTCCAGCTCTCGGCGACGCGCGAGGACCGCTTGTGTCTCTTCGTTGATGCGTCGGACCTCGTCGAGCTCCGACAGCGCGCGACGCAAGCCACTCAAGAGCGAGCTCGTCGCCAACGCGATGAAGACCGAGATCCCTCCGCCGATCACCCCCGTGCGCACCCAGGTCGAGAGCGGCAATGGTGGTACCCCCCAGCCGCGCGATACGGCGAGCGCTCCGACTACGCAGAACGTCGCGGTCGCGAGTGTCGCGACGCCGATGCTGACGGGACGGCTGAAGTGAGTCGCGGCGAGGAACACTCCGACCGCGACAAGGGCGCCCGTCCCCGCCATCGGGCCAAACGCGATGAGAGAGGTGATCAGAATGATCTGCAAGAGAACGAGGGCGAGCGCGGTCGCCAATTTCGGACGCCGCCGCATGGACCAAAGGGCAGCGCTCAAGACGGCCACGAATCCCCAAGCGACGTATACGCGGATCGTCGATGCGCGGAGGACGACGCCCGCGGTCGAGAGTACGAGCGTAAGGGTTACCGCCGTACGAAGGTTGTCGGTCACCTGCGCGATCGTCTTCGCGTGGAGCTGGGCGACGGGGTCGTGCGCCGGTGGGCGACCGGTGTGTGCGCCAAGCGGCAACTTGCGAGGGAGGCGCTCGTCGGGTCGAACCTCGTTCACGCCGACATTATAGCCCCGTTCGCTCAGGCGAGCGGGCGCGTGAAGGTCCACGGTCGCATCCGAGGCCGGCCCGTTGCCTCGCTCCCTCGTCGCGACTAGTCGTTTGCATCGTGAGCGCGCGTCGTCGTCCGGTCGTTGCCATCGATGGTCCCGCGGGCGCCGGCAAGAGCACCGTCTCCCAAAGGCTCGCCGAGGCTCTCGGATTCGTTCTCGTCGACACGGGCGCCATGTACCGCGCGGTGGCCCTCGCTGCGCGACGAGCCGGTGTGCCGTGGAGCGACGGGCCGCGCCTGGGTGAGCAAGCCGGAGCGATCCTTGCGCGTCACGAACTTTCTTTCACCGCGGCGCCCGGGCGAACCGCGCTCGTCCGACTCGCCGGTGAGGACATATCCGGGGCCATTCGCACTCCGGAGATCGGCATGGGC
>Ga0182024_10005755_pt1 | contig 27571 bp, 24 predicted proteins | sample P32metaG_FD_120480 | JGI IMG/M metagenome (GOLD analysis project Ga0182024, IMG submission 120480) | Permafrost microbial communities from Stordalen Mire, Sweden - P3-2 metaG (Illumina Assembly) | ecosystem: Environmental > Terrestrial > Soil > Wetlands > Permafrost | place: Sweden: Stordalen...
GACGATCCGAAATCGCCGATCTACGGCATGCCGGTGCTGCAGGTGTGGAAGGCCGGCACGGTGATGTTCAACAAGCGCTCGCTCGCCTCGGGCTATGCGGGCATCGACAATCCGCTGTTCTACCGCGACAACACCATGATGCTGCTCGGCGACGCCAAGAAGATGACGGAAGAGATCGTCAAGGCGCTGTGAGCGCGATGCCGATGGCCCCGCAGAACCCTTTGCCGCGACACCTTGAGCCACGCACGTCCTCGCGCTGGGCGGCGCCGAAATCGTCGCCGCCGCGACCCTATCGCATGGCGATCCGTCTCATCGGCCTCCCGGTCGTCGCCGCCACCGGGTTTTTCATCTACTACGGGCTGCGCGACCGGCTGGCGCTGCCGCCCTGCGACTCGGACCGCGCCAAGCAGACGCTGTCGGAGGTCCTCAAGCAGCTCAAATATGAGCCGAAGAGCTACGAGCCGATCAAGACGGTCTCGAGCAGCAGCAGCGAAGTCGTCTGCAATGCCGCCCTGCCGCTGCCCGACGGCACCACGGTGGTCGCCGACTACAGCTTCTATTGGCAGGGCAGCAAGGCCAACATGCGCTATTCGATCGTGCGCAAGACTTCGCCGTGAGGGCCCGGTCGTTCGCCTGACCTCTCGGCATGCCGGCGACGGCAGGCAGCTGCCATCGATGGAACTCGCGCCCGGCCTGCACCTTATCAGTGCGAGGGATCACGCCGCAGCGACAGCCATCATGTCCAGCAAAGCCACCGCAACCGAACCGCTCGCCGTGATGGCGCGGGTCGGCTACGTGGCACGCGGGCTCGTATTCCTGATCGTCGGCAGTTTCGCGCTGCTGGCGGCAATCGGCTCAGGCGCGCGGCCGCAGGGCGCGGGCGATGCCTTGCGGAATCTGTTTGCGCAGCCGCTCGGCGGCTTGCTGCTCTGGGCCGTTGCCGCCGGTCTCGCCTGCTTTGCCGGCTGGCGCTTCCTGCAGGCTTTTTTTGATGCCGACCGGCATGGCAGCACGCCCTATGGCCTGATGCGCCGGGCCGCACTCGGCGGCAGCGGCTTGTTCTATGCAGCGCTCGCCGCGGCGATCGCCCGCATCACCGTGAGCGCAGCAACGACCAACGAGGACCAGGCGGCGCGCGACTGGACGCGGTGGCTGATGATGCAGCCGCTCGGCCGCGTCCTGCTCGGCTTGATCGCCGCCGCGTTCGTCGGCGTGGCGATCGGCCTCGCCATAAAGGTTTTTCGCGCGCCCTATCGGCGCCACCTCGATGCCGGGCGGCTGTGGCGCGCCTGGGCGGTCGCGCTCGGCTCGTTTGGCATCATGACGCGCGCCGCCGTCTTCCTCATGATCGGGACGTTCCTGGGGTTTGCCGCCTACGGTGCGAATTCCAGGGAGGCGGTCGGACTGTCCGGCGTGCTGCGCACGCTGCAGCATCAATCCTACGGCGGCGTGCTGCTGGGCATCGCGGCGCTCGGCCTGGTCGCGTTCGGCTCCTTCGAGATCATCGAAGCCTGCGCGCGCCGGGTGCGGACGCCGAAATTGGCGGGCTGAAGCAACACACTAGCGGGTGTCCTCCGGCTTGCCGTAGCCGCCCGCAGTCGGCGTCTGGATGATGACTGCCTCACCGGCGTCGATGATGGTGGCGTCGGCGCCTTTAAGCTTTTCCATGCGGCCGTCCTGGCGCCGCACCGCGTTCTCGCCGATCTCGCCGTCCGCGCCGCCGGCAAGCCCGAACGGCGGCACGCGGCGGTGGCCGGACAGGATGGTGCACTCCATCCGTTCCAGGAAGCGGATGGTGCGGCGCACGCCGTCACCGGCGGTCCAGCGGCCGCGTCCGCCGGAGCCCTTGCGGATATGAAAATCCTCGAGCAGTACCGGATAGCGGAATTCCAGGACTTCGGGATCGGTGAGCCGGGTATTGGTCATGTGGGTGTGCACCGCGTCGGTGCCGGGGAAGCCGGGGCCGGCCGGCGAGCCGGAGCAGATCGTCTCGTAATACTGATACCGCGCATTGCCGAAGTTGAGATTGTTCATGGTGCCCTGCGCCGCCGCCATGGCGCCGAGCGCGCCGAACAGGCAATTGGTCACTTCCTGCGAGGTCTCGACGTTGCCGGCGACCACGGCGGCGGGATATTCCGGCGTCAGCATCGATTTTTTCGGAATGACGATGCGGATCGGGCGCAGACAGCCGGCGTTCATCGGGATGTCGTCGTCGACCATGACGCGGAACACGTAGAGTACCGCGGCGCGCGTCACCGGCTCCGGCGCGTTGAAGTTAGTCGGCTGCTGCGGGCTGGTGCCGGTGAAGTCGACGGTCGCCTCGCGCTTCTTCTTGTCGACCGCGATGCGGACCTTGATGGTGCTGCCCTGGTCGGTCTCGACGTGGAACTCGCTGTCGTGCAGCCGGTCGATGACGCGGCGCACACTTTCCGCGGCGTTGTCCTGCACGTGCCGCATATAGGCGTTGACCACCGGCAGCGTGAAATAGCGCACCATGCCGCGCAGGTCGCGCGCGCCCTTCTCATTGGCGGCGATCTGCGCCTTGATGTCGTTGACGTTCTGCAGCGCATTGCGCGCCGGATATTTGGCGCCGTTGAGCAGCGCGTAAAGCTCCTTCTCGCGAAAGCGGCCGCGCTCGACCAGCATGAAATTGTCGATATAGACGCCTTCCTGCTCGATCGTGGTGGCGTTCGGCGACATCGAGCCCGGCGAGACGCCGCCGACATCGGCATGGTGGCCGCGCGAGGCGACCCAGAACAGGATGCTGCGGCCCTCGAACACCGGTGTGCAGACGGTGATGTCGGGCAGGTGCGTACCGCCGTTATAGGGCGCGTTGATGACGTAGACGTCGCCGGCGCGCACTCTGCCCTTGTTCTCGCGGATGATGGTCTCGACGGCGCGGTCCATGGAGCCGAGATGGACCGGCATGTGCGGCGCGTTGGCAACGAGCGAGCCGTTGTTGTCGAACACCGCGCAGGAGAAATCGAGCCGCTCCTTGATGTTCACGGAGTAGGCGGTGTTCTGCAGCGCCACGCCCATCTGCTCGGCGATCGACATGAACAGGTTGTTGAATACTTCGAGCATCACCGGGTCGGCATGGGTGCCGATCGGGCGGGCGCGCACGAGCTTTTGGATCCGCCGCAGCACCAGGTGGTCCTTGGCGGTGAGCTCGGCCTGCCAGCCGTGCTCGACGACGACGGTCTGATGCGGCTCGATGATGATGGCGGGCCCTTTCACCTTTTGCCCGGGCGCCAGCGTCTCGCGCCCATAGACCAGCGCGCGGTGCCATTTGCCGTTGGAAAAAAAGCGCGTGCGCCGCGCCGGCGCGGGAAGCTTCTTGCGCGTTGACTTGTGCACCTTTTCCTTGAAATGCGCACCGCCGCCGACCGCTTCGACCGACACCGCCTCGGTGACCAGCGATTTGCTGCGATCGACGAAGCCGAATTGCGCCTTGTGCGCGCGCTCGAAGGCGGATCTCATTTTTTGCAGCGACGCCAATTTCAACCGCCCCCGCAGCGGAGGGTGGAAGGTGCCGGCGCTGACGAGGAGCGGCGTGTCCGTTCCCGCGTAGCGGATGTGGGCGCGCACATGCAGCGTGATCTTGCCGGCGGCGACGCCCTGCCCGACCACTTCCTCGGTCACGGCCTGCGCCAGCCGGCCTGCCACGCTCTGCAGCGTCGCGCGCGCCGTCTCGCCGAATGGCTCCTCGATCGCCTGCTGGCGCACGCTGCGGATGTCGGCGAGCCCCATGCCGTAGGCGGAAAGCAGTGACGAGAGCGGATGGATCAGCACGCCGGTCATGCCGAGCGCGTCGGCGACCAGGCAAGCGTGCTGGCCGCCGGCGCCGCCGAAGCAGTTGAGCGCGTAGCGGGTCACGTCGTAGCCGCGCTGCACCGAAATCTTCTTGATGGCGTTCGCCATGTTCTCGACCGCGATCCTGATGAAGCCGTCGGCGACCTGTTCGGCGCTGCGGCCGTCGCCGATCTCCTTCGCCAGCGCGGCGAAGGCTTGGCGCACCGCCGCGTCATCGAGTGGCAGGTTCTGCTGCGGCCCGAATATCTTTGGAAAGAAATCCGGGATGAGCTTGCCGACCATCACATTGGCATCGGTCACCGCCAGCGGACCGCCGCGGCGATAGCACTTGGGGCCGGGATTGGCGCCGGCCGAGTCGGGGCCGACGCGAAACCGCGCGCCGTCGAAGTGCAGGATCGAGCCGCCGCCGGCCGCCACGCTGTGGATGAGCATCATCGGCGCGCGCATGCGCACGCCCGCGACTTCGGTCTCGAACGCGCGCTCGTACTCGCCGGCAAAATGCGACACGTCGGTCGAGGTGCCGCCCATGTCGAAGCCGATGAGCCGCGCGAAGCCCGCCGACCGCCCGGTCTCCGCCATGCCGACAACGCCCGCCGCCGGCCCCGACAGGATGGCGTCCTTGCCGCGGAACAGCTCCGCCGCCGTGAGGCCGCCGGACGACATCATGAACATGAGGCGGGTCTTCTGCGCGACATCGCCTCGCCCCGCGGGGGACGGTGGATTGAGCTCCCTCGCCACCTGGGCCACGTAGCTGCGCAGGATCGGCGACAGGTAGCTGTCGACCACCGTGGTATCGCCGCGGCCGACGAGCTTGATCAGCGGCGAGACTTCGTGGCTGGCGGAGACCTGCTCGAAGCCGAGTTCGCGGGCGAGCGCAGCGACGCGCTGCTCGTGATCGGTGTAGCGGTAGGCGTGCATCAGCACGACCGCGACCGCGCGGATGCCGTCGCGTTTGGCGCGCACCAGCTCGCCGCGCACCGGGTCGAGATCGAGCGCGCGCTCGACCGTGCCGTCGGCACGCACGCGCTCGTCGACCTCGACCACGCGCTCGTACAGCATGTCCGGCTTGATGATGTGCTTGGCGAAGATCTTGGGCCGCGCCTGGTAGCCGATCCGCAGCGCATCGCGGAAACCCCTGGTGATCAGCAGCAGCGTCCGCTCACCCTTGCGCTCCAGGAGCGCGTTGGTGGCGACCGTCGTGCCCATTTTCACGGCGCCGATCTGCGCGCTCGGAATGGCCGCGCCGGGCGCGAGGCCGAGCAGGTGGCGGATGCCGTGGACCGCCGCGTCCCGGTACGCCTCGGGGTTCTCCGACAGGAGCTTATGGGTCAGGAGCGTGCCGTCAGGCCGCCGGCCGATTACGTCCGTAAAGGTGCCGCCGCGATCGACCCAGAATTCCCAACTGCCGGACATGCGCGCAAACCCCTCGACCCATGCGGTTTCGACCGAGACGCCCTCGGCCGGGACCGCTAGTATTAGCGAACCGCATGGCCTTACAGGAAGGCTTCGCCCCGGACCAGACGAGGACAGGAAAGATGCACAAGACCGCGATCTCGAAGGCCAAGCTTGAACGCATGCAGACGCGCCTGGGCAAGCTGCATCCGTTCGACGCAATCGAGCCGCGCCGGACCGCGCTGGTCGTGATCGACATGCAGAACTACTTCGTCAAGCAGGGTCACCAGAGCGAAGTGCCGCTGGCGCGCGACATCGTGCCGAACATCAACCGGCTGGCCGCCGAGTTGCGCCGCCGCGGCGGCCATGTGGTCTGGGTCCGCAACTCCACCACGGATACGCGCGAGAGCTGGTCGAACTACCACGATTGGCTGCAGACGCCGGAGCGGGCGCAGCTGCGCCTGCAATCGATGGAAGTCGGCGCCGACGGCTACGAATACTGGCACCTGAACGACATCCGCCCCGAGGATGCCCAGATCACCAAGAAGCGCTACAGCGCCTTCCTGCAAGGCTCCTCCGACATCGAGCGCCATCTGCGCGACCGAGGCATCGACACCGTTTTGATCACCGGCACCGCGACCAATGTGTGCTGCGAAAGCTCGGCGCGCGACGCCATGATGCTCAATTTCAAGGTCGTCATGGTGGCGGACGGCCTCGCCACCCAGACGGACGAGGAGCACAACGCCACGCTGTCGAATTTCTACGGCCAGTTCGGCGACGTGCAGAGCGTGGACGAGGTGTTGCAGTCGCTGGAGCGCGGCGAGCGCAAGAAGGCCGCCGCGTAGTTCGTCGCGCCGGGGCGGCCCGAAAGGGCGCGCCCCGCGACGACGTCAGATCGTCGCCTGCATGTCCTCAGGCGTCGGAACGTATTTCTCCATCTTCGGCGCCGCGCCGTTGCTGCGCATGTCCTCGAGCCAGATGCGGTGGATGCGCGGGTCCTGATCCTCGTATTCGATCTGGTCGCCGCCCTCCTTGATGCTCTTCGAGACCGCCGGCGTGTCGCCCGCGGTGGCGCCGATCAGCGAAACGCGCTGCACCTGCATGGTCGGATAGCGTAGCCCGCCGACCGCGGTCGCCAGATAGCGCGCCGGCTGCGGCCCGGTGTTGAAATGCTGGTGGAACTGGCGGTCGGACGGCACCAGGACCATGCCGTGCTTCCAGTCGATGCGGCGAAAATCCTTGTCGTGCTCGTACCACAGCAGCGAGAAGCCCTGCCCCATTACGCACATGACGTGGAAGCTCGGCCCATGGCGGTGGCCCTTCTTGTAGGTGCCGACCGGCATCTCGGAAATATGCGCGTGCATGGTGCCGTCGGCCAGCACGAACATGATGTTGGTGCCGCCGGCGCCGCGGTCGCCCCAGCTCTTGAGCTCGATGCCGGTCAAGTCCGGCACGAAATTCGTCTCCCACATGTGGTTGCCCGGGCGCACCGTGATGAGATCGCCTTCGCCGGAAAAATACTCCTTCTTGCCGGCGCGCTCGCTGAAATCGAAATTGCTGCCGAACACGAAGGCCTCGTTGTGGAAGACGTTCATCACCATCGGCAAATTGGTGGTTGAGACCAGGAGCGCGCGCTCGGCGCCGCTGCCGTTGAAGTGCCGGTGCCTGGCGTTGAGCGGGATGGCGAACAGGCTCTTTTCGCCCCACTCGAAGCTGCGCTTGGTGCCGTCGGCGAGTTCGACCTGCGTGCTGCCGGTGCCTTCGAGCACGTAGATGACTTCTTCGTAGAGGTGCTGCTGCGGCGCCGTCGATTTGCCGGGCGCAATATCGAGCACGAACATGCTGGCGAAGTCGCCGCGGCCCTTGAGGTGCACCGCCGCGCCCTTGACGCCATAGCGCGGCCACGGCGCGGTTTTGACGTCGAACAGGTAGACGCCGTAATCCTCGGTGACCGGGATGCCTTCGCCGGCAAGCCAGTCGAGATAGGGATCGATGCCGAATCGCGGCTTGGGTTGCGGGGTCTCGCGGATGTTCATAGGCTCCTCCGGCGTCGGCGGCTGCAGCGATGTTATAGCGTCATTCCGCCGCCGCGCGAAGCGCGCAGCCCCGGAATAAACGGACGGTTACGCGAACAGCAGCGACTTGATCACCACCGGCACGACGCCGGGCGGCGCGATCAGCTCGCCGACATCGACGAAATCGAGCTCCTGCAGCTCCATGCCGTCGATTGAGACGATTTTCCCCGGCCAGTGCAACTCGCGGTGGATGAGCCGGCCGAACGTCTTGGCGATGTCGCCGTCGATCATGAGGAGGAGGAGCGCGATCCGGTCCTTGAGCGGCGCCAGCGCGCGCAAAATGCCCTCCGCCGCCGCCTTGAGCCGCGCATGCTCGGGGTCGCCGCGCCAGGCGAAGGCGATCGCCACGCGCCCGCTGCGGTCGAGATCGATCTCCGCGATGCCGGCGCGCACGGCCTCGGCAAGCCGGTCGCGATCGATGTCCGGCGCGGCATCGAGGCCGACGAGCACGACCGGCACGTTGTGCACCGGCAGCACGTAGGGATCGGGCAGGTAGATGGTCTTGCCGCTGACCTGGACGGTGAACTGGGAGGCACCGATCACGGTGGCGCGGATGCGCTGACCCGGATCGATCAGGGGAACGCCGCTGCGCCGGGCCAGTTCGCGCGTCAGTTCGGCGGCGAGCGCTTTGGCGATGTCGCCGAACTCCTTCTCTTCGTGACCGAACATGTATTCGGCAACGCCGCCCGAGAAGGTCAGGGCGGACGGCACCGCGGCGCGCGGCAAAGGCTGCGTGAGCAGCAGCGACCGGCCGAGGCGGTCGAGCGGCGCGCCGGTGATCATGTCGGCCGCCACGACGGCGAGGCGATGGGCGATCTTGTGGCGGACGGCCGGATCGGCGAGCACGCGCGGCGATGTCTCGATGCCCAGGTCTTCACCGACCATCAGGGACGATTGATCGACCCGGGTCCATTCCCCGTCGGCGTCCGTCGCGATGAGCCGGCCGCCGACCGCAAACGCCGAGAGGCCGACAATGGCGCCGCGATCGATCAGCGCGAGCTTGGTGGTGCCGCCGCCGACGTCGACATGGAGGATGCAGGCGTCGCGCGCCTTCGCCAGCGCCACGGCGCCCGATCCGTGCGCGGCGAGCCGGCATTCGAGCAAATGGCCGGCGGTGGCGCAGACGAATTTGCCGGCATCCGCGGCAAACAGCTCGTCGATGGCGCGCGCGTTCCTGCGCTTGATGGCCTCGCCGGTGAGAATGACGGCGCCGCTGTCGATCTCGCTCTGCGCCAGGCCGGCGTCGCGATAGCAGCGCTGGATGAATTCGCCGAGCGCGCGCGCGTCGATCGTGGCGTCGGGCAGGAACGGCGTAAGCAGGATCGGCGAGCGCCACACGATCTCGCGGCCGATCACGACAAAGCGGCTGGACAGCCCCTGCGACTGGCGCTGCAAGGCGACCCTGGCGAAGATGAGATGCGAGGTCGAGCTGCCGATATCGATGCCGACAGTGCGGAACTCGATGTTCTCCTGGTCCCAGATGCTTCGCGCGGTGGCGGCGCGCTCGTCCGCAGTCTCGACGTGCTCGTGGATGAAATCGCTTTCGTGCATTTTTTGGACCGGAGCCGCCGTTCGACGCAGCGGAGCACGCCAGGTTGCTTCGCCGCGCGATCCGATGGCACACATTGCCCCGCCGCGCCAGCGATGATCAATCGGGCGGCGATCCGCGGAGCCGAAAATGCCTCGTCTCAGCCTCTGCTATGCGAGCTGCAAATACGATCGCATCGAGGCGCTGCGCAGCGGCGAGGTTGCGGTCGAGGGCATCGACCTCAACGTCATGGTGTTCCCCACCGGCCGGCAGATTTTCGACCGCATGGTGGGCGGCCTCGAATTCGACGCCGCCGAACTATCGGCGTCCGAGTTCATCAGTCACGCCGGCCGCGGCGACAGTCCGTTCGTCGCCATCCCCGTATTCCCGTCGCGGGTGTTCCGCCACGGCTACATCTTCGTCAACAGGCGCGCCGGCATCCGCGCGCCGAAGGACCTCGAGGGCCGCCGCGTCGGGCTGCCGCTCTACACCCAGACCGCGTCGATCTGGGCGCGCGGCCACCTGATGCACCAGTTCGGCGTCGACATCGATCGCATCCACTGGGTGCAGGGCGCGGTCGAGACCGGCGGTGCGCACGGCAATCCGCACGCCTTGCCGCTGCTTCGCCCGGCGCCGATCGAGCAGAACCGCAGCGGCCGCCCGCTCGGCGAGTTGTTGGCCCGCGGCGACATCGACGCCTATCTGGGCTCGCGCAAGCCGCCGACATTCGGCGCCGATCCCGATGTCGTGCGACTGTTTGCGGACCACCGCGCGCTTGAGCGCGAGCTTTTCGAGCGCGAGAAGATTTTCCCGATCATGCACCTGGTCGCGATCCGGCGCGCGGTCTACGAGCGGCATCCCTGGATCGCCAACAGCCTCTACGCCGCCTTCGTCGAGGCCAAGCGCATTGCCCGCGCGCGGCTGCGCTACGCCGGCTCGCTCGCCGCCATGCTGCCTTGGTTGCAGGACGAGATCGAGGAGATCGACCAAGTGTTCGGCGGCGATCCGTTCCCCTACGGCGTCGAACCGAACCGGCCGACCTTGCAGGCGCTGGTGGCGTACATGGTCGAGCAGCACTTCATCGCCGAGCAAATTCCGCTCGAGCGGCTCTTCGTTCCGCTGCCGGGCGCGAGCGGGTCCTGATCTACTTCGCCTTGTCCCGCTCCAGAATGCCCGCGATCGTCTTGATCTCGTTGCGGGCGTATTTGGGCAGGCCGGCACTGATCGAGTCGCCGGAATTGAACGACGAGCGGCCCATCAGGACCTCCTCGGGCACCAGATTGCGCAGCACCGGCACCTTCTCGTATTCGCGCTTCTTCTCGAACACGCTCGCTTCGATCGCCAGCACCATGAAGGCGGTGACGACGGTCTTGCCGGCATCGCTCGGATGGGCCTGGAACACCGCCAGGAACTTGCCGAACTTCATGACCTGGTTGAGGTAGAAGATATTCTGCTCGAGCGTGCCGTCGACCGGCGCATCGAGACCCGTCAATTGCTTCAAGCCGTCCTGCTCGAGATCGGCGGGCGAAAGCGCCGACAATTCGCTCTGGAAGTCGATATGGTCGGAAACCTTCTTGGCGGTGTCGCGCAGCTTGTTCACCAGCAGGACGCCGATCGGAATCTTGCCTTCGAACTTGTAGTTCGACTGGATGCAGAGCGAGGCGGCGCGCCCCGTGCACCATTTGCGGTCCGGATTGTCGTTGCCGGTGCCGTGCTCGTCGGTCAGCGGCAGCACGTCGGCGGCGGCGATCACGGTGTGCTTGATCGCCGGATCGATCTTTTCCAGGAACGGCAGCGTGACGTAATGCGAAAGGTCGATCGAGCCCGGCGGCCGGTCGAGCATGAAGCGCGCCTGCGCGATGTACATGTAGAGCTTTTCGACCACCGCGGCGGTCTTGCCGTCGACCTCCTTGCCGACGGTCGGCTCGGTATAGGCGGGAAACAGCGCCAGGAACTTCTTCTCGTTGGGGTGTTTTTGGGTCCAGTCCTCGAAGCGGATCAGGCCGGTGGCGCTGTCGGCGGCGCCGCCGCTGGTCTGGTCACTGAATGCGATGGTGCCGGGCTTGAGCTGCGCCACGTTCACGGCTCTCGCCGCGGCTACGTCCTCGATGCGGAAGTCCTGCGCGCCGGCCGCCGAGGCAGATCCCAACAAGCCGAGAAGCACGATCGCGTGCCGCGTCCACATTCGCAATTTCCAATGTCTCTCGGCTGAATGCTGTTAGTTGTAACGTCCGCCCCAGAAGGAATCCGGATCCCGCCGCTGCGTGGGTTGGCGCGCGCTGGGATTGCCCCACGGCGAGGTGAAGTAACCACGGGCGGTGGGCTGCTGGGACGGCCGCTGCTGCGGCGCCTGCTGCTGCCAGCCCTGGTAGGGATAATAGGACTGTCGGGCGTCGTTGCCCTGGGCCCAATAGTATTGGTCCGCGTTCGGGTCCTGGCCGCGCCAGGCGTAGGCCTGTTCGCGCGAAACGATCTGATATTGCGTGTCATCGACATTGCCGTCGGCGGCGCGCCGGAAATGCTCCATGAAGCGGCCGCCGGTGCCGCGATCGCCGGTCATGTAGTCGATCGGCGCGTCGATGAGCTGGCGCTGCGCCTCGCGCGAGGGACCGCTGAGCAGCGCCTTGGGGGCGATGTGCTCGTTCCAGATCGCCGTGATGATCGGCTCGAAGATAGGCAGCGCCACCTTGGCGCCGGTCTCGCTGGAGCCGAGCGAGCGGCGCTTGCCGTCGCCATTGTCGTAGCCGACCCAGACCGCGATCGTCACGTCGTTGGTGAAGCCGACGAACCAGCCGTCGACCGCGTCCTCGGTGGTGCCGGTCTTGCCGGCGACGTAGGGCGACAGCGATTTTATGGCGCGCGCGGTGCCGCGGTCGACCACGCCCTGCAGGATGGTCTTGAGCTGATAGAAGCTGGCGCGGTCGGCGGCGCCGATCCAGGTCAGCGGCACCTTGGGCGCCTCGTAGACGGTGCGGCCGTTCTGCTCGATCGAGTCGATGCCGTGCGGCTGCGGCCGCGCGCCTTCGTTGGCGACCGCCGCATAGAACGCGGCGAGGTCGATCATCCGCACCGGCTGCGCACCGAGCACAAACGGATAGTAGCGCACGCATTCGCTGTAGATCTTCGCCGCGACCGCGGTCGCGCAGACCTCGTCGAGGCTCTTCTCGGGGTCGCTGTTGATGCCGCCGTCAAGGAGCCGCGCGGTGATGACGTTGCGTGAATTCTCCAGGCCGCGGCGCAGCGTGTAGACGCCGCCCGAGCCGTAGTCGGCGTTGCGCGGCGACCAGTAATCCTGCTCGCGGTAGCTGCCGCCGTATTCGCGCATGATGACGCCGCGACCGCTCAGTCCGGTGCCGATCGGCGCCAGCGTGATCGGCTCGTCGAGGATGAGGGTGTTGGGCTGCAGGCCCTTCTGCAGCGCGGTCAGGTAGGTCAGCGGCTTGATCGCCGAGCCCGGCTGGCGCTGGGTCTGCGAGGCGCGGTTGAGCTGGCTCAACGGATAGGAAAAGCTTCCGGCCATGGCGAGGATGCGGCCGGTCCGGTTCTCCAGCACAAGGGCGGCGCCCTGCACGGTCGGCCGCACCCGCAATTGCGCCTGGGCGCTGGAAACGACCTGAGGTTTTGCGTTGCCCGGGTTACCGCGCGTGGCGCTCGCGCGCCGCTCCACGGTCTTGCCCTCGATCACCTTGACGTAGACCACGTCGTTGAGGCTGAGGTTGCGCCGGATGCTCTCGGTCCATGCCGTCAGCGGCACGACGCGGCCGTCGGGCAGGCCGACGCGGATCGCGCTGCCGCCGCCCTTCTGCACGACGACGGCGGGCGTCCAGTGCACGTCATAGAGTGGCAGGCGCGCGGCTTGCAGCGCCTGCTGCCAGGCCGGCATGCCGGTGCCGGCGCCGAGCTTCTTGATGGCGTCGGTCAGATTCGCTTCGGGGCCGTGGAACTGGATGCGGCCGTTGGCGATCTCGTAATGCGACAGGCCCTCCTGCAGCGCGGTTTCGGTATCGCGCTGCAGCTGCGCGTCGATGGTTGAATGCACCGTGTAGGATTCGGCGGTCAGGCTCGCGACGCCGTCGGCCTTCGCCTCACGGCCGAGAAAGTCGACGAAGTTGAAGCCGCTGTCGCGGTGCGTGTGCTCGTAGGCGACGCGCTTTGGGAGGGCGCTGAGCGCCTGATCCTTCTGCTCGGTGCTGACGAAGCCATCCTCTTTCATGCGGCCGAGCACGTAGCCGAGCCGTTCCTTGGCGCGGTCGGGATGGCGGTCGGGATTGAAATAGCTCGGCCCTTTGAGCAGGCCCGCCAGCATGGCGCCTTCGCCGAGCGTGAGGTCCTTGGCCGACTTGTTGAAATAGCTGCGCGCCGCCATCTCGACGCCCCAGGAGCCGCGGCCGAGATAAGCGGAATTGAGGTAAAGGCCGAGAATCTCATCCTTGGACAGCGTGGTTTCGAGCCGCGACGCCACGATCATTTCGCGGATCTTGCGCTCGTAGGTCACGTCCTCACCGACCAGCAGGTTCTTGACTACCTGCTGGGTGATGGTCGAGCCGCCCTGCGGCCGGCCGGGCTCGGCGAGATTGCCGATGAAGGCGCGGATGATGCCGCGCTCGTCGATGCCGTGGTGCTGGTAGAACCGGCGGTCCTCGGCGGCGATGAACGCCTTCTGCACGTAATCGGGAACATCGGCGAGCGGCAGCCAGACGCGGCGGTTGCCGGGCTCGAACACGGCAGCGAATTTCTGGCCCTTGCCGTCGAGCACCGTGCTCATGCCGGGCAGCTTCTTGCCCTTGAGCAGCGTGTGGTCGGGCAGATCGGCCGCCGCCCGGTTGAAGAACTCGATCACCTGGCCGAGGTCGACGACCGGATTGGCGACGGTCTCGTTCTTGCAGAACTGGTGGTAGGCGGTGTTGAGGTCGCCGAAGTTGATGCCGTGGAACGCCTTGTCGTTGGCGCCGACCGCCTTCGGATCGTCGAGCGCGGTGGCGATGAGGTCGTCGAGGTTGATCGCCTCGATGTCGAACGCCTGGCGCATGTGGGCGCAGCCGTCGCGCAGGACCTGCACCACCTGGTCCTGATCCTGCACCGGGTCGAAATGCGTCTTGACCGCCTGCGGCTGGGTCATGACCTCGCTCAAGGCGAGCGCCGTGGCGAAAATCTTGACGAGGATCGGATCCATGCAGGTGGGGCGCGACTGCCCGGTTCGAGGAACGCAACTTGCGGAACGCCGATTATAGCTACCAGACCGTTACAAAAAGACTTTTTTGGGGGTATGGTTCCTGCAGGAACCGCAAAACCGCAGCCGTGCGTGAAATCCGCCACATTGCTGAATGGCGGGTAAATTTCGGGTCATTTGCCGGCGGGGGAAAGACCCTCGAAATGGCCGCCGCGGTCGAGCCAGACGAGCAGCACAAGCGCTGGTAGGCCGGCGAGCGCGCAGATCGCGAAAAACCAGGCCCACCCCGTCGCGGCGGCGATGAATCCCGCCCCGGCCGACAGGTAGGTGCGGCCGAAGGCGGCGAACGCCGTGAGCAGCGCGTACTGGGTCGCGGTGTGCAGCGGGTTGCGGCACAGCGCCGAAAGGTAGGCGACGAAGATCACCGTGCCGATGGCGCTGGTGAAGTTCTCCATCACGATGGCGAAGGTGAGCCAGGCCGCGTTCTGGCCGACCACCGCTTGCCAGGAGAAGGCGAGGTTGGCGAACGCCTGGAGCGCGCCGCCGATCAGCAGGCTCGCCGGCAACGAACAGGCGCGCGCCACGAAGCCACCGGCGAAGCCGCCGATCAGCGTCGCGGCGAGCCCGACGCCCTTGATGATGGCGGCGTATTCGTTGCGCGAGAAGCCGAGATCGATCACGAACGGCGCGGTCATCGCGCCGGACAGCGCATCGGTGAACTTGAACAGCACCACGAAGGTGAGCGCCAGGAATGCCATGTCGCGCGACAGAAATTCGGAAAAAGCACCGACCGCGGCGACGACGACGCGCCGCAGCGGGTGCTCGCGCGCATGTGCCGCGTCGACCGCGGCGGACTTCTCCGGCTCGGTCGCCATCAAGGTCGTGGCGATGCCGATCACCACCATCACCGCCGTCGCCATATAGCCGGCGCTCCAGGCGGCGTGCCGGCTGAGGCCGAAATAAATCTCGAAGCCGCTCACCAGGAACAGCGCGCCCGCCGTCGAGGCGAGCATGCCGATGCGATAGGCCGCCACATAGGAGGCCATGCCGGCGGCCTGCTCGCTCTCATCCAGGCTCTCGACCCGGAACGCATCGACGACGATGTCCTGCGTCGCCGAGGCGGTGGCGACGAGCAGTGCGCCGACAGCGACGATGAGCGGCGACACCGACGGATCGCAGGAGGCGAGAAAGACGATCGCCGCGATGAGCAGGAACTGCGAAAGCAGCAGCCAGCCGCGCCGCCGGCCAAGCAGCCGCGACAGCACTGGCACGTTGAGCGCATCGACCACCGGCGCCCACAGAAACTTCACCGTGTAGGGCGTGCCGACCAGCGCGAACAGGCCGATGGTGCCGAGATTGACGCCGTCCTCGCGCATCCAGATGAGCAGCGTCGAGCCCGACAGGGCAAGCGGCAGCCCCGAGGAAAAGCCGAGGAACATCACGATGAGGACGCGCCGCTTGAGATAGACGGCGAGCGTGTCGGTCCAGGACCGGCGGACGGTCGCGGCGTCGCCGGCGGCGTCAGGCGTCAGGGCCATGCCCGCCTACTCCCCCGCCTCCAGCCTGCGCACCGGCGCGACGCCGGCATTTTCGCCAGCCGCCGCCTCGGCGCTGAATTCGACCTGCTGGATGCGCTCGCCGCGGCCTTCGATCTTCTCGATCGAGATGATGGACTGCCTTATATCCTCGTTCGACTGGTTGAAATGGCCCTGCAGCTTGCGGATGCGGTCGCCGAGGAGACTCACGTCCTTCATGAGGCGGCCGACCTCGTCGCGAATCTGGTCGGCGGCCTCGCGCATGCGCGCGTCGCGCTGGATTTGCCGCATCAGTTGGATCGCCAGCATCAGCAGCGACGGCGAGACGATGATGACCTTGGCGCGGAACGCCTTCTGCACGACCTCGTCGAAGTCTTCGTGCAATTCGGCGTAGACCGATTCCGACGGCACGAACATGAACGCCAGTTCCTGGGTCTCGCCCGGAATGAGATATTTCTGCGCGATGTCGGCGACGTGCTTGGCGACGTCCTGGCGCACGCGCGCCGCGGCCTGTTTGCGCTCGTCGTCGCCCTTGGCGTCGCGGTAGGCGGTGACGGCCTCGAGCGGAAACTTGGAATCGATGATCAGCGGCCGGTCGTCGGGAAGGAAGATCGCGCAATCGGGGCGCAGCCTGTTGGACAGCGTGTACTGGAATGCGTAGCAGTCCTTGGGCAGGCCGTCGCGGATGATGATTTCCATGCGGCCCTGGCCGAACGCACCGCGCGACTGCTTGTTGGCGAGCACGCCGTGCAGCGAGTTCACCTGGCTCGCCAGCGCCGTGATGTTCTTCTGCGCGCTGTCGATGACGGCGAGCCGCTCGTTGAGCTTCTGCAGGTTCTCGGTGGTGCTCTGCGTGGTCTTGTGGATCGACTCGCCGAGGCGGTGCGAGACCGTGTCGAGCCGCTCGTTGACGGAGTGCTGCAGCTGCGATTGCCGATCGCCGAGCATTCTGACCATGGCCTCGAGCCGCGCCGCCGCGTCGGCGTGGGCACGCGTCAGCTCGGCCAGCACGGCCGCATCCGGGTGCGCCGCGTGGCGGGCGCGCCAGAGCGCTGCGGCCACACAGGCGATGACGACAATCGCCGCGCCGGCGGCGAGAATGGCCACGACCGCAACGGTCGGCAGGCTCCCGGTCATGCGATGTCTCTATGCGATTCGCGCAGTCGCGCCCCTACCCTCCCCCACAACAGCGGCCGGGTTGGGACGGAGAACGAAGAGCGAACAGTCATAGCCGGTGGCGGCCCCGGGCGCAACGGATCGCGCGCATTGACCGCGCTTTATGCACCCCTTACATCGCCGCACATGGCGCTGCGCGAGATCATCACACTTCCGGACAAGCGGCTGCGGCTGACGTCAGAGCCGGTCAAGCGCATCGATGCCGGTATCCGCAAGCTGATCGAAGAGATGTTCGCGACCATGTACGACGCCCCCGGCATCGGGCTGGCGGCGATCCAGGTCGGCGTCCCCAAGCGCATCATCACCATGGACTTGTCCAAGAAAGAGGACAATCACGAGCCGCAGGTGTTCATCAATGCGGAGATCACCTGGGCTTCGGACGAAACGGCGACATACGAGGAAGGCTGCCTGTCGATCCCGGAATTCTACGAGGAGGTGAAGCGGCCGGAGCAGGTCAAGGTCAAATATCTCGACGCCGACGGCAAGAGCCACGAGATCGAGGCCAAGGGACTCCTTGCCACCTGCCTGCAGCACGAGATCGACCACATCAACGGCATTCTCTTCATCGACCACATTTCCAAGCTCAAGCGCGACCGCATCATCAAGAAATTCGCCAAGGCAGCCAAGAAGGTGGAGGCGTGATTGGCGCTCCGCCTGGTCTTCATGGGCACGCCCGATTTCGCCGTGCCCGCGCTCATCGGGATTGTCGGGGCCGGCCATGAGGTCGTGGCGGTCTACACGCGCGCGCCGCAACCGGCCGGTCGTGGATTAGCGGAACGGCCGAGCCCGGTGGCGCGCGAGGCGGAGCGGTTAGGGCTTGCCATCCTCACGCCGAAGAGTTTGCGGGACCCCGACGCCGCCGCCGCGATGCGCGCCCATGGCGCCGACGCCGCCGTGGTGGTCGCCTACGGGCTGATCCTGCCGAAGCCGATCCTCGAGGCCTTTCCGCTCGGCGCGTTCAACCTGCACCCTTCGCTGCTGCCGCGCTGGCGGGGCGCGGCGCCGATCCACCGCGCCGTGATGGCCGGCGACGAGGAGACCGGCGTGATGGTGATGAAGATGGAGGAAGGCCTCGATACCGGGCCGATCGCCATGGCGCGGCGCGTGCCGATCGGCGCCGACGCGACCGCCGGCGAGCTGCACGACGAGCTTGCCCGCATTGGCGCCGAAGAGATGCCGATCGCGCTCGCCGCGATCGAAAAGGGCGCGCTGCAATTGACCCCGCAACCCGCCGCGGGCGCGACCTATGCGAACAAGATCGACAAGAGCGAGACGCGCATCGACTGGTCGCAGCCGTGGCAGCGCGTCCACGACCATTGCCGCGGACTGTCGCCGTTTCCCGGCGCCTGGTTCGAATTGAGCGGCACGGGACGCGTCAAGGTCCTGCACACGACCAAGGGCGCGGGCGAAGGAGCGCCGGGCCGCGTGCTTGACGACAGGCTGACGATCGCCTGCGGCGCCGGCGCCGTGCGGCTGGTCGAGCTGCAGCGCGCCGGCCGGCAGCCGATGTCGGCCGACGAATTCCTGCGCGGCACGCCGATCGCGCCGGCGAGCGCGCTGAGCTGAGCCGGCCATGCCGCGCTACAAGCTCACCATCGAGTACGACGGCACGCCCTTCGTCGGCTGGCAGATTCAGGACAATGGCCCGACGGTGCAGGGTGTCGTCATGGACGCGGTCGCGGCGTTCGCCGGCGAGCGCGCCGCGGTTCACGGCGCCGGACGCACCGATGCGGGCGTCCACGCGCTCGGCCAGATCGCGCATGTCGACCTCGCCAGGGAATGGGACGACGACACGGTCCGCGACGCCATCAATTTCCACCTGCGCCCGCAACCGGTCGCGGTGCTGGCGGCGCAGCAGGTCGCGCCGGATTTCGACGCGCGGTTCTCGGCGACGCGGCGGCATTACCTCTATCGCATCAGCAACCGCCGCGCCGACCTCGCGCTCGAGCAGAACCGCGCCTGGCGCGTGCCGCGCCCGCTCGACTGCGCCGTCATGCAGGCCGCCGCGCAAAACCTGGTCGGCCGCCACGACTTCACGACATTCCGCGCCACCGAGTGCCAGGCGAAATCGCCGGTGAAGACGCTCGACCGCCTCGATGTGGCGCGCGACGGCGACGACGTGCGCATCATCGCCCTGGCGCGTTCGTTCCTGCAGCATCAGGTGCGCTCGATGGTCGGCTCGCTGGTGCACGTCGGCGACGGCAAATGGGGCCGCGACGATCTCGCCGCCGCGCTCGCCGCCCGCGACCGCGCCGCCTGCGGCCAGGTCGCGCCGCCGCAGGGGCTTTATCTGGTGCGGGTGGAGTATTGAGCGTCGAATCCGGTTCGTCGCTGCGCGGCGGGTGAACCCGGAAGTCCTAAGCGAAATACTTCTCGATGATGCGGCGGTAGATCGCCGTCAGCGCGACGAGGTCGGCGACCGGCGCGCGTTCGTCGACCTGGTGCATGGTCTGCCCGACCAGGCCGAACTCGAGCACCGGGCAATAGTCCTTGATGAAACGCGCGTCCGAGGTGCCGCCGGTGGTCGAAAGCTTCGGCGTGCGGCCGGTCACCTCGGCGATGGCGGCGGCGGCAAGGTCGGTGAACGGGCTGGGTTTCGTCACGAACACATCGGCGTTCGAGGGCTGCCAGTCGATGGCGTGATGCACATGGCCAGCCGCCGCCTCGCGGGCGCGGTGCTCGATCAGCATCTTGAGCGCGACCTGGCTGTGGCGGTCGTTGTAGCGGATATTGAAGCGCGCGCGGGCCTCGCCCGGTATGAGATTGACGGTCGGATTGCCGACATCGACCGAGGTGAATTCGAGGTTCGATGGATCGAAATGCTCGCTGCCTTGGTCGAGCGGGACCTGCAGCGCGGCCATCAGCGTCAAGAGCCCGCGGATCGGATTGTCGGCGCGGTCCGGATAGGCGACGTGGCCCTGGCGGCCGCTGACGATCAGCGTGCCGTTGAGCGAGCCGCGCCGCCCGGCCTTGATGGTGTCGCCGAGCACTTCGACGTTGCTTGGCTCGCCGAGAATGCAGTGGTCGAAAATCTCGCCGCGCGCGGCCGCCCATTGCAGGAGCTTGATGGTGCCGTTGACCGCGACGCTCTCTTCGTCGCCGGTGATGAGCAGCGCGATGGAGCCGCGTCTCGGCCTGCCGCCGTTGGCGGCGACATGATCGAGCGCCGCCGCGACGAAGCAGGCGATGCCGCCCTTCATGTCGACCGCGCCGCGCCCGTAGAGCACGTCGCCGGCGACCTCGCCGGCAAACGGCGGATGGCGCCACGACGACTCGACGCCCGCCGGCACCACGTCGGTATGGCCGGCAAAGACCAGATTGGGCTTTTCCGCGCCGATACGCGCGTAAAAGTTCTCGATCGGCGCGGTGCCGGGCTCGGCGAAGGTCATGCGATGCACGGCAAACCCCGCCGGCGCCAGCACGCGCTGCAAGTAGGCGAGCGCGCCGCCGTCCTCCGGCGTCACCGAACGGCAGCGCAGGAGATTACGGGCGATGGCGACGGGATCGGCAGCGGAATCGGCAGTCATGGGGGCAACCTTGGGGGCAACCTTGAAGGGTGAACCTGCTGCCCCGTCAAACCTTGGCGAGCGGGTCGGGCCCGTGCCGGTTGGGGCCGGCCGTGCCCTTGCGGAAGCCGAGCTCGACGAGCAGAGCAATCCCGAAAATGCCGACCGGCACTGCGAGCGCGAGCGACAGCGCGCTGGGATCCTGGCTGGTGCCGCTCCAGCCCAGCACATCGAACAGGTCGAGCGCCGCACCGGCGGCGAAGAACACGGCGAGCAGCCAGAACGGCATGTTGCGGTCATTGCCGCGCTTGGCGGCGATGGCGAATTCCGGATAGGTGAATGCCAGGTCGACGATGGCGCCCAGCCGATCGCCCTCGATCTGCTCAGCGAAGTAATAGGCCACCGCGTTGCCGAGCGCCACCACGGCCATCGCGATCCAGAACGTCTTGCGGCCGATACGGCCGTCGAAGCTGTTGAGGAGATAGAGCCAATCCATCGGCGCGGCGCGGTTCAATCGCGGAGCAGTTCGTTGATGCTGGTCTTGGCGCGCGTTTTCTCGTCGACGCGCTTGACGATGACGGCGCAATAAAGCGCGGGCGTCGGTGCGCCGTCCTTGCGCGGCTTGCCCGCCATGGTGCCCGGCACCACCACCGAAAACGCCGGCACCTCGCCCTGAAAGACCTCGCCGGTGTCGCGATCGACGATCCGGGTCGAGGCGCCGATGAAAACCCCCATCGACAGCACCGCACCGTGGCGCACCACCACGCCCTCGGCCACTTCCGAGCGCGCGCCGATGAAGCAATCGTCCTCGACGATCACCGGTCCCGCCTGCAGCGGCTCCAGCACGCCGCCAATGCCGACGCCGCCGGAGATATGGCAGTTCTTTCCGATCTGCGCGCAGGAGCCGACCGTCGACCAGGTGTCGATCATGGTGCCCCGATCCACATAGGCGCCGAGATTGACGAACGAGGGCATCAGCACCACGCCCGGCGCGATATAGGCCGAGCGCCGCACCACGCAGCCCGGCACGGCGCGGAAACCGGCGGCGCGGAAATCTTTTTCGTCCCAGCGGTCGAATTTCGACGGCACCTTGTCCCACCACGCGGCGCGGCCGGGCCCGCCGGGGATTTGACTCATATCGTTGAGGCGGAACGACAGCAGCACCGCCTTCTTGAGCCATTGGTTGACGTGCCAGGAGCCGTTGGCCTCTCGCTGCGCGACGCGGGCGGCGCCGCGGTCGAGAAGGTCGAGCGCCTGCTCGACCGCCTCGCGCACCGCGCCCTTGGTCGCCGCGCCGATCTCCTCGCGCCGCTCGAAGGCGGCGTCGATGGTGTTGGCAAGATCAGCGTGCGACATTGGTCGATCCCGAGGTCCAGCCGCGCCTTGTCGGTGCAGGGGCCGGTCGCTGTCAAGTAGGCTGGTCGATCACAGCGCGCGTGCGAGGAGAAGATCGGCCATGCCGGTCGTTGCAAACAGGCTTGCGGCATGGCTCGCCTGCGTCGCGAGCCTCGCCGGCGGCATGCTGGTCGGCGCGGCCGGCCAGGCGAGCGCGCAGGGCGCGTTCTACCGCGCCACCGCCGCCGAGATCGCCGGGGGGCCGCCCGGTTCGCTGATCCGCGAGGAGCTTCGGTTCGGCGCGCCCGCGGGCGCGACCGCCCACAAGGTGCTTTATCGATCGACCGACCCCGACGGCAAGCCGATTGCGGTGTCGGGCATCGTCATCGTGCCCGCAGGATCGCCGCCGCAGGGCGGCTGGCCCATTGTCGCCTGGGCGCATCCGACCTCGGGCATCGTGCCGCGCTGCGCGCCCTCGCTCGCGATATTCCTGTTCCAGCAGATCGCCGGCAGCAGGGAGCTGCTGCAGCGCGGCTACGCCATCGCCGCGACCGACTATCCGGGCCTCGGCACTCCCGGCCCGCATCCTTACCTCGTCGGCGACAGCGAAGCGCGGGCGGTGATCGATTCGGTGCGGGTGGCGCGGTCGTTTCCGGGACTGGAAAACTCCAGTCGTTTCGCCGTGGGGGGACACTCGCAAGGCGGACAGGCGGCGCTGTTCACCGGCATGATCGCAAAATCCTACGCTGCGGAATTGCAGCTCGTCGGCGTCGCAGCCGCGGCGCCGGCGACCGATCTCGCCACGCTGATGACGGAAGATCTGGACACGACGGGAGGCCGAAACCTGACCGCCATGACGCTGTGGTCATGGGCCAAGGTGTACGGCGCCCCGATCGACAGCGTCGTCGCGCCGGCCGCGATGCCGACCGTCGATCGGCTGGCCGAACGGTGCATCGAAGGGCCGCTCGACATTTTCATCCGTGAGAAGATTTCCGGGCCGCTGGCGCAGAAGTTCCTCACGGTCGGCAATCCGGCGACCATCGAGCCGTGGCAATCGCTGCTCGAGCGCAATAGCGCGCGCGAACTGCCACCGCAGCTTCCGGTTTTCCTGGCCCAGGGGACCAGTGACGGCCTGGTAAAGCCCGCGGTCACCGAGGCCTACATGCGGCGGCTGTGCCGGGCCGGCAGCCCGGTGCGCCTGCTGCTGATGCCGGGTGTCAGCCACGGCTTTGCCGGCCGCGATGGCGCCAGCGCCGCCATCGACTGGATCGGCGAGCGTTTCGCGGGACGGCCTGCGCCTAACGGCTGCTGAGCTAAGGCGCAATCCCGCGCAGAAATCCGGCGAGATCGTCGGTGACATGATCGACATGCGGCGCGTCGCGGCCGGCGAGCTCCCATTCCTCACGCAGCACCACGCGGGCGCCGTGCGGCACCACCAGCACGGTGGTCATGCCGAGCGCGTGCGGCACTTCGAGGTTGCGGGCGAGGTCCTCGAAGATGGCGGAACGCGCCGGATCGACGTTGTGACGCGCGAGGAAGCGCTCGTAGACCTGTGGCCGCGGCTTGGGCTCGAGCGCGGCCGCCTTGATGTCGAAGACGTCGTCGAAATGCTGCTCGATTTCGAGCCGGCGCATCACCGCTTCGGCGTGCTCGCGTGTGCCGTTGGTGAGGATGAGCTTGCGGCCGCGCAGCGCGGCGATGGCGGCGCCGAGCGCGGGATCGGGCGTCAGCGGCGAGTGATCGATCTGATGCACGATTTCCAGAAATTCGTCGGGCTGGAGGCCGTGCTCCTCCATCAGCCCGCGCATGGTCGTGCCGTAGCGGCGGTAATAGTCCTTCTGCAGCCGGAACGCCTCGTCGCGGGTGATGTTGAGAAAGCCGACGATGTAGTCGCGGATGCGCTCATCGACCTGCTGCCACAGATTGAGGTGGTGCGGATAGAGCGTGTTGTCGAGGTCGAACACCCAGGTCTCGACCTGCCCGAAGCCGCGGACCGGGCGGCACTGCATCATTGCCGTCGACTCGTTGTTGCCAAAGTTCCCGGGGATGAGGAGTAGACCCGCGCCGAATCAGTTTTAGCAACTGGCGCGGGGGGAGCAATCGACGATGCGACGGAAACTGCGCAAATCGATGCCGTTCGTGGTGGCGATAGTGTGCGGGACCATGGCCGGCGCGCTGATCGCCGGCGTCGCGTTGCTCACGTCGCATTCCTGACCTGCGGGAGACGCGTCCGTTCAGCCGGCTTCCCGCCATGTCGTCGCCGGGACCAGCCCCTTGAGCGCGCCGTCGTGCAAGGCCACCGGATCGCGCTCGCCCTCCATGGCAAGGCGCAGCACGCAGCGCGCCAGCTCGTCGGGCTTCACGGTGGTGTTGCCGACCGCCTTGAGGGTGAGCCACGCCTCGTCGAACGCGGCTTCGAGCAGGACCAGCGTCTGGGGATCGAAGGAAGAATTGCGAAAGCCGCGCATGGCCTTGCCTCACCGCCGTTTCAGGGACATGCAGAGTGATTCGGCCATCCTGCCGCGCAAAGTTTGCCGAGTTTGTGACGATGCCGAGTTTGTGACAACGGGTGGAACCGCCCCGGTTCCGGCCGCAGCGATCTCGGTGATGAGCTTCTTCAATATCGCATCGGCGAAAGTGTCATAGCTCGCGGCCGGGATCATGAAGGCGCCGGGGCCGCCGATGACGTTGTCATAATAGTAGCGGTCGAGGTCGGGCTCGATGGCGACGATCGGCAGGCCGTTGATGCCGACGCCGTCATGCACCGCTTCGTCGCGCGCCTGCGTCACCGAGCGGCCGGCATTGTTCGAGCCGTCGCCCGAAATATCGATGACGCGGCGCGCCGCCTCGAACGGGCTCTGGGCGAGCAGCAGTCGCGAATAGTCGATGGCGCCGCTGATCGAGGTGCCGCCGCCGAACAACTGGCGCGGCGCGGCTTCGATCGCCGCGGCGAATGCGTTGGCGCTGTCTTCGTCCTTGATGACTGTCCAGTCGACGACCGGCACGTGCAGCCGCGGCCCGGTCCACTGCATCATGGTGACGGCGATCGATTGCGTCATCAGCGAGCGGATCGCGCTCAAGACCTGCGGGTTGCGGAACGCCGCCGCGTAGCCGCGCTTCTGCAGCTCGAAGCGCCGGGTGTCGACGCTGCCGGAGGCGTCGACCGCAAGCACCAGCGCGAGGGCGACCGCGGCCGGCGCCTGCGGGGGCGGGGCCGGCGGCGCCTGCGCGCGCGCCGCAGCGCCGATCGCACCGAGCACGACCAGCAGGCCGAACGCCGTTCGCCACAGCGGCCTCGAACGACGCACGCCGTTCATCCTCATCGGCGCGGCAACGATTGCGGCATCACGCGTTGAGCCGCGGCACCAGCCGACCAGCGTTGCCGCTCATGATCGCGGCGAGATCGGCGGCGGGCAGATCGAGCTTGCGCAGCTCGTCGATCTGGTTGAGCGGGAAATACGGATAGTCGGTGCCGTAGGTGATCTGCGACGTCGGCACGAGCTTGAGCAGCGCCGCCATGGACGCCGGATGCGTGGCGTTCGCGGTGTCGTAGTTGAGACGCCGGAACTCGGCTTCGATGCCGTCCGGCGCGAACCCGTTGGCGCCGCGTGCGCGCTGCTCGTAGAACGCCTCGATGCGGCCGGCCAGCATCGGGACGGTGCCGCCGCCATGAGAGAACAGCCACTTGATGTCGCGCAGCCGCGCCAGCGTGCCGCTGAGCAGCAGGCTCACCACGGTGCGCGTGGTGTCGTGCGGCACCTCGATCACCGCCGGAAAGGCGCCGACACTCAACCTGCCGCAACAGCTCGCGACCAGCGGATGCACGTAGACCACCGCCTGGCGGCGGTTAAGCTCCTCCAGCACCGGCTTGTAGAGCGGATCGCCGAGCCACTTGTCGCCGTAGTTGCTCTGCAGGTTGACGCCGTCGGCCTTGAGCGTGTCGAAGGCGTATTCGATCTCCTTAAGAGTGACGTCGATGTCGAGCATCGACAGCGGCGCGAACAGGCCGTAGCGGCCGGGATGATCGCGCACCATCTCGGCGGCGAAGTCGCAGCACAGCCGCGCCATGTCGTGCGCCTTCTCGGGGCCGGCGTCGAACCACACGCCGGGCGTGGACGCCAGCGACAGGATGCCGGTCGTGATGTTGTTCTGGTCCATCGCCGCCAAATCCTGCTCCCGCGTCCAGGCGAGCTGCACGCCGAAATGAGGAATCTTGCGCTGGTCCTCCCAGTCGGCCCACGACTTCTGGTAGGCCGGCGGATAGAAGTGGTGGTGCGTATCGATCAGCTTCGCTGAAGCTGCCGGCGCGGCCGTCGCGCCGCCGGCAAGCCACCCGGTGGCACCGAGCGCGGCGGCACCGGCGAGGAATTGCCGGCGCGAGGCGTGGCAGCCGCAACCGCAGGACCATCGGCTCGGCGCGTCGCTCGGCTTGCTCATGCGATCCTCCCGGTTCCGCCCCGCGTCGATATTACACATCATGGCGCTGTCATCGCCACAGTTGAAACGCGACCAGCGCCGCCAGCATGATGGCGCTGCCGATGCCCTGCGTCGGCGTGATCACCTCGCCAAGCACCAAGGCGCTGAGAATCATCGCCACCACCGGCTCGAGATACATGATCAGCGCGGTGCGGAACGGCCCGATGCGCACGGTCGAGAGGAACAGGAACAGGATGCCCGAACTGGTGGTGATGCTGAGCGCCACCAGATCCACCCAGCCGCCGCTCGTCTGCGGGGGGTGCCAGGTCTGCGTGGCGAGCAAGGCGGCAACGATCACCACCGTCGAGGACAGCTGCGCGTACCATGTCGTCAGCCGCGGATCGGCGCCGACCAGAAAGGCGCGCGTGACCAGCAGCATGCCGGTGCGGCAGCAGGCGGCGCCGAGCGCATAAGCGACGCCGGCGAAGACGAGACCGGCGGGATGCGCGCCGATCATCACGGCAAGCCCGGCGAACGCCACGACGGCGCACGAGAAGGCGCGCCAGCGCAGCGGCTCGAGGCCGGAGAGTGCCGCACACAGCCCGGTCAGCAGCGGGTAGGCGAAGTAGGTCAGGATCGCCGTCGGCACGTCGATCAGCGCGATCGCCTTGAACAGGCAGAAGGTGCCGCCGGAGAACAGCGCGCCGTTGACCATGGCAATCCACCGCACGCGGGCGTCGGCTTGCGGCTTCGGCCCGAAGCGCAGCCAGGTCGCCACGAAGGCGACGCCGAGCACGCCGCGGAACGACAGCATGCTGAGCACGTCGCAGCCGAGCGCTATGATCACCTTGCCGAGCACGTCGGAGACGGCGAACGTGGTCGCGGCGGCGATGCCGGGAGCGGCCGGGAAGCGCAAGCGGGAGGTCAAGCGTGCTTACCGCCGATCCGTCATCCCGAGGCGCGAGCGAAGCGAGCCTCGAAGGATGAATGCGAGCGATTTCATTCCGATGCGATCATGCCTTAGCGGTGGATCAGCGTGCCGGCGCCAAGCTCGGTGAACAGTTCGAGCAGCACGGCATGCGGCACCTTGCCGTCGAGGATGACCACGCCCTCGACGCCGCGCTCGAGCGCATCGATGCAGGTCTCCACCTTGGGGATCATGCCGCCGGCGATGGTGCCGTCGGCGATGAGCCGGCGCGCCTCGTCGATCGAAAGATCCTTGATGAGGTTCTTCGACTTGTCGAGCACGCCCGGCACGTCGGTGAGCAGCAGCAGGCGCTTGGCCCCAAGCGCGCCGGCGATCGCGCCCGCGAAGGTGTCGGCATTGACGTTGAAGGTGCCGCCGTCCGCCGCGGCGCAGACCGGCGCCAGCACCGGAATGAGCTCGCGGCCGAGAATCTGCGTCAGCACCGTGATGTCCACCTTGTCGGGCTCGCCGACGAAGCCGAGATCGACGAACTTCTCGATGTTGGAATCGGGGTCGATGACGCTGCGGGTGAGCTTGCGCGCCACCACCATGTTGCCGTCCTTGCCGCACAGGCCGACCGCCTTGCCGCCGGCCGCGTTGATGTAGCCGACCATCTGCTTGTTGATGGAGCCGGCCAGCACCATCTCGACGATCTCCA
>Ga0182024_10005756_pt1 | contig 27569 bp, 23 predicted proteins | sample P32metaG_FD_120480 | JGI IMG/M metagenome (GOLD analysis project Ga0182024, IMG submission 120480) | Permafrost microbial communities from Stordalen Mire, Sweden - P3-2 metaG (Illumina Assembly) | ecosystem: Environmental > Terrestrial > Soil > Wetlands > Permafrost | place: Sweden: Stordalen...
GTTTCGACTCTACCGCGATGATGAAACCTGCACCCACGATTCGCGCGGCGATCGTGGCGCTTAAGCCGACCGGTCCCTGGGCAAAGATCGCGACCGTTCCGCCGACCGGGATCGCGGCATTCTCCGCACCTGCGAGGCCGGTCGTCAGCATGTCGGTGGTATAGAGCGCCTGCTCGTCGCTGAGCTTGGCCGGAATCGGGACGACGTTGAAGTCGGCATCGTTGACCAGAAAATATTCGGCCAGATTGCCATCACGAACGGGGCCGAACTGATAGCCCCCGAGCATCCCGCCGCACTGCGAAGTGAATCCGCGCTGGCAGAAATCGCAACGGCCACAGGGCGTGATAGCGCATACAGCGACGCGCTCGCCGACCTTGCAGCGGGTCACATTGGCGCCGATCTTATGCACCACGCCGACGCTCTCATGCCCGAGGAAGCGGCCCTCAACAAACTGGATCACGCCGCGCACATTATGCACGTCGGAGGTGCAAATCAGTGATGCGGTAGTTCTGATGATCGCGTCGTTGGGGCCGGGTTCGGGTATCGGTTTGTCAATCACGCCAACTTTGCCGATGGCCAGGAATGCGAGTCCCTTCATGTTGCACCTCGTACCTGCGCGACCAGAGTCTGCTACCTATCCGCCGCAGCCTGATCGTTTGCGCAATTGAACTGGCGGCGTGCACCTGAATAGGCCGTTTACCCTTTCCCGTCAAGCACCACCTGCATCCACGGAGACTCAGACGAAGCCGCTTGCGCCGCTCGATGACGTACTCGGATGGGGTGAAACGACTAACTACAGGGTTGATTCGGAAGGAGTGCACTCAAAAACGTCGAGTTTATCGAGGCCTTTTCAATGGCATTGTTAATGCTTCCTAACTAGCCATGGAGGTGCACGACAATGAAAAGCAAATTACGGTTGGTCGTCGCCGCAATATTCGGTCTCGCGATGATGGGCTTACAAGGATGCTTCTACTCATCCCCAATTCCCTCCTATGGCGGATATTATGGTACGCCCAATTACTCCTCCGGTCCCGCTTATAGGACATATGGCAGCAACGTTACGGGCTGCAATCATCGGAACGGCAACTGTATGGTTTGCGATAGCGACGGACATCATTGCCACGTCGTCCGCTAAACTGATCGTTAAGCGCTATCCGGGGCATGCCGCATCTTGGCTGCATAGGATCGAGGGCGCGGGATCTTGCTCGCTGAGGGCAATTGAATCCTGCGGATTGGCGCATAAAGTGATGTTGAACTCATAAAAGCAACCTTATCGTGTATGGCATCGGTTCAGCAGTTGACTGAATCAGTGCCTTTTCTTTTGTGCTAATTTATCTTAAACATCAATTGAAGAGTCTACCCCACCGATTAGGTGCTGATTGGATTTGAAGTTGAGTGAAGTTATTCCTCTAGTCCGAGCGGCGGGATCAAAGAGCGGACCCGCGAGCCGTCCGCGCGGGTGTCGCCGTGAGTTGCTCAGTTCCTCTGGTCCGGGCGGGGGATCAAAGAGTGGACCCGCGAGCCGTCCGCGCGGGTGTCGCCGTGAGTTGCTCAGTTCCTCTAGTCCGAGCGGCGGATCAAAAGGTGGACCGGTTAGTTACCCGATTTTTGGCGGTCTCTATACTATTTTGCACTTATCCTAATCTTTAGAATTCTTTACCATATCGGTTCACGGCATTTTCTTTGCTTATGCTTCATCTGGACCCGGTCATGGTTATCAGACCGCGCCAAATGGACATGCTTCGGGGCGAGTGAGAAAAGCGTCTGATGTCTCTCAAACTCAAAGGCGAACATGCGCGCTATCTATTGGTCTTAATTAGCCCCGGTTTCGCGGCGGCTCTACAGTTTATTTTCGGCCCCTATCTGCAAGCTTCCGCGTACCTATTCTTTCTCTCCGCAACCTTCTTTACGGCCTATTTCGGCGGACGCACTGTCGGACTCCTCTCGTTGCCCATCTCCTATCTGCTGCTCGATTACTATTTTATCGAACCCTATCACAGCCTGTTCGATATGGATGCGAGCTCCTTTTTTGGTCTAATCGTTTTTGCTTTGGTTTCCTTTGCAAGCGTGATGCTAATCGATGGATTGCGGCGGGCACGCGCGGCGAGCGAACAGGCCACCCGCGCCAAGGCTGAGTTCCTTGCCAGCATGTCCCATGAGATCCGCACGCCAATGAACGCGATTCTCGGCATGGGTGAACTGCTGGCGGAAACCACGCTCGGGCCAGAGCAACGCAAATATCTATCAATAATCAACGACAATGGCGCCGCGTTGCTGCGCCTGATCAATGACATCCTCGATCTGGCAAAGATCGAAAGCGGTCACCTTCATCTGGAAAGCGCGGAGTTCAACCTTGAGCGCCTGATCGAAACCATGGCCGAAACTTTTGGCCCGCGCGCCCATGCCAAAGGTCTGGAACTCGCGTTCCGTATAATGCCCGATGTTCCTCTGGATCTAGTCGGCGATACACTGCGCCTTCGCCAGGTTCTGATTAATCTGATTGGCAACGCGATAAAGTTTACTGAGCGCGGCGAAATCCTATTGACGGTCGAGAATGAGACCTCCGCAGCCGAATCGGGGTTTCTGCGTTTCTCAATCTCTGATACCGGCATCGGCGTACCTCAGGATCAGCTCAACGATATCTTCTCGGATTTTACCCAAGCCGACTCGTCCACTGCGCGGCGCTTCGGTGGCACGGGGCTCGGGCTCGCGATAGTCAAGCGTCTATTGGAATTGATGGGCGGGCATATCTGGGTGGAGAGCAGGCCTGGGGAAGGCAGCGTCTTTAGCTTCACGATGCGCTTTGAACTAGGACAGGCTCGCACGGCAGAGCTAGTGGCCGATGCGATTAGCCTGACCGGCGTCCACATGCTGATAGTTGATGACAATGCCACTAACCGTTTGATCATCCGCGAGATGCTTGGCGCGAAAGGTCCACAAATCGATGAAGCGGAGAGTGGAAGCATTGCATTAAATAAATTGATCGAGGCCGCTGAGGGCGCGAATCCTTACAAGCTCGTGCTACTGGATTGCCGGATGCCTGGAATGGACGGATTTGAAGTGGCCGAACGCATCGCGGCTGTGATCGATCCGCCGCCGACCGTCCTGATGCTGACCTCGGACGATCTGAGGCTTCAACTACCGCGGGCGCGCAAACTCAAGCTCGACGCCTTCATCGTCAAACCGGTGCGCCGATCCGAACTTGTTGAAGCCATCTTCCGCGCGATGTCTACGTCACAACCGGACCGCCCGAAGGCTGATTCAGTGCGCACGCAGACTGGCACCATGTTGCCACCGCTCCGTATTCTGCTGGCCGACGACTCCGATGATAATCGTCTGCTAATTCGTGAATTCATCAAAAGATCCAGTGGTTGGGTCGACGTCGAAGAGGCTGAAAATGGAGAAGTCGCAGTGCGGAAGTTCTGCTCGGGCAGATATGATTTGGTCCTGATGGATATCCATATGCCCGTGATGGATGGCTATGATGCAATACGCGTCATCCGGCAATGGGAACGGCAACAGCAGGTGCGACCCACTCCTATTATCGCTTTGACCGCTTCGGTGCTCGAAGAGGATATTCGTGCAAGCCTCGGGGCCGGCGCAAATACTCACGTGGGCAAGCCAGTTCGAAAAGAGGCTCTTTTAAGGGCGATCAGCGACCTCACCTGCACGCTGCCAGATGAAGTCATAGCCCGGTCGAGCGCATCGATATAATAGCGATGAAGCGTTGACGAAAGCGAAATAAAAGCGAAGAATGGTTTCGCTATGGCGGCAGCGTTACCATTTCTTACGAGCGCAGCAGAACTCCTTTCAACGAGCGAAACGAAACGACAGCAGCCGCTTATCGTTCGCTCCGAATCGGCGGATCAACCTAAAGAATTACTTGAAATTGCTGGAGTCTTTCGCGGGCGCGAACTGACCCGCAAGGAACGCCGGCTAGGGTGCGGGATCATTGTCATCGATCGCCTGATCGGCGGCGGTATCGTGCGCGGACGTATCAGCGAAATCATCGGCAATCCGGGCGTGGGAAAGACCTCGCTGGCCGCGGCCTTCGCGGCATCGGTAACCGCTCGTGGCGAAGTTGCCGCGTGGATCGATGTCGGCAGCGGTTTCGATCCGGCCAGTATCGCGGCGGCAGGTGTCGATCTCGCGCGGATGCTGTGGGTCGCGATGCCCGCCGACCGCAACCTACCAGGCTCTCGGACGGTGAATGAGATTGAGCGCGATCGCCCCAGGCCGTCACGCCCGGCCCATCGGTTTGAGAATTTTGCCGACGAGCTGGCCGAGTATCTGGTTGGCGATCCGGCAAATTATTCCGCCAGTTATTCCACCTCCGGTCGTTATGCGAAGCGTTCCACCAGTATGATCGTGCTGAAGGCCACCGAATGGATTCTCACGGCCGGCGGCTTCGGCCTGGTCGTGATCGATTGCGGCGGGATGAGCGACAAAGGATGGTTCAGCGCCTTCACGCAGAGCGCGGCGTTGCGGCTGGCGCATGGCGCGGAACGGAGCGGCGCCGCCGTGCTGGTGATCGCGCCGCATCGGATGTGCGGGACGTTTGCGGCGCTGAGCCTGATGCTGAGCCGCAATCGCGCATGTTTTAGCCGGGCCTGCAGTGGAGCGCCGGTGCTGTTCGACGGCCTGACGATCGAGGCGCGAGTCACGCGCAACAAGCTTGGCGGCTCGGGCGGCGTGGCAACCTGGATGGCGCTGGCCGATCCTTCAACTGCGACTTGTCCCGCAACTGCGACTTGTCCCACGAGCGCGACCGAATTCGAATCCGCACTGACGCGACCATTGCCTCATTCATCGCATTTGCCTCATTCATCCAATTTGACAAAGACCGCGCAAAGCGCCGGCCGTCGCGCCGCCACGCGTTGAACGATGGGCATGCGCGATGGTCTTCGATGAATTTCACGGCGTGGCATCTGATCGCAATCGCGCGGCGCGAATCGCGTGCATGCTGGTAGCCGATTTTCCGCTGGCGGCAATCATGCGGACGAATCCCGAACTGCGCGAGCGCCCCTTCGCGCTCACCCGAACAGCGTTCGAGCATCGATCCACCAACGGCACAGGAGGAGCGACGCGCGGCGCCGAATGCTATCCGCATAGTGAGCTGAACCAGGTCTCGGCGCAGGCGCGGGCGGCGGGCGTGCGCCCCGGAATGACGGTCGCGCAGGCCCGCGCGCTGATGCCCGATCTGGCGGTACTCAATCCATCAGCCGCCGCCGAACGCGCAGCCGCGGATGCGCTGATCGATGTCGCTGAGTCGATTTCGCCGGTGATCGAAGAAAGCGCACCGGGATGTGTATGGTTGGATCTGACGGGATCGGAGCGCTTTTATCGACCTTCGCGCAATGCGCAAAAAAATCCGCATTCGCGCGGCGAGCAAGAAAATCCACAGTTGCGCAGTGCGCAAGAAAATCCAAATGACACGTACGATCTGAATAGCACGAGCGCAACCGATGTTGCGGGTAACATGGTCGAAGAGGCGATGGCCGCGGAACTGGTACGGCGCACACGCCGGGTCGGGCTCGAAGCGGCGGTTGGCTTCGCGGCGGGCAAAGAGATCGCCCGGCTGGCGGCGCGCTGTGGCGGCGCTCGCGTAATCGAGGCTGGGCGCGAGCGCGAATTTCTCGACTGGATGCCGCTCGACCTGCTCGACCTCGGTGTTAACGCACGCGGCGACGATCTCGAACTGGTACTGAAACGCCTCGGCATCCGCCGCTTGGGCGAACTCGCGCGGCTCGACGCGCGTGCCGTCGGCAGCCGGCTCGGGAGCCGCGGGGCCGAACTGATGCGGCTGGCGCGCGGCGAGGACTCCGCCCGGATCGCGATGCGACCGCGCGCGGAGGTTTTCACCGAATCGATCGAGTTGGAATATGGCATCGAAACGATCGAGCCGCTCGCCTTCGTAATGCGCGCGATGATCGCACAACTGATAGAGCGGCTACAGCTGCGTGGCCTGGTCGCCGGCGATATCACGCTGGCACTGGGTCTCGCCGATCGCTGTCGCGATGATCGGAAAGTGACGATCGCGGCGCCGACGATCGAGGTGCGCGCGCTACTCATGCTGGTCACGTTGAACCTCGAAGCGGCACCACCGCCAGCCGCGGTCGAGACTATCCGGTTGACGATCGAACCGCGCGCGGCGCGCCCCGCACAATCCGACATGTTCCTGCCACCGGCTCCCGCGCCCGACCGGCTCGAGGCGGCGATCGCGCGGATCGCTGCGCTCTGCGGGCCCGATCGGGTAGGTAGGATTGCACCGGCGGATACGTATCGCCCCGAGGCGGTACGGTTCGGCCGGTTCGCTCCGCCGCCGCCGGCACCGCAGAAGGCGGCATTACCGGCAGCCGCATCGGCAACCAACCACATCGCGCAGATGGTGATGCGAACGATGCGGCCTGCCCAGGAAGTCGAGGTGATGTGCATGCGCGAGACGCCCGAATTCGTGCGCGGTGCGAACGTGTGCGCGCGCGTGGTATCGGCGGCGGGTCCATGGCGGCGGCAGGGCGAATGGTGGGCTCTTGCGAATGGAGACAGCGATGGCACTGCGCTGCGCGACGGCGATTATGGTGCGACGGTCGCGGCTACGCCGATGGATGCCTCTGCACCGGTGGCCCACGCGCGCGATTATTACGACCTCGCACTGGCCGACGGTGGAGTCTACCGCATCTATTACGATCTCAACTCGGGGAAATGGTTCGTCGACGGAATTTACGATTGAAGATCGGCAGATGAAATCATTATGCAGATGGCAGATTTCGTTTGCTCGAATCGAGGCGCGTATAGCGTGAGTGGCCGATCCGAATACGTCGAGCTAAGGGCGCGCAGCGCGTTCAGCTTTTTCGAAGGTGCAAGCGCGCCCGAGGATCTGGCCGAAAGCGCCGCGACGTTGGGCTACGACGCGATCGCGCTCGGCGACCGCGACGGGCTTTACGGCGCGCCGCGTTTTTACCAGGCCGCGACGGGCGCGGGCGTCAAGGCGATCGTCGGTGCGGAACTGGTGATCGACGACGCCAGCCTCGGACTGGCTGCGGCAAGCGCTACGCCGGCGCGGCTATACGTACTGGTACCGGATCGCGAACGCTACCGGAATCTGTGCCGCATGATCACCGCGTCCAAGCTGCGGCCGCTGGGTGTCGAGGCCGGCGGCGCACCAAAATACCCAGCCAAGGGCCAGAGCCGGATCACGCTGGAGGATCTCGAACGCTTTGGCGCGGGGATGATCTGCCTCGCCGGGGGCGCCACCAGTCCACTCGCACACCGGCTGATACGCGGGGCCGACCCGCGCGCGCTGTGCGATCGGCTCGGCGGGATTTTCGGCGAGGGCAATTTATTTATCGACGTGCAGCGTCATCTGAACCCTGATGAGGAGCGGCTCAATCGCAAGTTGATCGCGCTGGCCGAGACCTGCCGCGTGCCGATCGTCGCGACCAACGACGTCTGCTTCATCCGCGGCGCGTCGGGAAATGGCCGCAGCGCCGGCGCGCCCACGGAGCTTCATAGCTGCGTCCCGGCCGATTCGATCGGACTTAACGGCGGGCGTAGCGGACCCCGGATCGCACGTCCCGGACCGGCCTGGAGTCCGGGCGACAACCTGGAGCGCGCGCTACTCGACGTGATGACCTGCATCCGGCTGGGAACGACGCTCGAAGAGGCGGGACGAGCGCTGTGGATTAATCACGAACGCCATCTGAAGACGCCGGCCGCGATGGCGGCGATGTTTCGTGATCTACCGCGTGCGATCGCAGCGACCCGCACTATTGCCGATCGTTGTGAATTCACGCTCAAAGACCTCGGCTACCGCTTTCCCGATTATCCATTGCCACCCGGCGAAACGCCCGACAGCTACCTGCGAGCGCTGACCGAGGCCGGAGCGCGCGAGCGCTGGAAACGGCCCGACGATCGCACTTGCCGCCAACTCGAACACGAGCTTGGGATAATCGCGAAGCTCAAGCTCGCCGGCTACTTCCTGATCGTGTGGGACATCGTGCAGTTCTGCCGCGAACATCGGATCATGGCGCAGGGACGCGGATCGGCGGCGAATTCGGCGGTTTGTTATGCGCTCGGAATCACGGCAGTCGATGCGGTGCGGATGGAATTATTGTTCGAGCGATTTCTCTCCGAAGAACGCGGCGAATGGCCGGACATCGATATCGACTTGCCGAGCGGCGACCAGCGCGAGCAGGTGATCCAGTACGTCTATCGGCGCTATGGCGAACGGGGTGCCGCGATGACCGCGAACGTGATCACGTATCGCGTACGCAGCGCGGTGCGTGAAATCGGCAAGGTGCTGGGCTTCCCGCCCGATCAGGTCGATCGCCTCGCGCGGCTGAACTACGTCTATGAATTTCGTGATCAGCATGACGAATTCACCGCACTGCTGCGCAAGGGCGGGGTCGATCCCGGCGCGGCGCGGGTGCGGATGCTGGCGGAACTGGTGCGGCGACTCGAGGGTCTGCCGCGTCATCTCGGACAGCATAGTGGCGGCATGGTAATTGGCGCGGGACCGCTCGACGAAATCGTTCCACTGGAGCCCGCCACGATGCCGGGCCGGATCGTCGTGCAATGGGACAAGGAAGATTGCGCCGACCTCGGAATTATCAAGATCGATTTGCTCGGACTCGGGATGTTGGCGGTGCTCGAAGAGGCGATTCCGCTGGTGCGAGCGCATGACGGCGTCGAGGTTGACCTCGCGCATCTGCCGCCTGACGATCCTGCGGTATACGCGATGTTGCGGGCGGCTGACACGATCGGCGTGTTCCAGGTTGAAAGCCGCGCGCAGATGGCAACGCTGCCGCGGATGAAGCCGAGTACGTTTTACGATTTGGTGGTCGAGGTGGCGATCATTCGCCCCGGCCCGATCGTCGGCCGCATGGTCCATCCGTATCTCGATCGGCGCAACCAGCGCGAGCCCGTCCGCTACGATCATCCCATGCTCGAACCGATCCTGCGACGCACACTCGGCGTACCGCTGTTCCAGGAACAATTGCTGCGGATGGCGATGACGGTGGCGGGATTCAGCGGTGGCGAGGCCGAAGAATTGCGTCGCGCGATGGGCTTCAAGCGATCGATCCTGCGAATGGAAAAGATCGAGCAGCGGCTGCGCGACGGGATGGCGCACAACGGTATCAGCGGAGAGGTCGCCGATCGCATCGTGCGATCGATCACTTCGTTCGCGCTCTATGGCTTTCCGGAATCGCACGCGGCGAGCTTCGCGCTCATTGCCTACGCCTCGGCGTACCTGAAATGCCATCATGCGGCGGCATTTTTCACCGCGATGCTCAACTGCTACCCGCTCGGCTTCTATCATCCCGCGACTTTGGTTAAGGACGCCGAACGCCATGGCGTGAGCGTCCGACCGATCGACGTCGCGCGATCCGGCTGGATTTGCACGGTCGATCGGCATTCGATTCGCCTCGGACTTAAGTACATCGCGGGCTTGCGCGAGGAGACCGGCCTGCGGATCGAGCGCGAGCGCATCGCACGACCGTTCGAATCGATCGCTGAGTTTACCGCACGCGTCGCACCTAACAAGCGCGAGCTTGATGCGATCGCATACGCCGGCGCATTTGCCGCCTTCGGGCTGACGCGGCGCGAGGCACTATGGCAGGCGGCCGCGGTCGAGCGCGATCCGGCAAGCCTGTTGGCCGGCGCCGCACAGTCAGCAGAGATCAATGCGGTAGCGGACAACGCAGCCGAGGGAACTCGTGCGGCGGCGCTACCGCCAGCGACGCCTCCTGCGTCAGCGCAACCCTCGGTGACGCCTCCCGCGATAGCGTTGCCAAAGATGCGGCCGATCGAGGAGACGCTCGCCGACTATGCCACCACCGGTGTGACGACCGGACCTCATCTGATGGCCCATCTGCGGACGCGGCTGCGTTCACGCGGAATACTCAGTGCGGCAGAACTGGCTAATGCAAACGATGGTGCGTGGGTGAAGACGGCGGGATCGGTAATCGTGCGGCAACGGCCGGGGACCGCGAAAGGCTTTCTCTTCATTACACTCGAGGATGAGACCGGGATTTCAAATGTAATGGCCACTCCGGATATTTTCCAGGCCAATCGCACACTGCTCCATGGTGCGTCGCTGCTGATGGTCGAAGGGCCGTTGCAGAAGCAGCAAGGCGTAATTCACGTGCGGGCCCGCCGCTTTCGCGAACTGCGGCTACGCGGCGCCGTCCCGCCGTCACACGACTTCCATTGAGATTTGCCGCTTGCCGCCGGGGCCGGAGAAATCTACGATCGGTATTCCCGCACAACGAGCCGGATTGAATCGCCGGAGGAGCAAACCATGAATCTCGACGCGCAGTGCAAAAAAGCTGAAACCTTTCGACGCATGCACGATCGCAGCCGGCTCCTCGTGCTGCCCAATGCCTGGGATGCGATGAGCGCACGGATCTTCGAGGCGGCCGGCTTTGCCGCGGTCGCGACGACCAGCGCAGGCGTTTCGTACTCGGTCGGTTATCCCGACGGCGAGCTGATTCCGCGCGACGAGATGATCGCGGCAGTTGGCCGCATAGCGCGCTGCGTCGACGTGCCGGTCACGGCGGATATGGAATCAGGCTTCGGACGCCATCCGGATGACATTGCGGAAACGGTCAGGTTGATAATCGCGGCGGGGGCGGTGGGAATCAATCTCGAGGACACCATCCATGGCGTCGGGCGCACGCTTTACGAGATTCCAGATGCCGTTGAGCGGATTCGCGCAGCGCGCCGAGCCGCTACCGCGGCTGGCGTTCCAATCGTGATCAACGCGCGCACCGACGTGTACCTACTCGGCATCGGCGAGAAGGCCGAGCGCTTCGATCATGCGGTGGGCCGCCTCAACGCATATAACGCGGCAGGTGCAGACTGCCTATACGCGATGGGCTACTTCGACGCCGAGACTATCGGCCGGCTGGTCAAGGCCGTCAAGGGACCGCTCAACGTGATGGGACTTCCGGGCACACCGTCGGTCGCCGAACTCGAACGCCTCGGAGTCGCGCGAGTGAGTACTGCATCGGGGCCGGCGCGGATCGCGATGACGGCTATGCGCAAAGCGGCAGATGAGTTGCTGCGCAGCGGCAGCTTCGAGATCTTCGGTGGCGACACCATGAGCCATCAGGACGCCAACACTCTGATGGAAAAGCGCGGCGCCTGAAGCGTACCGCCTTACCCCTTAACATGTCGCCCGCCCCGAGTGAGTTCACCGTTGTGATTGACGGTCCGATCGATTATGCCGCTTCGCTCGAAATGTTTCGCCGCTCGGGCGATGACTTGATCGATCGATGGGACGGCAAGTACTTCCTGCGCACAATTGCGATCGGCGCAAGTCCAATCGCGTACGCATGCAAATTCGAAACGTCCGGCGATGTGCTGAACGTCAACGTTACGCTTGACGATTCCCGCGGCCACGACGAGATCGAACGCCAGGTGCGCTCGATGTTCGTAATGCCACCAGCGAGTTTTGCAGAACTGATAAGCATGGACCGCGCGATCGGTGCATTGAACTGCCACTATCCGGCGGTTCGCTCGGTGCGCCAGGCGAATCTCTTTAGCGCGCTGATTCGATGTATCAGTACGCAACAGGTGAATCTGCGCTGGGCGGCTACCTGCCGGCGGCGGCTGGCAGAAACCTTCGGGCGCTTGCATAACGTCGGTGGCCATTTCGTCTATAGTCTCGATCCGGTGAGATTAGCTGGGCTGGAAATTACCGACATTCGCGCGCTGCAACTAACCAATCGCAAGGCGGAATACATAATCAACGTTGCACGCGCGATCGCATCGGGTGAACTGACTATAGCTATTCTCGCTAAGCTGACTGACGCGGAGATAATCGCGCGGCTGACGGCGATCCGCGGCATCGGAGTGTGGACCGCTGAGTGGATACTGGCGCGGACGCTGGGCCGCCCCCGCGTCGTCGCGGGCGACCTCGGAGTGCGCAAGGCTATAGGAATCGCGTATTCCGATGGTGTAATGCCGCCGGAAGCCGAAGTCCGCCGCATCACTGCACACTGGGGCGATTCGAGCGCCGTCGCGCAAGCGATTCTGCTGCACGCACTGGCGGAGAAGACCCTCACGAACGTCGTTTCAAAGGCAAAGGCGGACGGCGCCGTCGCACCGCCCGCCGCTGCAATAGCTACTCGCCGGAACGCACGAAATTCGCTTTGCGCTTCTCGACGAAAGCTTTGACCGCTTCCTTATGGTCCTCGGTTTTGAAGGTCATCATCTCGTAGGCCAGCGAAGCGTCGAGAATCAGATTCGCCTGCTGTTTGAGCCATTTGTTGACCGAAAGCTTACTCCATCGAATTGCCCAGGTGGGGCCGTCGGCAAGTTCCTGAGCGATTTCGCGCGCTCGCGACATAACTTGATCGGGCGCAACTGCGTAATTGACCATCCCGATGCGCCCGGCCTCCGCACCGTTGATGAAATTCCCGCGCATCAGAAACTCCTTCGCGCGATGCGGGCCGATCAGCAGCGGCCAGATAACCGCACCGCCATCGCCCGCGACCACGCCGACCTTCACGTGAGTATCGGCAAACCGCGCTTTTTCGGACACCACCGTGATGTCGCACAGCAAGGCGAGCGTCGCGCCGAGTCCGACCGCATCGCCATTGATCGCGCCGATGATCGGCTGTTCAACGTCGAGCATGTTCTCCACGATTCGCCGGCCGTTCGATGCGGTGATCGGTCCCCGGTTGAAGCGATCGCTACCGGGCCCACCGCCCACGAGGGTTCCCGACGCCATTCCCTTGATGTCGCCACCTGCGCAAAACGCCCGCCCCGCGCCGGTAAAGAGGATCGCGTTGACATCACGGTCGCCGCGAAGATCGATCCAGATTTGCTCGATTTCGTGATGCATCCGGCTCGTGACCGCGTTCAACGAATCGGGCCGATTCAACGTCAACGTCGCCACGCGGTCCACCGTTTCAACCTTCAGAAATTCGTAATCGCTGTAGTCCATTGCGGATTTCCCTCCTGCTGATTTGCTGACGTATACAACGCGGCACACTGACAACGCCATCGCAGATAATCGAGCGTAGCGAGTCCCGGATCGTTGTTGCGAGCGCACCCCGCTAACGTCGGCCCAGCCGAATGCGCTATGCTGGCCAGCGGATCCGCGGGTCCCAAATTATCTTTAGGGTGGAATAAGTACGATGAAGCTGGCCAATAAAATCGCTTTGATTACGGGCGCGGGTTCTGGCATGGGGCGCGTCGCCTCGTTGTTGTTCGCGCAGGAAGGCGCCGCGATCGCGGCGATTGACGTCGACGAAAAAGCGGCGCAGGAAACCGTGCGAATGATCGAGACCGCCGGAGGCAAGGGACTCGCGGTGAAGGCCGATGTCTCGAAGAGCGCGGACGCGCAGGCGATGGTAGCGGCAACGGTCGAGAAGCTCGGCGCGCCCAACATCGTTTATAATAACGCGGGTATCGAGGGGAAAGCCCAACGCATTGTGGAATTGGCGGATGAAGACTTTGATCGTGTCATCGCGATTAATCTCCGCGGCGTCTGGCTCGGAATGAAGTATGCCATTCCGCACATGATCAAAAACGGTGGCGGCGCGATTATCAACACAGCGTCAATCGCGGGCCTGGTCGGGTTGCGCAATTCGTCGGCTTATTGCGCGGCCAAAGCCGGCGTCATCGCAATTACGAAAGTCGCCGCACTCGAATACGGCCGCTACAATATTCGCGTCAATGCCATTTGCCCCGGGGCGATCGACACCCCGATGGTCGCGCGCATCCAGGGCGGCAACGCCATGTCCGAGCGCGCCGTCAGTCGTATCTCGACGCTCGGCCGCATCGGCAAGCCCGACGAAATCGCGAAGATGGCCTTGTTTCTCGCGAGCGACGATTCTTCTTTCGCAACTGGCGCGCCATTCATCGTCGACGGCGGCTGGACCATTGGTTGAGCACAGGTTCTGAGACCCCGGCGCATTAGCCATTCGATTAGTCAATGGAGGAAGTGTAAGGAGTGGATCAGATGGCATCGGGAATCGTCCGCCTCAATGGCAAGGTCGCGATCGTTACCGGCGCGGCGCAGGGCATCGGACGCGCGATCGCAATGCGGCTCGCTGCCGAAGGGGCCAGAGTCGCGGTTGCCGATATCAACGAAGATGTCGCCAGCCGGACTGCAGCCGAGATCAAAGCCGCGGGGAATGAAGCCTGTGCTGTCAAGCTCGACGTGACCAGCCTCGAAAGCGCGCTGGCTGCGGTTGATCGGGTGGGACGGGAACTCGGACCGCTTGATATTCTGGTCAACAACGCCGGATGGGACAAGCTGGAGCCTTTCGTCGAGAGCACGCCCGAGACTTGGGATCGCGTCATCGCAATCAACTTTCGTGGCGTGATTCATTGCTGCAAGGCAGCCGTGCCGAAGATGCAGGCGCGCGGCCACGGAAAGATCGTGTCGATCGCGTCGGACGCGGGACGAGTCGGCTCGATGGGCGAAGCGGTTTACTCCGGATGCAAGGGCGCGATAATCGCTTTCTCGAAGACCCTGGCGCGCGAACTCGCCCGCAACAATATCAACGTCAATGTAGTATGTCCCGGTCCGACCGAAACTGCTTTGCTGCAAGGCGTGATGGAGAATCAGCCGAAGGTGCTCGACGCGATGAAGCGTGGGATCCCGATGCGCCGGCTCGGCCAACCCGAGGACCTCGCAGGCGCGGTCGCATTCTTCGCCTCGTCCGACGCCGATTACGCGACCGGCCAGGTCGTCAGCATCAGCGGCGGGCTCACGATGGTGGGATAGTCAGGATGCAGACATCCGCCGCCGCGTTATCATCAGTAGGTTAGCGGCGCGGCGAAAATGAATCGTACGGCAACGGACGCGTGGAATCGCGCGAGCAGGGAGAATTCGAATGTCTAAAGGCGCAACTGAACTTGATCTGGAAAAGGCCAAGAACGTCGCCCAGACGGTCATCGGCGATGTCGCATCGGTGGTGCATGGCGCGCTGTGCTTTATCGGCGACCGCGTCGGGCTGTTCAAGGCAATGGCCGGAGCGGGAGCACTGACCGTTGATCAACTCGCGACGAAGAGCGGCCTCAGCGCGCGCTATGTGCGCGAATGGCTCGGCGCGATGGCCGCTGCGCAATACGTCCAATATGACGCCGGCGCCGATACCTACTTGCTAACGCCCGAGTACGCCGCCGCACTTGCCGACGAGGATTCGCCCTTCTTCATCGGCAGCTATTTTCAGATGGCGCAGGCGGCGGTGAGTGTCGCACCCCAGGTCGCGGAAGCCTTCCGCAATGGCAAGGGTGTGACGCAAGCCGAGTACCCGCAATCATTCTTCGAGGCCGCCGAACGCAACTCGCGCACCCGTTACCAGCACAAGCTGCTACGCAAATGGATTCCCGCGATGCCGCAGGTCGTCGCGAGTTTGCAGGCTGGCGGCCTCGCCGCGGACGTCGGCTGTGGTGGCGGTCGCGCCGCGATCATGATCGCTCAGGCATTTCCCAAGGCGCGTGTCGTCGGCTTCGATATTCACGCCGAATCGATCGAGCGCGCACGCCGTAACGCCGGGGCCGCCGGAGTTGGCGATCGAGCGACCTTCGAAGTGGCTAACGGCTCGGGCCTGCCCGATCGCGGCTTCGACTTCATTTCGACCTTCGACGTGGTTCACGACTCCGTCGATCCGGTCGGTCTGATGAGCGGTATTCGTCGCGCGCTCAAATCCGACGGCACCTACCTGGTCCAGGAAATCAACATCTCCAGCGACGTCGAGGATAACATCCGGCCGCTGGGCAAGATGGTTTACTCGGTAAGCACACTCTATTGCATGACGACGTCGCTCGCGCATGGTGGCGCGGGTATCGGCGCGGCGATGGGTGAGCCAAAAGCGCGCGAACTCGCAACTACGGCGGGCTTCTCACGCTTCACGCGCCTGCCGATCAAAGATGATTTCGCAGTGCTGTACGAACTCCGCCCGTGAAACCGCTCGGCCGTCTTGGCACATGAGTTACTAATACGCAGCAAGTCTTTATTGATTGCGCCGTTTGCGTAGCCGGGGCAAAGTGTTGGGTGCAATGGAGTCCACCATCAATGAGTAACACCGGAACGAGTGACACCAGACGACCCATGACCCGCTCAGCCGAGATCCGCGAACGCGTGGGCCATCCGATAATCGACTCGGATGGACACGTAGTTGAGTTCGAGCCCGCCCTCCTCGATTACATCCGCGACGCCGGTGGCAGTGCGATGCTCGAGCGTTACAAGACCGCGCCCGACACCGCATTTTACTTTCGCTGGAACCATATCACGCGTGAGGAGCGGCGCGAATTTCGTGTAGCGCGTCCGGTCTGGTGGCCCTACCCGACCAAGAATACTTACGACCGCGCGACTGCGGCGCTGCCGAAATTGCTCTACCAGCGGCTCGACGAGATGGGGCTCGACTTCACCGTGCTCAATCCGAGCCAGGGGCTGTTCGCATCGCATATCGGAGATGATGAATTGCGCCGCGTCACTTGCCGCGCGTTCAACAATTATCACGCCGATATTTTTCGCGAGTTTGCCGATCGCATTACGCCCGCCGCGTGCGTGCCGATGCATACCCCCGCCGAAGCCCTCGAGGAGCTCGAACACGTCGCGAAGCTCGGGCTTAAGGTCGTGATGATGGCGGGCTTCGTACGGCGGCCCATTCCAGGACTGGCTAAACAGGCGCCAGAGTTCGCTAGTCAAATGACCTGGATGGATAACCTCTGCCTCGATAGTCAGTACGACTACGATCCGGTGTGGGCGAAATGCGTGGAACTGGGTATTGCGCCGACCTTCCATTCCTTTGGGCTCTGGGGGATGCGGACGTCGATTTCAAGCTTCATCTACAACCAGATCGGTCACTTCGCGGCTGCCGCCGAGGGTATCTGCAAAGCGCTTTTTCTGGGGGGCGTCACCCGGCGCTTCCCCACGCTGAAATTTGCCTTCAAGGAGGGCGGCGTCGGCTGGGCGGTTAATCTTTATTGCGCACTGTACGAACGCTGGCATAAGCGCAGTCTGCCAATGATGGATCAGGTCAATCCGGCCAACCTGGATAGGCAGCTGTATCGCAAGCTCTGCAGTGAGTATGGCGGAAAATTCACCGCGGGACGGCTCGACGGCAATCTCGTGCCCTCGGAACTCGAAGGCGGTGGTGGTGGCGACCCATCAGAGTGGGACGAATGGAGCGCCTGCGAGATCAAAAACCGGGAAGACATTTACGATCGCTTCGTGCCGAATTTCTTCTTTGGCTGTGAGGGCGACGACCGCATGACCTCGCTCGCATTCGACGCCAAGCGCAATCCGTTAGGTGCGCGGCTCAATGCGGTCTATGGATCTGACATGGGTCATTACGACCTCACCGATCTGCGCAACGCCGCGGTCGAAGCCTACGAAAGCGTCGAGCACGGCCTCATGACCGAGGAGGATTTCCGCGACTTCGTTCTCGTCAATCCGATCAAGCTGCACGCGAGCATGAACCCCAACTTCTTTCGCGGCACGATCCTGGAGCACGAAGCCGAAAAGGTCTTGTCAGATCTTCGCATCAAGGAGAACGGCCGCCGGAGCACGAGCGCTGCGGCTCGTTGATCCAAACGGGCCGCGACCCGCAGCAATGCGCTGATTGAACGGCAACCGATCCAGCAACAATCGATGTGCGACGCGGGATTACCCGCGTCGCACATGCTTCGTGTCTGGAGCATTTCCAGCGTCGGCTACATTTTCGCTCATCTATCGAACTGGTTGGCGCCTTAGTTTGTCAGGTTGCTCAACGGCCGGCGGCGCTTTGCGGTTCGCGCTGCAAACGCATCCATGTCATCCTATGCGGCGAATTACCTGAAGCATCTCCAGCAATTTGCCGGCACCGTATCCTTTCGGAGAAGAGGCGTGCGAATAGTAACTACCGCTTTGACATCTGCCACCTGCGCGTTGGCGCTAACCCTCGCGATTGGCACTTTTCGTCTAACGACGACCTTCGCGCAGGAGGCCGACGTCTATCATCCAGCCAGCGAAGAACATCCGACCAGCGGCAAACAGGACTTCGATAACCATTGCGCGCCCTGCCACGGTCTCAACGGCAAGGGCAACGGGCCGGAGCTTAAAGTGCTGCCCGATATTCATCCGTCGGATCTCACCAAGATCAGCCTGAAGAATGGCGGTGTATTCCCGCGAAAGAAAGTTGAGGACATGGTCGACGGCCGCAAGATGATTCCGTCGCACAAGCGCTTCGACATGCCTTTTTGGGGTGTCGATTTCCAGCAGCAGGGCAAGGAGTTCACGCCCGAAAGCGAAGCTAAGGCCAAGGCGCGAATCGATGCGCTGGTCGGGTACGTCGAAACGCTTCAGGTCAAGTAGTTCGTAGCCCTCTGAGATTGACTATTAATCGCGCTCGGCGAGTGACGCCAATTGTTATACCGCCTCCCGCTAAGGTCCTCGTGCTACGCGATTGATAGCAATCGTTGTGCGATCTGCAGTTGATTCGATCCGCCGTCAGGGCCGATGCAGGTCCTGCACAATCTCCTTCAGCACTCCCCGGTCCTTTTCATCGTGCACCGGGATTTCGAACATCAAGCGGTTGACGCCGGCAAAGCGTTTTTTGATCACGCTCGCGATATCCGCGTAAGTTCCGACCGCTGCAAATGCGTGCACCATCTCATCGGTCACGATCTTCGCCATCTCATCCCATTTCTGCTGGATTGAAAGGCGATGCAACTCTTCGGCCTGCCGCGTCCATCCGTCCAGTTCGAAACTTGAACGATACGATCGCGTCGAGCCATAGAAGGCGATGGTTGATTTCATTTTCTCGACCGCACGCGCCAGCGAATCCTTGTCGCGCGCTACGCAAAGGAAGCCGCCACCACCGACCTGGAAATCCTTCCATGCGGATTGCGGCCGGCCTGATTTCTCGAAGCCCTTCTTCAGGTTTGGGAAGGCGATCTCATCGAGGTAGCGCCGCGTGACGATACCATGCAGCCGCACGCCGTCGCAGACTTCGCCCGCGACCTGAAGCATCCGTTCCTGGACCGCGGCGATCAGCACCGGGATGTGCGGTTTCGCGACGGCAGGCGGCGCGAAGTTCGGTGTCATCAGCGATAGATTGTAATGCTCACTCTTGAAATTCAGCGGATCGCCAGTCTGCCACGAATGCCAACAGGCGCGCATTGCGCCGACGTAGTCCTTCATCCGCTGAGCCGGCTTCGACCATGGCATCCCGAAGCGCCGCGTCACGTGGCCCTTGACCTGCGAGCCCAGCCCGAGCACTAATCGGCCGCCGCTCATCGTCTGGAGATCCCAAGCGATATAGGCTGTCGCCACGGGACTCTTGGTGAATGCGAGCGCAATACCGGTAGCCATTTCGATTGGCGACGGCTCCTGCGCCGCGACCGCCAACGCCAGCAATGGATCATGCTGTGTTTCGACCGCGACCGCCGTGTCGTAGCCGAGCTCGGTCGCCTCGCGCACCTGATCGCGCAACGTGTCCCATCGCGGTTGCGGACGCTTACCGCCCGCGTCCATTTCCGGTGTGTACGCGAGACCCCAGTTCAGCACCCTCTCGATCTTTGTCGTCGCCATTTTAGGGTTTATCCCGTGGAGCTATCTGTGCTGTCAAGGCGGGCAGGCCGCATGATCGGGGTCATTGCAACGGTTGATGGACCGATGGATGGACGATCCGAATCTTGCAGGAATGGATGATTCAGGCGTGGGAAAGGGTAGATCACTAGATCGTACAAGGATACGCGATGCGGGTCTTGCAAGCTGGATAATCGGCTGCGATCATTTCGGCCTGTGAAGGGATCAAAGCTCACCACGATTCTGGTTATCGTGGCGCTCGCGATTGGCGTCGCCGTTGTGGCCGGGCCGATGTTTGAGCCCCGGTGCGAAGCGGTGAACGGCGATATCGTTGTGAGCGCCTCATTGGATGACTTGAGTCCCGGCACCGCGCGATTCTTCTGCTATCGCGACCGCGACGGGCATGAGATTCGTTTCGTGCTTGCGCGCACCGACGATGGCACCGTGCATTCGGTCTTTGACGGCTGCCGGCAATGCTACCGCTTCCACAAGGGCTACATCGTCAGCGACGGCTTCCTGGTATGCCGGCTGTGCGGGAATCGATACAAGCTCGACCAGATGGAGGCGGGGCTGGCCTCGTGCCAGCCGGTCCATCTCGAGAACACGCAGCACAGCAATAAGGTTGAAGTCAAAGTCGCGGCGCTCGAACAGGGACAACAGCTATTTTGACCCGGCGATCGCATAGTCCCCAGCAGCGGCAGACTACCGGGCGATCGCATAGTCCTCGGCAGCGGCATACTACCCGGCGATCGCATAGTCTCTGGCAGCGGCATACTACCCGGCGATCGCATAGTTCCGCGCGGTCGCATAGTTCCGGGCGATGGGATAGTCCCGGGGGCCGGCGCAATAGCCGGCGGTGGCATAGTCCGCTGATCGCGCATCTTCTCGTGGTGGCAGTGTTGCTCGGCAGCGTACCGATGGCAGCGGGTGCAGTGATTACTAAGCCCGACTGCACGCCGGCATTCACGCTCGACATTTGCCATCCGCTTCCGGTACTCGCAGTCAGCACGGCATCATGCGCGCTGGCCGCGGTCACTGCATTCTCATTCTCGATCGCGATAGAGTGTCGCGGTGCTACTGAGGTATCGGATCTTCTGGTGATTAAGCACGAGAGCGAAGCTCCCGACCCGCCCCCGCCCAAGACGGCTGCCTGAACGCAATTTTTCACCCACGACCAAGTGCTTGCGATGCGTCGCACAGACATGGGCGCATTAGCACGTTAGCATGTTGAAGCTCACTTAGTGGCGATTCGCCATCATATGTGATGGCGTCGCGGGGAGAGGTCTTTCGTGATTAGACGGCTTTGCGGCCTTGCGATATTTCTGGCCGCCTTCGGATTCCCACGAGCGGCGCTCGCCCATGGAGTCGTTGGCGACTACGTATTTCTGGAACCGATCATTACTCAGGACCCGACACCGGCCAACGAGTTCGATATTCCCGCGCCATCATGGGTTCGGAGTAGTGACGCGAATACCTACTCGATCGGCTTTTCGATCGAGAAGGTGCTCTATGACGATGCGGAATACGTGCCGAGAATCAGCGTCGGCGGCGGCAGTACATGGTCACACGCTTCTCTGTTCGCCGGTCCGAGTCAGGAAGGCTTCGACGACCTTACAATGTTTGCCAAGTACGCCTTCTATTATTCATTGGAACATGAATTCATGTTGACGATAGCAGTCCAGCTCGAATTACCAGTCGGCAACCGTTCCGTCGAAGAGGAGAACCATAATGGCCTTGGCCCAGTCTTCCTATGGGAGAAGGGTATGGGCGATCTGCCGAACTGGCCGGTGCTCAAATACTTGCGGCCGCTGGGCATTCAGAGTGATTTTGGCTATGTGCCGGCGTTGAGCGGACCTACCAACCATCACATGTTTGCCGACGAGGTTACCGAATATTCACTGATGTACCTGAGCAACAACGTACAGGATATCGGGTTGAAGTGGCCCTTTCGCAATATGTTTCTGTTTAATGAGATCAACTACGACCAGTTGATTACCGGACCATCGGGTCAGACCTTTCCAAACCTCCTGGCGACGCCCGGAATCGCCTACGTCAGCTATCATTTTGAGATCGCAGTCGGTACTCAGTTCGCGCTGAACAATGCGAGCGTATCCGGCAATCATGCGGCGGTCGTTGGACTCCTCGACATTTTTTACGACTCGCTTTTCCCGAAGGCCGGGAACTGGACGATCAATCGAGGATTTGGCGGATGAAGACACCCACCAAACTGCTATTCACGGTGCTGCTGATTATGCCGATGATCGCGCCCGCGAGCGCAGCCCGAGCGCATTCGTTCCCCGAGCAGGAGTCGCCGGCCGCCGGCGAAACGGTCGCGGCGCCGCCAACTCATGTCATTATCAAATACGACGCTCCGATCGAAAGCCTCTTCGATTCGCTGCGCGTGCTGGACACAGCTGGCCAAGACAAAGCCGCTGGGGCGCCGCAGGTTAGCGCCGACGGGTACGAACTCTCAGTGCCAGTCGGTGCACTCGGTCCGGGACAATACACGGTCCAATGGCGGGTGGTCTGCGTCGATACGCATCACACGGAAGGCTCCTATACCTTCACCGTGAAGCAGTGAGTCAATGAATACGCCCGGCATGGATATGGCGCCGGAATGGCTACCCGCCATTCTGGCGTGGCCGGCAATACTCGCACTGACGCTGATGTTTGGCAGTGCAATGGTATGCCTGGTGTTGAGGCGATCGGCGGCGAGCGGCGCCGTCTCGAGCGATACCCTGGCGCGAGCGCTGACTGGGTGGTGGCGAATTCTCGCGCTGATAGCCGCGATCTTTTCGTCATTGATGTTCGTGGACCAGGTTGCCGAAATGGCCGGGGTGAGCTGGCACGCCGCTATTCCTCTGATCGGCGAGGTGCTGGCGCAAACCCAGAGTGGGCACGTTTGGGAATGGCGTCTGCCGGTCACGCTTGCGCTGCTGATCGCCGCATGGATGCCGATGCGGGATTCGGTACGCATGCTCGTACTGTGGATACTGTGCGAAGCGCTATTTCTCGCTGGCAGCCTTATGAGCCATGCGATCGACTTCGGCATCACCGCGATCGTATTGCGCTTCGTTCATACGCTGGCAGCAGGGACATGGGCCGGTGGGCTGTTCGCATACTGGGTCGGTGCGCGACCGTCAGGTTCGGAAAGTCACTTGAGTATCGAGGCTGGGCGAGTGCTGTCGAAGCTCGCAGCGTGGTCGGTGATCATCCTGATTGCGAGTGGAGTCTACCTGGCATATGAAGGGCTGGATGGCAGCCTCTACCATCTGCGGTACTCGTCCTATGGGCGGGTGCTGTCGATTAAGGTCGCGATCTTTGCCTTGGTGCTGGCTATCGGCGCCTATAATCGATTCAGCCTGATACCGACAATTGATCAGCCCTCGGCGCGCCGCACGTTACTGCGCACGGTCGCCGCCGAGTCATTAATGCTCGTCGGCGTAATTGGTTTGGCGGCGCTATTAGCGGCGACGCCCCCGGCGCGCATGGCGATGGGCATGTCGGAGATGCAGAAGTTGTCAAGGAACCCAAAGCTATTAATTTCAGTGAAACCTTTGAAAGGTTTCAAACTTCCCACAGTGAATTAAAATGTCGGTCTTGCGGACCTCATCCAGGAGACCTTGCGTGAGCGCGTAAGCGCGTGCCTTGTAGTTGACGCTCGCGATGCTCGGGTTGGCAGCCAGGTCATGCAGAGAGACCTAGCCCCGCCGGCTTCCCTAAAAAGGAGGCGGCCGCGCCATGATTGATTAAGCATCCCGACTGCATCGTAGCCGCGGGCGGTGTGGATATCATCCGCGTCAATCCATGACCCGGAAAGTCTGAAACCTCAGTGAGGTTTCAGTAAAAAAATAATTAGTTCTGCGCTCCTCAACAACTGGATAACGTGCAGGGGGATCGCGCGACAGTGCTCGCTTCGATCAGGACGGGCGGCAACCGGGGCTCCAAGGTGCCCGAAACGATCGAGCGAATTAGGACAGAAGGGTTCAAGCCCGGCGTTGTGAGCGTCAGGGCTCGGATCACAGAGGGTTCAAGTACCAACCAACCCCAACCAAAATAACAAGGAGGAGATTGAAGACGACTTGCTGGACTGTAAACAGCTGTGCATACGTATAGGAACGATGACCGGCTTTCGCTCTTACTTTTGCGTCGATGATTTCGAACAAATTTAGCGACATCATTTGCCAAAACCAGTTGGCAATATAGATTATAAACAAAAGTATCGCAGCGCCTGCACCATAGTATTGCAATTGCGGTGGCCAATCGTGGAACACGATAAAAACCGTGGCAAGTCCGCTTAACAACGTGATTGCGTGGTCTTTGAGTGCAACCGCTGACAGAGCAAAAACCGCAATGTGACCCGGATCTTCGGGTCTAGAAAATCCTTTAAGCTTGCAGAATACGCCACTTTGCCGCTCGATATAACCGTCAGCTCCTCTCGAGACGAACATGATTATAAGTGCAAAAACCGGAGGGAACAGGCCTGAGAATAGCTTCCACCAATTCATACAGTCCCTGTGTCCGACTAGAGCACTTTGATGGGAACATTCAACGGCAAGCCTTGACCGCACGCTTGCCATGGGGTTTGGCGTGCAGAATCTCTAAACTCCACCTTATCACACTGCATAATCTCATCGGTGCTGAATGGACCTGCCCCAATATCCGCTTGACACCATGCTGGCCATTTACCGGCAGTAACATTGTTCAGTTTCCGGTACCACTCATCGGATGGCGAGTGCTTGAACGAAACTCTATTGACTCCCATCGGCAACGTCGAATGGACGCCAAGGTCCAACGCAAGGCGCATAGAACCAACATCTATAGTGACCAGATGAACACAAACGTCACCTGTTTTAACCTGCGAAATAGTTTGGTTCCGTGAATCCCTAACTGAAGTTTCGGCGTATAGTCCGTCGCCAAGATATATACTCACTAGCGGGCTCCTTCTCTCAGGGTCACCGACACCTCACTTAAGTAGTCGTTGATTAATTGCATTGGCAAATCTAGAGTTTGCTCGATCAGTTCGGAAGTGGCATCTCGCAGCGGAGCGGCTTCGAAGTCAGGGACCGTTGCGTAGACCCCCACCTCGGTATTGCGGATGGTAATGTTCGACTTCACGGCTCCCCATAAATCTGCCCACACTGCGCACCTGCTGTCGCGGGGGTTATCACTGTCGCCGCTTGCCGCATAAATCTCGTAGCGCACGAACCTAAGGCTCTCGCTCGCCGATCCTCCGTACTGCGCAATGGTCGCGTGTTCGAGAGCAGACGGCATTTTCTCAGCGACGACACGCGGACGGATGCGAAATTTAGAATGATCAAAAAAGAAAAGTGCTCCGATCGGTTCCCGAAGGTCAGATCGACGATTCTGGTTGATGAATGCCGATAAATACTCGTGATTGGGCCGCCCCAGCCAAAAGAGGGAAAAGTGATCGACTTCAGCGTTAAAGGGCTTCGGACAGTCGAGTTTGAATTCTGTCGAACCGCCCTCGTGCGACAAAGTAAACGCAAATGTCGCGTCCGTCTGTGAACTACTTCGGAGGATAGGCATTCAATGACCTCCTACGCCATATCAAGCTCTGCTAGCATGATCAGAACGAAGCGACAAGTGTTTGTGTGCTGGACGGTGCTGGTTCGGCTTGGTTGGCTCATTTTGAATCGGTCCCGTACCATTGAAGCTCGATAGAGTCTTTCTGGTTTAATGGGTCCCGGCAATGGCGGCGCGGGTTAGGAGAGGGGGCAGCCGGGGGCCGGGAAGCGGCGGCAGAACTCGATGACCTCGGTATTGACGCGGGCGATCGCCGGCTCGTCATCGGCATGGGCGACGACCTGGTCGATCCACGCGCCGATTTGCCGCATTTCGGCTTCGCCCATTCCGCGCGAAGTCACCGCCGGCGTACCGATTCGCACGCCGCTCGGACTAAATGGCTTGCGCGGATCGAACGGCACGGTATTGGAGTTGCAGATGATTCCAGCGCGGTCTAGTGCTTTCGCCACTTTGTTGCCGATGATCTTTTTGTTGGTGAGATCGATCAGGATCAGATGGTTATCGGTGCCGCCGGAAACCAGGTTGAAGCCGCGCGCCGTGAGCTCGGCTGCCAAGGCCTTGGCGTTGCGTACGATCTGGTGGCCGTACTCCTTGAACTCGGGCGTCGCCGCTTCCTTCAACGCGACCGCGATCGCCGCGGTGGTATGGTTATGGGGTCCGCCCTGGAGGCCCGGGAAGACGGCTTTGTCGATCTTTTCTGCGAGCTCCTTGCGACACATGATCATCGCACCGCGCGGACCGCGCAGGGTCTTATGCGTGGTGGTCATGACGACGTCAGCGTAGGGCATCGGATCGGGATGCACTCCGGCAACAATCAACCCCGAGATGTGAGAGATGTCGGCGAGCAAGTAGGCGCCGACCTCTTTCGCGATCTCGCCGAAAATCTTGAAGTCGAACTGGCGCGGATAGGCGGTCGCACCGGTGACGATAATTTTCGGGCGCTCCTTGCGGGCGAGATCGCGAACCGCGTCGTAGTCGATGCGTTGGGTTTCGCGATCGACCGTGTAATGCACCGGACGCCAGAAGGAGCCGGTTATGCTGACGTTCCATCCGTGGGTGAGATGGCCGCCATGCGGCAACGCCAGACCCATCAGAGTGTCGCCGGGCTGCAGCAGGGCGAAATAAATCGCGAGATTGGCCGGCGAGCCGGAATAGGGCTGAACGTTGACGTGATCGGCGCCGAAGAGCGCCTTGGCGCGATCGATCGCAAGCGTTTCGATTTCGTCGATGTAACGCTGTCCCTGATAGTAGCGCTTGTGCGGATAACCTTCGGAGTACTTGTTGGTGAGGACCGAGCCGGTCGCATCGAGGACCGCCTGCGAGACATAGTTTTCGGACGGAATCAGGCGGACCGATTCGATCTGGTAGCGCTCTTCGTCCTTAATCAGCCGGTAAATTTCAGGGTCGGTACGCTTTAGATCGTCCACTCGGTCCCTCCAACAAAAAACCTAACCCCTAATCCCTTCCTGAAAGGAAGGGACGTTTGAGGCAGAAAAGCGGCCAGCCTTCGCGCACGGCCTGAGAATGGCGGCACCGCTGATTCCAGCATTTTAGCGGTTTCCCGGCGCGCTGCTAAGGAGCCTCAGCGGTCGCAATGAGAGCGACGATTGAAGCATCTACTGGAGCGACTATTGAAGGTCCGCGGGCGTAACCTTTTTGATCCAGCCGCGATAATCGCCGTCGTAGCCGATCGCGCGCTGGCGCTCGCGCACGCGAGTCATGATCGCGGCAACTTGATCCGGCGGCGTAGCTTCGCGGGCGTTGATGCTGGCGGCCATGCGGAGGCCCTCCTGGCGGGCCTCCTCGCGTTTGGCCTCGGTAAACGACTCACCACTATCGTCACTGGCCAACCCCAGATAACGCTCGGCGACGTGGATGCCGATTTCGGTGCCGCTCGCCAGCGAATCCTTGATATTACCCTTGCCGGTGAGGACGTTGCCGGCGGCGTAGATGGCGGTGCGACCCTCGATCAGCAGGCCCACTGCCGCGTCGACGTATTGATAAACCTCGCCGCGCTGCGGAATGCCAGGGATGGGCTCGGGAATGCTACCAATCGAGCTGATGGTCATCGGAGCGCGCATGGGCTGCGCGGAGTCGGGAATCGTGCGCACCTTGCCGTCGGCGGCCTCGGTCCGGCTCATCATCACGCCAACCATCTGATCGCCCTCGATTACGGTTCCGGTGGGGACGCTCAGATCGTTAAACTCGAAGAGGAACTTGCGCTGGGCCTTGTCGAGGATTTTCGCGCGCGCCTGGCGCATCGCCTCGGCCCGCTTGGGCGTGGCGTCGGGGGCAATGTCGGACAACGGCATATCGAGCACGCGGCGGCGATAGAAGAGGCGGCACGGGGCGACGTCGAGGTTGGCATACTCGAGGCCATGAGTTTGGAGGACGGGCGGAATGCCCTCGCGCTCGAGCTTGAGCATATCCTCGTGGATACCGCGCCGCTTGAGCGCCTGCAGCGTCATCTCGATTTGGAGGACCTTAA
>Ga0182024_10005757_pt1 | contig 27564 bp, 19 predicted proteins | sample P32metaG_FD_120480 | JGI IMG/M metagenome (GOLD analysis project Ga0182024, IMG submission 120480) | Permafrost microbial communities from Stordalen Mire, Sweden - P3-2 metaG (Illumina Assembly) | ecosystem: Environmental > Terrestrial > Soil > Wetlands > Permafrost | place: Sweden: Stordalen...
ACGCCGCCTCCCCGCGCGCGGTCCTACGCCCTAGCCAAGGTGGGGAATTCTGGTGATCGGATCTGAGGAGATTCCCGTGATCCGGCCCAGTGGTGGGCGCCCGACCGAGAGTTATGCCGGGTTCTGCCGGCAGCTGCGGACCGGCTGGTGGTTCTGTGAGCCGGCCGATCCACAGGCCAAGGGTGTCGTGGAGCGGCTGCAGGGATACATGGAGACGAACTTCGAACCGGGCCGGCGGTTCGGGAACGAGCTCGACTTCCAGCTGCAATTGGACGCCTGGAAAGCCAACCGACGCACGCACAAGACGCTGCGCTGCCGCCCGGTCGGCCGGCTCGCCGAAGAGCGCGCCGTGATGACGCCGCTCCCTGCCCGCGAGTTCGATTTGGACGAGCGGATCGTTGTCCGGGTGCCGGCCGATCCGCACGTCCGGGTGGACACCAACGACTACTCGCTTGACCCGGCGATGGTCGGCCGGCGCGTCGAGGTCCGCGTATCGCAACGCGAGGTCACCGCCGCCGCGCTGGACACCGGCGAGCTCGCCGGCCGGCATGAGCGTGGGTTCGCTAAGCACCGCACCATCACTGCGCTTGAGCACGCGCGGGCTCTTCGCGCTCATCGCCCGGCGCCCGAGCACGGGCTTGAGGTCGAGATCCGGCCTCTGTCGGTCTATGACGCTTTGAGCGCATGAGCGACAGCTCAGAGCTCACGCACCCGTTCCGCGAGCTCAAAGCGCCCGCTGCCGCCCGGGCGCTCCCCAAGCTCGCCGACCGCGCCCGCGCCGAGGAGTGGGGCTATGAGAAGTTCGCCCACGCCCTGCTCTCCACCGAGGTCTCGCGCGAGAGGCGCACGGCGGCGAGGGACGGATCCGCTTTGCGCGGTTCCCCGCCCGCAAGACGGTTGTGCGCGTAATCGGCACGATTCGACGAGCTCATCCGGCACCAGGTGATCGCGTCGACAACGACCGGCATGAACGCCGGGCTGCTCGCCCTGCTGGAGATGGCGGGGCAACTGACCCCGGTCGCGTCGGTCTCATCGACCACCTGCGTCGGGCGCACAACCACCCAGCCATGCGACCACTCATCGCTGGTGCTCCCAACCGTGCCCGACCAACTCACCCACCGCTCATCACATCGCTCGCCGTCGCGTGTGTCGAAAGCGCATGGACGTCGAGCCCAGCCATGTCATCGGGCCCCGCAAGGTCGGACTCCGCTTCGGCTGGATCGGCCGGAGGCCAATGTCCGGCCAGACAACCCCATACACGTCACCGGGCGCCCGCCCTCACCAGACAGCCCCGCTGAGATTCAGGCCACAGCGTCCAGTTAGTCAGGCGGCCAGCGCTGTTGCGTGGGCTGCGAGGCGATCGACGACGTAGTCCTGTTGCGCCTCGGTCAGGCTTGGGAACAACGGCAGCATCATGGTTTCGGCGGTGGCGGCGTCGGTGTGCGGGAGCGGATCGGTCCGGGCCCCGGCGTAGGCGCCCTCATGGTGGATTGCCATTACGCCTCGGCGCGTCGCAACGCCGTCCGTCAGCAGGCGTCGCATCAACTCGGCGGGCGCCACCGCCGCGCGGCGATCGACGCGAACGCAGTAGGACTGCCATGTTCGCTGCGCGTAGGGCGGATCGTATGGCGTCTCAATTCCTGGGATCGACGCGAGCAGATCGTTGTAACGCGCAGCAAGGTAGCGGCGGCGCTCCAGGATCTCGTCGAGTGCGTCGAGCTGACACAGCCCGAGAGCGGCCTGCATGTCGGTCATGCGGGCGTTGAAGCCTCGCTCCGGATACGACTCAACGACCACTTCGGACGCGCTGTGGCGCGCAAGGTCCGAGACGTCCATCGCGTGCTGCCGCAGCTGGCGAAGCCGGGCCGCGATGGACGGATCGTGGACCGTGATCATGCCGCCCTCACCGGTCGTGATGACCTTGCGGGGATGCAGCGAGAAGCAGGCAATCGAGCCATGCGATCCGATTGACCGGCCGTTGTACATGGCGCCGATAGCGCAAGCGGCGTCTTCGACGATCGACAAGCCGTAGCGCTCCCCAAGCGCCATGAAGGCATCGAGGTCTGCCGGCAGCCCGAGCTGGTGCACTGGCATGATCGCCTTGGTCCGAGGCGTGATCGCGCGCTCGGCCGCGACGGGATCCAAGTTATAGGTATCCGGGTCAATGTCTGCAAACACGGGTGTAGCACCACACTGCCACACCGCGTTCGCGGTGGCGATGAACGACAGTGACGGAACGACCACCTCATCCCCGCTGGCCACACCGCTGGCGTAAAGGGCGAGATGCAGAGCTGTCGTGCAGCTGGTCGTGGCGACCGCTTCGGGCGCTCCAACGCGGTTCGCAAAGGCTCGCTCGAATGCCTGGACGCGAGGTCCCTGCGACACCCACCCCGAGGCGATGACCTCGGCCAGCGCCTCTGTCTCACCACCTGCGAGGAACGGGCGCGCAAATGGGATCTGCATCAGCTTGCCGCCAGCAGCGCCGCCGGCGCTGATTCGCGTTCTTCCTTCCACCACTGCACCAGCCGCCGAAGCCCTTCGTCGACGGTGACGTCAGCCTGGAAGCCGAGATGGTCGCGTGCAGCGGTCGTATCCGCCAGTCGTCGCGGAACTTTGTTGACCGCGCGCTCAGGACCGAACTCGATGTCAAGATCCGTATCCATCGTCACGAGGAGCTTTTGGGCGAGCTCGAGCAGGCTCGTCTCGGCTCCGCTGGCGACGTTGAACACCGCGTCGGTCGCGTCCGACTCGGCGGCGAGGATATTCGCACGAGCAATGTCCTCCGTGAAGATGAAGTCCATCGTCTGTGACCCAGTGCCGTTGATCATCGGGGCCTGGCCAGCAGCGATTCGTTCCATCCACCGGACGAGGACCTCGGTGTAGACGCCGTGGATGTCCATCCGCGGCCCGTACACGTTGAAGTATCGCAGGGCCACATAGTCGAGCCCGTACATCGCGTGGAAGCTGCGCAGCAAGCCCTCGTTGAACGTCTTGGAAGCGCCGTAAAGTGTGTCGTTGGCGTACGGATGGTGATCCTCGCGGGTCGGGAACTGCTCCGCCAGCCCGTATATCGAGGCGGACGACGCCGCCACGACCTTCCGCACGCCGTGGTTGACTGCGGCCTCAAGAACATTGTAGGTGCCGTCGACCATCACCTCGAGCGCAAGGCGCGGCTCTTCGGCGCATTGCGTGATACGAATCGCCGCTTGGTGGAAGACGACGTCCGTGCCCGTCATCAGCCCGGCCACCAGCGCTCGGTCTCGGATATCCCCTTCGACGACCTGGACTGACGTGCTGGCGAGCGCTGTGGCCAGATTGGCGCGTCGGCCACGGACGAAGTTGTCGAGGACGACGATTTCTCGTGCCCCGGCGTCCACCAGCTGGTCGACGAGATGTGATCCGATCGTGCCGGCACCGCCGGTGACGACTATACGTTGCCCGCTTAGTGAACTTGATGTCATACTGACTGAACGGCTGCGGGCTCAGCGAATTTTCACGACTCGATGCGGCTGACGGCAAGTTGAGCGAACCGTTCAGCGATGCCGCAGGGTGCCGTGACGTTCAACAGATGACCGCCGGGGAGCGGGACAAACAGCATCGGGCTGCCGAGGCGGCCGCAATATGAGACGCGACCGCCGACGGTCACTGAAGTCCTCTTCTCCAGTTGCCGGGTGACTTGCGCGATCTTCATGGACTCGACCGCGAGGGTGATGTCTCGTTGTGTGTGGGTCCCACGGTAGATGCAGGTGGGTCCCAACGGGGCCTCGGTCTGGCCGGCGATCGCGCCACCGGTGATGACGCGCGCTTCGGAGACGCTCACAAGAGTGCATGGGTTGAGTGGCGAGGCGCCAGTCGAGCTGACGTCATCGCTGGCCGTGCCCGGCGGGTTGGCCGCCTTCTGCACGCGTCCAGTCGGTACGAGGCGATCTCGGTTTCGCGAGGGTGCCTTACCAGCCGACCCGCTTCCGACGTGCTGGACTCCGCGAGCAGAATGACGTGTCGGCGCGAGTTGTGCGTGCGCCTGTCCGATGTCCGCGTTGCTCGCGGCCGGCGTCTGGTGCGGCTTTTGCGACTTCGCCGCGGCAACGGACTGAGCACTCTGAGGTCCAGGGCCGCCGCCCGCCTGGGACTCGCTTGACTTCGACGTCGTAGAGCCGCCACAGCCGCCCAGCGCGATCCCCAAGCTGAGGGCACCAACGCTCATTGCCGTGGCAAGGCGCAACGCACGGGGATGATCTATTGTAGTCATGAGACTCGACGCTCCTATCAGACAAACGACCGTTGCTGGGCGTAACTCACGGATTGTCGCCGAACCTGTCCTAAGAGACGCTTGGCGAAGACCCGGTCAGGGTGAAGGGGCGAACAGCACGTCCACCCAGTAGTTCGTGGCGTTGAAGCTGGAGCTCGGGAATACGCTCGTGCCACCGTAGGTGTAGACGCCGTTGGGGGTGGTGCTGCTGGCAGGGGCTTGGAGCGGACCGTTGGTGACCCCGGAAGAGAAGCCGGCCGACGTAACGGAGTAGTGACCGTTCGGGTCGAACGCCGCAGCGACGTATGTGGTCCCGGCTGTTACCGCGACAGGGGTGGAGAACATCACCTGCTGCCATCCGGACGATGTCTCGTTGGTGAACGTCGAAGAACTGAGCAGATCGCCGGCGGCGTCCCAGAGCGAGCCGACATGCGAGCCGACGTTGGACGGCGCCTTGTAGAAGCGGATCCCCATAACAGTACCCGGCACGGTGGGGGTGAACTTGACGCCGACCGTGATCGGGCTCGAGTCACCGCTGTCCACGACCGGCGGCGCAGCAAAGTCGAAGATCGTCGGCTCCGGAGTCGTCGACGGCGAGGCGGCCGAGGCGGTACCCGTCCCGACCCCGTTCGTGGCCGCCACCGTGAACGTGTATGCGGTGCCGTCGGTGAGGCCGCTGACTGTGCTCGAGGTCGCGGCGCTGTTGGTCACGCGGATGGGGGACTGCGCGGTCGAGCCGATGTACGGCGTGATCACGTAGCCGGTGAGCGGGCTCCCGCCGTCGCTGCTCGGCGCCGTCCAGCTCACCTGGGCTGAGGTGGTGGCAGCCAGCGTTGTCACCGCGATTGGTGCTCCTGGAGCGGTTGCGCTGGTGTTGGGCTGGAACATGGGGTCGACCCAGTAGTTGGAGGCGTTGAAGCTGGAGCTCGGGAACTGGTTGGTGTCGCCGTAGCTGTAGAGGCCGTTGGCGCTGGTGCCGTTGGCGACGGCGGTGAGCGGCCCGTTGGTCACGGCCGACGCGAAGCCGTTGCCCGACACCGAGTAATGGCCATTCGGGTCGTTGTAGGAGACGACATACGTGCTCCCGGGGACCAGGGCGACCGGACTGGAGAAGCTGACCTGCTGCCAGCCAGAGCCGGTCTCGTTGCTGAAGGTCGCCGACGCGAGCAGGGTGCCGCTGGCCGTCCACAGGCTGCCCACATGCGTACCGGTGTTCGCCGCCGACTTATAGAAGCGCACGCCGGTAATCGCGCCGGCTTGGCTGGCGGTGAACTTGACGCCGACCGTGAGGGCGCTGCCATCGCCGGAATCGATGGTCGAGGGGGTGCCGTAGTCGAAGATGGTGTCTTCCGGGGTGACCGCGGTCGACGCTGTCGATGCCGAGCTTGTCCCGACGGAATTGGTCGCGCTCACCGTGAACGTGTACGTCGTCCCGTTCGTGAGACCGGTGATCATCGCCGAGGTGGCCGAGCCGCCGCTGACGTGGGTGGGCGTCTGCGCGCTCGAGCCGATGTAGGACGTGATGACGTAGCCCGTCAACGCGCTCCCGCCGTTGTCGGTGGGCGCGGTCCAGCTCAACTGGGCCGAGCTCGTAGCCGAAATCCCCGAAAGACCGGTCGGGGCCGACGGAACGGTGTCGGCACTTGGCGTAGCCGAGTTGGACTGGGCAGACGCCGGGCCGGAGCCATTCGAGTTCGACCCGGTGACGGTAAACGTATATGCGGTGCCCGGCGTGAGGTTCGAGACGGTCGTCCCCGTCGCCGGCGGGCTGCCGCTGACCGTCGTCGGCAATTGCGCGGCTGAGCCGATGTATGGCGTCACCGTGTATGACGTCACCGGGCCACCGGTGCTCGGCGCAGACCACGACACCGCGGCCGAACCCTTGCCGGCGGTCGCGCTCACCCCCGTCACCTGACCGGGCGATGGCATCGGCTGGAACATGGGGTCGACCCAGTAGTTGGAGGCGTTGAAGCTGGAGCTCGGGAACTGGTTGTTGCCGCCGTAGATGTAGAGGCCGTTGGCGCTGGTGCCGTTGGCGACGGCGGTGAGCGGCCCGTTGGTCACTGCCGACGCGAAGCCGTTGCCCGACACCGAGTAATGGCCATTCGGGTCGTAGTAGGAAACCACATACTGCGTTCCGGGATTGATCGCGACCGGACTGGAGAAGCTGACCTGCTGCCAGCCAGAGCCGGTCTCGTTCGTGAACGTCCCCGACGCGAGCAGGGTGCCGCTGGCCGTCCACAGGCTGCCCACATGCGTACCGGTGTTCGCCGCGGACTTATAGAAACGCACCCCGGTAACCCAGCCACCCTGGGTGCCGGTGAACTTGACGCCGACGGAGAGGGCGCTGCCATCGCCGGAATCGATGGTCGAGGGGGTGCCGTAGTCGAAGATGGTGTCTTCCGGCGTGACCGCGGTCGACGCGGTCGACGCCGAGCTTGTCCCCAAGCCATTGGTCGCGCTCACCGTGAACGTGTACGCCGTCCCGTTCGTCAGTCCAGTGACATTGGTAAAGGTCGCCGTGGGATTGACCACCGAAAGTGGCGTCTGCGCAGTCGAGCCGATGTACGGCGTGACGACGTAGCCTGTAAGGGTGCTACCGCCGTTGTCGGTGGGCGTCGTCCAGCTCACCTGGGCCGAGTTCGTCGCCGAGATCGCCGAGACGGCGGTCGGGGACGACGGAGCTGTGTCCGCGGTCGGCGTCACGGAGCTTGACTGGGCCGACGCCGGCCCGGCGCCATTCGGGTTCGACGCGGTGACCGTGAACGTGTAGCCAGTGCCCGGCGTCAGGTTCGAAACCGTCGTGCTGGTTGCCAGCGGGCTCCCGCTGATCGTGATCGGCGACTGCGCCGTAGATCCGATGTACGGAGTGACCGTGTATGACGTCACCGGCCCGCCGGTGCTCGGGGCAGACCAAGAGACCGCCGCTGACCCCTTGCCGGCCGTCGCGCTCACACCCGTCACCTGACCGGGGACGGCGGCCGGAGCGAACTCGACGTCAACCCAGTAGTTGTCCGCGTTCGCAGAGCTCGTCGGGAACGAGTTGGAGCCGTATACGAACACTCCGTTCGCGCTCGTCGCGTTCGGAACCGCGTGCAGCGGAGGGTTGTTCTGGGTACCTCCGCCGAGAGGGCCCGGATCCGGCGACGGATAGAAATACCCATAGGAGTCGGCGTAGTGGCCGTTGGGGGCGTAGTACGACACCACGTAGGTCGTATTGGGCATGATGGTGACCGGCGTCGTGAGGATTGCCTGCTGCCAACCCGACGCGCTCTCGCCGCTAAAGGTCACGCTTGACAGCAAGGTCCCGCTGGCGGTCCAAAGGTCGCCAATGTGCGTTCCTGTGTTCGTCGCCACCTTGTAGAAGCGGATCGCTGTCACGGTGCCATACGCCGAGGACTGAAACTTCAGCCCGACCGAGACCGCGCTGGGATCGCCCGAGTCGGTCGCGCCGCCAGGGGTGCCGGCTCCCCACAATGAGCACGGGCACAAGACCGAGACGGATTCGCGGTCCGACGGTGTCTCGATGTTCCCGCTGTCATCCGTTGCCCTTGACTCGATCGTCGTCGACGGGTTGCCCTGGGCGATCCAGGTGTATGACCAGTTGACCGTGGGGGCGTCCGCCGTGGTGATTGTCGCCGGGTGCCATGTCGTACCGCCATCAGTCGAAACTTCTACGCCGGCCACAACGCCGAGTTTGTCCGAGGCGGTGCCGGTGATGGTGACCGCGGTGCCGTCCGCGAAGCTGGAGCCCGACGCCGGCGACGTGATCGCTGATGTCGGAGGCGTGTTGTTAGTCGTCTGGGTCGCGGGGGTCAAGCCCGACTCGAGAGTCGTTGGCTGTGCCCCCATGTCCGCGAAGAGATTGACGGTGGCCTGCTCGATTGTCGAGTCGGGTGGGTCACCGCTCGGATCCGTCGTCCCCTCATCCCAAGCGTTGGTGTTGTCGAGCCCCCATGCCCACTGGACAGTTCCGGCGCCGAAAACCAGCGCCCCGCTTGGTGCCTTGTAAAGCGTGAGGTGGTGCGTCTCCGTACCACCCCCGGCGCCGGGGCCGATTGTGGTGCTGCCGTAGTCGGTGAACGTCTGCAGGTTGCTGACGGTCGTCGATGACATGTCGAACTCCCCTGCTGGGCGGAACCCGTTGTCAGGGTCCACATCCCACTCGTAGCCGAGGGTGCCGGTACCCGGACTGAGGGTCAGGCTCTGTCCCGAGGTGAGCTTGGCAACCGGCGTGCTACGCCAAAATCTGAGCTTGCTGTACTGATACGGGACGGTGATGTCGGCCGTCCCGGAATTGACGACAAACTGCTGACCAGTTAAGGCATTGGAAGGAAGCCCACCATCTCCCGGCGGACTGAAGCGTGGGTCGTCCCACGCGCCGGTCCATGTCGGTGGATCGTCGGGATCCACCGGCCCATTGAAGTGCGTCTCCTTGTAGCTGATGAGGGTGCGGTAGGGAGTGTTCGAGCCGTCCTCGCTTGCCGCCCAGCGCGTTTTCCAGAAGATCTCGTTACCGCTGAAGAACGCCAGGTTGACTCCACTGGCCAGGGCCTGCTTGACGTTCGTGAGCTCGTTCGCTGACCAGTACTCGTCATGGCCACTGGAGATGAAGAGCTTGTGGTTCTCCAAGAGCTGAGGATTCCGGTCCAGATCGGAGTCGCTGACGTAGCTAACGTCATACCCATTCTCCTCGAGGAACCGGATCATCTGGTACTCGGCATAGTAGAGATAAGAGGCGCCGGCATCGGTGTTCAGGGCGCCATCGAATGGGCGGTTGTAGGAAACGGCGTACGCCGCCTTATAGGCGAGGGGATTTCCTGGCGGGCAGGCGACGGTGCACGTGTAGAGGCTGTTCCCCCCGTAGTCGTTGTAGGCCTCCCACGTTGCATCCGAGGTCGCAACGACGATGGCGGAGTGGCTCGCGGTGTTGGTCACGACGAACGGGATCTGGCTGTCACCGCCCAGGTCCTTCGAGTCGTCGCGCACGAGATGTGCGATGTACACGCCCGACACCGCAGTGCTCGGAACCGTCCACGACGCCGAGACCGCCCAGTTCCCACAATCGATAAGGCCGTTCGTTGAGTCGGTCTTGCAGGCAGGTTGAGTCTGCGGGAGCGCGACGGACGGCTTGAGGTTTGACGCGATGAGCCGGGCCCCGTCTCCACCGTAGTACCCGAGCCGAAGGATGTCGATGTGGTAGCTGGTCGACGGCGTATCGATCTTGAAGCTGACCGTCTGGCCGACGTTCGTGCTGAACGAGGTGACAAACCCCTGGATCGAGGAATCACCCGCGCCTTGGACCTCCCAGTTGTCAGGAGGGTCGCCAGGAAGCGCGTTCTCGCAGGCGACGGGATTCGCGCATGCAGCCAATGCTCGCGTAGCCGAGAGCCCCGCGAACGACAGGGCGACGACGAGTCCGAGCATCCCGATCATCAACCGCAACGTTCGCCGCCCCAGCGGAGGGCGGGTCGGGCAAAGGGGGCCCAGCGACAAGCCCCCGCTGGATGGAGCTCCGGCGGAGTCGTTTGGTCTGGTCCCGATGATCGTCGTCACGCTTATTGCTCCTAGGACACCAACGGCCGGAGATGCGCAAAGCTCGCGCGGTATCTCTCAGGCCCTCTCCCGTAACAAGAACTCAATGTTTGGCGAGATTCGTGCTTTCCGGCCGGGACCGATTCGATCACGCCACTCGCCACGCGCCAAATCCAAGGCTCGGAATTTCAGACCCCTTGGTAGCGCCAGCGCATGCGCCGCGCGTAGAAGGTCACCCGTCGCCCGGCACGGGTCGCGAGAAACGGCGGGAAGCGACGAGAGCCATTCATGCCAAGCCGACGCCGAAATTTCAGCCACCGGCACCCGCTCAGCTGTCGGGCATCCGGATACGCTGCCAACGCGAATTCCACGTACTCCGAGACGGCCTTCTGCTCATCGGTGACCGCGCCCTCAATAGTGCGGCAGGCTCGGAGCAAAGCTTCCGCCGCCATCGCGCGGCGAGCCTGGGTCTCGAGACGCCCAGGCTCGGCCAGGAGGGAACCGCAATCGCCGAAGAACGCCTCGAACGCCGCCTTGCGCTCCCGCAGATCCACAAGCGGTCCGACATGACTACGCTGCATGCTCGCGCCATGGACACGGTAGATGGCCTGTGGGACGCCGCGCACATAGGCGATGTCCGAGACAGCCGCGACTCGAAGCCACATGTTGACGTCGCTCGTATGCTGGCAGCGCGAATCATAGCCGCCGACCGCGCGCTGCACGCTGTTGCGCACGACCACTTCGGGGGAGGACATCGCGCTCTCGGCTCGGCTGCACCGTGTTCGGATCCAGTCTTCGCCATGCCAGATATCGGTGGAGCGCCAGCGCCCCGAGGGCTTCGGTAGGCCACCGTCGTCACGGGCGAGAAGGGGCCGCCCGTAGACAAGTCCGACATCTGGATGCTCCTTCATGATCGCCGCAGCACGACATAGCGAGCCCGGCACGAGCAGATCGTCAGCCGACAGGAGGACGACGTGATCCCCGTCGGCCCATTCGAGCCCTTCGTTGGCGGTCGCGATCAGACCCCGGTTGTCTCGGTGGCGCCGGAACTCAATCCGGTCGTCCTGAGCACACAGTCTTGTCGCCACGCTGGCGCTATCGTCGGTCGACAGATCGTCGATCACCAGCACCTTCAGGTTGACCCCTTGCTGGCTGAGGACGCTGTCGAGGCAGGACGGAAGATAGTGGCCGTAGTTGAAGCAGGGGATGATCACGCTTACGGTGGCTCGAGAATCCTGATCTCGCATTGCCGGCGGGACGTTCCGCGGGCGGGGTAGCCGCTTCATGTGGCGGACCTCTGCTCGGCCAGGCGAAGCGCACGCCCGCCGCGGCGGCTCCTGACGCCCGGGAGTAGGCGCCGGACCATCGACTCGAGGTCGGCAAAAGCCGGCTGGAATCCGATTCGGAGCGTGGCGAGGTACGCGATCGAGCAGATGACGAACACTGCGGCAAACGTGCCCAGCCCGCCAATGTGGTTCGACACCATCAGGCGATCGACCGGCACCGCAGCGGCGGCCATCACGGCGCACGCCGCGGTCGCCGGCGCAACATCGCGCCAGAGGGCGACGAGCGCTTTGCCGCCCTGCCAGCCGAGAGCCCAGATGTACGCAACGGCGACGAACGCCGTGTGGATGATGGCGCCCGCGATTGCGACAGCGACGAGTCCTAGTGGCGAGACGACGACCACCGCGCCGACATACACGATGAAATGGGCCACGCCGTATCCAAGCAGTGCGCGCCCGCGTCCCGTCGCCATCAGCACCGCTCCCAGCGCATCGATGACGAGCGTCGCGGCGCCGCCCGCGCACAACACCTGCGTCGCGATCACCGCTTTCGTCCAGGCAGGCCCGTAGACAGCGGGGACGACGATCGGGGCGGTGATGGCGAGGCCGGCGAGCAGAGGGAAGAGGACGACAGTGAGCAGGCGGACCATCCGTCCGCGCAGCGCGAGCAGATCCGCCTCGGTCGCTGATCGCGACAGAACAGGAAATGCGACGGTCTGCATGATCACGCTCAGCTTTGCCTGGTAGCCGACCGCAAGTGTGTACGACCTCCAGTAGAGGCCGGCCGCGGCCGGCCCGAGTCGAGCAGCAATGACGGCGTAATCGCCGTTGGCGAATCCGGTCCAGGCGATGGTGGCTAGCGACGCCGGAAGGCCAAAGCCCGCGATGTCACGGGCGGCAGAGCGATCAAGACGGGGTAGGGGAGGCGGCGCGGCGCAGATGGCGATCGCAGTGCTCACTGCGGTCGAGCAGATCGTTCCGAGGAGCAGTGCAGTGCCGCCCAACCCAGCGAACGCTGCCAGTCCGACTGAGGTGGCAGCGCCGGCGAGATTGCCGGAGATCTCCATCAGTGCCAGTCGCCGGAAGTCAAGCTGGCGCTGGAGCATGGCAGCGGACACCGTCCCCAAGCCGGTTAGGAAGAACAGCGGACATGCGAGACGGACGAGGCCCGCGGCGTCTCGGCCGACAAGTGGGGCGACCGCGTACGAGACGAGCCATGTCGCGCCTCCGACCACGACGGCGGCGATGAGCGCCAACGCCATGCCCGTCTGCAGATGCTCCCGGCTGACCGAATCACGCTGCACGAGCGACATGCCGATGCCGGCAGTTGGGATCCCGACCGCAAGCACGGCTACAACCAGTGCCACCGCGTACGCGCCGAACTCGCGCGGCGAGACGATCCGGGCCAGGACGACCATTGAGAGCATGAGCACGATCTCGCTCCCCACCCGGGACATGAGCATCCAGGGCAGCCCGCCCGCCGTCATCTGCGCCAGATCATCCGCCGAGCCGGAGATCGCGGGCGGCTGATCTGAGACGGAAGAGTCTCGCCCGTCCGGCGCTTGCACCACCTCGGGCTCGACGTTCATGGGCACGTCAACTGTCGCTCGTCCACCTGGTCGAGAGCCCGGATGACACGGGCCGGGTTCCCGGCGGCGACCACGCCGGCCGGGATCGAGTTTGTCACGACACTTCCGGCCCCGACCACCGAATGCGCGCCGATCGATACCCCTTTGAGGATCCTGACGCCGTCGCCAATGAAGACGTTGTCGCCGAGCTCCACATGCCCCATCGCTGGCTGCCCGCCCCGCCGCCGCCGCGGATCGAGTTCGTGGAAATCGCTATCGAGGATCGTCACGAAGGAGCCGAGCAACGCGGCGGGCCCGATGCTGATCCCGGGGCCTTCGCTTTTGATGAACACGCTGTTGTTGACCTGGGCGCCGTCGCCCACCGAAACGAACGAGCCGGGGACAGACGCCTCAACGTGGCAATAGCCGGTGAAGAAGGCGACCGAGGTCGGAAAGCCGAACTCTACGTTGGATCCGATAACGATCTCGCCGTCCCCTGCGAACAGCACCGGCTGAAGCGCGATCGGCTCTCCGCTGACCCGATCACAGCTCGAAAGCGCCCGGTACTTCCAGATCCGGGGGGTTTGGACGGCCTTGCCGAAGCTTCTGCGGCCGAGCGTCCGGGCTCGCTGGGGAGCTGATCGCGCGCCGCTCACGCGGTTCTCTGCTGAAGTGGCCGCCCGCGGTGCGACCGGGTCGAATTTCGGGAGCTCATCGTCGATAGAACGCTTCGGCGTCGGCCCGACTTACGAGCTCACGGACGAGCGCGCCGCCGACGGCGGCTCCCAGCGGAAGGGGACCGACGGGCATCACGTTGTGTTCTCGTGCCGACTCGCTGGGCCCAGCCGACTCTGACGACTAAAGCCTCGCGGCCGTTGGTCGTCATCTCATCCGGGGTGAGCTGGGACGCCGCCAAGGGATCCGAGCATCATCTCGCCTGGTGCCTGACTCAATACGCCGACGTGCTGTGGGTTGACGCGCCGGAATCGGTGGTGACCCGAGCCCGGTTTCGAGGCGTCGAGCAGGCCGTCGCCAGACGTCGTCTTACTCCCTCGTTGGTTGCGCTGTCAGAATCGTTCCATCGGCTACGGACCGTCGGTCCCCCGTTTTGGAGTCGAGCCGGTGTGCGATCGGTGACATGGCCGCTGGTCCGGGCCCAGATTCGGTGGGCGTTGCGCCGGCTGGATCGCGAGCCGACCGTCGTAGCGGCAAGCCATTCCCGGGATGTGCTCGGCCGCTGGGGAGAGGGCGTCGTCAACGTTCTCTACGGCACCGACGACTGGGTTGCGGGCGCGGTCCTGATGAATCAGGATCCCCGAAGGGTCCTCGCCGAGGAACGCGCCGCCATAGCCCGAGCGGATCTGGTGCTCACAGTCAGTGGTGAGCTCGCCGACCGCTGGCGCGAGCTCGGCGCCGCGCCGATCGTCTTTCCCAACGCGTGCGACGTACACATCTACTCGCGTGTAGCGGCTGCGGCCCCTGGCGCGGTCCCTGCGGATCTACCGACGCCCGTTGCCGGTGTGGTCGGTCAACTCAGCGAGCGGATCGACGCTCGCCTCCTGGCCGCGGTTGCCGACACCGGCATGGGTCTGCTCCTAGTCGGACCGCTGGAGCCCCGATGGGCACGACGCGAACTCGGTGATCTCCTGGCCCGCCCGAATGTCCATCATGTCGGGCCGGTCCCGTTCGAGGAAATCCCTCGCTGGCTGGCGCGTATCGATGTCGGTCTGACCCCATACGCGAGATCTGACTTCAATCGTGCGTCGTTTCCGCTCAAGACGCTGGAGTATCTGGCGGCGGGACTCCCGGTCGTCAGCACCGATCTCCCGGCGAGCCGGAAGATCAGCGAGCAAACCGATCAGCTATGGGTCGCAGCTGACACGGGTGGGTTCGTCAGCGCGATCCGAAAGGCAGCCGCTGCGCGCAGGGAGCCCGAGCTGGTCCGCGCGCGACTAGCCGTGGCCGCACGCTACTCGTGGGAGGCGCGAGCGCTGCAGTTTGCCCAGCTGACCGGCCTCCACGGCTGACTCCGCAGCTGACCGGCCTGCCCGGCTGACTCACATGCGAGCGGCTGCGAGAGTGTCGTCCCAGACGTTCCCGGACCACGTCGTGCCCTTTGGGAAGTAGGCATCGATGCCGTACTGGCCTCCGTCGGGGAAGTAGATGCGGCTGAAGCGGTTGTCGGTCACGGACTCCGGACCGGTTCCCGACCCGCACGAATCGCTGGTCGGTCCATACAGGACGTAGCCGCCGCCAGCGACCAGTGAGTTCTCGATGGTCAGCGACGACACGTCACCGAAGGTGCATTGTGTGAACACCGCAGCGGTCTGGTCGTGCGGGTTCAGCAGGGTGTCATGATTGATCGTGAGCGAGCCGCCGCCGCCGTCGTACGCAACGGGCTCATAGTGGTCACTGGGGATGTTCGCGTTGTCGATGCTGTAGCTGTTGCTCAGTGTCCCGGAGCCATGAAGGATGTCGTCCAAGCATTGACCATAGTCGTGATCCATGGTCAGCTGATCAGCGCTGCCGTTGAGGACACCGAACAGCAGCGAGCCACCGTTGCAGTCGGATCCCTGCATCGTGGTGTACTCGATCGTCGTGCCGGTCACGCCGCTTTCGATGGTGACCGCCGCCTCGCCGCTCCCGTTGGACGCGGTGCCGTCTCCGGCGGTTATCTCTGAATCGGCAATGGTCACGTTGCTCGCCGCCACGGTGATGGAACCGTTGACGATGTTGACGTTCTTGATGACTTGGCCGGGCGTGTTCGCGGTGATCGAGCCGGAGTTCGTCAGTGCGGTCCCAGCCGGCACGCCCGAGTTCGTCGCGTCCGGATATCCGCACGCGCTCGGCTTCGCGGCACAGTTCTTCTGCGTTCCGGGGAAGCTGGTCGGGGTCGTGGTCGTCGTGGTCGGTGGTGCGGTGCTGGTGGTGGTTGGTGGCCCCGGCGGCGGGGTCTGGATCTTGTGTGTCGCCGAGGCGTGTCCGATCACGTAGGCGGAGATGGGACAGCCGCGTGAACTGCGGCCTGCGGACCAGCGTGCGGGAAGTGCCGAGAGCTTGGATCTCCGGTCGATCTGGCCGATACACCGGCTTTTCGCCGGGTCTGGATAGGCCAGAGCCCCGCCGGAGCCGAGCACGGCCACCCAGTAGACCCTGCCCGCGGTCAGGCGCGTTCCTCGCAGCACGATGCGGTTCCATGACTTGCGCTTGGGGTCCCGCGTCGAACCGGACGTCAGCCGGTACCCCGGGTGGGAGCTCTTGTTGGTGTAGACGGCGATGCCCACCTTCGTCGCGCGACTGGCCCCCGATATGAACAGCATGGCGCCGGTAGTCGTACCAGACAGGGTCGCGCGGAAGGCGACCGCTCGGGCCGTTTCGGTTGGTTGAAGCCGCACCGAGCGTTCCCGTTGCTTGTCACCCAGCAGCGATACCGTCGGCTGACGGTGCGTGGAGTGGCTGACGAGCCTGTCACCGACGAACAACGCGGGGACGCCCACCACTGCGCTCAGGATGACTGCAATTGAATGCCGTAGCAAAGTTCCGGCCCGGTTCGATTAGGGGTTCAGGTCTGGGCGGAGATGTCCCAGACTCTGTCCCAAGTGGCTGACGACGGTAGCAAGGCGCCGGATCGCCGCCCGCGTCGGTGCTCCATGGGGAGATGGCGCGCTCACGTTTGACCGAGGTTGGCGTCGACTCGACGCGGGCACTCGCGGGCCCAGGTGCGGCGCAGACGGCCTGGACTCAGGGCGAGTGTCCGTTCATATGCCGCCAAAAGCTGCTCCTCAGATCGCTCCCAACACAGAGTCTGCTCGACGCGCTCTCGGCCCAGTGCTCCCATCTGCCGGCGCCGATCCGGATCGCTCAGGAGGTCATCGATACAGGCCGCGAATGCCGACGGCTCGTTTGGCGTGGCGTAGAGAGCGGCATCCTGCGCGGCGAGGCGTGACTCCGTCAGGTCGAACGCGACGATCGGGCGCGACATCGCGAGGTATTCGCCTAACTTGACCATCGTCGAGACGTCATTGAGCGCGCTCTTGGGCTCCGGGGAGAGGCAGACATCCGCGGTCGACAGCAGACGGGTGATGGCCGTGTCGCCGAGCCAGCCGGTGAATTCAACGTGATCGCCGATCCCAAGCTGGATCGCAAGTTGCTCGAGTGCTGGACGTGCTTCGCCCTCACCGGCGAACGTCGCGTGCCAGTCGGTCCGAGACGCGGCGAGCTCAGCGAGCGCATGCAGGGCGTAGTCGACGCCGTCCTGGGGCGCCATGACTCCCACGTATGCGAGCAGAAGAGCCCTGCCATGTTTGAGCGAGTTGACCGGCTCCGTGGGCTTGAAGCGTCGCGTGTCCGGGCCATTGCGAACGACAAAAACGCTGTCCCGCGGCTTGCGGCCGCGTGTCACGGCGATGCGCTTGTAGGAGTCGTTGCTCGACAGCACCGTGTCCGCGGCGCGCATCGCAATTCGCTCCGCTGCCAGCGTCATGCGATGTGCCAGCCGCGGCGCGGTGCTGAAGCGCGTGAGAAACAACTCCGGGGTGAGGTCATGGTGGTCGAACACCAGCCTGGCGCCGCGCCGCAATGCCGGCGTCGCCGCGAGGAACATGAAATCAGGCGGATTACAAACATGGACCACGTCTATCGGAGCAGCTCGAACCACCGACGCCACCGCGCGGGTTGTTCGCCACAGAGCCGCGCCATATTCGCCGGCATACCCCGATAGGCCGCCCGATGCGAAACGGACGGGGAACCGGTGGATGTGCACGCCGTCGAGGATCTCGAACGCCGCCCGCTCACCGCCCGCCCTCTCGCCCTCGTCGCCCTGCGGGCACACGACGACGACCTCGTACCCCGCGCCGATCAGCGTTTGGGAGATCGCCCACACGCGCCGGTCGGAGGGCACGGATTCATTCTCATTGATCACGAGCACCCGCGGGCGCCAATGTGTCGCGCTCATATCAGACCTCCACCATGATCCCGCCGCCGATTGACCGGACCCACCAGATTGGGGTGTCCGGGCTGACAGCGGCCCCGTGGGCCGGCATCACCGGGCTGGCGTCCCCGCAGATCTGGGTCCGATCTCGCCACCAGGAGGCGACGTCCCGAGGGAGTGCGTGCCAACAGCCGGGCCGGCCGGCGACATCGGCAACGAACCGTTCATAACGGGCCAGTCGTTCTTGCGACGTGAGGTAATCGGGGTGGATGTTGATGTTGATAAGCCCGTGGTTCTCGACGATCCAGTCGCATTTGCGCGTCCAGACGTCATTCGACGTCTCTCGGAGCACCTCCCAGAGAGTGTGATCCTGGGCCAAGGTCAGCGGAAGCTCAACGACGTCTCCGAACATGAAGGGCAGAATGGAGCAGCAGCCACCGGGCTGGGGTTCAAAGGGATCGGTGTCCGGGTAGGAGCTGTCGTACAGGGTCCCGAGCTCGTGCATCCAGTCTGAGTTCCGGTGTGTCGCCGGGGACCGAAAACCCTCGGCCCCCCAATGCTCGAGGTATTTGTGAATCTTAGGCAGGTCGTTCTGGAAACGTTTGCGGGACTGGAAGAGCTTTCCGTCATGATGGATACCATGCAGCCCGATCTCGCATCCGGCATCGCGCAGCCGGTCGAAGGTGCCGGCGGGGATCGGATAGTCCTCCGCCACGAAGTTCCATGCTGACCGCAAGCCGTGTCGCTGCTCGATCTCGAGCACGCGTCCGATGTTCTCGATGCCTGAGGCGCTTTCGACGTCATGAGTGAGGACGCATGCGGATTGCCATGGCCGGGGCCAGAACGCGACGATCGGCAGTCGATCGGTGCCCTCGCGTTGTAGTGCGAGCTCAAGCTCGTTGTGCAGTTGATCCACCAGGCGCGGTTCGATCGGCCACGCGGGGAACTGCCGTTGCCCCTGGCGCCGGGCGTAGACGCGGCGTATCGTCAGCTGCAGGCCGCGCGGCATCAGCGGCTTGAGCCCGTAATAGACGCTCAGCAAGGGGTTCCGTCTGGACTTGCCGAGGTAACGCTCGTGTTGATAGTGGCTGTAGTCGAAGGACGTGGACATCTCGCGAGTCGGCAGCTCTGCGGTTGGGCAGTGGGTCGGCATGGCGGGGACCGGTCTTACCCGAAGTGGCGGTACAGGGCGACGCCGGCGAGACGTCCGGCTATTGGCGGCGTACGCGAAATCAACGTACGCGCGATACGCGGGACCCCGGTGGATCCTTTATTTGACCGTGGTTTGCGAGACAGCGCGCCATACGTCAGCTCGTGCTCGACGCTGCCCCAGCCGCGCTTGAACGTGCGCAAGCCCTCGTTGTCGAGGTCCGTCCGGCCGAGGTCAAGCGTGGTGAGACCCGCCTCACACCCGCACCGGATCGCCTCCATCAGGATCGCGTAGTTCGGACGCTTCTTCATGTACTCGGGCTCCGATGCGGAGTACTTGTACGTGAGCGTGTCGCCCCACTTCAGGCAAACGGCGGATGCCACCGGGACGTCGTCCAGCGTTGCCAGGATGACGAAGCCCAGGTCAGCGTCGAACAAGCGGCCAAAGCGGCGGATGAATCTCTGCGGCTGCGTCGGGACTCCCTGGCGACGCCGGGTCCGAAGATGGAGCGAGTAGAAGGCATCGAGGTCGGCGATGCTCGTCCCGCGCCGGACTTCGATGCCCTCTCGCCCCGCCCGGGCGACGTCACGCCGCACGTTTCCTCGGAATCGCCGGCTGACTACGTCGACGTCGGCGTCCAGTGCGATCTCGTGCTGATAGAACGCTTTGCCGCTCGCCGGGATCCCGCTCAGCGCCGTCCGTACCTCGACGTTGATACCGAGTCGCTCGTGCTCATCACGCAGCGAGCGAACGAGCAGCTCGACCGCATCCTCGTCCTCGGCGCCGCCCGACAGGATGGGGCACAGGTCGGAGAAGGGCAGGGCGACCAGACGGTTGCCGGTGAGACGGCTCGTCACGTGCGCGAATGGCAGCGCGACGACGATATCTCCGCTGGGATCCAGGACGCAGTGAGCCAGCATGCGATACCGGTACTGCGAGTGCAGGAGGCGGAGCCACTCGACGTGATGAAAGATCGACGCGCGCCGATTCGCCGCGACATGGGTCTGCCAGCGCTCGTCGGTGAGGGGGTCGATCGTCTGCGTTCTCAAACTCATGGCCGCCCTACCAACGCGAGCCGTCTCGGATTTCTCGCGCCGACTGGCGACGAGCCGACCTCGGTGCTGCCGACGACGGCAACGTGAGTTGGGAGGTCGATCCGTCGTTGATCTGAAGAAAGACGCAGCATCCGATCGCAAACCGATGGAGCGAGGACTGGATTCTCGCCCGACCTCTCAGAGGAGTGGTGGCTAGGCATATGTTGATCACGTCGTCACACGATCTGAACATCGTGAAGCAGTTGCAGACCGACAGGCCGTCGTTTCACCTCGGCGGCCACGCACGGTGGGATTCACTGCCGCAGACGCTGAACGCGATCCGGTCGGCCGTCAAGCCGGGTGACGTCACGATTGAGACGGGCGTTGGCGCGTCCACCGTTGTGTTCACGGCCGGTGGTTCTACTCACACGGCGATCAGTCCCGATCCGCGGGAGCACGAGCTCATTCGGGAGTACTGCCGGAGTATCGGCGTGGACGACAGTCGCCTCAACTTTGTCGTCGGGCTGTCTGAGGATGTCCTTCCCGACGTTCTCACCCGTGAGCGCACGCTCGACGTCGCTTTCATCGACGGGGCGCATTCGTTCCCGTTCCCGGAGGTCGACTGGTGCTACATCACGCGCTCGCTGAAGGTCGGCGGATACCTTGTGGTGGACGACATCACGATCCCGTCGGTCGCGCCGCTCTACCGTCACATGACGCTCGAGGCCAACTGGGCGCTCGACCGCGTCCTCGATGACAGAGCCGCCGCATTCAGGCTCCAGGCGCTGCCGCTCGGCGAGGACTGGGGCAATCAGAAGGTCAACGCGCGTTACCCGGACTATCAGTTCGCAGATCTGCCCAAACGCGTTCAGTTGGAGCTGGCGCATCGCGTAACGAAGATGAGCCACGCTGCCGCCCGCCGCAACCCCGCACTGCGCCGTATCTACAAGCGGCTAACGGAAAAGCGCGCCTCAGGCTGACCGACCGCCATCAGCGCCGGAGAGATCCTCCGGCTTGCTGATCGAGCGATAGGCCGACCCGTATGGCGTCACAGCCCGGGGGTGGGTCGGCCCGTTGACGTCTATCCGACCGGTGTCGAGACCGAAACGACACCGGTCATGCTCCTGGGTGCGGAGAGCGAGATGTACCGCGCCCGGACCGTTCAGCCGGCTGAACCGATCCGGGCAAGCCCGGCAACAGCCCGCGTGGCGAGTTCGCGACGGATCCACCGACGGTAGGCGGGGTCGTCAACGCGACTGGCGCGCGTGAAGGCGGCATGGAGATACCCGGCGAAGAACCACAGGCCGGATAAACCTCGAGGCGACTCCAGCCCGGTCTTCAGGGCACGCAGCGCGACCCAGGCGGGCGGGAAATGGAGGACGTAGTAGGTGCGCCCGTACCGCGCCTTGCCGCGCAGGACGCCGTCAGCGCTGGCTAGAGGACGGTGATGTCTGCCGACGAGCTCGGGCAATGACCGGGTTCGGAACCCGCTCATGCGGGCGTACACTTCGTCGATCGTGTCCCACCCCAGCCGCTCGTGGATTCCGCCGATCGCCTCGAAGCACGCGAGCGAATAGCACTTCAACGCGCCGCGCACGTGGTAGTCGTACGGGAAACTGTCGAGTACCCACGAGTCTCCGGAGCGCTCTAGCAGGACGCCGCCGGCGAGTCCGAGCTCGGGATCGGTCTCGAACTCGGCCAGCAGCCGCTCGAAGTACTCCCGCGGCAGCTCGATGTCACCGTCGAGCTTGGAGACGTGGGTGTACTCCGTCCTCGACACGAGCGAAAGCGCTTCGTTGAACGCGGACGCCTCGGCTGCCATCGCGAGGCGATCAGGAGCGGCGTCGGTGGATTTGGTCCGCGTCGCCATCTGCAGGAAGGGGATCTCCGCGGCGAGTTCGCCGAGGATCTCCGACGTCCCGTCTGAGGAGTCGTCATCGATCACCAGCCACGTGTCGGGTGGCCGCGTCTGCGCTGCCAGTGCCGATGCGACGCGGCGAATATTCTTCGCCTCATCGCGCACCGGGGAAACGACGAGGAGCCGCTGCCTCACGGCCCGGACCGCCCGGCAAACGGCGGATGGGCTCGATTGAGCACGGTCGACAGTGCGCGACGTTCTTCCGCCGCCCGCGCGGCAAAGGACGGCGAGACACGCTGGAGTCCGCCGAACGCGCTTGCCCGGGCGGCGTGCCTGAGCGCGACCGCAGCGTGGACCTGCCGCGCCCGGCGACGGCCGAAATGCTTGCGGGCAAAGAGGAGCTTCGAATAGCTCAGTTGGGCAAGCTGGCTGGCGCTGTAACGCGTACTGCGGTGATGGATCACCTGCATCACTGGCAGATGCCGGACCTCCCATCCGGCGAGCCGGCATCGATAGCACCAGTCGGTCTCCTCGGAATAGAGGAAGAAGCGTTCGTCGAGCGGACCGACGGCTTGGAGGGCGTCGGCCCTGGCGATCAAGAAGGCGCCGCAGAGCCAGTCGGCGGCGCGCTCTTGGGCGTAGCGCTGCGCCTTCGCGTCGATCTCGCCCCAGCCGTACCGCTCGGTCAGCCGGGGTGGCGCCACCGCCTCGGCGAGCAGACGCCAGGGGTTCGGGTCCCTTCGGATCGAAAATTCCAGCGAGCCACCCGGGGTCAGCTGGGTCACGCTTGCCATCCCGACCGACGGACGACCGTCCAGCGCGGAGACGAGCTCGCTCAAGGTGCCGCAAACGATTTCGACGTCGGGATTCAAGAGGAGGATGTAACGGCCTCGCGCTTCCTTCAAGCCGCGGTTGTTCGCGGCGGCGAAGCCCACATTCTCGCAGCGCGTGACGTGGATGTCGGGCCACTCTCGTTCGATCTCGTCTGCGGTCGGCTCGGTGGAGCCGCTGTCGATCACGTGCCAGCTGATGTCGATTGGTCCGGCCGCGGACCGGGCGGAGCTCAGGGTGGTCAGGGCGAGCTCGGTGCGGTCGTGCGTGACGACGATTACGGTCAGGTCCGGGCGCTGTTGAAATTCGGTCATCATCGATAACAACGGGGGGGCCGCGCGATTTCTCGCTGACCGACCCTTAAGCGAATGCACACAACTATGGTTCGGTCGGGCAGAAGTTGGGTCGCGGACGGCCCGTTGTGTGGTCATGGAGCTCGCAATCGCAATCAGAAGGCTGCTGCGGCACAGGGTGCTCGTGTCGCTGGGCCTAGTGCTGGCCTTCGTCGCCGGCATCCTGTCGGTGTATCGGATCGACGGAACCAGCTTGGTCGCTCGCGGAGGGGTCAGGCACTCCACGGCCAGCACCGAGATTCTCGTGGACTCGCCCTCGTCGGCGCTCGCAAACCTTCAGCAGGACGTCACTCCACTGCAGAGCCTTGCCGAGACGCTCGCCAACGTCGCGCCCAGCTACGCGGTGATGAAGCTGATCGGACAGCGGGCGGGCTTGCTGGGATCGCAGCTGTATGCGCAGGGACCGGTGGACCAGAGTCTTCCGCGAACCATGCTCGAGCCGACTGATCTTCAGCGCAACGTGGAGCTCACCGGCGAGCAGGCGCCGTTCCGGTTGCAATTCAACGTGGATCCGAACATCCCGGAGATCGGGGTTGCCGCTCAGGCTCCCACGACGGCGGAGGCGGTCAAGCTGGCCAACGCGACATACCTGGGGTTGAACGATTACGTCTCCCAACTCCAGCAGGCTGGCGCGGTGCGTCCGTCGGACCGGGTCGTGCTCCGCGAGCTCGGTCAGGCTCACGGGGCGGTTGACGCACCGAGCGCCGCCAAGTCCCTTGCGTTGCTGGCCTTCGTCGGGGTGTTTGTGTTCTGGTGTGTGATGATTCTGGTCTCGGAGCGCTTCGTCGAGATCTGGCGCCGGAGCGCCGGCGTCGCACCCGCCCCGGACCCTGAGAGCCACAAGGCGCGAGGCGTCGGCATGCGTTTCCGCGGGCGGAAGCCGGCTCGTACCACGGTGCCGTCGACGCACGATGCTCCGACGCTGACTGCGCTTTCGTCAGCGGACGGATTCGCTGCGGAGCTGAGTCAGGCGAAGTCAGCCGCCTTTTCTCACGCGGCCACCGCAGCCGACCGCAACTGACGACGATGCCGGCAGCGGTCAGTGGCAGCTCGGGCACGACGCTGCGGCGATCCTCTGCTCGAGCCTACGCCGAGGCTGACCGGGCCGACGCGTTTCCGCATACCAGGCGGCCGCTGCCGTGGTTCCTCGCTGGGTTCCTGCTGCTCCTGTTCCTCGTCCCGATCGACTCCACCGAGGTCAGGGTCCATCTGCCGGTGGACTCTCATCTGGACCGGTTTGCGCTTCTGATCCTGGCTTTCGCCTGGTTCTGGTATGGCGGTGACAGGCGCACATTTCTGAACTCCCGGCGGTCCAAGCTGTTCGTCACCGCGGTCTGCATCTACACCGTGATCGCCGTCGCCAGCGTGCTACTTGACGCACCCAGAATCATCAACCTCGGCGAGTTCACGTTGGCGGAGAAGCGCTTTGCCACGCTGGGTGCGTTCATCGCGCTCGGCTGGTTCGCCCTGTCGGCTCTTCGCCGCGAGGATCTCTATGGCATCGCAAGCTACCTGATCGGCCTGGGCACCGTGACGGCCCTGGGCGTCCTGCTCGAGCGTCGCACGGGCTACAACGCGTTCTACAACATCAGCGCGATCGTGCTCAAGCCGTTTGCCACAGTGGCGCCGTCCCCCACGGACATCCATCCCTTGTTCGGGTCCGACGGACGTGTCACGGTAGTTGGACCCACTGTCCACGGCCTGGCCGTGACCGCTCTGATGACTATGGTCATCCCCTTCGCGCTCGTTCGCATGCTGGACGCGAGCACGCGCCGCCGCCGGCTGATGTACGCGGGGATCTTCCTCCTCCTCCTCGCCGGGGCGATTGCCACGGACAAGAAGACGGCAGTGGTTGTCCCGGTGGCCATGGTCGCCTACATCATGTTCTACCGGCGGCGGCTGCTGAAGCTGATGCCGCTGGGTCTTGTCATCATCGTTGCCATCGTCCACGTTGCGTCGCCTGGGTCATTGGGCGCCGTGTTCGACAAGAGCAACGCGAGCAGCAATTCGACGACTCACCGGATCGCGGACTTTTCCAGCGTAATGCCCGACATCCTCGCCCATCCGCTCATCGGCCGAGGGTTTGGAACCTTGGACCCAGACGAGCCGACGATCTTCCGCATCAACGACAACGAATATGTGGATGAGGTGTGGGAGGTCGGAATCCTCGGTCTGGTGGCCTACATGTGGATGATCCTCGCGCCGATCGTCGCCGCTCAACGCGCGATCCGTTCGGCCGATCCAGTGATGAGCTCCCTAGCTCTTTCGGCGTCGGCCGGATGCGTGGGCTATCTCGTCGTCAGCGGGCTGTTCGACGCGACGTCGTTCGTGCAGGCTCCGTACATATTCTTCATCGTTGCCAGCCTCGCGACAATCGCGTCGGGGTCCACTGAAACCGACACTTCCGGCCATCGGCGATCTCCACAGATGCGGCTCCGGCGGTCGCCCGCCGTTGCTGTGCGCCACGGTGACGCATCGGCCCACGCGTAGGACGCAGCGCCGCGTCCGATAGCCGGCACCGGTCGCCTTCGCTCGCTCCGTCCCGAGGCCCCGAAGTAAAGCAGCTCCTGGCGGACGATCGCCGCCAGGAGCCGCATGCTGAGCCCGGCACAGACCGGGTTCCCACTGAGGCCTACATGTTCGCGTGGGCCAGGCTGTTGTCCCAGATGTTCCCCGACCAGGTGGTGTCACTCGGGAAGTATGCGTCGAGCCCGTACTGACCGCCATTCGCAAAGTACAGCGTGCTGAACCGGTTATTTGTCACCGATTCGGCTCCTGTGCCGGATCCGCACGAGTCGCTCGTGGGACCGTACAGCACGTAGCCGCCACCGGCCAACAGCGAGTTCTCGATCGTCAGTGTCGAGACATCGCCGAATGTGCACTGAGTGAACACCGCGGCGGTCTGATCGTGAGGATTGAGCAACGTGTCGTGGTCAATGGTGAGAGAGCCATCGCCGCCGTCGTAGGCCACTGGCTCGTAGTGATCGTTGGGGATGTTCGCGCTGTCGATGCTGTAGCTGTTAGTTAGGGCTCCGGAGCCATGGAGGATGTCGTCCAAGCATTGACCATAGTCGTGGTCCATGGTCAGTTGGGCACCGCTGCTGTTGAGTACGCCGAACAGCAACGAGCCGCCATTGCAGTTCGATCCTTGCATTGTCGTGTATTCCACGATGGTGCCGGTGACGCCACTCTCGACTTGGATGGCGGATTGGCCGGTGCCTCCGTTCAACGTGCCGTTGCCAGTGGTGATCTCTGAGTCCTCGATCGTCACGTTATTCGCGGTGACATCGATCGAGCCGTTGACGATGTTGACGTCCTTGATGACTTCACCATTGCTGCTGGCGGTGATGGAGCCGGAGTTGGTGAGCGTGGTGCCCGCTGGAACCCCGGAGTTTGTGGCGTCCGGGTATCCGCAGGAACTCGGCTGGGACGCGCAGTTTGTCTGCGATCCGCCAGCGCCTGACCCTGAGCCACCCGACGCTGCGACCGTGCTGGTCACCGCTGAGTTCGCGGATCCCGAGCGCCCGGAGTTGGTCGCGGTGACGACCACCCGAATGGTGCTGCCGACATCGCTCGAGGCCAGTGCGTACGTTCCCGCCGTGGCGCCCCCGATGGTGGAGCAACTCTTACCTGAGGTGTTGCAGTCCTGCCACTCGTAGCCGTATGACGTTGGAGTGCCGCTCCATGATCCGTTGGTGGCGGTGAGGGTATCTCCCTGTGTAGCCGTCCCACTGATCTGCGGAAAGGCTGTGTTCGCCGGCGCCGAAGGGGGGGCGGCGGCGGTCACGGCCGCGGTCTCGGTCGAAACCGACGAAGTTGAGTCTCCCGAGTTAGTCGCGGTGACGACGACGCGTATCGTGTCACCGACATCGGTTGACGTCAGCTGGCATGTAGCCGCCGTATCACCGGCGATGTTGGAGCAAGTACTGCCTGAAGTATCACAATCTTTCCACTGATACGCGTACGACGCGGGGTTGCCGGTCCAAGAGCCGGTCGATGCGGTCAGCGTCTGACCCTGGACTGCCTGCCCGGAAATCGCCGGGGCCGACGTGGCGGTAGGCGGCGACACGGCCGTTACGACGTCGGACGCAGCGGAAGCGGCCGCCGCGGACCCGCCGGCGTTAGTTGCGGTGACGAGCGCCCGGAGGGTGTGCCCGACGTCCCGACTGCGGAGCGTGTACGCGTTCGACGTTGCGCCGGCGATCGTCGCGCAGCTGCCGCGCGAGGAGTCGCAGTCCTGCCATGTGTAGGTATATGACGTCGGGGTGTTGCTCCAGGCGCCGACGCTGGTCGCGAGAGCCTGGCCCTCGATCGCGTTGCCGGTCAGTTGCGGGGCGCTGGTGCTGGACGGAGCCGGTTCGGCGGCGACGGGTCCGGTTTGTGGAGACGCCGCGGCCAGTGAGCCGGCCCCGTTCGTCGCGGTCACGATGACCCGGACAGCAGAGCCCACATCCTTGGACGTCAGGGTGTAGGTGGCCGAGGTTGCTCCGGCGATATTGGTGCAGATGAGGCTCAGCGTGGTGCAGTCCTGCCATTGCCAGGCGTAAACGGGGGGGCCTGCCCAGCTGCCCAACGTTGCCGTCAGGGTCTGGCCTTCGGTGGTCGTGCCGCTGATTTGCGGGGACAAGCTGTTGACGGGGGGAAGCGGCAGAGGGTCGCCGCTGGTGCCCTGCGTGCCGCCGCTCGGCGGCGGGGAGGTCACCGTCTTCGTGGCTGGGCCTGAGACATATGCTGAGAGCGAGCAGGTGGCCCAGCGAACGCCGCTTGTCCACG
>Ga0182024_10005758_pt1 | contig 27563 bp, 26 predicted proteins | sample P32metaG_FD_120480 | JGI IMG/M metagenome (GOLD analysis project Ga0182024, IMG submission 120480) | Permafrost microbial communities from Stordalen Mire, Sweden - P3-2 metaG (Illumina Assembly) | ecosystem: Environmental > Terrestrial > Soil > Wetlands > Permafrost | place: Sweden: Stordalen...
GACGTTCACCTACGACTACATGCCCTCTCAGTTCATCGTCTTCCGGCTTGAGCAAGCATGGCGGTACTCCGACACACCGTACTGGACCGGCCACGGCGGCGTTACGCCTCCCGGCGGCAACAATGGCAATCCGGCAGACTACCAGTGCGCTGCCGGCGGAGACGCGGGTGTGGGCTACGTCGCCACGTCGTCGTCGTTCTCGAGCGGTCTCGCTCAGGCAATATCGAACTGCGGTGGCGGCCTGCCCTCCGAGAGCGGCGCTCTCAACACGGGCGCCATCTGGTGGCCCGATCTGCGCACCAACCAAAGCACAACAATGGGCGCGATCATGGTCCGGTTCTAGCCGTCCAGTTCACGCAAACGCGATTCGTCGCTTCACTAAATGGGCAGCACCGACGTTGCTTGCGGCGTCGGTGCTGCCCGATGTACATCCTATTGATATCTACCAGAGTGGTCGATAACTAACTATTTCGAGTACAACTTCTGGAATAACATCGCCATCGCCGCCGATCTGATTTGGTACCTTTAATCGGCAACCGGAAAGCAGCCTGTCGGATGCTACCGACGGACACTCTCCGGGATGTTGCTGGTGGCCAATCCGATGTTGAAAAGCGGATGCGGCGAACGTGGATGAGATGAGGACCGAGGAGATCGCGGCCTTTCTCCGCCTCAACCTGTAGTTCAGTTCATTGGAGCACGAAGTAATACAATGATCGGCATGGCTTTGTGCCGCTAGTTCCCCGACGGAGTTGAGTGCAGGTTCCGAGAGGCTGGTCAATGGATAGAAAGGCTGTTCGCGCCCTTATCGAACAAACAGGCATTTTGCCCTCCGTGCGCGTAAATGCTCCGGAACTCGCTCTGTTTGCGGCTGAAACCGCACACTCAGCTGGAATTCCAGTGGTTGAGATTACCATGACCGTGCCCATCGCGTTGAGGATCGTCAACGATCTGGCAAAACGCTATCCGGACATGGCCGTGGGTGTTGGCACCGTGCTGGATGAAGAGTCTGCACAGCGGGCAGTCGATGCCGGGGCTAGGTTTCTGACCAGCCCCGGATTTGTCCCCGAGGTGGTTGCCTACGCAAAGAAGGCGGACGTTGTGGTGTTTCCAGGTGCCTTGACGCCTACAGAGGTTATCGCTGCCTGGAAAGCCGGCTCCGATTTTGTGAAGATATTCCCGAGCGCCCCAATGGGTGGGGTTCAATATGTGCGCGCGCTCAAAGTTCCGCTGCCGCAAATTCCCTTGATTGTGACAGGCGGCGTAAACCAGTTAACCGCGTTGGACTATATAGTCGCTGGAGCCTCAGCCATCGGGGTAGGCAGTGAACTGCTTCCCATTGAGGCCTTGACGCTTCGTCAGGAGAATCGCATCCATGAGTTAGCCCGTAGATTCCTCGCAATGGTGAAAGAGGGCCGAGTTATGCGCCAGACTTTCAACTGAGAGATCGTTCTGCGATTGCGTATTATGATGGCCCGAAAATTATCTAAATAGCCTGTTCTCTTCATGCGCCCCTCATGTTTTGAGGCCAATACTCAATCATGGGAGGTAATTCATACATGAAACGCAACCTATGTGCAGCAACTCTTCTGACATTTGCTCTCGCGGGCATGGGCAGTGCGCAGGGGGCGAGCCCTGCCGCGGCGAACGGCGCGCAGTACACGCAGGCTCAAATCGAGCAATTGGCACACAACGCAAACACGCCCGAGCAATACAGCATTCTCGCCGGCTACTACGGGAAACGACAGAAAGACTATCTGCAGCAGGCGGCGGAAGAAAAGCAGGAGTGGATACGGAGGAGCCAGAACATCGTCAGCATTGCCGCAAAGTATCCTCGGCCCGTCGACTCGGCACGCTATCTTTACGAGTACTATGCGTACAAAGCGTCCGAGGCCGGATCTCAGGCGGCGAAATATGAACTTCTAGCTGCGCCGGTGCTTACCGCACAAGCTAAGTGAAAAACCACGGACTCTGAAGGATCGCCAACATCTAGTTTGAATGCGAACAGGGACGCGAAACAGACTTACGCGGATTGCGCTTTCCTGTTCGCATAACTTCTTTATGCGTCCATTATGTTATCCTTATTATCTTATAGGCTCACACATCTAATATGTTATTTGTTTCCTTATATGTTCCTAATGCAGCCCGGACTATTCTCTCAATAACTCGCGCACAATGTGGATAAAGCAAGATGCAGGTCAAATGACAAATCCAAATGATTTGAGATGGATCAATCCGCTGCCGAGAGTACGTGGCCTGGCACAGTGTGTGGCTATTTGTGTAGCACTCGCAACTCTGACCTATGCTGGTTTCTCTCTCGGATTCAACACAACGGCGATCAGCTTTCTCTATCTGCTACTGGTGATAGCAGTCGCATTGCGGTGGGGCTTCTGGCAAGCGTCGCTAACATCGCTACTGGCGGTCGCCTGCCTGGACTATTTTTTTATGCCGCCGTTATTTCATTTTGACGTCGACAATCCGCAGAACTGGGTGGCGCTTGCGGAGTTTGAAGTGACGGCTCTTGTAATCAGCAGGTTGTCGGCGAGGGAATTGCGCAGCGCGAAGGAGGCGGCAGTCAATCGCACGGGGATGGAGCAATTGTATGAATTGAGCCGCAACTCTCTTCTCATGGATATGCGTCAATCGCCCGGGCCCCAGCTTGTCGTTCTGATTCAACGCATATTTGGCGCGCGGGCAGTCGCCCTGTTTGATGTGAACCTGGGACGGCAGGACCGAGCTGGCGAATGGAACGAGGGCGAGGAGAACGTCGCCAGGGACTACTACCTGGACCAGGCAGCAAAGGACGACGCGTCGACGCATACCTTGCGACGGGTGCTGTTGGCCGGGCCGGGCCCCGTGGGCACATTGGTGGTGCGCGGAAAGCTCAGCTCTGTCGTGGTGGATGCGCTGGCATCCCTCGCAGCAATTGCAATAGATCGGCACCAATCGCTTGAGAAGGAAGAGAGAGCTGAGAACGCCAGCAAAAGCGAGCAGTTGCGGGCTGCGGTTATGGATGCATTGGCGCATGAGTTCAAGACGCCGCTGACGGCGGTGCAAACCGCAAGTTCAGGATTGCTTGAGCTAGGTGGGTTGACGGGCTCACAGCGAGATCTGGTCGCCCTGATTGACGGAGAAGTGTTTCGCATGAATAAGCTGTGTACGCGGCTGCTGCTGACTGCAAAGCTAGAGAAGGGGAAGGTCGGCTTGCAAACGGCCGATGTGAATGTGCAGGAGTTGATCGCCGAGGTGTTGGCGGGAAAACATGCTTACGAAATAAGGGGCAGGGTCGAGGTTGTGCTGGATGACCCGGCCATCACAGTGCGCGTAGACCGCGCGTTGCTTGTGATGGCACTGGAGCAGTACATGGACAATGCGCGGAAATATTCGGAACCGGATACGCCTATCGAGATTGCAGCCCGAAGGAGTCGAGCGGAGGTCCTGATCTCCGTACATAACTTTGGATCGACGATTCGGATCGAAGACAGGGAGCGGATTTTTGACCGCTTCTACAGATCCTCGGATCAGAAGGATGCTGCTACCGGCACCGGAATCGGGCTATCTGTCGTGAGAAAGGCGGCGGAGGCTCATCACGGGCATGTGTGGGTCATCAGCGACGAAAAGGAAGGAACGACTTTTTTTCTTTCCCTTCCGACGAGCGCAAGGAGGGAGCTTTGAACGCGGAAATGTTGACCGGAGGTCAGGCTCCTGCAGGGCAACGGCCTGCGGGACAAGGCACCATTCTCGTGGTGGACGACGACAGTTCGACGCGGCGGGCATTGCGCGTTACATTGTCCGGAATGGGTTTTACTGTTGTTGAGGCGGCGCGCGGTGAAGAGGCCTTATCGCTGGTCCGCGTGTCGTGGTTCGATGCCGTGCTATTGGATGTGGATATGCCGGGCATGGGAGGAGTGGAAACCTGCCGGAGTATTCGCAATGCAATTGCGCGCTTGCCCATTCTTATGTTGACGGTGATGGATAGCGAGGATGACAAGGTGCTGGCGCTGGATGCAGGCGCCGACGATTACATCACAAAGCCGTTTCAGCTGCGGGAGTTAACGGCCCGTTTGCGCTCGGCAGTGCGCAGGAGAAGCGCTCAGGATACCAACCGCGACGCCCCGATTCGTCACGGCCAGATCGAATTGGATCCGGTGAAGTACCGGGTGATGAAGCGCGGGCGCTCCATTCACCTGACGCCGAAGGAATTCGAGATGCTGCATTATTTAATGCTTCATGCCGGCGAGCCGATCCCACATGCCAGGTTGCTGAAATCCGTGTGGGGTCCGGAGTATGGAAATGAGCTCGAGTACCTTCGAACGTTCGTCCGTCAATTGCGCAAGAAAATTGAAGACGATCCGCGGGACCCGCAGTATCTGTTAACCGATGCTTATGTCGGTTACCGGTTCAACGAACAACCGCCGGAACCATAGACATGCCTTTGTCAGGATATCGAGCCCTGGAGTCGTGACCGGTCAATTCTTAAACCCTCGCCATCGCGCTTGACGCTGACCCTGTTGTTGAACAAGGATGGTGGCCATGCAAACACTTGGGTTGTCTGGGGAGTCTAGGCGCTCCGACGGCAGGCTGAAGAGCATCTTCTGGCCTACGGTGGAGAATGCATGGGATGTGGATTACCTGGGGCGACAGGGATTTTGGATCTGCCTGATTATCGCGGTCTTTCAGCTTGTGGTTGCGCTGGCCGCTGGAAATCCCATCGTGATCGTCACCGGAGTGGCGGCCGCGCTGGTGTTTTTGCTGGGAGGGATGGGAGTGCGAGAAGGCAGTTGGCCGGCTGCCATGCTGGTCTTCGCCGTCTTCTTTGCCGGCCTGCTCTATACCATGGCCAACGGCCGGTTTCCCGGGATTCTGGCGGTCGTGGCCGCCGCAATCCTGCTCTCCAACGTCCGTGCGGCCTTTCTGGCCTCAGAGTGGAGGCCGACCGCCGGGGACGAAGACAGGCCCACTCGTTTCGATGACACGTTCGGCGACAAGCTGTCTGACCAACTGCCCGCGAAGGCGTGGCCCGTGCTGCAAATCCCGTTTTTCGGGATCGCCGCACTCATCCTGCTTTTGAGCCTGGCCGGCTTGGGAATCACGCTCGTGCATCGCTTCGGCATCTAACCCGTGGCCGATCCTGCCCAGCCTTGAGATCACTCCATGGGCCAGGAATTGGCGGGGAGTGCTGGAAATTCACGTCCTGCCAGATTGACGCTCCTACCCAGCCCCCCTATAATCCATGAAGTTCCTGCTGACGCCTCTGCTCGTGTTTTTTGCGTCTCTGCCCTCCCACCCGGCGCGGACCCCGTCAAATCTGGGGCCCCCGGCGACAGGTCTTCGTCGCTCGGGTCGCAAGAAAGACGGTAGGTTTCTCAGGAGGCACAGGCGCCGTCTCGCGGAAACGCGGACCGCCACACAGGAATTCCGAAGGAGTTTTAACCCCAAATGAAGCGTTCGCTTGTATTGATTGTTACGCTGGCCTCGGGCATGGTCCTGAGCGCAGCCGCTCAAACCTCGCCCGCACCGGCCGTCCAGGCCGCGCCGGCTGGCCCTGCCAAGGTTGCCGTCATCGAATTCCAGGCGGCTGTAGGCCAAACCAACGAATTCCAGCGCTCTTTTACCGATCTACAGAAGAAATACGAGCCCAAGCGCAACGAACTGAAGACTCAGGCCGACGAGATCGATTCTTTAGAAAAGCAGCTGCAAGCGCAGGGCGACAAGCTGAGTGACGCCGAGCGCGCCAGTCGAGCTAAGGTCATCGACGACAAGAAGAAGCAAGCACAGCGCTTTGCCGAAGACGCGCAGAACGACCTCCAGGGAGAAATGCAGGAGGCATACAACGGCGTAGCGTCCAAGGTCTATGACGTACTTGCGTCTTATGCCCAGACGCAGGGCTTTACGCTGGTGGTGGATGGAAGTTCAAGTCAGCAGCAGGCGCCGGTTGTGCTCTATGCGAGCCCTTCCACCGACATTACCAAGGCTGTTATTGATGCCTATAATGTGAAGTCCGGCGTGCCAGCACCGCCTCCGCAGCCAACCGCGGCGCCAAAGCCGGCCGCGCAGTCTCCTGCCACACACTGATGCCGCGGGAGTTCCAATCAGGCATCCAATGCCGGCTGAGGCCTCATTTTCCGGGGCCTCTGTCCTGCCCAAGTTCTCTGTCGACGACAAACGCCGGCGCCAATCATGGCGGAATTGATCGCCTCGCGGTTTGCCGCCGGCAGAAATGAAGGAGTTTCCCATCCAAATGAAGCGTTCGCTTGCATTCGTTTTCTTGTTGTCCTCGGGCTTGGCCCTGGGCGCAGCCGCTCAAACACCGTCCGTCTCCGCGCCTTCAGCCGGGCCATCCAAGATTGCCGTCATCGCCTTTCAGGCGGCTGTAGGCCAAACCAACGAGGGCCAGCGCAATTTCTCCGATCTCCAGAAGAAGTTTGAGCCCAAGCGCCAGCAGCTCAAGACCCTCAGCGACCAGATCGACAGCCTGACCAAGCAGTTGCAGACGCAGGGTGATACCCTGAGCGATGCCGAGCGCGCCAGCCGCGCCAGAACCATTGACGACAAGAAGAAGGAATTGGATCGTTCCGCGGAGGATGCCAAGAACGACTACCAGGGGGAGATTCAGGAGTTGTACAACGGCCTGGCTTCCAAAGTCTATGACGTTCTGGCAAGCTACGCCCAGACGCAGGGCTACACTCTGGTGCTGGATATGGGGCAGAAGCAGAGTCCCGTGCTCGTGGCAAATCCCACGACCGATATCACCAGAGCAATCATCGATGCCTACAACGTGAAGTCGGGTGTGCCCGCTCCGCCAGCGCAACCGACGGCTTCGGCGCCCAAGCCAGCCACCAGGCCCAGCAGCACTCCCCAGGCGCACTGAGTCGTTTTCGCGGTTACGGGAATCTCAGTCCTACGCTCCTTGTACATTTCGAGGGGCCTCTCATCTAGTAATTACGCCGCAACGGCTCCGGCAACGGGGCCGTTTGTGTGTAAGGCAAACTAACGAATATATAGGAAGGCTCAGTGAAGAGCTAGAGTAAAAAATCACCGCTCCTTTCTGTGGAAAAACTTGTGGATTATTTCCGTACTTTCCGCGCAAAAAAACAATTTTTTCCTCTTGTCAACCGTTGCGGAATTCTGGTATACGATATAACTCCTTATTTATCAATGCAAATATGAAATAACATCTGCTCTCGAAGAGGGTTAGCGCGGAGCAAGAGCGGCTGCCAGTTTTGGTGAGCTTTCCACAGTTGCACATGAACGCTACGTGACTAAAGTGTCCTCGGGCGACAGTACTGCCGCTATTTTTGCTGGTCTTCGCCCACCCGCAAAACGGCCAGGAAGGCCTCCTGGGGGATGTCAACCTTGCCAATCCGTTTCATGCGTTTCTTGCCTTCCTTTTGCTTTTCCAACAACTTGCGCTTACGGGAGATGTCGCCGCCGTAACACTTGGCCAGTACGTTCTTGCGCAGGGCGGTTACCGTCTCACGGGAGATAATCTTGGCGCCAATGGCAGCCTGAATGGCCACCTCGAACTGCTGGCGGGGGATCAGCTCGCGCATTTTGGAGACCAGAGCTCTGCCCCGCTCGTAAGCAAAATCGCGATGCACGATGATGGAGAGGGCATCGACGGGCTCGCCCGAAACCAGAATATCGAGCTTGACCATCGGCGACACCCACTCGCCGGCCAGTTGATAGTCCAGCGAGGCATAGCCGCGGGAGATGGACTTGAGGCGATCGTAGAAATCCAGCACGATCTCATTCAGCGGCAATTCGTAGGTGAGCAGGACGCGGGTTGGTGTCACATATTCGAAGTTCGATTGACGGCCACGCTTCTCTTCAACGAGCTTTAGAATGCCGCCAACGTATTCCTCGTTGGTGAGAATCTTGGCTGTGATCACCGGCTCGCGGATGGACTCGATGCTGGTGGGCTCAGGCCAACGGGAGGGATTGTCGACCTCCAGCACGCTGCCGTCCGTAAGTGTGATGTGGTAGCGCACCCCCGGCGCGGTCGTGATCAGGTCGAGTTCGTACTCACGCTCGAGCCGCTCTTGAATGATCTCCATATGGAGCAAGCCCAGAAAGCCGCAGCGAAATCCGAAGCCGAGCGCGACGGAGCTCTCCGGCTCAAAAAAGAACGACGAGTCGTTGAGGCGGAGCTTTTCCAGCGCGTCGCGCAAGAGGGTATGTTCGTGCGAGTCAACGGTGTAGAGGCCGGCGAAGACCATCGGCTTGATGTCTTCAAAACCCGGCAACTGCGCGGCGGCGGGGCGCGCGTCGTCGGTCACGGTGTCGCCAATCTTGGTGTCGCCAACGTTCTTGATGGTGGCCGCAAAAAAGCCGACCTCGCCGGCGCGAAGCTCGCCGATCTCGACCGGCTTGGGCATCAGCACGCCCATGGACTCGACCTCATACGACTTCGAGTTGGACATGAAGCGGATCCGCTGGCCCTTGCGCATGGTGCCCTGCATCACGCGCACCAGCACGATGACGCCGCGATAGGCATCGAACCATGAGTCGAAGACCAATGCTTGGAGCGGAGCATCTGGATCTCCGGTTGGGGGAGGAAGCCGGTGAACAATGGCCTCGAGCACCTCGTCCACGCCCTGGCCGGTCTTGGCGCTCACCGCGATGGCGTCGGTTGCGTCCAGGCCCACCGCTTTCTCAATAGCCTCTTGCGTGCGCACAATGTCGGCCGAGGGCAGGTCGATCTTGTTGATGACGGGGATGATTTCGAGTCCGTGGTTGATGGCCAGATAGGCGTTGGCCAGGGTCTGCGCCTCAACGCCCTGACTCGCGTCCACCACAAGCAGAGCGCCCTCGCACGACGCCAGCGAGCGCGAGACCTCGTAGCTGAAGTCCACGTGGCCGGGCGTGTCGATGAGGTTGAGCTGGTAGGTGTTGCCGTCGTGCGCCTTGTACATCATGCGGACGGCATGGGCTTTGATGGTGATGCCGCGCTCTCGCTCCAGATCCATGTCATCGAGGATCTGCGCCTGCATCTCGCGGCCGGTAACCGAGCCTGTAAACTCCAACAGACGGTCGCTCAGCGTCGACTTTCCGTGGTCGATGTGGGCGATGATTGCGAAGTTGCGAAGGAAGCGAGCGTCCATGCGGGAGTTGGCGAAAGAGGACAATCGCGCTCTCCTGCGCGCATAGCCTCCATGGCATAGCTTATCATCGGCATAGCGCCTTCCGTGGGCTGAACCTGGCCGTGGCCGCCGCATCCTCTCATGCGCATTTGTTGGAACCGGTATCGTTTGTTTGCTTCGGCCGTGCTTGCGTTGTCGCTGGCGGGGTGCGATCCCTCACGGCCCGCCGGCGCTCCCGCGAAACGACCGCCGCAGGCAACCGCGCCGGCCCTGGCCCCGCCGGTGCCGCAACCCGCGCAAGCTGCCGCTCCCGCCGTGCCTCCGCCGTTGACGCGCGAGGAGCAGCGAGTGCGCCTGCTGATCCAGCAGGTGGAGCAAGCCTATGCCTTTGGCGAAGCGGCTTATCGCAAGGGTGATCTGGCCGAGGCCAAGGTGGAGTTCGATCGCGCTGTCGATATGATGCTCTCCAGCGGAATCGACATCAAAGCCAACACCCAGCTACAAGATGAGTTCGACCGCGTCGTGGACGGTGTGAACGCGATGGAGATGGAGGCGCTGAAACAGGGCGACGGGTTTGTGCCCAAGGTTGAGCCCTCGCCGGCCGAGGTGGCCAGTGACGTGACCTTCGAGGTGGACCCCAACATCGTGGCCAAAGCCAAGACGCAGCTGGCCACCACCAAATCGGACTTGCCGCTGGTGGTCAACGACTATGTGGCTACCTACATCAATTTTTTCGCCAACACCCAGAAGGGCCACAACACGCTGCTGCACTCCTTTCAGCGCGCCGGCCGCTACAAGGCAATGATCCAACGGGTGATGGCGGAAGAGGGTGTGCCGCAGGATCTCATTTATCTCGCTGTAGCCGAGTCGGGCTTTCAGCCCCGCGCGCTCAATGGGCACTCCGGCGCCGGCGGGATGTGGCAGTTCATGCCCCATGGCAACTACGGGCTGGCGCGCAATGCCTATGTGGACGAGCGCTTCGATCCGGAAAAGTCCACGCGCGCCTATGCCCGCTACATGAAGTTCATCTACGACCAGTTGGGAGATTGGTACCTTTCCATGGCCGGCTACGACTGGGGCGCTGGCAATATACAGCGGGCCGTGCAGAAGACGGGGTACGCCGATTTCTGGGAACTGTACAAACGCAACAATCTGCCCCAGGAAACAAAGAACTACGTGCCTGAGATTCTTGCGGCCATCATCATCGCCAATCACCCTACACAGTATGGCTTCGACGATGTGACATTGGATCCTCCGGTGCTGACCGATACCGTGACCATCAACTATTCCGTGGATCTCCGGCTGGTGTCGGACATTGTGGGCGCTCCGATGGATGAGTTGATGGCGCTGAACCCGAGCGTGCTGCGGATGACAACACCACCGGACGCCGCGTTCGATCTCCACCTGCCTGCGGGCACGGCCACGCTATTTGCTCAGCGCATCGATGCGATTCCCGCGCCCAAGCGCAACGCCTGGCGCTACCATCGCGTTGCGGCCGAAGACACGCTGGCCTCAGTCGCCCACGAGTATCGGGTTTCGGAGGCGGAGCTGGCCGAGGCTAATCATCTGCGTGAGAACGAGACCATTCAGGGCGTCGAGGCGCTGGTGATTCCCCTGGCGCCAGTGGCCGCGCCATCGGCGCACATGCTTCTTTATACCGTGCACCGAGGCGATACGCTGGTGACCATCGCGGATCGCTTCGGCGTCTCGCTCAACCAGTTGCGGCGCTGGAACAACATCGCCGGCGTCAGGGTTGAGCCGGGCCGCCGGCTGCATCTCTCCGAGCCTACACATGCGCCTCGCGGGCATCGCGGCGCACAGGGCGAGAGTGGAGCAAAGGCGCATGAAACGGCCTCTGCGAAAGGTTCTGCGGCTAGCAGGAATGTGGCGCCGGGCGGAAGAAGAGACCCTGCGCCGGGGGCTGGAAAAACTGCGGCAGGCGCCGGCGGCGCGAGGAAAACCCGAACACCCAGCGCGAAAAGGCATCGCGCGCAGTAGCCCGCCGCGAAGGGCAAAGTTTACCAACAGAGGCAAAAATCGCACAGGAAACTCATTACATACTTGTGTTTTGATAGCGTTTGCGTTCATGCTATTGCTACAATGGGTTCCGCGAGCGGAGTTCATGCGTCCGCTGCGCGAAGAGGAAAACGAAAACAACGGCAGCGACGAGCCGCTGGAGGCAATCGGATGGAAGAAGTGTTCGGGATGTATGCGATGAGTGATGGCAAGCTCGATGAGGAGCCGAAGGAATTGGGCTCCGATCTCGACCAAGGCTTTGGCGACGAGGAAGACGAAGAGGTCGAAACATTCAACGTGGTGACCTCCTCGGACGACGATGAAAGAACGGTTGAAGACGTCGTGGTCGTAGTCGTGGAAGAACCCGCAACCAAGCCGGCCGCGAAGAAGGCCGCAAAGAAAAAGTCCGCAAGCAAAAAAGCTCCGGTAAAGCAGGCCGCAGAGGCGGTGAATAGCTCTGGCGCGTCGGGTGGAAAGACATCGGTCAAGGCTCCAGCCAAGAAAGCGCCTGCGAAAAAAGTTGTGGCTAAAAAGGCTGCCAAGAAGGCAGTCGCCAAAAAAGTTGTGGCCAAAAAGGCTGCAAAGAAATCCCCCGTAAAGAAGAAAAGCACTGGCGCAACGGGAGGAAAGACCGCGGTGAAGAAGGCCGCGGCCAGTAATCGCGCCAGCAAACCCACAAAACGAGGTAAACCGTTGGCAGTTAAGAAAGCAGCAAAGAAGGCGCCGGCCAAGAAGGCAGCAAAGAAGGCAGTTGCCAAGAAGGCTTCGGCGAAGAAGGCCCCTGCGAAGAAGGCAGCGGCGAAGAAGGCTCCTGCAAAGAAGGCAGTTGCCAAGAAGGCTCCTGCGAAGAAGGCAACCAAGTAGGAGCGGCAACAGGCAACGCAAGGCAAGCAAAAGAGCCCGGCTTAGCGCCGGGCTTTTTTGCGTCTGGACTCATCCCGATCAGCTTCCCTGGCCAGCCGGAGCGGTAAGCTGCGTAAAATGCCAACGCTGGTGCGCGAGGTAATCCTCGATGAGAAAACGCAGTGAGACGGGCGCATCGTCGCCCACCACACAGCTTCCATCGAGCCGCTCCTCGGGAATGCAATCGACGACCGCGGCTAGAATCTCGTGCTCCACATTCCACCAGCGCAGCAGGGTGGGCCAGGGCTGGCCGGCATAGCCATGTGCCGCCACCCACTCGTCCTGCGCGTACTGCGGCCCTTCATAGTGGCCGTCGACGGCGGCGCGCACAAATCGCTGGCGGTTGTTGGCCGCCGAATCGAGCAGGTGCCCCACAATCTGCTTGCGCGTCCAGCCGCCATCGCGCCAGGGCGTGTCTGCAAGCTCCGGCGGAAGCGCAACGAGCGTGGCGCGCAGGTCGTCGAGCTCTGCGCGAAAATGCTGGGCGAGTTCTTTAGTCATGCGTTCCCCCATCGCCGGGTTGGCTATAAAACTTCTTCCAGTTCGAAAAGAACGGCCCCGTTTTCGGGGCCGCATGGTTCGATTCTGTTGCAGCGTCTTACTTCTTGAGATCCGCAATCGCCGCCAGCACTTCTTCAGAGTGAACGGAAGGATCCACCTTGGTCCATTCTTTGACGATTTTCCCGTGAGGATCGATGAGGAAGGTGTTGCGGCTGGCGATGGTCATGGGACCGAAGTGGCCCAGCGAGCCATAGGCGTCCACGACCTTGTGTTCAGGATCTGCCAGCAAGCGGAATGTAAGACCTTCTTTGGTGCAGAACTCCTTATGGCTATCGGGAGTGTCTACGCTCACGCCCAGGATCACGGCGTTGTCCGCATCGAACTTGGCCTGATCGCGCTGGAAGTTGTGGGCTTCAATGGTGCACCCCTTGGTCATATCCTTAGGGTAGAAATAAAGGACCACCCACTTTCCTCGGAAGCTGTCCAACGAAATCTGGGAACCATCCTGCGACGGGAGCGTGAATGTGGGAGCGACTTGACCGACGGTTGGCATGGGTTGATCGGCCGCGTGGACCGAAACGAGAGCGACTGCGGCCACAACGACTGCGGCTAAAACTAAAAGAAGGGGCTTTCTCATGAGGGACCTCCATTTGTTGGACGGGGAACGGGTTGTGCGGGACTCGCAAAATTCTCCCGGCTATTAGTTTCCGCGCGGAGAAGCCACAATGGCAATTCCTGCCCGGTTGGCGCGTTCGAGCAGGGTCTCGCGATCGAAGAGCAAAGTGCGTCCGGCCTCGACGGAGAGGCAACTGGCGCCGGCGCGGATCATGGTCTCGACAGTGGCAATGCCGATCACGGGCACGTCGAAGCGCATGTCCTGCTGGGGCTTGGCCACCTTGACGACCGTCAGGCGCCGTTCGAGCGTAGTGGTGGCGGCAGGATCGTCCTCCAGCGAGCTCATCAGTTGACCGGCACGCTCAATGGCCGCATCCGTGCCCTCCATCGCTTCGACGGCCACACAGGCCTGCGCGGCCACCACCACGGTCTGGCCAATATCGAAGCCGGCCACGGCCCGGGCCACTCCCAGGCCGTACTCGATGTTTTTGCGCTCCTCCTCGTCGGGCGCGCGCGCCGTGAGCACGCCCTCCTGGGCCAGCAGCGGCTCAAGAAATGCAGTTGAACCGATCAGCTCGATGCCCTCATCGCCCAGCACCTTGGCCACCGCGCCCAACAGCATATCCGTATTCCGCGTGCGCAGATTCAAGATCAGCTTAGCCAGCCGCCAGTCCGGGCGAATGCTCGAGAAAATCTGCTTGTGCTTCACCTGGCCCGCCATCACGGCCATCTTCACTTCGTTTTTTTGAAATATCTCGATGAGCCGCGACAACTCGCCGAGCGAAAGCCAGTGGACGGTGATCTTTTCGTCGCCGGCTGCGCGGTGGTTGATCTCCGGATCGGTCTCTTCGCGAATCGCCGCCACCACGACCGAGAACCCCTGCGCCCGCGCCGCATCCAGCAGCAGAAAGGGAAAGCGCCCGTTGCCGGCAATCAGGCCCAGTTTCATGGCTACTTGATGACCCCGCGCTTACTGCGTTCGATGAACCCCACCAGCAGCGCCACGTCCTCGCCCTCCAGCTCCCGCATCTTTTCCAAAGCTTGTGTAGTGTTCAGCTTCGAAACCAGTAGAAGCCTGAAGGCCTTTTGCAACGCCCTGATTCGTTCGGGGCTGAATCCGCGCCGCTCCAACCCCACGCTGTTCACACCGAAGGCCTTGTTCTCCCGCCGCGCCGACGTCTTCGAGAAGGGCAACACATCCTGCGTAACAATCGTTCCGCCGCCGATAAAGGCGTACGTGCCGACCGTGCAGTGCTGATGCACCGGGCTGAAAGCGCCCACGGTAGCGTAGTCCTCGATGACGACGTGGCCGGCCAGCGTCGCTGCGTTGGCCAGAATGCAGTGGTTGCCTACCTGGCTGTCGTGGCCGATATGCACGCAGGTCATGAGCAGGCAGTTGGAGCCGATCCGTGTGATGCCGCCCCCGCCCGCCGTTCCGCGGCTGACGGTCACGCTCTCGCGTATGGTGTTGTCGTCTCCGAGAATGGTTTCAGTGGGTTCGCCGCCATATTTCAGATCCTGCGGCGTCACGCCGATTGCACAGAACGGGTGAAACACGTTGCGCCCACCGATGCGGGTGCGGCCGTCGAGGACAACGTGGGAGATAAGGGTGCAGTTCTCGCCCAGCACCACTTCTGGACCGATGGTACAAAAAGGGCCGACGGTGCAGGAGGCCGGGACGACAGCTCCAGGAGTTATGACCGCGCTGGGATGAACGCTCACTCGGCAGTCTCAGATGCTTCTGGTGGGAGACCGCTGTCTGGGCCTGCCTCTGGAGACGCTGTGGGGGGCTCTGGAGAGGCGGGATGGGGTTCACGCACCCGAGGCACCACTTGGCAGGTCAGCGTGGCCTGGCAGGCCAGCTTGCCGTCCACATAGGCGTTGCCCTCGATGCGGCCGACGCGGGTCTTCATCGAAAGCACGTCCACCTCGATGCGCAGTTGATCGCCGGGCGTAACCGGGCGGCGAAACTTGGCCCGCTCAATGCCGGTAAACACCACCAGCTTCTTGTCGCGGTCGGGGATCTCTTTCATCATGATGAAGGCGCCGGCCTGGGCCATGGCTTCGATGACAAGCACGCCGGGCATGATGGGGTAGCCGGGAAAATGGCCCTGGAAAAACTGCTCATTGATGGTCACATTCTTGATGGCCACCAGCCGTTTGGCGGACTCGAATTCGACGATCCTGTCGATCAACAGAAACGGGTACCGGTGAGGAAGAAAACCCAGGATTTCCTGGATATCGAACGTCATTCTCTGGCTCCAAAGAGCGTGCGGGGCCGCTTCACGCTCGTCTGGATTATAACCAAGCCTGTGCAGGGAATGTGCGGGGGCTTCTCTTATCCGACCGCATAGAGCGCATCGGCGTTGAACATATCGCGATCGTCCTCGAAGCCGAGGCCCAGCTTCCGCTCAGGCCACTTGCGCAGAAAAGCCGTGAACTCCTCTGCCCCAACCGCCCGCTGAAAGAGATAGCCCTGCCCAGCCTCGCAGCCAACTTGACGCATCGCCTCAAGTTCGCCGAGTTCCTCGATTCCTTCCGCCACAGTGCGCATCTTCAATTGCCGGCCCATGGCCACGATAGTTTGGCACAACGACAGCATGTTCTGAGAGAGATCGATGCCACGAATGAAGCATTGATCGATCTTGATGGTGTTCAGGTGCAATTTCTTGAGTACGTTGAATCCTGTGTAGCGAGTGCCGAAATCGTCGATCGAGACGCGCACGCCGATGGCTTTCATCTGCCGTACCCGCGCCCTGAACAGATCTTCATTGTCGAAGGCCAGCGATTCGGTGATCTCCAGTTCCAATTGCGTGGGTGCAATTGGGATCTCTTCCATGATTCGGCGCACGGTGCGGGCAAAATCGTCCTCACGTACATTGGCCATGGAGGCATTCACCGCGATGATTGGCAAGGAAAGACCGAGATCGCGCAAGTGCTGGGCATGCTCCAGGGCGGCTCGCAATGAAAACTCGAAGATACGGTGAATCAGATAGGAACGTTCGGCTACGGGAATGAACTCGCTGGGCGGGATTGTTCCCAGCTCGGGATGGTTCCAGCGCATCAGCGCCTCGGCTGCCACCACCTGGCCTGTAGTCAGATTGACCTTCGGCTGGTAGAACATGCAGAACTGGCCCTGATCCAGTCCCTTGCTCATCTCCACTTCCAGCAGATGGTCGCGCACGACCACGCTGTTCATCCTGGGATGGAAAGCAACCACGCTCCGGCTCTTGACAGAGTTGGCACGGTCGGCTGCCAGGATGGCAAATCGTACCAAATCCTCGACCGAATCAGTGTCGGAAGGAAAAAATGCCACTCCTGCCGCCACCTCCATTCTCGTCTCTGAACTGTTTTGCTGCGGCAGCGTAAGCGCGTCCATAACCGCCTGAATGCGAAGCCGGTTGGCCTTGTCGGTTTTGGAGGCTTCCATGGCTACCAGAAAACTGCTGTCACCTGTACGGCCCAATAGCGCATCGTCATTCACCACGGTGCGGAGTGTGCCCGCAATGCGGCGCGCCAAAGCCTCCGCCCCGCTCCAACCCCGTAGAGAAAACTCCCGGCGCAGGCTTATCAGATCGATCCAGATCAGCGCCATCCCCTGGCCCGCGGGATTGCTTCTCACTCGCGCCGTAAGGGCATCCTGGAAGGACTGGTGGTTCAATAGGCTGGTTTGAGGATCGTGACTTTGGCTATACAGCAGGATCTCGTGGCTCGGATCGTCACCGGCAAAGTGATCGAAGAGACATCCCTGCCTCGTCCTCTCGCTTGCATCGCAAGTGAAATCCGATCCGTGGCTCGCCACAATTCCTCCTGTGATGCATACGACTTTAGACCGTAGGCCGCCGCACTCGATTGACTTGATCTGTCGAAAGGAAAATCGAGTGCGGGCCTGCGGGTGGCAAAGAAACTCCCCCGAATTTCTTCGCCAACATCGAAGTGCTACATCCTTTTTCTACCTGTTTAAGATAAGCCCGCGCAAGGGGTTAGTTGGCTTTAAGCTACAACTTACGCGTAAGTAAGGGAGTTACTGCCGCGTGGTTACCCGGCGCACTTGTAACATTTGCCGCAGAAAACGTCGCTCGCTAACGCTATCGCGCTATGGCGGCTACAACTTGCGTGTAAGTTATGCTGGGAATAACTTTCGGTTCTTATTTTTTAATGCGGCGCTCGGTTGCGTCAACGCTCCAGAAATCCTGGGATAACTGCTGGTTATAAGTTACATGGACAAGGAAGTATTGCCTGATGATTTCATCGTTCTTGAATCGAGTTATGGTAAACGCAGTGGGAATGCCGTCAAACGTGTGGTAGTCGTCATACTCCTCCGCGTCGAGGTTCTTGTCTTTGAAGACCGGATCGCGCCACTCAAAGGTGCGGCGCAAAGGTAAGTGGGTCTGCGTGTCCATCTGAATCGTGACGGCCTCGTTCTGCGCGGAGATCAGAGTTACTTGATCTGCCAGATGCCGCTCGGCCAGGCGCTGGCCTTCATAAACGAGAATGGTCTTTGGATCGTTGAGCCAGGTCTTGACCACGGTCTCGATGGAGTGATCGCGGCGGCGCAGCCAATCGTCCACCTGCTCCTGAGGCAGCGCCCTCTTGCCGCGATAAGTTACCTCCCAGCCCACGCGTCCCAGATAGAACTGAACCACGTCGCGGTGCTTCGTGTACTCGATGCGGTCCTGATCAGGCCAAGCGTGGTATTCCCAGTAGTCGGTGGTACCCTCTCCCGGCGTGCCATGATCGAATCCGGCCACGTGCCCCTGCCGCATCTGATTTTTCATGTTCAACCAGGCCTGACCGCCCATGGCCTGCACCATGGCGTCCATGACTGCGTGCGCCTTCTGCGCGTTCTTCGCGCCGGAATCGTCCGAGGTCTGCGCCTGAGTTGTGTGCGGCGTGGCCAGCATCAGCACCGCCAGTGCTACCGGCAAAATTCCGCGCATCGATCTTCCCCCCTGACCATTGGACGCATTCCAGCCGCCGAAGTCCTGACAGTTCTTACAAGCTCTAAGGCAGACGCTACCGCAGGGGGCCGGACTGCTGCAAGGCCGTTAGACGGGATTGGTCGCCCGATGGGCCGCGCATCAAATGGCGCGTAGAAGCCGCACCGGAAGCATGATGACTGCGCTCACCAGCTCCAGCACGCCGCCCACCGCGATTCCAGCCAGGCGAAACGGCAAGAGGAGCAGCCACACCACTGGATACAGAACCAGGGCGACCAGCGCCAGCGGCCAGCACAGCACCAGAAGAATGCACCACAAGAGAAACTTCATCATGGATTCAGCCCCTCAGCGCGCGGGCTTGCGCCCGGTGCGGTTCATCCCCATGATACGAGTGCCAAGCACGAGCAGTTCCCGGTGGATGCCGCATCCTTGGATTCCCGACGTGGGCTCCCGTCTAGTCCCCTTTGGCCTTGGCGCGCGCGGACAGAGTCTTCTTGCGCTCGCGGATCACCTTGGCGCGCTCTTTGTCCGGCAGGGCCAACACGGTTTTGGTGCGTTTGGGCAGTTTTTCGTGGATCAGCGCATGGGCGCGCCTGAGCTCCTCCGTTATCTCGCTGGGGCGCAATACATCCCAGCGCTCCAGCGTGACCCAGTGGGCCTTGGCCAAATAGGGCGACGCGAAGATGCCCTCTTTCTCAAGAAGCTCATGAAAGCGTTCGGCCCCGCAGTGAAACCACAGAACGCCGACGCCCGTGCCATCAACGTCGGTCATGGCGAACATCTTGCCGCCAATGTCGCGGTCGCCAACCCAATACACCAGGTGATGGCCCCAATTGAGAGTCTCCACAACGTGCGGGAGCGCCAGGCAGAGGTCGCGGATACGCTCGTTGTCCATGGCGTCAGTGTAAAACGGCCTGGTCAGAGGACGGCAGTAATTCCAGAACTGAGTAATAGTCAGCGTGAAGGGTACGGGCTTCAGCCCGTACATAAACCCCGCAACATCCAGTTGGGCTTTAGCCCCTGAGGAAAAGCCCTTTCAAACCGACCCACTGCCCCGCACTGCCTATAGCCCGAGGCGGGCAACGGTTGTTAGATTCACACGTATGCCTCTTGCCTCCAACCCCGCCCAGCGGAAGATGGGCTTTCTGCCTCTGGTGGCCGCCACCTACTTCATGGTCGCGGGCGGCCCGTATGGCATCGAGGACATCCTCGGCGGCGCGGGGTTTTTAAAGGCGATCGTGATTCTGCTGGCGCTGCCGTTTCTATGGAGCCTGCCCACCGCGCTGATGATCGGCGAGCTGGCCAGCGCCATTCCCGCCGATGGCGGCTTTTATATCTGGGTGCGGCGCGCGCTGGGGCCCTTCTGGGGCTATCAGGAGGGCTGGCTCTCGCTCTCGGCCAGCATCTTCGACATGGCCATCTATCCCGCCATCTTCGTGCTCTACCTGGGCAAGTTCTCGGCCGCGCTCACCGCTGGCTGGCACGGCTACGCCTGGTCGCTGGCCGTGGTCGTGCTGTGCTGCGCGTGGAATCTGCGCGGAGCGCCGGTTGTGGGCGAGGGCTCGGTGGGTCTATTTGTGTTGCTGCTGGCTCCCTTCGCGGTCTTCGTCGTGCTCGGAATCTGGCGTGGAATCACGTTGCACCCCACCGTGCAATGGAACGTCAGCTCAGCTGGAACGGCTGCGGGAACTGGTCTTTCGACGGCCGTCCTCGTCGCCATGTGGAACTACATGGGCTGGGACAACGCCTCCACCGTGGCCCAGGAAGTGGAAAACCCGCAGCGCAACTATCCCCGCGCCATGATCTTCGCCACTTTCCTGGTAGCCGTCACCTACATCCTGCCGCTGGCGGCGATGGCGCTGGCCGGCCTCTCCACGAGCAGCTTCTCCACCGGCGACTGGGCGGAAGCGGCCAGAACGCTTGGCGGGACGGGACTCATGGGCGTGGGACTGGGCCTGGCCATGGTTGCCGGAGGCGCCATGACAGGCATCGGCATGTTCAACGCGCTGGTAATGAGTTATACCCGCCTGCCCATGGCCATGGCCGAAGACGGCCTGCTGCCTCTCGTAGTTGCCAAACGCAACAGCCGCGGCGTGCCATGGGTGAGCGTTCTACTCTGCGGGCTGGCCTGGGCGCTCGCGCTCAACCTCAAATTCGAGCGGCTCATCTCCATCGATCTCATTCTTTATGGATCGAGTTTGCTGCTGGAGTTTGTGGCCCTTGTTGCACTGCGCCTCCGCGAGCCCGATCTCGCGCGGCCCTTCAAGGCCGGCAATCTGGCCGTTGCCTGCCTGCTGGGCGTCGGTCCGGCGGCTCTGATTGGCTATGCGCTCTGGGCCTCGCGCGATGAAAAACTCTTCGGCACAACCTCGGCGCTGCTGTTCGCGGTTGCGGTTGGCCTGCTGGGGCTTCCACTTTACTGGATTACCGCCGCTTTGCGGGCAAGGCGCAGGCTGATGAGCGCATAACAGGCGCGAACTGAATGAAAGAGAAGGTGACTGGCGTTACAGATAGATAGAGCTTGGTGGTATAAAAGCTCCACAAGGATAAGTTCCCTGCGTCCACTCCTGGCTTTTCCCCGGTCCAGCGCACTGAACGGATGAGTTGCCCATCTCACCTCGAGGTCAAAAAGATATGAGACTCTCTCTCGCTGTTCGTTGTACGGCGCTCTTGTTGATTCCCGCGCTGCTGAGTAATAACGTTGCTTTTGCAGCGACCAGGCCCGTAGATCCGGCGGCCATCAAAGCAAAGCTCGCAGCACGCGGCACCGGAACTGCCGTTCGAGTTACCCTCGCCGACAACACGCAGGCCAAAGGATTCATCGTCAGTATTGGCGACCAAAGCTTCGCCTTGAAATCCAAAGGCGCCGATCAGCCGCGCGAAATTCAGTACGCGCAAGTGACCGGCGTCCATGGTGCCGGGCTTCCCACTGCTGCGAAGATCGGCATCGGCGTTGCAATCGGCGCGGGTGCGGTCGTCCTCGGCGCCTATATTGCCTGGAGGAGGAGTGGCTGGTAGCGCGCGTGTGCTGAAATGCCGGGCGCTCTTAGTCAAGCCGTCCGGCGGCTATTTGACGCCGACGACCTTCGCCTCAGCCTTTTTAGCCTTGTTGTCTTGAAACTGCTTTGACGCAAGCACCACGCGGTCGCGGGCATAGGCGGCGTCGTGCCAGCCCTTGATCTCCACCCGCTTGCCCTCCAGATCCTTATAGATCGAGAAAAAGTGCGTGATTTCTTTCAGCATGTGCGGGTAAGTATCGGTGTAATTCCACACGTTGTTATAACGGGGATTGTTTTTGCCCACCGCCAGCACTTTTTCGTCCAACACGCCTTGGTCCAGCATCTCCAATAGGCCGATGGGGCGCACCTCTTGCACGCATCCGGGAAAGCTCGGCCCGGGTACCAGCACCAGCACGTCCAGCGGGTCGCCGTCGTCGCTCAGCGTCGAGGGAATGAAGCCGTAATCGCCAGGGTAGTGGACCGGCGAGTGCAGGTTGCGGTCCAGCTTGAAGACGTGGAGCTCTTTGTCGTATTCGAATTTGTTGGTGCCGTCCTTGGGAATTTCAATGACCACGCGAAAAACTTCTGGGGAACGCTCGCCGATCGGCAGTTCAAGATAATTAACCATGATTGCTGACTCTCCAATTTCTTTTGAGCCCGATTCGTGCGGGAAGGTTGGGTCTGGCGCGGGGAATCTTACCGAAACTTGGGCGGCCGCCATCCGCGCACCGGAACTACTATAATCGTTGATGATGAAGGCACATGTCTATGTCACGCCCAAGACTTCGGTCCTCGATCCGCAGGGCCAGACCATCCACAACGCCCTGCGCAAGATCGGATTCGCGGATGTGACTTCTGTGCGCCAAGGCAAGTATTTCGCGCTTTCGCTGGCCGACGGACTCGACGCCGCAGCGGCAAAAGCCCAGGTAGAGCGCATCGCCCGCGAGGTGCTCACCAACCCCGTGATCGAAGAGTACACATACCGCATAGAGGAATAGTCTGCCGCCGAAGACCGAGCTGCCGCCCCATGGGACGAGGAAACAGCCCACGCTTGTCGTTGGCGAACTATGGGAAGATGAAGCCGCCTACGTTTTCTCCCGGAGGGAGTATCGATATTAGCCCAGGACAAGCGCAGCGCAGTCCTGGGTAAGCATCGATAATAGGCCTCACAGTCCCATAGGGACGACGCGAAAACCCCACATGAAGCATGTCATCCCGCCACCGCTTTCGCCGAAACCATGTTTGCCTGAACAAGATTGATATTCGTCTCGCTCTAATATCCCAGACTCCGCACCACATCGCGGATGCGGTCGGCGCTTTCGTGCAGACCCGCTTCTTCATCCACAGTCATCGGGATGGGCAGCGGCGCCTCAATGCCTTTGCGGCCCACAATGCGCGGCAAGCTGAGGCAAACATCTTCGAGCCCCCTGAAGCCGTGCAGCAAGCCGCTCAAGGGCAGTACGCGCCGCTCGTCATGCAGCAGGGCTTCGAGAATGTTCGTGATGGCCAGCCCGATGGCATAGTTGGTGGCTCCCTTGCCCTTGATGATCTGATCGGCCGCATCCTTCACGTTGTGAACGATCGCGTCTTTGTCAGCCGCGGTCAGCCGCCCATGCCCCTTCACGTCCCACTGGCTCAGCGAAATGGAACCGATAGACGCGCTCGACCAAAGCGGAATCTCCGAGTCGCCATGTTCGCCCGCGATGTACGCATGAACATTCTGCACCGCCACGCGACAGTGCCTTGCCACCAGGTAGCGGAAGCGCGAGCTGTCCAGCACCGTGCCCGAGCCGATGACCCGCTCCCAGGGCAGCCGGGTCAGCTTCAGCGCCACCTGGGTAATCACATCTACGGGGTTGGTCACCAGCAGCAGGATCGCGTCGGGAGCCACGCGCATCGCCTCCGGCAGCAACTTGGCGCAGATGCCCGCGTTGGCCGCGGCCAGATCCATGCGCGTCTGTCCCGCGCTCTGCTTGGCCCCGGCGGTCATCACCACCACGTCGGAGCCGCGCAGCACCTCAATGTCGTCGGAGCCTTCCACCGTCCCCGGCGGAACAAACACCATTCCGTGGTTCAGGTCCAGAACCTCGGCGTTCACCTTGGCCTTTGCAATATCGAAGAGGCTGATCTGTCGCGCCACGCCGCGAATCATCGCCGCATAGGCAATGGTCGCGCCTACGCTGCCGGCTCCGATGATTCCTACCCTTGCCGCTCGTTCCGTTGCCATTGAACGACCCCCAGGTCCGAGTCTACGGCACGATGGCTGGGCCTCTGCAACCGGCCTGCTGACGAAGGCCATCGCCGGAGAAAAGTAAGACTCTCCAGAGACAACTGTGGTCCAGCCAGGAATCGTGCGTCTTGCCGGGTCGATTAAAATCGTTCTATGTGCGGCATTGTCGGGTACGTTGGCAGCAGGAAGGTCGTTCCAGTCATCATCGAGGGGCTGCGGCGTCTCGAATATCGCGGCTACGACTCGGCCGGCATCGCCGTGGGCAGCCCTTCGCGCTCTACGCTGCCTCTTCCCACGCTTGAGATTCGGCGCGCGCCGGGCAAGCTCAGCAACCTGGAAGAAGTTTTGCGCGAGCATCCCCTCGATGGAACCTTCGGCATCGGCCACACGCGCTGGGCCACGCACGGACGCCCCACGGAAGAAAATGCTCACCCGCACCGCGACTGCACGGGACGCATCGTCGTGGTCCACAACGGCATTGTCGAGAACTATCTCGATCTGAAGCGCGAACTCATCACCCAGGGCCACAAGTTCGTCACCGAGACCGATACCGAGATCATTGCCCACCTCATCGAGCAAGTTCAGTTAGACGCGGAAGCGGCCGGCGCGCCGATTCTGCTGGAAGCCGCCGTCCGCCGCGCGGTCAAGCGGCTCACCGGAGCCTTCGCGCTGGGTGTTCTTTCCGCGGCGGAGCCGGACAAGATTGTCGTCGCGCGCTTCGGTCCGCCGGTGGTCATCGGCGTGGGCGAGGGCGAGTCCTTTGTCGCCTCCGACGTGCCGGGCATTCTGCACCACACGCGCAATATGTATTTTTTGGCCGACGGCGATATGGCCATCCTGACCCTCGCTGGGGTCGAGCTGACCGATTTTGACGGCCACCCGATCGAGCGCGCCATCACGCGCATTCTCTGGGATCCGATCCAGGCGGAAAAGGGCGGCTACAAGCACTTCATGCTCAAGGAAATCTGGGAGCAGCCTCGGGCCGTCACCGACACCACGCTGGGCCGAGTTTCGCTGGACTCCGGCAAAGTTTTCCTCGGCGAGATGAAGATCTCCGACCATGAACTGGCTAGCGCCAAAAGCCTCAGCATTGCCGCCTGCGGCACCAGTTGGCACGCCGCGCTTGCCGGCAAGTACATGATTGAGCGGCTGGCCCGCCTGCCCGTCGATGTGGACTACGCCAGCGAGTATCGCTACCGCGACCCCATTGCCGGCCCCGATGCGCTGGGCCTGCTGATCACGCAATCCGGCGAGACCGCCGACACGCTCGCTGCGCAGCGGGAGATGATCGCGCTGGGCTCGAAGACCGTGGCCATCTGCAATGTTGTGGATGCCATGGTAGCCCGTGAAGCCCACGGCGCCATCTACACCCACGCCGGCCCCGAGATCGGCGTAGCTTCCACCAAAGCTTTTACCGCGCAACTGACCGCATTGTTCCTGCTCGCGCTTAAGCTGGGGCAACTGCGCGGCAAGATCGACGCGGCCCAGTCGGTAGCGCTGATTGAGGAGTTGAGCCGCATCCCGGTCAAGATTGAAGAGGTGCTGCGCAAGCGGACTGCCCAATGCGAGCAACTGGCCAAAGACTTTGCGAATGTGCAGGACTTTCTTTATCTGGGCCGCGGCATCCACTTTCCCATTGCGCTTGAAGGAGCGCTGAAGCTCAAGGAAGTCTCCTACATCCACGCTGAGGGTTATCCGGCCGGAGAGATGAAACACGGCCCCAACGCCCTGATTGATGAAACGCTACCCGTGGTTGTCCTTGTGACGCGCGACGAGTCCGACCCCGCCTCAAAACTGCGCTACGAGAAGACCCTATCGAATATCCAGGAAGTCACCGCTCGCAGCGGCCGCGTGATCGCCGTCGCAACCGAAGGCGATACGACCATCGGCAGCCTGGTGGAGCACGTGATTCACGTTCCGCCGGCCATCGAGCTGTTGTCGCCGCTGATTGAAGTGGTGCCGCTGCAACTGCTGGCCTACTACATCGCCGTCCGCCGCGGCTGCGACGTGGACCAGCCACGCAATCTGGCCAAATCGGTGACGGTGGAGTAGAGTTCGCCGCCGAATCGGTGTTGAATGCAAAATCAACATGTCTTGTGTCAGGGCATGACTTCAGTCGTGCCGAAAATCGACCAAAAGAAACCGGGCTTCAGCCCCTGCAGATTCACCCCACGTTGCGTCACGCGCCCATCCACTTGCGCAGTTGCCGTTGTGCCGGCTTCTCAATGAGGTGCAGCGCCAACAGAGCCAGCGCAATCAGCGACACGTAGCTGATCCACGGGTCAAACCGCGCCAGTCCCAGCCGGTTCAGCACATGCGAGTCGTGAATCAGGTTCCACAGGGTGAAGTGCAGAAGATAGAGGCAGTAGCTGGCTTCGCCCACAAAAACCAGCGGACGCCAGCCCAGCGCCAACGCCAGCCGATTCTCTCCGGCCAGGCCCAGCACGATGCAGCCGAACAGCGGCATCAGCAGGCCGTCGTGGATGATGGCATACGGCACCAGCGGCCCCAGCGCCAGCAAGCCATAGACCCCGGCAAAACCGCCCACTCCTAACCAAAAGCGCAGGCGGCTGCCCCGCACCATCAACTGGTCCAGGTCGGCCAGCATCACGCCGAAGATAAAGCTGGCCACATGACCATAGGGCGTATATTTGAGAGCCCACAGCCAGGGACCGTAACTAAAGCGGTCGGGATGCGCAATCCCGTCCGGATTGAAGGCCATGTACAACGCGCCGGGAATCATGCCCAGCGCCCACACGCCGGCCATCTTACCCAGATGCGGCCCTATGCGCTCCGGCCGCTTCCACCGCGCCAGCCAGGGAAACAAAACATAGTAGGAGGCCTCCGCCGACATGGTCCATGCAGGCGTATTCATGAAGGTCGCGATGGCTGGAATCCAGCCCTGGAGCAGCAGCGGCGTCAGCGCTACGCCTGTCCAGAACATCGCGTGCGTGTGGCTTCCGTATTCCTGCGACAGCTGCCCCAAGGCCAGGAGCAGGCTCAGGAAGTAGATGGGGTAGATCCGTGTGAAACGCGCCTTCCAGAATCGCGCCCGGTCGAGTTCCCCGGTCCGCGCCCTCGCGGAGTAGTTGTAAGCCAGCACAAAACCCGAAAGCAGAATGAAGTAGCTGACCGAGATAAAGCCAGCGTTGACAACTGGCGCCATCCAGCCAAACCATTGGGGATTGGAAAAATGAAAGAGGACGACGTTGATCGCTGCGAAGCATCGCAAGCCCGTCAGTGCATTCAGCCGTCCTGGCTTGGGCGTCTCCACTTGTTGTTAGACGCCTCCATGGAACGGCACGGTCAGCAGCTCAACAGAAAAGCCACAGCCAGTTACTGATCTCTGACCCAGATTCTCTGTTTTTAGGCCGTGACCAAGGATCCGACTCTTTCCCCCAGCACCACCCGCCGGATATTCCCCGGCTGATTCATGTTGAAGATAATCATCGGCAGGTTGTTGTCTTTGCAGAGGCTCACCGCGGTCAGGTCCATCACCTTCAGTCCCTGTCGCAGGATCTCCATATAAGTAATCTCATCGTATTTAACCGCGTCCTTCACCAGCACCGGGTCGGCATTGTAGATGCCCTCCACCTTGGTGCCCTTCAGCAGCACGTCAGCCTTGATCTCCATGGCGCGCAGGCTGGCTGCCGTGTCGGAAGAGAAAAACGGATTGCCTATGCCCGCGGCAAAGATCACCACGCGGCCCTTTTCCAGGTGCCGCACAGCCCGCCTGCGAATATAAGGCTCGGCGATCTGATTCATAAAGACTGCGCTCATCACGCGGCACTGCAAACCTTGTTTTTCAATCGAGTCCTGCAGGGCAATGGCGTTGATGACCGTTGAGAGCATGCCCATGTTGTCCGCGCTCACGCGGTCCATCTCCCTGGCCTGTCCCTCGACGCCGCGAAAGAAGTTTCCTCCGCCCACCACGATGCCGATCTCCACGCCCAGAGCGTGAACTTCGACGATCTCGTCGACGATACCAGTCACTTTGTCAGCATCCAGGCCAAAGCCTCGCTCACCCGCCAACGCCTCACCCGAGAGCTTCAAAACAATGCGCTTATACATGCCTTTTCGAGTATCGCATACGGGCCGCCGCCGCGGTCCCGTCCTGCGAAAGACGCAGCCGCGCAAAAAAGAGACCCAGGGATTGTGGGGTGAACCCCTTGAGTGAGACAGTTTTCCGAAGACACAGTTGCTGTTCAGTGTAATTGTCTTCTCAAGGCGTAGATGCTCCTTGAAAGTGGTCGATAGCCGGTGAAGCGGAGTCGGGCTC